>Ga0307509_10008955_pt1 | contig 12618 bp, 16 predicted proteins | sample 10_EM_MG_FD_202245 | JGI IMG/M metagenome (GOLD analysis project Ga0307509, IMG submission 202245) | Populus trichocarpa ectomycorrhiza microbial communities from riparian zone in the Pacific Northwest, United States - 10_EM | ecosystem: Host-associated > Plants > Roots > Unclassified | place...
CATTTCCATATTAGTCATTTCCTTTTTAGTTATATTTCCTTTTCAGTAATATTACACATTTGAGTAGATAAGATAAGAAGTAGATAAGAAACTAAAATTAAAATGTTATTTTATTGATAAAATACCAGGAATATACCAGGAAAATATGAGAAAAAAACCAGACAAATAATGAAAAAAATGTAATATAAATTTATAAGAAAAACATAAGGAAAACACAAGAAAAACATCAAAAATTCACCAGAAAAACATATGAAATAGGTATTAAATCTGGAATACACAAGAAAAACACAAGAAATTACCTGTAAATTACCTGTAAATTACCAGAAATTTCCACCAGAAACTGGGGGTAGTGTGAAGTACTGGAGCTTTGTGAAGCTTATAACGATAACATCTATATTGACGCTGAATTTTGTGATCCCGACTATTGGTTGGATGTCTGAAGAAGCCGTACGTGCTTTCTTCCTCTTATGTCTTTTTCTTTTTGTCTTTTATGTTTTTCTTCATCTTTTGTTTTGTCACGATCTGGTAGTTCGTGTTTTAAGAAAGAGGATAATGTTACATTTTGTTTTGTTTGTTCCAGCTTTGCTATATGCTGTGCTTGATTATTATGTTTTTGTTCTTACGTTTATTTTGGCAAAGATCGCATCATCATTGCTTGATGATACCTTATGACGCGATTCTATTGATCGCACCTTATGGTTTCATTCCTACCTTATTATTGTACAATATCGCATCATCGTTGGTTACGTATAAAAGAGCACATGTAGTAGATAATTAACTTTAGTTAATTATTACCTTTGACTCCTACAGCCTCTGTCGAGTCTCTTAAGGTTCCTTGATCAACTCTCAAAAAGCTAGTCTAACGTATACCTACGGAGTGTCAAGCATCACTCACAGCCGTCGTCAGGATCATCGAGATCCCGGTTGCTCAAGTCTATTTCCTGCAAGTCTTAGGTTAACCGTTGCTAGTGGAGAAGATCGTAACAGGTTGTACCAATGAAACGGAAAAGTGATACTCTTGATGCTTTCAAGAGATTCAATGCCCATGCAGAAAGGCAAACTGGCAAAAACTCTCAAACGGTTTAGAGAGGACAAAGGTGGTGAATATATGTCAACAGAATTTGACACATTCCTAAAGAGCTGTGGAACACTCTGTGAGAAATAGACCACAACAGAATGGAGTTGCTGAAAGGGCCAATAGACTTCTGGGAGAAAGAATTACAGCCATGCTTTCAGAAGCTGGTTTGTCCAAAGCATTTTGGGCTGAGTGTTTGGCTGCACTTGTGCATGTTTTGGATTGATGTCCCACATCAGCTGTGCAAGGTGCAACATCTCATGAGCTATGGAATGGAAAGAAGCCAAGTGTTGGTCATCTGCGAGTCTGGGGGTGTGTTGCCTATGTTCATATTCAAAGAGACAAAAGATCAAAACTTGATCCTCATATGGAGAAGTGTATATTCATTGGATATCCAGAGGGCTATAAGGGTTGGAAATTTTACAATCCTGTAACAAAGAAAGTAATAATCTCTGAAAGAGCAGACTTTGATGAGAGATACACATATGAAGGGACATTGATAAAGAACAGAGAAAGCAGTGATGATATGAGACCTTTGATTCCAATGGAAAGTGATAAACTGCCATCACATAATGAGCCACCAAAAGGAAATGTTGAAATTGAAATGCCTGTGGTTAATGACCTGGAACCACAGGCAGATCCAGCTTCTGCAGTGCAGAGTGATGATTCTGATAACGATAGAGAAATTAAACCAATCCCTCTTAGATGAAGTACAAGAGTTATTAAACCTTCTGGTGAATGGTGGAAGGTTAGACAATCTACACCTGTAATTGCATCTGATTCAGAAGATGATGAAGATGAAGATGCCAGAGGGTTAGTAATCTACAGCAATAGGATATAAGTAGTAAAAGATAACCTAGATAAACCTGACTCACCCTCAGTCAATGTTGTGATAAAGACTGAGGGTGGTTAGATTGGGAATTGTGGTAGATATAATACTATGGATAACCAATCACAGTAAGAAAGGAGAATCAACATGGAAATCAGGGAATGGTATATAAATAGCTAAAGGAGGTGGAGGAATAATTAAGACAATATAATAGGAGTCCTTATGGTCATACTTCAATAAGTCCAGGGCTGGCCCTGCCCATAGACAGTCAAGGTTGTGGAACATGGAATTTCTGATTTGTAGTAATTGGAGTGGACTGCAGAAGTGGAAGATTTATATTATTAGGGGTGTGATGGGTCTCATACTACTGAAGCAGTTCAAGTCAACTTGAAGTTGTGGTCTGAATCAGGTTGTGACTTGGGTGGACTGACTTGTCCCATGAATCAACCAAACTGGATTCAACATAATCATGTGACCAGTTTTAGCTTTGAGCTGGTTTCAAGCTGAGTTGTAGCAACACTAAAATGTTAGGGGTCCATATCTCAGTATATATATGCAAAATTTCTTCTTAACCACTACATATTGATTATATTTAAAATCAGTGTTATATAATCCAGAGGCTATATATTAAAACCTCTACTAGTATCAAGCAAAAGCTGTATTATTAATATTTATTCTACCAGAACATTTTGTATCCACTTACATTTTGCTAAGTAAATCTTCATTCTTATGAACTGAGCTATATAATCTCATTATATTCAGAGCTATTAATTCTTGAATACTAGCCAGAAAAATAGACAATATCTGTTTATGGTTAGATATTTCTATGCCTCTTAAAACTATAATAGATAGACACCTGGCATATCAAAAACATCCAATCCACTAATTATAACATTAATAAATGGTTTACCATAAACATTTTGGACCAATTCAATATATTTATTAACCACTTAGAGAGCTCAAGGCCAAAAACAAACGACACAATTCATTACAATAATATTCTACTTTGTACTGGATTTATCAATCTGAAGCTTCTTGGATCTCATCTTGTTCATTGCAGACATACCCTTTGAGTATAGAGCTTCAGTTTGATGACTGCTAGTTGTTAGAAACCGAGTAGGACTGAAGGGCACTACTCGTCCACACTGGGCACTGAAGGTGACTAGAGGGAAGCAAGGGGGAACTCAATGTATTCAGATGAGTTCCAACTGGGGAGCGCCCAGAGGGAATCTGAGGTTTATATACAAGACACTGTACAAACAAGGAACAAACATAGAGAAGGACATGGAAGGATTACATAAGAAGTCCGTGGAATGGTTATGTAATGGAAAGATGGTAGTACAGAATCGGAGTCGAGGTAACGATAAAGGGTTGACTAACCTGCAGCACGACCGAAGCGGTTACCAGAAGTGGCAACTTCAACACTAGTAGCACTAGTATTTGAGTTACTCATAGTCCTGTCACGGAGTTTTGTTGGCAGAGCTGGGCATGTGGGCTCTGCTTCAAGTGCATGTCGGAGATGTTCCCGAAACTGTTCAACCATCTTTTGGACCAAAATGGGAGGAACGAAATGTGGCAATACAACTGGATAGAGATTACGATGGCTTCCTGGAAGATGTTCCACATTTTGCTCCTTCAAGACTTTGAAAAACTCCCAGCAGACAGGACAGCAAAGCATTGACACTGAAATGAATTTAGAATCCAATAAATCCTGCTTCTGAATTTCCTGGAATCATATGATGATCAGTGCAGCACTGCTAAAAAGCAAATTGCCATACCTCACAAAGCTTTTGTAGATTGAAGTCTTTGTTCTTGGTGGCCATGTCATAGTACTGTGTAGAACCAAGCATTGCCATTACCATCTCACAGTGGAGTGTTGCAGGGATAGAGGTTGGCTTGTCACTAATAATGTCTTGGAAAGTCTGAACAAGCTTTCCCTTTTCATCACCTCCTGTTGTTCCCGTTATGATCCAAGTCTTAAGTTGTGCTATAAATTTGGAGGAAGACTCCACTGAAGATATTGTTCTGTTGATCACGTCCTCAAAATCTGGCCATGTTGGAGTTTCTACACATCAGGAGCGATTCACATCAACTATTGTGAAAGACATCTCATCATCCAGAAAATGTGTGACATATGCTTCTAGTGTGCGTTTTTCCAAAAAATGAACAATGAAGGTCCTGATCCATCTGAGCAAGGAAGGGAGATCAGGATCACTCTGTTGAGCCATGAGCACCAATTTAGAAGGGAACTCAATATTATCCACCTCCTCATAATCTTCACTCCCCTGGCCATCATCATCCTCAGTCTCCATTGCATTCTCACACATCTTGGAGCCATAAGCACTAATTCATAAGAGAACTCAATGTTACCCACCTCCTTATAGTCATCACTCTTTGGTACTTTCTGATCCTGCTCAGCCTTACTACCCTTCAGTGCATTCTTGTGCATCTTGGAGCCATGAGCACCAATTCAGAAGGAAACTCAATATTACACACCTCTTCAAAGTCTTCACTCTCCTAACCATCACCACCCTCAGTCTCTGTGGTACATTCTTGCGCACCTTGGAGCCATAAGCACTGATTCATAAGGAAACTCAACATTACCCACCTTGTAGTTGTCACCCTTCAGTACTTCTGGACCTTGCTCATTCTCAGTCTCCGATACATTCTTGGGCACCTTGAAGCCAAAGTTTATGTTCTCCTTCTCTGCAAATTCCATATACAAATCCACATCACCAATCTTGGGTAAAAGTTTATTGAGTTGTCGAGTTTTCAAGAAAACCTTCAGGTGAGTTGCAATGATGCAGAGGACAAAATGCAAGTAAGGAGTCGGCCCAAAATAGAAAGGCTGTAAAAGAATTCTTCCAGTTCCGGGTCAACCGAAATTGATTCTGTGCCCCGTGAATCAGATTTCTGTTAAAATGATAAATCACTTAGCATTATTCACATTAATTGCACCCAGAACTTGCCTTTATATATTCATTTATGATTGCAAGAGAGTGAGCCCACCCAAGGAAGGTTCCAAGCAGAAGGCAGTGGAATTCAAGCGCAGTGCTCTGATCATAGATGTGATAATCCTTGCGTTCTATGGCGGTCTCGATGGTTGACATCAGCTTTGTCATGGATGGGTGTTGTTTGGGAAGGTATTCCATCACATTGGGGATCGCCGCCAATTTGGCACTATGCAATACACAGGCAAGCATTTGATCTTCTGGGCCATGCTCACTGGGGAGCGAGCTCCAAGGGAACTTACAGATAGTCATCGTCACGACGCCATCTTCAAGGCTTTTGTGGATTCCATAAATGAATCCGACCGCTGGCCAGGATGAAATTCAGAAGTGCATCTTCCTCCAGCAGATTGAAAGAATGTATGAGAAAAAGCATTTTGCATATGCTGCTTGTGCATCGGTTGAAACATTCTTGTAGGAATTGAGATAGGACGCCACCATTTTGGCATGGTCTGCTAATGTCAACTTTTGTCTATTAAATCTAGAATTACTGGGATGGATGGAAGACGCACATGGACAGACAATGAAACTCATGTTTCTGTATATCGGGCCAGTAGTCAACGGCCTCTGCTAGGTTGGAATATCCAATTGGGCTTTGTTCTTCTATGGCGATCATTCAGATTTGCGAATGCAACGAAGTGTGGTGGATTGAGAAATGTTGTGTCCTTGTTGACCGAGGCATTGTGGGCTTTAACTGAAAAATGGGTGTCCTCTTCTTTAACAGAGGAGTTATCACCCTCAAAAGGGGAGTGGGTGTCCTCGACAGTGAGGCGGGTGCCTTCAAGAGGGAGTCAGGCGTCTTCAAGAGGGAGTCAGGTGTCTTCAAAAGGGAAACAGGTGTCAAAGGGAAGACAGGCATCCTTGACGAAGGCACTCTCAATGGCATTTGCTGAGCTCTCGAAAGAGGCATCGACATTCGTCCTGGGGGCGTTTTCGGGTATGATTTGGGGAGAAGCCTGCGACCTGTAGGATACCGAGATCACGTCTCTAGCCATTACCAGGATAGAATTCGCAGCCTCCAATGGGTGAGGAATCTGGGGATATCCTTTGGGAACTGGCCTGCTGACTTCAAAGTTCGGGGCATGATAGTCTTTCTTTATGAGATTTAAAAAATGAAGCAGTGACATTATTTTTGTAAATTCGCCACACAAATCAGATTTGTTTGACAACACAGGTGGCGATTTCGACTCCATCCTTGGTTGGACAGTCGGTCGCAGAAAAGAGATGCTCACAAATAGAAGCATACAAGATTCTTGTTGATCCGCTATAAGTATTTCAGATCAACCATCTTCATCAAACACACTATCATGATTCCCATCTTCCGATGTCAGCTCAGTCACTAGTCGAGCCTGTCATGGCTCTATTCCCACCTTTCCCTTGATCAGTCCTTATCTCCAAGTGAGTTGAATTGCCTATGAGATATGGTACATTGAATAACCTTATTTTAAGTATTTCGAATCGACTGCAGCTTGTGAGCTATTTGAGTTTCAGGTAAGTTTCCTATGTGTTGCTTGGATTTTGTCATTGAAACCATTCTTAGAATACCGAGAGTCAAGTGTCAAAAGACTATGTTAAAGCCCTGGAGAACGTGCTGAATCATGATGTGAGTAGATCCTTTTTTGCTATTCATGGAACTTATCCTTTTGACACAGACCAAGATGAACGACAAGAAAGACGCAACAAGCACACACCCTGGAACTATTTGACTACTGCACAAACTGAAAGTGTTGTTGCATGAAAAGGAAAAAAAAATACAACTTCTGAAAGTTCAGGTGAATTTTCATCAATTAACTCTCGGGCTGCAAGTACTCAATTTTATAGATGTTAGCACAAAGTCATAAACTGAAGCAGACAGAACAGAAGGTCACTGATTATAACTGCATGCTTGTTCTCCTTTTTCAAAATAAGATGTTTGGATATTGAATGTAGTGTTTTCAGGTCTGGTCTGGTCCGGTTTTTTTGCTATTCTTGGATGGACCACAACCGCAACCAGTCCTCTATATATAGAAAGTGTCAAAAAAAAACTGGACTGGACCAATAAAAAACCGCAAAAAACTGGTTGCAATCAGTTTTCAAGAAGGCCGGTCCAATCTACAGTTGCAACCAGTTATCATTACATACACACCAATGTCTAATTAAATAGCTTCAAAATGAGCTGTGTGGATTCTAAAGGTGCTGATTATGTAAACATAGTAAAAGCAATAATATTGGCATCATTAAGGGTGATGCCAAACACACGTGCAAGTGAGGGCCATCGCGAAGCGTGGCATGTATGAGTTCCACCAACTTTTTTTTACCATTCAGACTCGGAGCCTGGCTTGATAACCGCCCCCCTCATTTTCCTGTGGCAAAACGGGTTGATGAGGAGGAGCAAACCCTCCTCATGGCGTTGTGTTGATGGGAAAGTACGAGGGGACCTGGAGAACCCAAACCCCCCGTTTCACCACACTGAAATCAACGAGGAGAATCCCTCCTCGTCTTGTGTTGGGTTTCTGGTAAGGTAGTCAGTAGCTATAAAGGGAAAAATAAATGTGGGCATACAAGGTACGCCCACCCTCTCTACACCCTGCTTCTTGTCAGGGCCAACGTCCCACCTCCTTGTGTCGTGTCGAAAGGCAAGGACAAGGAGGGGCTCATTGTGTTGGGTCGCCAACAAGGAGGGGCCTATCCTTCGTTGTGTTGTATCACAAGACAGGGATGAGGAGGGGCCAGCCAGCCACCCTCGTTGCGTTGGGTGGAAAGGAGCCAACGAGGGGCCAACCCCTTGTTGTGTCGAAAGGCAAGGATGAGGAGGGCGAGCCCCTTGTTGCGTTTCTTCGAAAGGAACCAACGAGGAGGGGCCAACCCCCTTCGTTGTGTTGTGTCGAAAGGTAAGGATGAGGCGGGCAAGCCCCCTCGGTGCGTCATGTCAAAAGAGATGTGTTGGAGGGGCTACCCTCCTCGGTGAGTCAAAAGAGGGCACAACCTCCTTGTTGTGGTGCCTGCACAATCTGGGGTTAGAATAAAGAATAAAAGAAAATACTGGTGGGCATACCAGTATACCCACCACTCCCATGTTCCTTTCTATCATCCCTGTTGCAGTTGCGTCGTGTTTGTGAGGTGTGGTGGTGGTGGTCAACTGCCAATGATGGAGTTGTGAGCTAGGATGATATGATGCGGCAACGCCTGCTGGCACAAAATGTCAACCCAAAAGTTCACAAAAAAAAAGTACTCAATACCATAATGCTTTGGCTTCCAAAACCCCAGCCTGGGCCAAAAGCCAACTCAGGCCAATGGCTTTTGGCTTCAGGCTGGAGTTGGTGGATCACTAAAGGCAAGGTGAGAGCCCCATGAGCTATGAGAACAAACAGATAAATGTGGAGACAATGGCAGATTTCAGATAGAGAGACCCCGGATACATAGTCCGGGCTTTGCTGGCTATGACACCGGCACAGGACCCCGCATTTGGAGGGAATATAAGAACGATTTCCATAAATGGAACTCGTAACAAACAATGGAATAGGGTGACTCCAGGGTGTCATATAACATAGAAATCCGTCCCTTATATACCCCCTTTTCAGACCATGAAATGGTCTCACAAAACAAAAAATAAAGAAAAAGAGCAGTAAAAGAGAGGAGGAGAAAGAGAAGAAAATATGGATGACTCCAGTCTCTTGTACCTGTGGGGCTCTCTTGTCCTCTTTCTCTCCTCGGCCACTTCGGTCCTTCTTGTCACTGGGGTCCCTCCCATATGGGGGCCTTCCCTATATTCTCCTACAAAATTCATTTCCAGGTTCCTATTTCCCTCCCCCTCCCAAAAAAAAAGGATTATTCAAGGAATGTGATAGCCAACCATGTTGGCAAAAATTAAATTTAAATTTAAAAGGGCTAATCAGCCCAAAATCCATTCTTGAGGGTATATATGGGTGCATCAACACCAGCGTTAGCCGGGTTATCAGTACCTCATAGTGTATAAGAAAAGTGACACCAGCATTATCCAGGCCACCACTCCCAAGGAAATATAAACAATATAGTGGCGCCAGTGTTAGCTGGGCCACCATACCAAGTGTACAAGAAGGGGGGACATTGTCCTCACAGAATAGACTTCTGAGTCCCACATCAGCAGGCCCAGAAATTAACAGAGGTTATCCACCATCTGAATATGATACAGATGACTCCAAATTGGAGTCATGACCCTCATCAGGGTCCGAATGGGAAGAGCCCTCATCAGGGCCATCAGAATAATAGGAGCCTTCACCAGGCTCATCATAGATCTCCTCCTGGTCATCACCAGGAGTATGAGGATCCAACGTGGGCTCCTCTCCATAGTCATATTGGCCATCACATGGCCCATCTAGTTCCTCTCCATCTCCAGAAGGGTCTCCTGAAACATCAAGGTCATAAATGCCCCAGGTTTCTGGAACATCTGAGATGTTGGTGTCAGGTGGAACTACCTGAACTAAAGCAAGGGCATGGTGATCTTCGATCACCTCAGGGGGGACATAGATGGTTAGGTCCACCTCAATAGGAGGACCCAGACCATCATCTGAAAGTGTCTCGCAGACTTCAGATTCCCGCTCTCTATCTGAGTTGGAGTCCATCTCAGTGGTCTTGGGATAGTCATGGCTGGAGCGCACAAAAAGTAAAAATGATGAGGCATCCTCATCTGAGTCAGGGGAACATCCAATGGATGTGGTAGAACAGGGAGGACATCCAATGGATGTTGCAGGATAGGAAGGTGCATACTCAGACAGAGGACTAGTAGTTCCTTCCATTGTCTCCACAACACTGTGGCGCCAACTTGCAACCTTATCACTTCCTTTGTAGGTCACATTGACCGGAGCTAGCCCCATCTCCTCACGTCGGGATGATCGGTCCATGATCGATCGAAAGGGGACAGTTGGATCTCTTTGAGATCCTGAAGATGATATGGAGGATGCCCTAGACTTGGGCACATTGTCAGTCATGACCAACGCTGAACGCAGTCGAGTTGATCTGTGTTCCTTTAATTTGGGCATGCTTGATTCAAGCGAGGACAGATGATCCACTGAGGATTTCGGCAGAGACTGATAGTACTCCTGCTGAAGCCTCAGTGATAACTCCTGATACCTCTGGGCTGCTATAGCACCAGTCATTGCTGTGTGGTTAGACATTGGGACCACCACTGGCCCTGTCATTGGCAGGTCAAAGGTAAGTGTTGTGGGCGTACAATGTGCCTCACAAGGGGTTGGGGCCAACTTGGGCCTTTTATTGATGCATGACGTGCCGTCATGAGGTGGTCGGGTATAGCCTGATTGGCTATAAGTAATCTGTGGCAGCAAGGGGGAATATGACTTGGAAGACCGAGTCAATGGGCCAGTGGCCCTGTCTGAGGTAACTGCCTTGTCCACTGTTCTTGGATACTCAATATACCAAGTCGAGCTGGCCATTGGGAAAGATGAGCGCATTGCGCATGCAGATGAGGAGGTTTGAGGACTTATAGTACCTCCTGCCCCTTTTGTGGCTGATGCTTCATCAGTCATAACATTTGGTACGCTCGATTCAAGCATAGAGGAAGGGTACTGTGATGCCTCCTTTGCAGCACGGCGCTCAAGATAGACCTTCACAATCTTGGTGGCAGTATGAACCACGATATTATCGTAGATTGCTGCTGTTACAATCTTCCCTTTGAATTGCACATAATCTCTCGAGCCCATGTTATGAGCATTATCCTCCTCTTCTCCATAACATGATGCTTCTTGCATATAGGTGCCATATGATCTTCTACAGTGAGGACAGACTTGTCCTCCTGCAGATTCTTAGGCTGTAGAGTTGCCCGATTCGGGCATGGTGGATGCATCGCATCAGGTTGTAGCAATGATGTTGTATTATTCTCAATGAAATTCATTGAGGTACTACTATTAGTAGTATACATGCTAGTTGTGGCACGACTACAGGGCAGAGAAGAGGTGTGCGGTAGCACCGCAGATAACTCCGAGGCCTCATTGAGTGCCCTAGGGTACTCAATCGACCAACTCAAACTACTGGTAGTATTCAAGGGCAATGAGCATGTCGAAGTTTGACCATCTGGGTCAGAAGCCAAAATGGGAGAGTCACAAACATGTTGCGGTGCATCGTGTAGAAGGGAAGGGTCATTGACCCTTTGGGTTGCCGCATTTCGCGTCAAGGTTGATATGGGCAGACGGGGGACTGCCGAGTTTGGCTCAATGTTGAGCGAGGATGCTCCGGAATGCATCAAAGTAGATGCGGGCTGGTATTGGGGGCTCGCAGGAGCCACGTCAGGTCGGGGTGACTCAATTGGGTCAACAAGTGATGAAAAGCGGTCAGTGACACACTTATAATCGCCAGCGAGCTCCAGAGTCGAAGCCAGTGAGCCCTGGGTGCCTAAGAACATCGGTTTACAATGTGTGGGGCCAGGAATGGACAGAATGGGCCTGGAGTGGCACACGGGCACATCGGAGGGCATTGAAACTGAAGTAGGAGGTGGCATGTTGCCATCAGGAGACGCGATTTGCGGCTCCGATTCCTCCTCCTGCCTATCCTTCCCTTTCAAAACACCTAGCAGGTGTTTTGCCTCATCGATTTTCTCCTTCCAGTCGCGTTTCGACATCGTCGCGGCCGCATTTGGCCATCGAGAAAGAGCCATTGGCTCTGGGTCGGTCCTAGTTGGATTAGGGGAAGCCAGATGGTGGCGGTTACCACCAAACAACGCAATCCGCATTGTTTCTGGTGCCGAGAGGCTTCAGGTGTGCATAGAGACCGTTTCGGGTCGAAATGACATGGCTGGAGCAGAGGGGGATGATGGTTTGTCATCCGAGTGAAAGGACAAGGGTCCTATTGTGAGAACAGTAAAAGGTAAGTCTCAGTTGGTGGTGGTAACAACTCTGTATTGTCCACAATACTAACCTATTGTGAGAACAGTAAAAGGTAAGCTAAAGTAGTAGGTTATAAGTATGTGAGTAAGAAGGATATAAGAACGGCTTACTCTCAGTTGGTGGTGGTAACAACTGAGAGTAGCCGGTCAGGGGAACAATAATGATATGGTACTATATTAGGTAAGCCTAAACGGTACTCGAGGAGAAGTAACAGATATATAAAGAAAGGAGTCAGAATAGGATGGGAGAAATATATAATAGTAGAGAAATGGAATAGAAAAGAAAGAGATTCGTACGGGTATTCTTCAACACTCCCCCATAAACGTAGAAGTCCTTTCTCAGGAATGTTGAGGATTGTGGTGATCGTCACCGAGTTCGCAGATGTAATGGTATCCGAGTCAGGTATCAAAAGAGTAGAGAGGTTGACCAAGTCGGCCATGATGTCGCCAATGCGCGTGTGCGGCAAGTTGAAAGTTTGGATATGCGGATGGTGTGATGTGGAGAGTAGAAGATGATAGGGCGATACCTTGTTGGGCGTTGTTGGCGGTGGTATCGGCATAATTGTCGGTTTGGAACTATATAAATAAAATGGTGATTGGGAGTGCGTGGAGATTGCTGTCGTTGGAGATGGTGCCAGTTTCTCCCCCACGTTCGGCGATGCACGTGGAGGGCAAAGGTCACCAGAAAAGTTGCCAGTGAATTCGCCAGGAGGAGGGCCAGTTCTTCCCCCATGTTCGGTGATGTACGACGCGATAAGTTCGTTTGTTGATCCCGGGTACCGGTGGGAATATTTCCCAAATGGGTTGAGCAGGCCGCACGGCCATGTCCGCATGCCAACTGTCGAAACCTCAT
>Ga0307509_10008956_pt1 | contig 12618 bp, 10 predicted proteins | sample 10_EM_MG_FD_202245 | JGI IMG/M metagenome (GOLD analysis project Ga0307509, IMG submission 202245) | Populus trichocarpa ectomycorrhiza microbial communities from riparian zone in the Pacific Northwest, United States - 10_EM | ecosystem: Host-associated > Plants > Roots > Unclassified | place...
GTGCCCTACCTGCCTGCACATCGCAGCGCGGGCATCGGTACCGACGCGCAAGTCGGTGCCGTCTCGGCCGCGCCGCTCGGCAACGCCGCGGTGCTGCCGATCAGCTGGATGTACATGCGCATGATGGGCAGCGAAGGGCTGCAGGCCGCGACCGAGGCCGCGATCCTGTCGGCCAACTACATCGCCGCGCGCTTGGCCGACCACTACGACATCCACTTCAGCGGCAACATCGCGGGCGTCAAGGGCGGCGGTGTCGCGCACGAGTGCATCCTCGATCTGCGGCCGCTGAAAGAAGCGACCGGTGGCGCCACCGGCGTCAGCGCCGAAGACGTCGCCAAGCGCCTGATCGACTACGGCTTCCACGCGCCGACGCTGAGCTTCCCGGTGCCCGGCACGCTGATGGTCGAGCCGACCGAGAGCGAGAACCTCGAGGAGCTCGACCGCTTCTGCGACGCGATGATCGCGATCCGCGGTGAGATCGCAAAGGTCGAATCCGGCGCCTGGCCCGCCGCCGACAACCCGCTGAAGGCCGCGCCGCATACCGCCGCCGCGCTGCTCAAGAGCGACTGGCCGCACGCCTACACGCGCGAAGAGGCGGCCTACCCTGTGCCGGCCCTGCGCCGCAGCAAGTACTGGTCGCCGGTGGGCCGCGTCGACAACGTCTACGGCGACCGCAACCTGATGTGCTCGTGCCCTCCTCTCAGCGACTACACATGACAGCCCCCACGTCGCTTCGCTCCTGCCCCCCGAGGGGGTGTTCAGCCGCCTTGGGGCGGCCCGGCGCCGGCTGAGATGGCCGTCTCCGTCTTCGACCTCTTCAAGATCGGCATCGGCCCGAGCAGCTCGCACACCGTCGGGCCGATGCGGGCGGCGCGGCTGTTCGCATTGCGACTGCAGCACGAGGGTCACCTCGATGCGACCACGCGCGTGTGCTCGCAGCTCTACGGCTCGCTCGGGGCGACCGGCAAGGGGCACGGCAGCGACAAGGCGGTGCTGCTCGGCCTGTGCGGCGAGGAGCCCGACAGCGTCGATGTCGAGAGCATCGCGCCGCGCCTGAAGCACGTCCGCGAGACGAAGTGCGTGCCGCTGCTCGGCACGCACGACATCGCGTTCAATGAAAAGACCGACCTGATCCTGTACCGGCGCGAGACCCTGCCGTTCCACCCGAACGGCATGCGCTTCAGCGCCTTCGATGCCGCGGGCGCCGAGCTGCTGACGCGCGTCTACTACTCGGTCGGCGGTGGCTTCGTCGTCAGCGATGAGATCGCGCACGACGGCACGAAGCAGAAGGTCATCGCCCCCGACACGACCGTGCTCGCGCACCCGTTTCACAGCGGCGCCGAATTGCTCGCGCTGGCCACGTCCGAGCGCTGCAGCATCGCCGAGCTGATGCGCCGCAACGAGCGCCACTGGCGCAGCGACGCCGAGATCGACGCGGGCTTGTTGAAGATCTGGGCCGTGATGCAGGCCTGCGTGGTGCGCGGCTGTGCGACCGACGGCGTGCTGCCTGGCGGCTTCAAGGTGCGGCGCCGCGCCGCCGACCTGCACCGCCAGCTCTGCGCCAACCCCGAGGCGGCGCTGCGCGACCCGCTGCAGGTGCTGGACTGGGTCAACCTCTACGCGCTCGCGGTCAACGAAGAGAACGCCGCCGGCGGCCGCGTCGTCACCGCGCCGACCAATGGCGCGGCCGGCATCGTGCCGGCGGTGCTGCACTACTACACGCGCTTCGTCCCCGGCGCGTCGGAAACGCGCGTGATCGACTTCCTGCTCACCGCCGCCGCGATCGGCATGCTCTACAAGGAGAACGCCTCGATCAGCGGCGCCGAGGTCGGCTGCCAGGGCGAAGTCGGCGTTGCCTGCTCGATGGCCGCCGGCGCGCTGTGCGCGGTGCTCGGTGGCACGCCGGAACAGGTCGAGAACGCAGCCGAGATCGGCATGGAGCACCACCTCGGGCTGACCTGCGACCCGGTCGGCGGGCTGGTGCAGATCCCGTGCATCGAGCGCAACGCGATCGCGTCGGTCAAGGCGATCAACGCCGCGCGCATGGCGCTGCGCGGCGACGGCACACACCACGTGAGCCTGGACAAAGTCATCAAGACGATGCGCGACACCGGTGCCGACATGATGACGAAGTACAAGGAAACGGCGCGCGGCGGGCTGGCGGTGAACATCGTCGAGTGCTGAGCCCGACGCGCGACGGCGCCGGCCCGAACGCGGCGCTCGTCAGCTGCCGGCCGCCGCTTCGCACATCAGCCAGGTCCGAAAGCTGGTCATCGCCTTCGTCACGGCGCGCGACTTCAACCGCGTCAGCCAATACCGCCCCAGCGACACGCCCAGCTCGAAGGGCTGCACCAGCCGCTCACTGCGCAGCTCGTCGCCGAACATCGCCGGCGGCAGCAGCGCGACGCCGGCGCCTTGCACCGCGGCGGCGGCCATCGTGATCGACGAGTCGAAGATGGGGCCGCGTTGCACCGGCAGCGCGTGCCCGGCCGCCGCGAACCAGCGCGGCCACTCGTCGACCCGGTAGGAGCGCAACAGCGTTTCGTGCGCGAGCTGTGCCGGCGTGTGCAGGCGATGCGCGATCGCGGGCGCGCACACCGGCGACAGCGCGGCCTCGAGCAAGGGCTCGGCATCGGTCCCGTGCCAAGCGCCGTCGCCGAAGCGGATCGCGTAGTCGAGGCCTTCGGCCGCGAGGTCGACGCGGTTGTTGTGGGTCAGCAGGCGCAGATCGACGAACGGGTGGCCGCGCGTGAAGCCGGCAAGGCGCGGCATCAGCCAGCCGACCGCAAAGGTGCCGACAACCGCGACGGTCAGCACCTCGCGATGGCGGCCGGCCTCGAACTGCTCGAGCACCGCGCCGATGCGCTCGAAGCTCTCGCTCAGCAGGGGCAGCAAGGCCGTGCCCTCGTCCGTCAGCGCGAGGCCGCGCGGCAGGCGGCGGAACAGCGGCACATGCAGCCGCTGCTCGAGGTTCTTCACCTGCGCGCTGACGGCGTTCTGCGTCACGTTCAGCTCGGCCGCCGCACGCGTGAAGCTCAGGTGGCGGGCCGAGACCTCGAAGGCCCGCAAGGCGTTCAATGGCAGTTGCATCGTGGCCCAGATTATCTGGGGTCTCGCCCTCGAAAGAAGCGTTTGAACGGCATCGCGGCCTTGGTCATCATTCGCGCGCTTTCATCGACCACCCAAGGACGCCCCCATGCAAAGAAGACAGTTCAGCACCGGCCTCGCGCTGGCCCTTTCAACCACATCGCCGCTGGTCCTTGCCGCGGCCCGAGGCCACGCCAGCGCGGGTCGTGAGGCGCCGGACTCGCCCTGGCGCGCGATCGAGTCGGCCGTCGGCGGGCGCCTCGGCGTCGCGGTGCTGGACACCGCCACCGGCCGCACCGAAGGCCTGCGTCTCGATGAGCGCTTCCCGATGTGCAGTACCTTCAAATGGCTGGTCGCATCGCTGGTGCTGCAGCGCGTCGATGCGGGCCAGGAGCAGTTGGAGCGACGCATCCGATTCGGTGCCGACGCACTGCTGAGCAACTCGGGCATCACCGAGAAACACGTCGGCGATGAGGGCATGACGGTCGGCGAGCTCTGCGAAGCCGCGGTGACCGTGAGCGACAACGCCGCGGCCAACCTGCTGTTGAAGAGCGTCGGCGGCCCCGCGGCCATCGCGCGACATGCGCGCAGCCTGGGCGACACGATGACGCGGCTGGACCGCATCGAGCCGGCGCTGAACGAATCCCGCCCAGGCGACCCGCGCGACACCACCACGCCGCGCGCGATGAGCGTGGCGCTGCGCTCCGCGCTGCTGGGCAACGCGTTGTCTCCTGCCGGGCGCGCTCAGCTGATGCAGTGGATGGTGGCGACGAAAACCGGCAGCGAGCGCCTGCGCGCCGGCATGCCAGCCACATGGCGCATCGGCGACAGGACCGGCACCGGCAGCCACGGCAGCACCAACGACGTCGCCATCGTCATGCCGCCGAACCGGGCCGCGCTGATCGTCGTGGCCTACCTGACGCAGACGACCGCGTCGATGGACAGGCGAAACGCGGCGCTCGCCGACGTCGGGCGCGCGGTCGCTGCATCGATCGCTTGAGCGGTGGCCAGGGCTCGACGCAGGTGGCGCGTCACTTGATGGTCGTCGCACCGGCCTTGCAGCCCAACGTAGGACGCTGACTACGGTCGCTCGCGATCTCGCCCGGTTCTCGCGGCAGAATGCGCGCGTCAGACTCAGCGCGCTTCAACTCAGGCTGAAGCGCGGATGACGGATTGGCAAACACACGTTTTCGTTGCTTGGAGTCGCTATGAATATTCACCTGAGCTTGACGCCCCTGATCTCGTTGTTGGCAGGCATCCTGATATTGGTCATGCCGAAGCTCTTGAACTTCATCGTTGCGATCTATCTGATCGTGATCGGTGTGATCGGCTTGCTGGGTACTGGCACGCTCCACCTGTAGCGCGACGCTTCCGATGACGCCACACAAAGTGTGCGGCTTTGCGTGCAGGCTCCGCGCGGATCGGGGAGCGCGAACGAGAATTCGACCGTTCGCCATCCACCCTGCCCCAAGGACGTCATGACCGATCTCTCCGCCTTCGCCATCACCAAGAAATGGCCCGCCCAGCACCCCGACCGGATCCAGCTCTACTCCTTGCCGACACCGAACGGCGTCAAGGTTTCGATCATGCTCGAGGAGACCGGCCTGGCTTACGAGCCGCACCTCGTGCGCTTCGACACCAACGACCAGTTGTCGCCTGAATTTCTCTCGCTGAATCCGAACAACAAGATCCCGGCGATCATCGACCCCGATGGACCTGGCGGCAAGCCGCTGGCGCTGTTCGAGTCGGGCGCGTGTCTGATCTACCTGGCCGAGAAATCGGGTCAGCTGATGCCCGCGGATGCGGCCGGCCGCTACGAGACGATCCAGTGGCTGATGTTCCAGATGGGCGGCATCGGCCCGATGTTCGGCCAGGTCGGCTTCTTCCACAAGTTCGCCGGCAAGGACTATGAAGACAAGCGCCCGCGCGACCGCTACGTGGCAGAGGCCAAGCGCCTGCTGGCCGTGCTGAACCAGCGGCTGGACGGCCGTGCATGGATCATGGGCGACGCGTATTCGATCGCCGACATCGCGACCTTCCCGTGGGTCAACAACCTGATCGGTTTCTATGAAGCCGGCGGGCTGGTCGGCATCGCGGACTTCCCGCATGTCACGCGGGCGCTTCAGGCTTTTCTGGCGCGACCCGCGGTCGCCAAGGGACTGGGCATCCCGGCGCGGCCCAAGGTCTGAAGCTTGGCGCCCGACGATGGGCATCGTCGGGCGTGGTTGAGGCGCCGGCGCAACGAGCGGCGAACCGGCCCCGGCCAGGCTCGCAGAGCAGGTATCGTCATGACTTGACCTGCACCGATGCCTCTTCAACCGCCGATGAACCCGCAGCGCACGCCCCGACAGGTTCCCGACCCCGATGAAACGCCCAGCCCGGCCGGCCGACGCCTCTTCTACGAGCAGGCGCTGTGGGCGTCCGAACAGTTGCAGGGCCTGGACGGGCTTGTCGCAATGGTCTTGCTGGAGGTGACCCCGGCCCCTGCAGCACGTCACCTCGACGAGCGCATTCTCGGGTCCGTGACCTCGAAGCTCGCCGGCATGCTCAACCGGCGGCTGCGCTCGATCGATCTGCTCGTGCGCACCGCAAACACCGAGCTCGCGGTGCTTCTGAGGCAGGCGAACCTCGGCGTGGCGGCGGCGTTCTCGGAACGGCTAAGGCAACCGATCGAACAGGCCTTGCGCGAGGTCTCGCTGGCGAACGACGTCATCGTCAGCATGGGGCTGGCCGCCAACCCGCATGCCGGCAGCTGGCACCCCGACGCGTTGATCGAGCTGGCCGACTTCAGGATGCGGACGGCCCGGCACGAGGCAGTGAAATCGCCCGCGCGAGAATGGGCCTTGGCGGTCGATGGAGAGGCCATGCCGCAGGCCTGGGCCGGTTCGGCGCTGTGGCCTGCCACCTCCCACATCAGCAGCGATTACTTGCCTCTTTGACGCGGGCGCATTTGCCGCCGCCTTGGAACATCTTATGCATGCTGCACCTGCACATTCAACCCGCCGCAGGAGGATTGCCCCATGCTGGACAAGACGACCACGACCTTCTCGCACGTCAAACCCGCCGACACGAGCTGGCGCAGCGATGGGCTGCGGGACTTCTTCCTCTACAAGGATCTCGGCGTCGCCGACGCCACCGCCGGCCGCGTGATCGCGCATCTGGTCAAGGCCAACATGGCACCAGAGAAGGGCACCGGCTGGCACCGCCATGAAGCGGAGTTCCAGATCGTGTTCATGACCAAGGGCTGGGCCAAGTTCATGTACGAGGGCGAGCTCACGCTCGTCGAGGCCGGCGACTGCGTGCACCAACGCCCGGGCATCAATCACTACCTGTTCGACTACTCGCCCGACATGGAGTACCTCGAGATCGTCAGCCCGGCCGACTTCAAGTCCATCGATGTGCCGGCGGTTTGCGACGTGCCGGCGCCGACCGCTTGGTAAATGGGGGATCCGGGCCGGCTTGGGAGCGGCCCGGCGCTCGGCCCGGCTCGTCGGTTGACGCGTGATCAAAAGTCCATGTCGAGCTCTTCGATGTCGTCGGGCTCGAGTTTGGCCGCGGCGATCCACTCCTGCATCTCGGGCATCGCCATGATGGTCTGGCAGTACAGGATGCAGGGTTTGGTCAGCTTCACGTCGTAGGTGAGAAAGCGCGTGACGACCGGCGCGTACATCGCGTCGGCCATGCCGCGCTGCTTGCCGAACAGGAACGGGCCGCCGTAGGTGGCGAGGCACTCGGTCCAGATCTCGACGATGCGGTCGATGTCCGGCTGCGCGCCGGCCCACACTTTGTGACCGGGGAACTTGCCTTTCAGGTTCATCGGCAGCGAGGCGCGCAGGTTCGCGAAGCCCGAGTTCATCTCGCCGCTGACCGATCGGCAGTGCGCACGGGCGATGCGGTCGCTCGGCATCAGGCCGGCGTCGGGCTTGATCTCGTTCAGGTACTGCGCGATCGCCAGCGTGTTCCAGACCTTCGCGCCGTCGTGCGTCAGGCACGGTACGCGGATCGACGGTGCGAGCAGCAGCAGTTCCTTGCGCGCATCCGCGTCATCCGGCGAGACCATCACCTCGGTGAACGCGAGCCCGGCAAAGCGCGCCATCAGCCAGCCGCGCAGGGACCACGACGAGTAGTTCTTGCTGCTCAGCGTGAGCGTGGCCGGGGTCTTGACGGCCTTTGCTGCGGGCTGGGCCCCCACCGTCTTGCGCGCTGCGGCTTTGGGCTTGGACGATGCGGCGACAGGCATGGATGCTCTCCGGCGTGAGTGCGCCGCATCGGTTGCAAGGGATGTGCCACGCTGGCGCGCTAGTTGCAGAGCTGAGGCATCAGAACCAAATCACGGGCACCCATGATGTATCAGGCCTACCAGGCTCAATCGGATCTGATGTGGCCGCTTCGCACGCTGGCCAAAATGTCGCTGCCGATGCTGCAGGACCCGGGCTTCGGACTGGCCGGTCAACCGACAATGCGGCAGGCCGCGGCCGCCTGCCGCGTGCTCGAACTCGCCGAAGTCACGCACAAGCGCCCGCCGTGGCGCCTCGATCACGTCATCGTCAAGGGCGAGAGCGTGCCTGTGGTCGAGGAGATCGTGCTGACGACGCCGTTCGCAACCCTGCTGCGCTTTCGCAAACCGGGCGCACCGGTACAGCCCAAGGTGCTGGTGGTCGCACCGATGAGCGGCCACTTCGCCACGCTGCTGCGCGACACGGTGCGCACAGTGCTGCAGGACCACGACGTTTTTGTCACCGACTGGCACAACGTGCGCGACGTGCCGCTGGCGGCCGGCCGCTTCGGGCTGGACGAATACACCGAGCACATCATCGACTTCCTGGCCGCGATGGGCCCGAACGCCAACGTGATCGCGGTCTGCCAGCCCTGCGTGGCGGCGCTCGCGGCGGTCGCGATCATGTCGGAGGACAAACACCCCGCCACGCCCGCGAGCCTGACGCTGATGGCCGGCCCAATCGACTGCCGCATCAGCCCGACCGAGGTCAACAAGCTCGCCACCACCCAACCGCTCGAGTGGTTCGAGAAGAACCTGATCAGCCATGTGCCGTGGCGCCACGGCGGCGGCGGTCGGCGCGTCTACCCGGGCTTCGTGCAGCTCTCGGCCTTCATGAGCATGAACAAGGACCGCCACGTCAACGCGTTCAAGGACTACTACCAGCACCTGGTCGACGACGAGTTCGACAAGGCCGAGGTCACGCGTACCTTCTACGAGGAGTACATGGCGGTGGCCGATCTCTCGGCCGAGTTCTACCTCGAGACCGTGAGCGTGGTGTTCCAGGAGTACGCGCTGCCGAAGGGCGAGCTGACGTACAAGGGCCGCCGCGTCGACCCCGCAGCGATCCGCCGCACCGCATTGGTCACGATCGAAGGCGAGCGCGACGACATCTGCGCGATCGGCCAGACGCTCGCCGCGCAAGACCTCGCGAGCAGCCTGCGCCCCTACATGCGCACGCACTACGTGCAGCCCAACGTCGGCCACTATGGCGTGTTCAGCGGCAAGCGCTGGCAGAACCAGATCTACCCGCTGGTGCGGGACGTGATCCACATCTCACAGTAGTCAACTCTATTCTTTCGACGCGGGCATGTGGGCGGGGATGGCCCCACCCGCTGCCTCGGCGGGCGGCGCGTGGCCGAAGCGCCGCTTCGCCCACGCCGCGAGGTCGTCGAGGTAGCTGTACATCACCGGCACGACGATCAGCGTCAGCAAGGTCGAGGTGATCACGCCGCCGATGATCGCTCGGCCCATCGACGCCTGCAGTTCGCCGCCTTCGTCGAGCGCGAGCGCGAGTGGCAACATACCGAAGACCATCGCCGCGGTCGTCATCATGATCGGGCGCATCCGCACCAACCCGGCTTGCAGCAAGGCCTCGGGCGTGCCGACGCCGGTTCTGCTGCGCACGTGGTTCGCGTAGTCGACCAGCAGGATCGCGTTCTTCGTCACCAGGCCCATCAGCATCACCAGGCCGATCATCGAGAACAGATTGAGCGTCGAGCGCGTGACCAGCAGCGCGAGCATCACGCCGATCAACGCCAGCGGCAGCGAGGCCATGATCGCGAACGGCTGCAGGAAGCTGCCGAACTGTGACGCGAGCACGATGTAGATGAAGATCACCGCCGCCAGCAGTGCGAGCAGGATGCCCTGAAAGGCCTCGGCCTGGTCGCGCGTCTGGCCGCCCTGGTCGAAGCGGTAGCCCGGCGGCAGCTGGGTCGCGTCGACGAGCTTCTTGACCTCGTTGCCGACGTCGCCGCTGGGCCGGCCGGTCACGCCCGCGTAGATGGCCTGGCGGCGCTGCAAGTCCTGGCGCTTGATCACGAGCGGGTTGACGACCGAGACCACATCGGCGACGCGTCCGAGCGCGATCGGCGTGCCGTCTTTGGCGTAGGCCACCGGCAGGTTGTCGAGTTGCGCGATGTTCTCGCGCAGCGGCTGTGGCAGGCGCAGCTCGACCTCGACCTGCTCGCCGTCGGGCGCGGTCCAGTAGGTCGCGATATCGCCGTTGACGAAGCTGCGCAGGCTGGCCGCGAGCACCGTCGGCGTGAGGCCGAGTTCACGCACCGCGTCGGGCTTCAGACGCACCGCGTAGGCGGGCAGGCCGGGCTTGACGGAGGTCTCGAGGTCGGTGATGCCGGGGATCTTGCGGACCTTCTCGGCCAGGCGCAGCACCTCGGCGTCGAGCACCTTCGGGTCGGGGCCGAGCAGCGAGATGAAGATGGGCCGATTGCCCAGCGCCACGTCGGCACCGGGGATCGGCGCGATCGCGGCGCGGATCGCCTCTTCGACCTGCTTCTGCGAGCGCTTGCGCTCGCTCGGCTTGACGAGCTGGATGTTGAGCTGGCCGGCGTTGCGATTACCGTCCACATCGCCGGTCTGGCTCGAGATCATGCGCACCTCGGGGAGCGCACGCACCAGCGCCTCGACCTGCGCCATCTTCTCGTTGCCGCGCTCCAGGCTCGTGCCGATCGGCATCGTGACGTTCATCCGGATGAAGCTGTTGTCGGCATCGGGAACGAACTCGGTGCCGACCAGCGGCGCCAGCAGGATCGCGCCGACGAAGCTGCCGACTCCCACCATCACGACGATGCCGCGCGGCCCGATGAAGCGCAGGTAGCGCCGGCCCGAGAACACCCAGTGGATGAGCCGCTCGTACAGATCGTGCATCGCGTCGAGCGCGCGGTCGGTGGCACGCATCAGGTGGCCGATGCCCCACAGCTTGATGAGCTTGCTGCCGGGCGGGTCCTTCCAGATGCTGGAGAGCATCGGGTCGAGCGTGAAGCTGACGAACAGGCTCACCAGCACCGCCACCGCCACCGTGATGCCGAACGGAAAGAAGAACTTGCCGATGATGCCCTTCATGAACGCGACCGGCACGAACACCGCGCAGATCGCGAAGGTCGTCGCCATCACCGCCATGCCGATCTCTTCGGTGCCTTCGCGCGCGGCGGTGACGTGGTCCTTGCCCATGTGCACGTGGCGCACGATGTTCTCGCGCACCACGATCGCATCGTCGATCAGCAGGCCGATGCACAGGCTCAGCGCCATCATCGTCATGAAGTTCAGCGTGAAGCCGAATGCGTAGACCGCGATGAAGGCCGAGATCACCGCGATCGGCAAAGTGAGCCCGGTGATGATGGTGCTGCGCCAGCTGTGCAGGAACAGGAACACGATCGCCACCGTGAGCAGCGCGCCTTCGATCAGCGTGCGCTTGACGCCGCTGAGCGAGTCCTTGACCCAGTCGCTGTCGGCATAGACGAGGCGCAGCTCGACACCGGGCGGCAGCGACTTGCGCAGCTCCTCGGTCGCTTGCTTCACACCCTCGCCGGTGACGACGATGTTGGCGTCCTGCTGCTTGTAGACCTGGAACGTGATCGCCGGCGTGCCGTCGACGCGCGCGAACGAGGTCGGCTCCTGTTCGCGCTCGACCAGCGTGCCGAGATCGCCGAGGCGGACCACCAGGCTGCCGTGCGACGCCACGACGACATCGTTGAACCCCTTCGCATCGCGCACGCGGCCCTCCACACGCACCAGCGCGTCTTCCTTGGCGCTGCTGAGCAGGCCGACGGGCACGTCGGCATTCGCACGCTGCAGCGCCGCCGACACATCGGCCGGCGTGAGCTGGAAGGCGCGCAGGCGCTGCGGGTCGAGGTCGATGCGCACCTGGCGCACCGTCAGGCCGCTCACATCGACCTTGGCGACGCCGCCGACGCGCTCGAGCCGCTTGCGCACCACCTGGTCCGCCAGCAGCGAACGCTCGCGCGCGCTGCGGTCGGGCGCGATGAGCGCGAGGTTGACGGTGGGCTGCGCGTTGTCGCCATCGAAGCGCGAGATGTACGGCGGCTTCGCGTCGCGCGGGAACCATGGCTGAAGCTGCGCGACCTTGTCGCGCACGTCTTGCACCGCGCGGCCCATGTCGGCGCTGAGCTGGAATTCGACGACCGTCTCGCTGCGCCCTTCGAGGCTGTTCGAGCGGATCATCTTGACGCCCGCGATGCCGTTCAGGCCGAGTTCGATCGGCCGCGTGAGCTCGGTCTCGACCGCCTCGGCCGACGCACCGGGATAGGCGATGCTGACGAACACGATCGGCGGCGTGATGTCGGGCAGGCGCTCGACCCCGAGCTGGTTGTACGAGAACAGTCCGAGCACGCACAAGGCCACCATGGCCATGGTGGCCAAGACCGGGTTGTTGATCGAGACGCGGGTGAACCACATGGTCAGCTTCTGCTCAAGATGCCTTGGGTGGCGGCGCGCTCGCCGGCGGGTTCGGCAGGGCACTCGCCGCGGGGATGCCCGGCGTGCCGTTGATGCGTGCCTGCGCGCCCTCTTTCAGCGTGTCGAAACGAGCCGCCAGCACCTGAGCGTCGGCATTCAGGCCTTGCTTGACCTCGACGCGGCCGATGATGTCGTCGCGACGGCCGGTGATGACGATGCGGCGCACCAGCGTGCCCTTTTCCAGCGTCCAGACGAAGTCCTGCCCGGAGGCCTGCCCGAGCGCGGAAACCGGCAGCGTCAGGCGCGGCTCGGTGTCGTCCAGCAGCACCAGCACGCTCGCGTACTGGCCAGCGCGAAACAGCTCGTGCGGGTTCGGCAGCAACACCACGACGCGGATGCCGCGCGTGCCGACCTCGGCCGAAGGCGCGATCCGGTCGATGCGGCCCTCGACCGGCGTGGCCGCCCCCTCGACGCGGACGCTGAGCTTCTGCCCTGGCTGCAGCCGCGAAACCTGGTGCGTGCCGACCACGCCGGCGAGCTCGAGCTCTCTCAGGTCGACGATCGTCAGCAGCTCCTGCTCGGCACCGACCTTCTCGCCCGGCAGCACGTTGCGCTTGCCGACCACGCCGCTGATCGGCGCGGCCAGCGCCGCCTCGCGGATGCCCAGCGTCGAGGTCGCCCACTGCGCCTGCGCCGACTTGAGCTGCGCGCGCGCCGCCTCGAGCGTGGCACGCGAGGACTCGAGCGCGTTGGTCGAGATGAAGCGCTGCTTTTCCAGGTCGATGTTGGAGTTGTGCAAGCGCTCGGCCTCATAGAGGCGC
>Ga0307509_10008957_pt1 | contig 12618 bp, 9 predicted proteins | sample 10_EM_MG_FD_202245 | JGI IMG/M metagenome (GOLD analysis project Ga0307509, IMG submission 202245) | Populus trichocarpa ectomycorrhiza microbial communities from riparian zone in the Pacific Northwest, United States - 10_EM | ecosystem: Host-associated > Plants > Roots > Unclassified | place...
TCGTAGTACGTGAACTGGCCCAGGACGCGGAGCCCGTCGGTCTTGCCCTGGCTGACGGCGGGGTTGAAGTACACGCGGTCGCGTTCGTCGTTCTGCGCCTGCTGGAACACCGTGTCCTGTGCCGCCGTGCGCCAGTCCTTCGGGAAGTTCGGGTCGAGGCCGGAGTGCGAGTCGGTGCCGTTGACCGAGCGGAGCGCGGGCAGGTACTTGGCGAGGACGTTGCCGGGCTTGCGGGTCGCGTAGAGCTGGACGAGATCGAGCATGTCGCCGGTGCCGGAGCAGAAGCCGATGATCCCGGCGGTGTAGCCGCGGCCGTCGCCTATGTCCTCGATGTACTTGTACTGGGCCTTCCAGTCGAGGGAGGAGTTCTCCGCGCTCGACACCAGCTGCATGGCGATCTCCTTCTTCGCCGGGTCGTCGAGGCCGACAGCCCGGACCGCCGGAGCGGCGGCCGAGGCCTGCGGAGTGCGCAGCAGAGGTACTGCCGTGAGCGACACGCCGAGGAGCGCGAGGAGGGTCCGGCGCGAGGGGCTCGCCGGTTCGGGGGTCGCCGAGGCACGGAACGGGTGGACCACTGGGACTCCAAATGGTGGTGGGGGGTCGGGAGTTGGTCTTGCCGCCGAACTGATAGGAAACTTAACTATCAGAGGTTCGGCGAGGACGGCACCCGCCAGGAGTCAAGTTCGTAGATATGAACGAGAGTCGTGTGCCTGTGCGAGGGCGATGCTTGACGGTTTGCCCGCCCTTGTCGCACCGGCCATGGGGCGAGGGCCGGTCACCCGGGCGGCAGGATGGCTGCCCCTGGCAGGGGCAGGCTGCGAACGGCCGGCGGCAGCACACTCACGTCGTAGCAATCACGTGCTGGCACTCATGAAAAAGGAACCGCCATGTCTGCGCTGTACACCACCGAGGCCCTGTCGACCGGCGACGGCCGCAACGGCGAAGTCCGTTCCCTCGACGGCGTGTTGGACGAAGTCCTCGCCGTCCCGAAGGAGATGGGCGGACCCGGCGGCGACAGGACCAACCCCGAGCAGCTGTTCGCCGCCGGCTACGCCGCCTGTTTCCACAACGGACTCCGCCTGATCGCGAGCAGCCAGGGCGTCCGACTGGGCGCCTCCACCGTCCAGTCGAAGGTCACCCTGCTCGCGCTGGACACCGGCGGCTTCACCCTGGCCGTGGCACTGACCGCGCACCTGCCCGGTCTGGAGCAGTCCACCGCCGACCAGTTGGTGAAGGCCACCCATGAGGTGTGCCCGTACTCCAACGCCACCCGCGGCAACATCGACGTGACCCTCACGGCCACGGTCTAGCAAGGGGGAACAAGCACCTCCGGGCCTCGCGCTTCCCGACAGCGCGAGGCCTGCGGGCATCGGGCGGGAGCTAGTATGCGGCTGCCGAAGATCGGGAGACGCCATGGCACCAGGGACAGCGCGCAGCGCGGGAGCCGCACCGCGCAGTGTGGACGTGGCGCGCCTCGCGGGCGTGTCGCAGAAGACGGTGTCCCGGGTCATGAACGACGAGCCGTACGTCTCCGCGGACGTACGCCGTCGGGTGTTGGCGGCGGCCGAGGAACTCGGTTACCGCTCGAACAACGCGGCCCGCGCGCTGGCCTCCGGACGCACCCGTTCCATCGGCGTCGTGACACTCGGTACCGCTCTCTACGGCCCCGCCTCGCTGCTCATGGGCGTCGAGCGAGCCGTGCGCGACACCGGCTACGCGCTCCGGGTGGTCAGCACCATGGAGGGCGAGTCGGCGGGCATCGCCGGTGCCGTCGACTCGCTCCTGGACCAGGGTGTGGACGGCATCGTCATCTCCGAGCCGATCGACGAGGAGGACGGCGCCGACCTGTCCGCGCGGGTCGACGTGCCGGTGCTCGTCCTCGGCGCGCCGCCGCCCTTCGTCGCACCCCATGTGGTGACGGCCGGGATCGTCTCCGGACGGCTGGCGCGGGCCGCCACCGAACACCTGCTGGAGCTGGGCCACACCACGGTCCACCATCTGGCGGGACCCGTGCGCTGGTACTCGGCCCGGGACCGTCTCGAAGGCTGGCGGGCGGCGCTCGCCGCGCACGGCCGGGCGGAACCGCCGGTCGTACAGGGCGACTGGTCGGCCGCCTCCGGTTACGCGGCCGGTCGCGCCCTGGCCGCCGACCCCGGCGTCACCGCGGTGTTCGCCGCCAACGACGACATGGCGATCGGCCTGATCCGCGCCCTGACGGAGGCCGGCCGACGGGTGCCGGAGGACATCAGCGTGGTCGGCTTCGACGACACCCCGGTCGCCGCCTATGTGACTCCGCCGCTGACGACCGTACGGCAGCCGTTCGACGCGATGGCGCGGACCGGACTCCAGCTGCTCGTGCACGCCATCGAGAACCCGCAGGAACCCCCGCTGCCGGTGACCGAACCACCGGTCGAACTCGTCGTCCGCGCTTCGTCGTCGGCGCCGCCTCGCTAGGCTCTCCGAGCATGAAGGTCCGTCACAAGGCGCGGGTCGTGCTGCTCGACCGTGGTCGGCTGGTGTTCCTGAAGCGGGGCTGGCCGGGCGGTGACTCCTACTGCACGACCGTCGGCGGAAGTGTCGAGCCCGCCGACGCGGACCTCGAAGCGGCCCTGCGCCGCGAGGTCATGGAGGAGATCGGTGCCACGATCGGTCCCGCCAGCGAGTTCCTCACGCTGACCGAACCGGGCGGGACGACCACCGTCGTACAGCACTACTTCCTCGCCGACCTGCTCGACATGGACCTGGACCGCCGACACGGTCCCGAGCTCGACGACCCCGACTCGGGCGACTTCGAACCGGTCCGGGTGGCGCTGAGCCGCCCCGCCGTGGCGGCCCTCAACCTCCAGCCGGCCGAGCTGGCCGATTATGTGCTCCGGCATCTCGACGCTTGGGGCGCCGCCTGACGGTCGCCGTCGCGGGAAGGCCGTACGTCGGTGGAAGGCCGTACTACGGGGTCAGTACGACCTTGCCGGCGACCGTGCCCGACTCGGCGAGGCGCAGGGCGTCGGAGACGCGGGCGAGCGGCAGCCGGGCCGCGATCCGCGGTGTGACCTCACCGCGCTCGACGGCCGCGAAGACCTGTGAGAGGTCGGTGCGCAGCTGGGCGCGGAACCGGTTCTTGTTCAGGGCGCGCCCGGCCCAGACGTTGAAGAAGTAGGCGCGGCGGCCGTTGGGCAGCGCGTTCCACATCCAGACCCGGCCGAGGATCTTGAGTACGGGCAGCTGCTTGGAGCCCTCGTCGTCACGGGTGGAGGCGCTGCCGTAGGAGACGAGGGTGCCGCCGGGGGCGAGGAGGCGCCAGGAGCGGACGACGCTCGCCGCGCCGACGTGGTCGAAGACCGCGTCCACCCCGCGCGGGGCGATGTCGCGGACCCGTGCGGCGAGGTCCGGGGTGCGGTAGTCGATGGGCTCGACGCCCTGGTCGCGCAGCGCGTCGTGGTGGCGCGGTGACGCCGTGCCGATCACGTGCACGCCCATCGCGTTGGCGAGTTGGACCAGGACCGTGCCGACGCCGCCGTTGGCGCCGTGCACCAGGATCGTCTGGCCCGCGCGGATTCGGGCCTTGCGGTGCAGCATCTGCCAGGCGGTGATCCCGTTGACCACCACGGTCTCGGCCTCCGCCGAGCCGACCCCGGCCGGCACCGGCACCACGTCGGCCGCGTCGACCAGCACATGGCTGGCCCAGCCGCCGACCTTCACCAGCGCGGCCACCCGGGTGCCGACCAGGCCCGCTTCCACGCCGGTGCCGGTGCTCTGGACGGTACCGACCAGGTCGTAGCCGGGGACGAAGGGGAACGGGGGCTGGTCGTAGTACCGACCGCGGCGCATCTGCTGCTCGGCGAAGGAGACCCCGGTCGCCTCCATCCGGATCACGACCTGGCCGGGGCCCGCGACGGGGACGGCTCCGTGCCGGACCTCCAGGCCCTCGGGCTCGACCTTGCCCGGCAGGACGACCTCGACGAGTGCGTCGGTGGTGTTGTTCATGGCGACCTCCACTGTGGGCTGCGGCGAGCTATGTGCTTTCGTGTTCGTTATAAGTTCTAACGCACGCTAGAAGGGGTCGTCAAGTGCAATCGTGATACCTTCTAACTGAAGCTTGAGCATGTAGTCCCGTGAGGGTGGAAGGTGGCCGGTCATGGCGGAAACAGGCACGAGGACTCCGCGTGAGCGCTACCGCGACCAGGTGCGCACGGAGATCAAGGACCACGCGCGGGAACAGATCGCCACTGCGGGCGCCTCCGCGCTCTCCCTCAACGGCATCGCCAAGCGGATGGGCATGAGCGGCCCCGCGCTCTACCGCTACTTCGCCAGCCGGGACGACCTGATCACCGAGCTGGTCCGGGACGCGTACCGCAGCCTCGCCGACACCTTCCGCACGGCCGCCGGGACCGGCGCCGACCTGCCGGGACTGGCCCACACCCTGCGGACATGGGCCCTCGCCGACCCCCAGCGGTACTTCCTCGTCTACGGCACCCCCGTCCCCGGCTACCACGCGCCCGACGACATCACCGGCATCGCGTCCGAGATCATGACGACCCTGCTGGACGCCTGCGTTGCCGTAGGGCAGGCGGACGGTCCCGCGACGCCGTTCGACGAGCATGTCGCGGACCACCGCGACTGGGCGGGCGACCACCCCGCCCCTCCCGCGGCCCTCCACCTGGCCCTGACTCTCTGGACCCGCCTGCACGGTGTCCTGTCCCTGGAACTCGCGGGCCACTTCACCGGCATGGGCTTCGACCCGGCCGAGCTCTTCGCGTCCGAACTGGCGGGGCTGCTGGAGCAGCGGGGGGAGTGAGGCCTGCCGAGGGCGGGTGACCGGGAGCGGCGCATGGCGGTTTTCGCCGTGCAGTCCAACTCCCCATCCACGTGCGAGAGTTCTTATTGATTGGCGGCTCGGGAAGGGCTGCCAATCAACTTCCGGCCCGGTGAACTCGGTGCAGTGGGGGAGGTCGTCCCGCGTCCCCTTGGGGGAGGGGCGCGGGACGTTCGGCAGGACGGGTGAGGCAGTAGGGGGTGATCGGCGTGGGGCGTCCGGAGAGTCCGCTGGACCCCGAGGGCGGGCCGGTGCAGCGGCTGGCGTACGAACTGCGTCAACTGCGGCAGGAGGCAGGGGGAATCACCTATCGGGTGATGGCCGGCCGGGTCGACTTCTCCGCGGCCACGCTGTCCGAGGCGGCGGCCGGCGAACGCCTCCCGTCCCTGGCCGTCGTCCTCGCCTACGTCCAGGCCTGTGGCGCGGACTCCGGTGAGTGGGAGGGGCGTTGGCGGCGGGCGGCCGAGGATGAGGCCGGTCGCCCCGAGGAGGACGAGGGAGCCACGCCGCCGTACCGGGGGCTCGCGCGGTTCGAACCGGGTGACAGTGGTCGCTTCTTCGGCCGGGATCAACTGGTCGCCGATCTCGCGGAGTTGGCGCTCGACAACCGCTTCGTGGCCGTCGTCGGGACGTCGGGCAGTGGCAAGTCGTCCCTGCTGCGGGCCGGGCTGGTTCCGGCGTTGCGTGGCGAGGCGTGGCCAGGTGCCCGCCCGGCGGCCGTACGCATCCTCACGCCCGGCGAGCATCCGGATCGCAGTCATGCCCGGGCGCTCGTTCCTGCCGAGAGCACGGCGGGCGGGGACACCTGGGTGATCGTGGACCAGTTCGAGGAGGTCTTCACGCTCTGTCAGGACTCCGCCGAGCGGGCCCGTTTTCTGGACCGGCTGCTTGCGGCCTCCCGGCCGGGCGGACGGCTGCGAGTGGTGATCGCGGTGCGCGCGGACCTCTACGGGCGGCTCGGCGAGCACCGCGGTCTGGCGGACGCGCTGCGCGGTGCGAGCCTGCTCGTCGCCCCGATGAGCACGGGCGAACTGCGAGAGGCTGTCGTCAAGCCCGCAACGGCCCAAGGCCTGACCGTCGAGCGCGCCCTGACCGACCGGATCATCGCGGACGTGACCGACCGGCCCGGCGGCCTCCCGCTGATGTCCCACGCGCTGCTGGAGACCTGGCGCCGCCGACGGGGCCGCACGCTGACGCTCAAGGGGTACGAGGCCGCCGGTGGTGTCCGGGGCGCGATCACCCAGACCGCCGAGGACCTCTACGGCAGCCTCTCCCCGCAGGAGGCCGTGCTCGCCCGCCAGGTGATGCTGCGGCTGATCGCCCCGGGCGAGGGCAGCGACGACGCCGGCCGTCCCGCCCGCCGTGCCGAACTCGACGCCGACGGCAGCGGCGAAACGGCTGTCGTACTGGACCGGCTGGCCCGGGCCCGGTTGATCACTCTCGACGACGACACCGTCGATCTGGCCCACGAGGCGCTGATCACTGCGTGGCCCCGGCTGCGCGAATGGATCGACCGGGACCGCGAGTTGTTGCGCCGGCACCGATTGCTCACCGAAGCGGCCGTCGCCTGGGAGCAGTTGGACCGCGACGTCGGTGCCCTGTATCGAGGGGCTCGGCTGACCGCGGCAGAGGAAGCCTTCGCCGACCCGGCCCGTCCCGACCGGCTCACGCTGCTGGAGCGAGCCTTTCTCACCGCGAGCCTCCAGGCCCGGGACGCCGAACGGTCCGCGACAGCTCGTACGACCCGCCGATTACGTTCCCTGATCGCGGCGCTGGCCGCCCTGCTCGTGCTGGCGGTCATCGCCGCCGGGCTGGCGTTCAACCAGCGGCAGGACGCCGTCACCGCGCAGCACGCGGCGTTGTCCCGGCAACTCGCCGCCCAGTCCGCCGTGTTGCTGGACACCAACCCCGACCTGGCCTCGCTGCTCGCGGTCCAGTCGTACCGGACGAGCCCCACCGCCGAGGCTGTCACCAGCCTGTACGCCGCCGCAGCGCTGCCGCAGCGGCACAGCATGGCTGTCGGCTGTCAGGTGTGGTCGGTGGCGTTCAGCCCGGACGGGAGCACCCTGGCCACGGCGTGTGCCGACGCGACCATCCGGCTGTGGGACGCCGCCACCGGCAAGCGGCGGGCCACCTTCGCCGGCCTCGGCGGCTTCGTGGCGGCGGTGGCGTTCAGCCCGGACGGCCGCACTTTGGCCGATGCCGGGGAGCACGGCCTTCGGCTCTGGGACGTGGCCACGGGCACGATCCGTGCCAGGCTCACCAGCCGCGATGCGGTGTCCGCGGTGGCGTTCAGTCCGGACGGTCGGACGCTCGTGGCCGCGCAGAACAAGGTCCTGAGCCTGTGGGACATGGCCTCAGGAAAACTGCGGGCGACGCTCAAGGGCCACACCGGGTTCATCGACACGGTGGCGTTCAGCCCGGACGGCCGTCTGCTGGCCTCAGGCGGCGCGGACTTCACCGTACGGCTGTGGGACGCGGCGTCCGGACGACTGCGGGCCACCCGGCCCAGCTACGCCGGGGAGGTGACGTCGGTGGCCTTCAGTCCCGACGGGCAGACCGTTGCCGTTGTCGGTACCGTCGGCGAAAGTGTCCGGCTGTACGACACGTCCGGCGGCGCCGACCACGTCCTGAAAACCGGCCGGACAGGCTTCCTGACGTCGGTGGCCTTCAGTCCTGACGGTCGCACTCTGGCCACCACCGGGACCGACAAGACGCTGCGGCTGACAGACGTAGCCACCCACAAGAGCCAGGTCATCACCACCGGGCATGTGGACGGGCAGACGTCGGTGGTGGCGTTCAGTCCGGACGGCCGCACCGTGGCCACCGGCAGCGGGGACGGCACCGCCTGCCTGTGGCAGCCGGACACCGGCCGGGCCCGTACCACCCTCAACACCCGTTCAGGACCCATCCGTTCGGTGGCCCTCAGCCCTGACGGGCGCACTCTGGCCACCGCCGGCGACGACAGAAAGACCCGTCTGTGGAACACGGCCACCGGAACGCTCCAGGCCACCCTCACCGGTCACACCGGGCCCATACGGTCCGTCGCGTTCAGCCCTGACGGCCGCACCCTGGCCACCGGCAGCTACGACACAACCATACGGCTCTGGAACGTGCGTACGGCAGCCGTGCGCAGAGTGCTCTCCGCTCCCACTGCCGTCTGGTCGTTGTCCTTCGCCCCGGACGGCCGCACTCTCGTCAGTCGCGGCGACGACGGCAAGCTGCGGCAGTGGAGCATCACCACCGGCACAGCGCGTGCCCTCTTCGACCCGTACAACCCAATCGTGTCGTCCGTCGCCGTCAGCCCTGACGGCCGCACTCTCGCAGTCGGCTCCTACTTCGACACGATCCCGCTCCAGGACATCGCCCGCGGCACCACCCGGGCCACCCTCACCGGCCACACCAACACCGTCAAAGCGATCGCCTTCAGCCCGGACGGACGGACCCTCGTCAGTGGCAGTGAGGACCACACCGCACGGCTCTGGGACACCGCCACCGGGAGGCAACGGGCCGTCCTGACCGGCCACGGCGATCAGGTGCAGGCGGTGGCCTTCAGCGCCGACGGCCGGACCGTGGCCAGCGGCAGCGACGACGGCACGGTACGTCTGTGGGACGCGGCCACCGGACGGCTGCGGGCCACGTTGACCGGTCACACAGGGCCCGTACGGTCCGTTGCCTTCACCCCGGACGGACACACCCTCGCCACCGGCAGCACCGACGGAACCGCCCGCCTGTGGAGCCTCACACTGCCCGACCCACGACATGCCGTCGACAAGATCTGCGCCGCCGTACACCGGGACCTCACGCCGCTGGAACGGACCACCTACCTCGACGGCCACCGGGACGCGACCTGCTGACCCGACCGGCTTGCTCCCCCACCCCCGACGGTGTGGCGGCGCCGCCCTGATCGTCGGGTTGGGGACACTCGCCGTCCGGCGCCGCGCGGCGGCGGGTTCCCCTGTCTGGCTGGAGACACGTGGTGCGACTTCCCCTGCTGAGGGCCGTACTGGCGGCCTCGGTGCTCGTGGCGTCCGGAACGGCCGCCGCCGCTCCGGTCCGGGCGGACGGCAAGCCCCGGCCCCGGGCCGTCGACGATCTCGCGCGGTACGTCAACCCGTTCGTCGGCACCGCCCCCGGCGGCCCCGACTTCGGGCACGGCGGCGGCGCGGGCAACACCTTTCCGGGAGCCTCGGCGCCGCTCGGCGGGGTGCAGTGGAGCCCGGACACGGTGACCTACCAGCACGGCGGCTACTCATACGGCGACAACCGCATCCGCGGCTTCAGCCTCGCGCACATCTCCGGAGCCGGCTGCGCCGCCTACGGCAACGTCCCCTTCATGCCCACCCAGGAGGCCGTGCCCCCGGCCTACGCCACGTTCTCGCACGCCAACGAGCAGGCGACGCCCGGCAGTTACCACGTCACCTTCGACAACGGCATCGGCACCGACCTCACCGCCACCCAGCGCTCCGGCATCGCCCGCTTCACCTACCCGGCGACCGACACCCGGCCCGCAGCCGTGAGCATCGACGCGGCCAGGGCGTTCACCGCGGCCACCGGATCGGTCGACATCGGTACCAACACCCTGTCCGGCTACAGCGACAGCGGGGCCTTCTGCAAGTCCAAGAACCGCTACCGGCTCTACTTCCACGCCACCTTCGACCAGCCTTTCGCCCAGGCCACCCACCCCGACGGCAGAGCCGGCGCGGCCATGGTCACCTTCGCTCCCGGCGTGCGCACCGTGACCGCCCGGGTCGGCGTCTCCTTCGTCGACGTCGAGGGCGCCCGCCGCAACGCGCTCACCGAGCAGGCGGCGCGGTCGTACGACACCGTGCGGCAGGCCGTGCGCGCCGACTGGAACACCTGGCTGAACCGCGTCACCGTCGGCGGCGGCACGGACGTCCAGCGGCGGGTGTTCTACACCGCGCTCTACCACGCCCTCCTGCACCCCAGCGTCTTCAGCGACACCGACGGCCGCTACACCGGCATGGACGGGTTCGTGCACCGCACCCGCACCGGACATGTGCAGTACGCGAACTTCTCCGGCTGGGACGTCTACCGCTGCCAGGTCCAGCTGCTGGCGCTGCTCGCCCCGCGCGAGGCCTCCGACATCGCCCAGTCCGTCCTCAACCAGGGTCTGCAGGGCGGGTACTTCGACCGCTGGACCCTCGCGAACGGCGGCAGCGGTGTCATGGTCGGCGACCCGTTGCCCGTCATCGCGTCCGCCATCCATGCCTTCGGCGGCACCGACTTCGACGCCGACGTCCTGCTGCGCACAGCCCTCGCCGACCGCCAGGACGACCGCCAGCGTCCCGGACACACGCAGTACGACACCCTCGGCTATGTGCCCGCCGGCACCAAGGGGGTGTGGGGTTCGGTCTCCACCACCCTCGAATACGCGGTCGCCGACTACGCACTGGCCCAACTCGCCCACCGGCTGGGGGACTTGACCGCGTACAACACCTTGTTGCGCGCCTCCGGGAACTGGCGCAACCTCTTCAACCCCGCCACCGGTTACATCCAGCCCCGCGCCGCCGACGGCACCTGGCCAGTCTTCACCCCGGCCCAGAATACGGAGTACGTGGAGGGCAACGGGGCCCAGTACACGTGGATGGTGCCGCAGGATCTGCCGGGCCTGTTCGCGGCCATGGGCGGTGACACCGCCGTGACCGCCCGTCTCGACACCTTCTTCACCAGCCTCAACGCGGGCGCCTCGGAGCCCTACGCCTACCTCGGCAACGAGCCCTCCTTCGGGACCCCTTGGGCGTACACCCACGTCGGTCACACGGACCGCGCCGACGCCGTCGTCCACCGCGCGCTGTCCACACTGTTCAGCGACGTACCCGGCGGCCTCGTCGGCAACGACGACCTCGGCGCCATGTCGTCCTGGGCGGTCTGGGCGAGCCTGGGCCTCTACCCCGAGGTCCCCGGCAGCGCCCAACTCGCCCGCACCGCACCTCTGTTCACCACCGCCACCGTCCACCGGGGCGACGGCACCACACTCACGGTCGGCTCCGCCTCGCCCAGGCACTCACTCCGGCAGCCGCCCAAGCGCTCACTGCGGTAGCGGACTTCGTACGGGGCGGGCCGCCGGTCCGGGAACGGCCGTCACCTCGGTCGGTGCGAGTGCGCCGTGCGGCCCGTCGCACTCCACCACCACCCGTACCGGCGCGCCGCACGCGGTGTGCCGGACGTCCAGGACCTGGCCCTCGGGGTCGGCGGCATACGTCTCGCCCCACTGCCGCAAGGCCATGAGGATCGGCCACAGATCGCGGCCCTTGCCCGTCAACCGGTACTCGTTGCGCGTCCGGCTCCCCGCCTCCTGGTAGGGCACGGACGTCAGGATGCCGGCCGCGACCAGCTTGCGAAGCCGGTCGGACAGCACCGCGTCCGAGAGCCCGATATGGCGCCTGAAGTCGTCGAAACGGCGGACCCTGATGAAGGCGTCCCGCAGGATCAGCAGGGTCCACTTCTCACCGACGAGGTCGAGCGTGCTCTGGACCGGACAGTTCTCCGTGCTCACATCGAGCCATTCCATGCCGCCACCATAGCCACCTGGCTCTGTCGTTGACAGTCAGCTGCGACTGGATCTAGCTTCTATTGACGAAGTCAGCAGAGGAGGCAGCACCGCATGGGACGGTCACGCACGTACGAGTGGCAGGATCCGGGGATCTCGGCAGCCGCCGTAGGAAGGACCACGGGTCTGGAATTCCTGCGCGAAGTGATCGCCGGGCGGCTCCCCGCGGCACCCGTCGGCGCCACCCTGAACTTCACCGTCGACGAGGTGGACTACGGGCGTGCGGTGTTCTCCCTGATACCGGGGGAGGAGCACTACAACCCCATCGGCAGCGTGCACGGCGGGGTCTTCGCCACCCTGCTCGACTCGGCGGCCGGCTGCGCGGTGCAGTCCACGTTGCCGGAGGGCATGGGCTACACGTCGCTCGACCTGTCCGTGAAGTTCCTGCGGCCGGTCACCGCCGACACCGGGCGGATCCGCGCCGTCGGCACCGTCCTCAACGGCGGACGGCGCACCGCGCTCGCCCAGGCCGAGCTGTTCGACGAGAAGGACCGGCTGCTCGCCCATGCCACCAGCAGCTGCCTGCTGTTTCCCGTTCCCTGACCGTCCCCTGACCGGAAACAGTCGTAGCAGAGGAGTCCGCCTGTCCCCCGCGCAGGCGGATCCGTACCGTCAACTCCCTTGATCCTTACGGTCTCGGGCCTTGCAGGCACGCTGTGAAGTTTGCCGCAAGCCGTTGCCGTGGTGGTATGGGGAGAAGTACGTACGTGGATGTGACACAGCGGGATCGTGAGGGCGTATGACGGTCGGGGTGACCGGGGCGTATGAGCGCATGCTGACGGTGGCGGTCGCGGCGCTGCACGAACGGGATCCCGCACGGCTGTGGCCTATGGTCGCCGCGGCGCTGCCCGGCCTGTGCGGGGGCGAGGCGCTGATCTACAAGCTCGGCGAGTGGACGGACCGAACCGGCGCGATGGGGCTCTCGCCCGCCGCCGCGGCACACTTCGGGCGGATCGACGACGAGGCGATGGCGGTGCTCCGCCGGGGCTATCCCTTCGCGGACCACTACGTCACGGCAGGTGCCGCCCGCCGCCCCGGAACCGCCCACCGGATGGCCGGCAAGGGCTGGGCCGACAGCCGCATGGCGGGCACGATCAGCCGTCTGATGGACGCGAACCACGTCCTGGCCGTCCCGCTGCCGGGCACGGCCACCCCGGTCACCGGCGCCCTCGTCTACCGGGCCGGCGCCGACTTCACCGAGGACCACGTCCGGGCCGCCGAAATGATCCAG
>Ga0307509_10008958_pt1 | contig 12617 bp, 16 predicted proteins | sample 10_EM_MG_FD_202245 | JGI IMG/M metagenome (GOLD analysis project Ga0307509, IMG submission 202245) | Populus trichocarpa ectomycorrhiza microbial communities from riparian zone in the Pacific Northwest, United States - 10_EM | ecosystem: Host-associated > Plants > Roots > Unclassified | place...
CGCCCAAAACGGTGCCCAGGAGGATGCTACAGCCTGAAAACCATTTTGGGCAGTGCCGGCTGCTATTTCGGGTAGTGTGGCTATTTTTAGAACATCATCCAACATCCCCCTTCCCAATCCAGCCCTTCCCGCCCTCCCGAGGGCCTGCTCATTGTGCAGAACAATAAATAAATATTATTACATTATTTCGGCGCTTTTCCCACGCCCAAAACGGTGCCCAGGAGGGTGCTACAGCCCAAACACCATTTTGGGCAGTGCCGGCTGCTGTTCCTGGCACTGTTGACAACTGTTTACATCAAAAGACCATTGATGGCATCACCCACTGCCCAAAGGCAGCCCACTGCCTTTAGGCTCTCCTGATTTATGAGCTTAACATGCCTAAAGGCACACTTTGAACACTTCAAGTAGCTGTACTGGCTGGCTGGTTTGCTGGTCGGTGTCGCTTTCATCAGAACTCATGCCATCTTCACCCAACTTTGTCAACACCGTCTTCAGCCAACGCCAGACTGGCAGGTCATTCACTGCCTCTTCTTCCTTCAACTCAATGAGTCGATTGACAGTGGTCAATCTTCGCAAATATCTCTGTGAATGATCAGCTACGATTTGACACAGCCATTTTGAAACCTACGTTCTTGCGCCGCGAATATGCTCTATTTAATTTGCTTCACCCTTCCTTGCTTTCCACCATTCTCTTCTCCACCTCGACCAAGGTTTCTGCTGCACCACTGTCTTTAAGTTTGGGTTGAGCGTTCCTCCAAACGGATCTTGCTCTCTCAAGTTTTGACTCAACTAAGTCCAGCATATATGCTTCGCTTCGTGCAGGCATTCCATCCCAATCTTTCTTCAGCAGCTCTTCCAAAAGAATGTCCACCAGCCTGCTATTCCAAGCAGAGTTCTTCTTTCCAGTCATGTCGATTCAAGGGTCTTCGGGGTCGGGACCTGGACCTGTCCCAAGAGCAAAGGCCCTGACTTCTTGCTGTGATGGAGGGTTGTGTAATGAATACTCCTTGTCGTTGGTGACGTTGAACCTCTCCTTGAAAAGGTCACGGACATGTTTCTGGTATAAATACTTGGTTAAAATCCTGCAGATGGTTAATGGTTTAACCAACCAAGTAGATGTTCCTTTGCCAAGGCTTATCAGCTGCCTTCTCCTCTTCTAACGCATCCCTACGTTTCCCGGTATTGGTGTTGTTCCTTCTTCTCCGAGCAGGAGAGCGCTGATTACGAAGGGCCGTTTGTACTGCGGATACTATCATCGCCTTCATCGCTTTTTTGGACATCCAGCCCCCTTTCCCATCTCCCCCGTTATCATCGTTGTCGTCACCATCGCCATCGCTGTTGTCGTCGCTGGGTGGATCAGATTCTCCGCCTTCTTGGGACTGATTCTCGTTTCCAGATGGATCTGTATTCTGAGTTGAAGGTCCCTCCTGGTGGTCATCTTCAATCTTGGTGTGGAATAAGCAATTAACTAGTGACATTTTGTTATGCTTACAAAGGACAATGCTGTTAGTTGAATTCTGCTTTTCGCCCTTTTGCACCTTTGCTTATCTCGTAGAATGTTCCAGTTCGTTCGTTGTGGTGTGCGCTGTTTATCTTGTTGCTTGGGTTCGCAGGCATCAATTGGGTCTCCAATGAATGGCCTTCCCTATTTGATGAAGGCCTTTGTTGGTAGCATACCGATTCAGAAGTACTTGGGTTCGATGGCATTGAGGGATCTGAAGGAGCATCTGCCATCGCCTGATCCTCATCAACATGGTTGCCAGTCAAGTTGGCCTCGATTCTTGAGCTCAATGTCACCTCAATGTCAAGTGAAGCCCTCTGCGGGTCGTCCAAGGGTTCAAAATTGTCCGGGTTTGATGATGGAGTACCAGCCATTGCGGGATCTTCGAATTGACTGCAAGTCAAATCAAACTCGTGGGCATTCGAGCTACCCAACGATGTTCTACGCTGAGCATTATGCACAAGACTGAGACGAGGCGTCTGTATCGTCTTTTCTGGAGTGGTAGATCGAAGTTCTGAACCTCTCCTTTGACGCTGCACCAATGCAGCCACTTCCCTATCCTTCTGCGCCTGTATAGGGGGTCAACACAAACGATTCTTATTTCAACTATGCATAATACCTTGACCCCTTCAATCTCCTTCTTCAGTTCCACTTCCTTCACCTGTCTATCCTCCTCCATTTTGGCCAGCTTCTGCAATAAATCTCGCTTTTCCTGTTCGGTCCTCGCTCTCTCGTTCTCGATTTCTGCATGTGTTGATTGAAGATCTACTATCGCTTTCTGTGCCAATGCTAGGTTTCGACTTTGTTCCCTCATAAATTCTTCTTGTGCATGCCATTGTTGCCACAGCTGCCTATTCACCATCGTCGTCGCACCCTGGCATTTGTGAACATAGTCACAGGATTGCAGAGCTACAACCTACCTTTGTTGGCAGATCTACTCAAACTCTTTTATTCTCATGCTCATCATCGCGAACTCTCTTGCCCGTCACAGTGGGAAGGGTAGCGTGTAATGCAGAGTTTGGAATAGGTTGAAAAGCCATCATTGGGGTGGCCGTAACTCCCGTAACTCTCGATGGTAAAGCCTGAGGTCCGCACAGTCAATAGCTGAATGCACAAGGGCTATCAACTTACTCAGATTGGCCTTTCGATCGTATTTGACTGGACTTGGCCATTGAGCTGAGGTTGAAAGTCCATCAGCACACCTGGTGCATGAAAACCAAAGTGGATTGTGTTTTCTTGATCCGTCTCACCCACCCTCCAAGGGTTGCCAATCTCGTTAGTATTGGCTTCAAGGTCTTCGTCTTCTGGCATAAAGAGCTGCTGCTGGACAGCATCGTCGTTGCCGTGGTCGCCGTCTTCTATGTACTCGGGTTCAAAATCGATGTCTTCTGCAGTATGGACATCTTCGTGGGTGATTGGCATCATTTGGTATTGTATTTTCGGCAAATTTTCGAAGCGGTCATTTATACTGCTTATTTGAGCACTCCGTTGTCAAGGTGGATTTGTTGCCATGGGCGCTTGCAATTATGATACCAATTTTCGATGCTTTGCATCAACCTCAGAGAATGCAGGAAATTATTGTCTAACACAGACTGTGCCTTTTCGGCTGCTGTTCGGGGATTGTTTATTGTTGTCGGCTTCTAAAGAGGCGCAGGCTTAACACGGAACCCCGCCTTTTCAATCACCAGTTCGCTGACTCGTTCGCTGACTCCTTATTGTTGGCTCCTATGAAGGCGCGCCCACTTTGCCATTGGCCGAACCCATGACCTGGAATCATAATGGCAACTCAGATTCTTATTGTGTTCGACGTGGTATTTAAGTTGGGCTTTTATTGCCCACCATTCTAAAATCATTGCCCACTCCTTGCCCACTCATTGCCTTTCCTACCATTTGATATGGTCAACACCCATTTGTCTGTCTGTCTGTCACTCACTGTATGTGACTATCATTATCATTTTTTTCATCAAGTTGTACTCACTGTGATATCAGACCCATGAACGGCAACTCCGTGGATGTCTATATCCCTGGCACGGTTTTTGGCCAGAGCAGTTCCTTGTCAAATACCAGCAAGGAAAACCCCCTGCCCACCACTCCCTTCCTCCAAGTCCTCGCATGCGCGAAATCCTTCACAAATGCATGGTTACTGTACATGAAGGTGGTCAGAAGTATCACTTCATGGTTTTCTTTAATCAAGATGTCTCTCTCCCAGAGAGCCGTTCCCTTCGCACCCTTCTGCAAGGGCATTCTGCTGTACTGAAGGGTGATGCATTTGTCATGCGATTGGGCATTCGGGCTCCCTATGTTAACATGCGTGACTGAGACACCATTCTGGCGGACTGGTTGATGAGACAGTAAGTGATATACTTTGTATTATTTTGACAAAACTAGCTAACAAGGTGTAGCTTTTGTACCTTGAAGGCTTTGGAATCACGAAGACTCCCAAGGTTGTTAACGTATTATAAGAATTGATTGTATACTAGGTTTTTCTGGAATACAGTTGGGAATACAGCTGGTAGTGCATGACATTCTGAGGATAGATAAGATTTACCCAACCACCAGTGGCAAAAGACCAAGGCCACCAAAGCAAATGGGGGTGGACGGAAAGACAGGGAAAACGGCACAAAACACACAACATATACAAATTATGCTGGTTGTCAAAGATTCGGAAGAGTAGTACAGATGTAATTTGTATAAACTGGAGACAAAGGAAGGATGGAAGAACAACATAGAAAAACAAAAGTGAGTCCATGCAAATTCAAATCTCTACTGCCCCTTGGTGCCAGGTTTCGCCCTTTGCTTGGTCTGCTTTACAATCCGAGGTGATACCATTTTTTTCTGGGGAATTTCGACAGCATCCCAACAAGAAACACCAAGTTCACCAGGGCGTGCCCGTTTGCCAAGGATGGTGTTAGCCTGTTCCCCTCCTTTAATTAACTCAGGGTCTTCAAGTGTGGTCTTGAAAATCTGGACTATACATTTCAAAGTGGCTGGAGTGTCACTGGATTTGTCAGCAAAAGGAGATGGGTGTAACGCATCCCAGAAGGATGTGAGATATTTCGCAAGAGGCTGGAAGAAAGGCAAAATATGAGGGAGGACCTGTGTTCGGAAGTAATTCATGTGACTGGCTTTCACATGGCCAAGGGTCGAAAACTTATTCCTTTGAAGCCAGTCGGTCATCAGAGAAGGGTGTTTGATATTCCTTGGCCCAAGGAGGGGAGGGGAGCGGATAGAGTGGTGGGGCCCATCAAGGTGTGTGCAGATGAAGAGGAGGACGAAGAAAACTGACTCTATATCATGCATGACCTGATGAGGAACACCAAACATAAGTATCTCTGTTGCGATGAAAGGAGCGGTGCCCTATGACGCATGAGAAAGGACATGAAATAAATTAACACAAACTTACCGTCCTCACACCTGATTTCGATGGATGGTTGGCAACATCAGCGTGTTCGGTGGTTTGCTGAGTCTGCTGAGTGGTCTGCAGTTCCACAAAGCTATCTACTTCCATTACTGAACCTTCAGCCCATTCGTCGTTAACTTCATCCCCATCCCCGTTGGCTTCCTCCCCGTCCCCGTCCCCGTCCCCATTGGCTTCGTCCTCGTTCTCATTGGCTTTGTCCCCATCCCTGTTATCGTCGTCCCCGTCCCCGTTGTCTTCATCCTCTTTGTTGCCTGAAAAATGCTGGTCCTCCAATAGTGTAGTTGTATGATCAAAATTGATAAGCAATCTCTCTCGACAATTGAAACCTTCCCGCATTTTTTCGATCTGAACCAGCCCGAACTCCTCCTTGATTCCATCCTGAAGTTTTGTCTTCTGGGCTGAATCAACGCCCCGGTCTTGAAGAAGAAGATTTGTATATGAAATGTCATGATGAAGTTTATTATTTGACTCGAGACATGAGATAGCTGCGGAGGATGAGCAAAGTGGCCAAAGAAGAGTCATGGAATCACGCACCAATGATTACATCCAGGAAAGCAATTATTAATTCCCAAAGAGAGGAAAAATCGGAGATATGAACACCAGCAGGATACATTACCATACGTTCCTTTATTCGAGTTTCGTCTATGAGCGCCTCCTTTCTCGCAGCAGTCTGAAAGCGGGTGGTCTCGGCGTTTTTGAAATGGTGATCATCGACAAATCGTGGGCAGAAAGGAAGATCGAGTTTGGTAATTGCTAAGGATTCGGTTGGCTTCTTAACCAAGTTCCAGCTATCCTTCAAAACGCCGAGAGTGCCATCTGGCAACTTCACCACGAAAACCGTTGTTCCTCGGCCAACCAAGCTCTGAGACCGAAAAATGGTGGATTTAACCGGATAAACCTGCTCCCCAACTAATATTGTCAGCCGGTCGTCTTTTTTGACACCATTGACAGTGAGCCAACTGGGCAAAGAACGGGCGTTGAACACTGGCATGGATGGAGATGTTTTAGTGACCACTAAAGGAGGGTAGGCTTCCTCGAATTTCTTTCCTGGAGTCACAAGTTTGGGAAAGTTCATAGTAGCATCTACACCAATATAAGAATCAGGAAGAAAAGCCAGGCCCATCACCATTCGGATGAAGACCAATGCGCAATTGTGGTAATTAAAAGGGATTACATCCGTGGTTATAATGCCAGCATGGTCAATCAGGAAAATCTTGAACCCTTGGCTGGTAATGCCCATGCTGATAACAAAGTCCCGTTCAGGTTGATTGCAGAACATTAGGTAGGACTTGGTGACAATCGTATCCTTCATCTGTATTGGTGGCCTGCCTTCACGGGTAGTTTCGATGAATGATTGGACGTCGGGCCACAGCATTGATTCCTTCTTTATGTGACCATCAACGAGGGAGACGACCATCACATCAGGTTTACGTTTCAGCGAAGTGCCTTGGATCGGGGTATTTGCGTGGATCGGAGAGAAGAATCATAGAGGCCGGTAACGCCCCAAGATGGGATTTTTTGTGTCATGGAGAAATTTTGTGATAGTCGAGACCACCTGATTGAGGAATATGGATGATTTGAGTTCAGTGGAGAAATTGCTACTGTCAATCAAGCCAGCGTTGGTTAGGAAAACACCATGAAATTTTTTGATGAACATTTCGTTGATAGGAAACCCGAAGGCAGTGTCTGGAAAGAGGACGGAAGCCAGCCTCTCGCTAGCTTGAGTAGTTCGACGTGATAGGTCACTACTGAGGAGTTTTTGGATTACATCGCCATCGAAGGATTCATGGTCATTGGAAAAAAGATGGGATTGGACACGATATTCGTATGGTCCAGAGTCTGGTATTTGCTGGCTTCCCCACACAATTGCAGAGTGAGGAAGCCAAGATTTGACGGTAACGCTGGGCGGAGAGAGGAATCCGAAATCATCACCGGTTTCTTGAGTCGACATGATAAGCGATCTGAGGTCAATAGAATACAGAGAGTATATACAAGGATGGTGCCACAAAGAAAAGGGAACAATGGAGGTTGCGTTCCAACAACGTTGCAATCAAAGTCACATGTTTCATCTATATTTCAGTTTCCATTATTTTAAGACAAACTACAAGAATAATACAAGCTTAAGTGCTACTTCTTTCCATGACGTTTTGTGACGCTTTTTTGACTGCTCAAGAAAGCCCCGGTCGATTGACCGTGCCCTGCCTGACGTGTACTTCAGTTCCAATCTTATCATGTCTGTGACGGGCCAATGACTGGCATAATCGTGGAGATCTGGAAACTTTTCGGCGGCCTGCAACACTAGTTAAGTTAGGAAACGTTGAATGAGTAAGGACATACAAGATGTTGAACAAGACGTATTCTTGAAGCAGTTTGAGTTGTAAAATTCTTCATAATGTCAAGGTGCTCTTCAACAAGTTTCTTCACATGTTTCTGGTAAACGTCAATATAAAGATGGATTAACAAGCTAACCACATACCTTAACTCTTAAATATTTTTTATGCTCCCACTTGAGCGCCTCCTCGAGATTGTATCCTCCTCGACCTGGCCGGCCAGCCTCCCCATCTGGCTTTGGAATGAGCTGAGAAGTATCGGAGTCTGTGTCACTATTGGTATCAGACATCAACTCGGAGTCGGTTGCATTGTTTTCCGAAGATGCGGGGTCATCAGATGTCAGCTTTGGTTGGTGTTTGTACGAATGTTGCTTGGGAACTGATCTAGGATATGGGGTGTAGCGTGTCGTGTAACGAGATGATCGGGTAACGGTAGGGCCGGAACCAATCTCCTCCTGCGCAAGCAGCTTGACAGGAGTATCGACTGCGCCAACCTCAGTCTGAGCAATGAGAATGGGCAACATTGGTGGGGGAGCACCAGGCTCAAAGAAGGGAGGGATGGTGGTCAATGAAGCGGACGGCACTAAAACCATAGTAAAACTGTCAATGGGCGAGAAATGGGAATGGGGCCCAAATATAGCATAAGGAAACAATAGGCGTATTGAGAACGATGGATAGACAACAACGCTCGGATACAAGTATTTCCTATAAATGGAAATGCATCGCCACAGAAACAATAACGCGGTCGCTGCACATAACGACAGAGAAGAACAAGGGATTGTCAATATAACAACCGGGGCAGCCTCATCCCAATAACCACAATGCTGAGCACAATTTTCTCCCTCTTGTTTCGATGCACGCGTCTCATTGCTGAACTGCATGGCCACTCTGGTGCAGTCATCAGCTTAGCCATCTCACCGAACGAACGGATGCTCGCCAGTGGTGGTAAGCTGAACCTTTCCGGAGATGCCACCTAATCAACCCTGCATAGGCACAGATGGCGTCCGCCTATGGGACCTCGGGACACATGAAGAGATATGTATTCCACAGCAGCCCCTCCATGAGCGGGGTCAAGTCAGCTGTGTCTGTTGGATTACTCGGCAAAATGAATCGTTTGACACCCTCTGCTATGGAAATGCTCTCGGATATCTGGTTTTCCTCCAGCACCGTCCAACTGAGGTAAGGATATGATCTAGCATCAAGGAAGGTGTTTCTGGCTGACAACAGAACAAGCGACGATTCGAAGCAGTCTTCTCAGTCCGAATTGCAAAAGGCAGAGAGATCTTGAGCCTAGCTGTGGATACGTCAGGTGGAACAGCCACCCAGATTGCTACAGGAACCCGCGACAAATGTGTGCAGGTTTGGCTGTTCGACTCCAGCAGCAGGTCGCTTGTTTCGGTTCATTCGAGTGCATTCAGCCAAGATAAGGACATAGTGCCCAAAAGTCTTGCGTTTGAGAATAATGAAAAGAAAGACCTATGCGTTTTTGGTCTTTATGACGGAGGGTTGTAAGTTAGAACTTTCCATGCTGGCCAAACCAGGCTAACTGTTTACATAGGCATAAGTATGATGGAAGCGACGGCAAATGGATATCGACTCACCAGCTAGGCTCGAAGATGTGAGCAACCCTTGTTATAAACCATTGAACCAAGACTGATCAAAAACCAGTGGTAATGCCTGCGTTGATATTGAACAACGGCTTTGTGTGATCGACAACGTAGCAAATGGATTCGACATTTACAAGATGGACTCCGGCAATTTCGTACAAACACTTGTCACCAGAGATCCAATTAAAATGTACCCCAAAGGGGTTGCATTCGCAAATTGTTGTCAAGCAGTCGTAGGGGGAAGTGACCATGGCCTTGTTTACCTTTTCGAACGCAAATCTGGGTCAATAATCACCACTCTCAGGCATGCAAAAGAGGGTGGTGTACAGACTATTGCGGTGTGTAATGCCTGTTTTGGTGATAGGATTAAGTTAAATGTTCCATGACGGCCAAGATGGTGTGAAGATCGCGACAGCCTCGGCCAGCGCATCAAGCCCAACCTCAATCCGACTGTGGGAGTGGAAGCCTCCTGTAAATGACAACAAGCAGAGCAACAAGCACAATGCATGGACATTGCGCAGAATCGTTGAGGGGATGCTCAAGGTGATCATCGTAATTGCGGCGGCGGCACATTTCCTACATATGATTCATGGGCAGGTATGGTGTGAAATAGCGATGAAACATTGTGCTGACTGTTACGTAGCTAACTTCGCGGCTTGAAATGGTCCAGAACTTGTCGAGGAATGATGACTTAGTCAGGGAATTGGACATGAGAGAGTACCTTCGACGCGAAATGGCAGCAGAGCTAAACGTATTGATAAGGAAGGGGGAGCTGGGAGACTTCGTTAAGGAAAAGAACAGAGAGTCAAACAATATCGAAATAACTGACAGGACTGGTCATCGAATGGAACGGAGAGAGGTGTCGACTGAGATGTGCGTTATTCACTTGTAAATTATTGGAGCTTCATCTAGGTGAAAAGGACAATGCTGTAGATATAAGGTATCAGTCCATGTGTAAATATTTATTGGGAATATTCACACCTACTGTCAAAACGTCGACGCAAGAAGTGGTGAGAAAATTGATCCAACATGAACACATTTGGTTGAATCAGTGGGCGGTGTGGGGAGGGCATTGAAATCGCAAAGAGAAATCTGTTGAAACGATAAGTTAGTTAGTTGGTCATATATGTAGAAATCACAATACGCACCGAACTCGCAAGAACAAATCAAATCCGTGCAAAGATAGCCAGGACGCGGAGTCGATAGTTGTTGGATCGATAGGCCACACTCGAGGGTATAATATCAACCAGGAACTCGCCAGATCATATCAAGGTGAGTATGGTTTGCTCGACCAGGATCTCACCGGATAAATCCAGGTGAGCGTGGTCGGTGGGGCGATGGAAAAATAGTGATAATTGACGAAAAAGCCAACCAGGAACTCATCAGATCATATCCAGTGAGTATGGCAGGGTGCACAAGAAACTAACTAGGAACTCGCCAGATACAATCCAGGCGAGTGGTTAGTTGGTTGATGCTCAGAAGGATATTGTGTCGTTTTCGAGGGTGGTGGGTGGTGGTACTGGGAAGGGACCCGTCATCATCACGCCGATTGTGTTTTCACCGTGACAAGGGGAGGTCGACCCCATCGCCACGCCGATGGCATTTCTGACGTCGCGAAGAGGAAGCGGACCCTCCTCGTTGTCAAAATGCCATCTGTAGGGAGTAAAAGAGGTGAATTAATATATATCACCACCCATTCGGAAACCGGTGTTGATGGCGGAGTGTGAACTCTGATCAAACCCATCAATGTGGGCTGATATCAATATTGGGCATTGCACAAATATATTTGACAATTTGACAAGCTAAAGTAAGTTACATACATTCTTTGATATATGAAGATGCGGCAAGATTCATATGATGTACAAGTTTAGGCGCTTTACGGGTGAGATGAATGAGATCTCGCCAATCTGTTTGTGAGCGGGGTACACCACCTGCCTGAATTTCTTGTACCCATTTCACATACCAAGATTCACATTCATCCGTCCATTGGCCCACATTAAGACCACAGCCGGACCATTTATTATGCCTTGGAAACCATGACACAATCGACACTTGATCTATAACATCCCTCATAAGCAAGATACAAAATTGAACATTAGTTATCTCACCCTTATTTCCAGTCTTGACGTGGTATACCCCACAGATGAGGTCCATGACTTGGGGAGAAATATCATCATCGCAGAGGTACTCTTTGTTGCTGACAAGGACCCTGCGCTCACCCCTCAAGGCTGCTTCTGATGGCCCTGCAAGGACAGCAGAATTGGGTAATGCCTCGCGTGCAAGACGGGCAACAATTCCACCCACACAAAGGGCGGCACGACCATGTGGATTGGCAGACAAATAGGCATCACGAAGGGTGACATACGCTGCATAGTCCGCAAGATTAAATTTATACTTGTTCGGTCGACACCCCAAAAGCGATGTAGCAGAATCAGTGTGCGGTGGATGAACTTTGGGTGGTATGGATGTCTTGGGGAGTAACTCAAGTGTCATGAATGGGATACCATGATCAACAAGGAAATTGGCAATGTCAAGATTATGAGGACCAATCTGACGACGAATGCATTCAAGTGCAGTCATGGCATCAACTGCAAGAACCCAGGACGTATTGCGACTTGGATGGAGGTTGATTGAGTGCAAAAAGATCCAAGTAGTTCCCTCAAGCTCACGTGCTTCGATGTCAATGAACCTCCTCAGATCTTTCAGTGGCAGAAAAGACTCCAACCCAAGGTCCCACAAATTGTCAGGCACAGAATCAAGGGGACTTCTTGATGCAAGGAGGCACCCCAGGAAGTCTGTAATGGGCTTCTGGTTTGCACCAGAGGTGGTAAGTTGTTGCCCACCAACAGAGTGACAAACTTCTTGCCAATTCTGAAATCGAACCGGTTGAATCGAGGCAGGGACACCAGAGTAGGGATGTTCGTATAGATAAAACCCATATCGATAGTAGATCAAGTCTTCCACAGTTTCGGCCTTGGATGCAGAGAATATGACAGGTTGAAAAGTGTTTGCCGCAAGGACATCTTTTGACGACACATCATAGAGGTGTCATCAGTCTCCATCTGAGCTTCATCACTATCCTCATCCAACACCAGCTCTGCATGCCAATCAGCTGGAGTTGAGAAAGCTCCCTTCAGTGAAAGTGACAGAGATGTTGGGGTTTGCGGAGTTGGACAATTTGCTGAGGAACCGGCGACTGCAAGTTCAGAAAATTGAACTGGAGAATGCATTTTGGCAGGAGACTCTGCATGAGCATCTGCATGGCGGCGAGAAGATGGTGGAGGCACTTGGGATGCAGTTTCAGCGGGAGACGTATCTGTAGGGTGGCGAGTGCTGCTATGCTGCTTTGGAGAAGAAGGGAGATCCATCGAATCATCTGCATGGCGGCGAGAGGATGGTGGAGGCACTTGGGATGCTGTTTCAGCAGGAGACTCCACACGAGCATCTGTAGGGTGGCAAGTGCTGCTATGCTGCTTTGGAGGAGAAGGGAGATCCATCGAGTCATCTGATTCACTGTCAGACTCACCTTCGCGGGAGGAATTATCGCCAAAAATGCTGCAACAATCCCAACAATTGTCAAAGCCATTATAAACCTTTTCTTTTGTTCTCCACCTGGTGTGCCATAGATGTTATCAGGAAAATGGATCATAACTTAAATCCACTTAAATCCACTTAAACGTACTTAAGTGCCTTATTTCAGTAGATTTAAGTAAATTTCAGTAATACTTAAATTGCCTTATTTAAGGCAACATGCCTTA
>Ga0307509_10008959_pt1 | contig 12616 bp, 9 predicted proteins | sample 10_EM_MG_FD_202245 | JGI IMG/M metagenome (GOLD analysis project Ga0307509, IMG submission 202245) | Populus trichocarpa ectomycorrhiza microbial communities from riparian zone in the Pacific Northwest, United States - 10_EM | ecosystem: Host-associated > Plants > Roots > Unclassified | place...
GCCCAACGAGCCCAACGAGCCCAACGAGCCCAACGAGCCCAACGAGCCCAACGAGCCCAACGAGCCCAACGAGCCCAACGAGCCCAACGAGCCCAACGAGCCCAACGAGAGAGAACGCGATGAAAAAATTGAAGCTCAACCGTGAAACGATCCGGACATTGACCACCTCGAACCTCGGTGAGATCCATGGCGGCATCACCGTCAGCCGTACGATCGCGCACACCACGGTGTGCCCGGTGCTGACCAATGGATGTTCCGGCGGACCGTGCGTCGAGACGATCGGGACGTCGGGGACGTCGGTGATCAACCCCAGCGGGGGCTGAGCTGCGGGCGCTGAGCTGGCGCGCCCTCGAGCCGGCGAGCCCGACGTACCAGGGGCCGCTGGCGCCGGCGGCGGCAAGCCGATCGACAACAGGTGGCGACTCCTCGAGCCGCCGGTTGAGCCGGCGAAGCCTCGTGCCGTCGGCGTCTCAGGTGTGCTGCAATAGCTCGGCGAGCCGGGTGCGGACGGTGCACCGATCGAACCGGAACGAATCTGCCAGCGCCTCCGCGTCGGCGGGCTGTAGTCCCTCGAAGCAGCGCCCGAAGTCGTGGACGAGCGGCTCGGCCAGGAGGATGTGGCGAACCAGCGTGTCGACCCACGACCGGACGCCGAACGGGAACGGCGCGAAGTCGGGGAACTCCTCGCGGAACGTGCGGTCGATCGGATCGAGGATGTGGCGGACCCCGGTGTCGACCGAGCCCCAGGCGTCGACGCCCAGCCGCGCCTTCTTCTGGAGCACGGGAGCGATCCGCGCGAGATAAGGCGCCTCGGGGGGCGTGTACACCAGCCCCTGCAGGCCAATGTCCTTGTAGGTCCACAGGCTCCAGCCGGCGCTGTGCTCACGGTAGAGGTCGAGCTGATCGCGCAGCAGCTGGTAGCGCTGGTCGTCTCCCGCCTGGTCGCCCGTGTAGACCGGGCCGAATTCACCGATCCAGATCGGCGTCCCGGTCCGCCGCATGTATTCGGTGCGCGCCAGGAACGTCTGCTCGATGACGTTGCGGTCCACGTACTGGTCGCGCGTCGTGCCTGGATAGCCGCCGCCATCGACGAAGCCGGGGAGCGCGTAGTCGTGCGCGGTATAGACGCAGTTGGGCAGCGGGTCGCCGAACATGTGGAAGTCCAGCGAGTAGCGGTTGCCATCGAGGAACAGCACGTGATGCTTGTCGACCGCCCGGATCGCGGTCTCCAGCCGGCGATAGAACGGCGCGATGCTCGTACCCGAGGGGTCGGCGGGCTCGTTGATCACGTTGTAGCCGGCGACCCAGGGGTTGTCGCGATAGCGATTGGCCAGCGCTTCCCAGAGGTGGACCACGCGATCCTGGAAGTGCCGATGGGTCCAGAACTGCGCCCAGTGCGTCGGGTTGTCGCTGTGCCAGTGCTGGTTCTGACAGCCGGGGAGGGCGTGCAGGTCCAGCACGGTGTAGATGCGGTTCCGGGCGCAGATGTCGATCGCGCGATCGAGCAGGCGAAAGCCGGCTTCCTTCATCACGAACGGCTGGTCGTCGTCCTCGAAGTGGCGGTAGTTGATGGGCAGCCGGACGCAGTTGAGCCCCAGCGATGCCAGGTACTTGCCGTCGGCCTCGTCGAAGAACACCTGGAGGAACCGGTCGAAGAACCGTCGGTAGCCGTCGTCGCCCAGCGCCGCGTGCAGCGCGGTTCGCTGCTGCGCCTCGTTGGCCGGGTACCCGGTGATGAAGTTCTCCATGTTCATCCAGCCGCCGAGGCCGACCCCGCGGAGCACGACCGGCGCCCCGGACCGCCGGACCAGCTGGTTGCCAGCGACCTGGAGCAGATTCTCGTCTGTCATATCCTGATCTCCATAGTGGATTGTTCGGCAGATGGTTCGGCGCGCTCGCTACTTGCCAAAGCCCGCGGTGAGCCCGCTCACCAGGTATCGCCGACCGACGGTGTAGAGCGCGATGATGGGAATGGTCGACAGGACGACGTAGGCGAGCACGGTCGGTACGTCGATGTTGAACTCGCCCTGGAAGTTCCACACCCCCAGCGGCAGCACTCGCTTGTCTGGGCTCTGGGTGAGGATCAGCGGGAACAGGAAGCCGTTCCATACGTTCAGCGCGTCGTAGACCATGACCGTGATGATGGCGGGGCGGCTGAGCGGTAGCGTGAGGTAGCGCAGCATCTTCAGGTGACTGGCGCCATCGATCCGCATCGCCTCGTAGAGCTCGCGGGGGACGTCGCGCAGGAAGTTGACCAGGATGACGATCGTGAGCGGCACCGAGAACGCGATGCCGGGCAGCACCAGGGCCCACAGCGTGTCGTAGAGGCCGAGCTCGCTGATGATGAGATAGACCGGGATGATCGTCGCTTGTAGCGGGATCGCCAGTCCCAGCAGGAACAGCTGGAATGACAACCGCAGGATCCGGCTGGTGCTGTGGACGATCGCGTGCGCGGCGGGCACCGAGACCAGTAGCGTCAGTCCGACGGTCACCGCGGTGACCACAAAGCTGTTGGTGAGGTAGGTGACGTAGTCGCTGTCGAGGACCTTGCGGTAGTTGTCGAGCGTCGCGGGGGACGGCAGGTCCAGCGGCTGGGCGTCGAAGAAGCCTTCGCGGCTGCGCACGCTGGTGATGACGATCCAGTACAGCGGCAACACGACGATCACGAGCCAGAACACGCCGGCCGCGGCGCCCAGGAAGTTGAAGCGGAACACGGCGCGGAACACGGCGCGGAGCCACGTGCGCATCACAGGCCCTCTTGCTGGCTGCGCATCCGGGCGAACCCCGAGAACCGGACCAGCACGAGCGACAGCAGCAGCCCACCGCCGACCAGGAGAGACGCGATCGCGCTGGCACGGCCCATCTCGCGCCGAGAAAATGCTGACAGGAACATGTCCAGTGGCAGGAGTCGGGTCGCGAACCCGGGGCCACCTTGGGTCATCACGTACACCAGGTCGAAGTAGGTGAGCGAGCCGACGAGGATCAGCATCGACGACGTCACGATGGTGTAGCGGAGCTGCGGTAACGTGATGTGCCAGAACATCGCCAATCGCCCGGCGCCGTCGACGATCGCGGCCTCGTAGATGATCCGCGGGATCTGGCGCACGCCGGCCTGGTAGAGCAGGGTGTGAAATGGAATGAACTGCCAGGACACGACCGCGACGATCGAATAGAACGCGAGGTCCTCGTCGCCGAGCCAGTCGTGCGCCAGGAACGCCAGCGACGGCGCGGCGCTGACGCCGAAGTTCGGATCCAGCAGCGCCCGGAACGTGATGCCGATGGCGACCGTGGACAGTAGCAGCGGGATGAAATAGATCACCGCGAGCACCGACCGGTAGCGCTGGGGACCGGCGATGAAGACGCCCAGCAGCAGGCAGATCGGGGTCTGGACCAACCAGCTGGTGACCATCAGCTTGAGCGTGAGCCAGCCGGCGCCCTGGGTGACCGGGTCGGCCACCACCTCGTGCCAGTTGGACAGGCCCGCCCAGACCGGCTTGCCCAGCCCACTCCACTGGGTGAAGCCGAGCACGAACACCAGGACCATCGGGGCGAGCGCGAACCCGCCGAACAGGGCCAGCGCCGGCAGCGCCATCGCGACGCCGGGACCGCCTTGCTCGCCGCGCTTCCGTTTGGCGCGCGCCGCTGCCGGCGCCGCCTCGAGTGGCATCGCGAGCCCGGGGCCGTCGCCGCCGGCGCCCGCACCCGCGGCGTCAGTCACCGCTTCATGGCCTTGTTCATGTTGTCGGAGAACTGCTTCGGCGTGATCTTCACCAGAAACACCTGCTCGAGGTTGGTGAGCAGGGCGTCAGCCGCGGCCGGCGGCAAGGCCTGGTCCCAGGACAGCTGGAAGCTCGGTGCGTTCTTGGCGATGCTGTAGACAAACGATAGCCAGTTGGCCTGCGGCGCCTTGGCGACCTTGGCCTCGAGGCCGATCACCGGCGGGACCGAGCCATTCTTCAGCAGCACATCGATGTTGCTATCCGCCAGGACGGAGGTCTTGAGGAACTCGAGCAACTCCGCCTTGTGGGCCGACTTCGAGCTGACCGAATAGAGGTTGGAGGCGGCGCCGACGACGTCGCCCGGGGCTCCGGTGCCACCCTCGATGGTCGGAAACGGCATCCACGCCAGGCTGCCCTTGGCGATGAAGTCCGGATTTCCGCCCAGGATATTGGGGAAGTCCCAGGAGCCCATGAGCTGCATCCCGGCGCGGCCGGAGGTCAGTAGCGCGGTGGATTGCCCGGTGCCGTAGGAGGTGCCGGTGTAGCCCTTCACGAACGCGCCCTGCTTGACGAGCTCCTGGATCATCTCGTTGGCCTTGATCACGGCGGGATGCGACCAGGCGTCCGGCTTGCCGGCGGCGATGTCGCTGAACACCTGCGAGCCACCGAGCCGGTCGACCAGGTACTCGATGTACATCAGATAGGTCCACCGATCGGCGCCTGCCACCGACAGCAGCGCCTTGCCCTTCGCCTTGAACTTGGGAATCACGGCCAGGAGCTCGTTCCAGTTCTTTGGCGGCTGTGCGCCGACCTCCGCGAACACCTTGTTGTTGATGTAGAACATGACCGGTTGCATGCCGTTGATCGGTACGCCGTAGATCTTGCCGCCGAACGTGCCGGCGGCGAGCACGGCCGGGAAGAAGCGGCTCTTCCAGGCCGGGTCTTTACCGATATCCGCAGTGAGATCCATGACGTTACCGGCGTCGACGTAGGCCTTCAGGATGCCGCCGCCCCAGTTGAAAAACAGATCAGGCGGGTTGCCTGCGCCCATCGCCACCAGCAGCTTTTGCTTGTACGGCTCATTCGGGAACAGCTGCAGGGTGATCTTGGCCGCCGGGTGCTTCTGGTTGTACTGGGCCGCCGCATCCTGGTACGCCTTCTCGTCCCCGCCGGTGAGCGCCCACACCAGGGGGCCCGCACCACCCCCGGCCGGAGTCTGCGCCATCGCCCGCGACCCCACGACAGCGAGCCAGAGAGTAAAACCGAGTGTAAACCCGAGACTCCAAACAAGCGCTTTCCGCATCGTTTTCTCCTTCTGACTCATGACCGAGCCCAGAATCCGAACGACTCGGAGCGTAAGGAAAACCAGACGGGGGAGCAACGGAGGACGGCCCACTTTTCCGCTCATGGTCGCCGTGCTCACGGCAGCGGCCGCGGGCACATACCAGAGTTGCGCAGAGCGTTATATGACGAGAGACGCGGTCATGGTCGCCGCGTTCACGGTGCGTTACGCAGCACGTCAATCCGCGTCCCAGGCGGTATCCGTTACCTCGCGGCGCGAGAAGCCGCGGGAGTACACCTACCCGAGCGCGACAATCAGCGATTGCCACATTGTCGGGCTGGAGCATCGCAATTGAACGCGCGACAACTGCTCCCGTCAACTGAGTAGCGCGAGAAACGACAGTTTGAATCCCGACAACGCAGGCGGCGCCGCACCGGAGCCACCGGCGGCGCGCATCGTCACCTGTTGGCGGCCGGCGGCACCACCGTCATGCCGGTCGTCGAGAACGCACCGAGCACGGTCAGTCCGGCCGGCAGCACGTCGACCAGCTCGTCGCCGGGATTGTCGAGTTGCTTGCCGGCGCCGTCGTTGCCCAGGACTATCGATCAGAGCACGGCTTCGCCGAAGCTCCCGGGCACGGACTTTCCGGCCGCGGGTGGGACGGGAGCCGGATCAGCATATCGCGGTCGGTCGCCGTGTTGTTGCCCGGATCCGGATCGGGCACCGGTCCGTCCATCGTGATGCTCGCGGTGTTGGACAGCGACGTGCTGGCGGTCGAGGTCGAGACCGCGCACACCGCGGTGTACGTTGCGGTGGCCCGGGCCGCGAGCGTCGCACGATCGAGGACGTCACCGCTGCCCGCGGCCGCGCACGCGGCCCCCGGCGACGCTGCGCAGGTCCAGGTGCACGCGAGGTCGGCCGGGAACCGATCCACGACGTTGGCGCCGACGACGCCACCATGCGAGGCATTGGTCGCGGTGATCGTGTAGGTGACCGTGCCGCCCACGTGGACCGCGCGCACGCCGTCGCTGACCGAGATCGCGAGATCGGTCGAGCTCGGCACCCGCGTGCAGTACCCGGTATCCTCCACCACCGCGGCAAACGGCGTCTCGACCACGCCGGTGAACGCGATGTTGTCGATGGTCCAGCCCGCCGACGATCCGCCGAGGGCAAACGCATCGCTGACGAACCGGAACCGGATCCGGACGCTGCTGCCCGGCGGTACCGCCTGGGTCAGCGAGGTGTGGACGCTGCCATTGGAGACCGCGACGAACCCGGGGTGGCCCTTGATCGGGTTGGGGTTGCTCGGATAGGTCGTGAGCACGCCGTTGTAGGCCGGCGCGCCGATATCGACGTAGCTGCCGCCGTCGACCGACATCTCGATGACCCCGCCGTCCGGGTGCCACGCCACGATGGCGATGTAGTCGAAGCCCCAGGTGTGATCGAACTGGAGGTTGAAGCTGCCCCCGGCGTCGACGGTGAACGCCGGCGAGATCAGGTACTGGTCGGCGGCGGCGCCCGGATCATCGAGGTGCCATGCGTGCTGCACCGCGGTCAGCTCGACGCGACGCCACGGAGCGAGGTCGGCTGTGGCGAACGCGTTGGTCATCGCGGGTAGCGGTGCCTCGACGGTGTCGGTCGCCGACGCGCTCGCGACCACGTCGGTGTTGGTCCGAAACCCGACGATCTGCGTGCTGGCTGCGGTCATCTGCGCGTCGCCATAGTCGATCTGGAAGTCGAGCGGCTGGATCCCGGTGACGCTGCGCTGGTAGGCGACGCGGACCGTGGCCGACGCGGTCGCGCCCAGCGCGATCGCAGGGAACGCGACCGTCGGGCCGTCCGGATACCACACGTCGGGCGACGTCGTGCTGATCGTGGCCGTGGTGGCGGCGAGCGCCGTGGTGCCCACGTTCCGGAGCGTGATCGTGACCTTGCCGTACTCGCCATGATCGAGCGCGCCGTCGTGGTCGCACGAGGCGACCCCGTCGTCGAGCGTCGCGCCCACGAACAGCAGCTCGGGGCCGACCGTGAAGTCCTCGACCACACCGGCGTTGGTGGTCGAGAACCGGTCGGGCCCCACCGCACGGCCACCGGCGCCGCGCTTGGCGAACGCGGTACGGAACGCGGTGTAGTCGACGGGGTCGCTGGCGGCCGCGACCGCAAGCAGCGCGTCGCGCGCCTCGAGGATCGTGGGGCTGGGCGGCGTGGCCTTGAGCGCGGCGATCAGGTAGCGCTTCATCCGGTCCTGGGCGTCCTGGAACGTGAGGCGCGGCGACGGGCCGAGGGTATCGCGCAGAAGGCCCGCGTAGCACTCCCAGAGCATCATCGCCCACACCTCGCCGGTATTGTGGACCTCGGCGTTGGCGAGCCCCGCGGCGCCAAACTGGACCAGCGGGCCGACCGGCAGCGCGACGCCGTTGGTGACGTGCTTGAACGTCAGCGGGTTCTTGGTCATGTCCGTCGAATACGGATAACGCCGGATGCCGAAATAATAGCCCTGGTTCGCCGAGCCATTGTACGGGACACCCGTGGTCGCGTAGGTCCCTGTCGTGTAGGTCCCGTTGAACGTCGCGTTGCTCGGCGTCGCCGTGTCGTCCGCGCGCACGGACAACACCAGCGAGTTGAAGTCGCTCCAGCCCTCGCCCATGCCGCCGCCCTGCGGGTTGCCGAGTCCGGACCCGTTGCCGATCAGGCGATTGCTCACGTAGTGGAAGTACTCGTGGAACACGATCGACTGGTCGATCGAGCCATCGCGATCAGCGACGCGCAGCAGCCGCACCGTCACGGGCTGCGCCGCGGCGATCTGGGCCTTGATCGGCACCGCGGTGTTCCACGGCAACATGATCACCGGATTGGTGTCCTCCGGAGCGTAGCCGATGATCAGGGGAGCGGCGGCCGGGGCCGCGGCCGCGTAGACCATGATCGTGGCCTGCGCGGTGCTCGCGGCGGCGATTCGCTTCAACAAGGTCTGCCACGTGCACGGCGTGCCGATCGTCGCGTCGTAGTCGAACATCGCGATCTTGCCGGCGAGCGCGTCCGGGTTGGTCACGGTGCAGTCGGCGATCGGCGAGAAGCTCACGAGCGCGATGTCGGTCGTGATGTCGTAGCTCTGCGGGCCGAGCATCGAGACGCTGTAGCCGTGCTTGGCGGCGATCGCGGTCGGGGACAGGATCTCGATCATATTCGACAGCGACGGGAAGTCGTACATCCGCATGCGCGGCCGTGCGCCATCCGCCGGCGTCATCATGTTGGCGTTGCTGAAGCCCGACAGGTCCTGGGCCTGGGCCTTGATCGAATCGCCGCCGAGGCCGCCGCGCCCGAAGTTGTCGTTCTGGGCATTGCCGGCCGCCTCGTCGAAGCCCGCGTCGTAATACCAGTCATGCAAGAAGTTGATATTGTAGAATAGCTGCTGGATCGCGCCCTGGCGGCCTTCCGCAAACCCGGTATTGACGTCCGGGATCTGGCTGTGGAGGAACTGCCCGGTCGCCGTGATCTGGGCGCGGAAGTCGCCGGTCGGCGGATCGGTCGGCGTGGTCGTGGTCGGCGGCTCATAGCCGTCCGGGTCAAACAGATTGAGGAACGCATCGACGTTGTTGCCGACGGTCTCGGTGGCGCCCGGCGCGAGCCACGGGTCCCCCTTGCTGAACGGCAAGCTGGTGAGCGTGACATCGCTGGGCAGCACGAACGGCTCCTGCGCGCCATCCGGTTGCGGCACGAGCTTGGGAATCGCGCCGTTGCCGGCGGGGCTGTCGGACGGGATCCCGGTGATGGGGTCGGCCCACACCCGGTAGGTGAAGCCTTGGCCCAGCGCTTCGCTCTGCGCCAGCGGCGCACCGACTGCATCGGCAGACAGGTTCTTGTCGAACAGCAGCTGTCCGGTCGCGGCCGAGATCACGTAGCCATGGCCTTCGCTGGTCGCGAGCGCGCGGCCGTCGACGGACAGCGTGTCGCTCGGCGCCGCGCCGGTGTGCGCGATGACCTCGACATAGTAGGCGGCCTCGAGGCCGTCGGCGGCGTGGAAGTAGACCTTCTTCGCCCGGACCGGGACGTCGAGCGGGACCCCGGCGGTGGCCGGCAACGTGAAGGTGTCGTAGCCGTCGCGCGAGCCGGCCGGTACGAGCACGGCGGCGTCGATCGCCGTCCGGGCGAGCTGGTTGATCGCCGCGCTGGCCGCGCTCGGGGCGGCGAGCCGGAACGCGAGCCCCGCGGCGCTGGCCGCTGGCTGCGTCGTGCTCGTGAGGTAGCCGGTGAGCGCGAGCGGCTCGAGCTTGCGGTTCATCACCACGTTGAGCTCCTCGCGGAAGATCTCGATCCCGCCGAGCTGTGCGCGGTACTTGACCAGGATCGGCCCGCTGCCCAGATCGTGCACATTCGCGACGACCGCGCTGGTGACGTCGGCAGGCGCCAGCCGATACAGGGGGGCGTAGTCGGCGAGCGCCGCGCGGGACGCGCGCCTGGCCGGCTCGGCCGGATCGGCGAGCGCAACGCTGGCCGCGAGGCTGCGCCCGCGGGCGACCGCGGCCTGGGTCACGCGGGCCCACACCACGGTGGGGACGCCGAGTCGCGGCTCGGTCTGCATCACGGTGCCGGGGCGCACCAGCGCCTTGGCCGCGGCGAGCAGCTGAGACGTCCTCGCCGGGTCGACCGGCTGACCGGCAAACGCGTCGACCGCTCCGCTGTCGGCCGAGGGCGCTGGCGCCGCCGGGGCATCGGCCGGGGAATCGATCGAGCAGCCCGCGAGGACGCACAGCAGCAGGTAACGACGCAGACCGGTGGTGGTCACAGGGGGGCTCGCGCCGTGCGCGGCTCGCGCCGAAGGCTTCGGGTGAGTGAACGACATCATCAGTGGCTCCCCACGACAACGTCGGTTGGTTTGCGGAGGCCGCAGCTCACGGTCACCGCGACGGTGGCCGAGCTGCCGCCGGGCGACAGCGTGTATGTAAAGGTGTCTCGCTGCACGTGGGCAGCTATCGAGCGATCGTTCATGATTTCGTAATGACTCCTGAGGGCGCGATCGCGCCTCGCATGTCGTGCGGCTCGGGGGCACCGAAGCGAGGTAACTCACCCGCCAATCGTGTTGCCTCGATCGCCGCATGAACAGTCAGCATCCTTGTTTCTGCGGATGCGACTATCAAGTCAACGCGGGTGCCCCGGCAACGCCTGTTCTATTGCGACGCTCGCATCTCGGTGGAAGACACTCTGCACGTCGTGGTGAGCGACAGTACAGACAGTATGTCTGTGAGATGTGTTCACGCGGCAATACGACGCCGCCGGGGCATTGGCGAATGCGACGACGATCGAGTGTTCGGCTCTTGCTCGATGGCGACACAACCACGGTCGTACACCGGCCAGGGCGTGCGCACATTGTGCGGTCGATGGACTCTACTTTGAGCGAGTTCGCCGTTGTGCAGAACTCGAACGTCGATGACGCGGCCGAACGTATCCTGGCCGACCGGCGGTGAGCCGGACTCGGAATCGGAGGTCCAGCTGCGGCGCGTGCCCTTGAGTACGTCGGTCACCCGTGGCACGCGTGGGCGGGATCAGCGTTGCGCGGACGCAGGCGCCGCCGCCCAGCGAACTGGGGGCATGTCACGCCATATTCGTCGACGCGACACCGCTGATCAGCACGAGCAGCGCAACGCCGGCGATGCCGATGGCGGCTGGGCGCGGCGCTGCATCGGCAGCGGGGGATGTGCGGGCGCTGGCGGCGTTGGCCGTGACCTGCGCGGCGCTCTTGCCAACATCGGCGATGCCCTGGGCGCCGACGTAGACCAGCAGCGCAGCATAGATGCGGTCCAGCACCGAGGTGTCGACGTTGAAGCCGAACCGACCCGCGATATAGACCACAATGGCGGTCAGCGCGGCGAGGAACTTCTTGGAGGTCAGTAGCTCGAGAATGGCAGTTTCATGGCGGACTCCTTGATGCGATTCGGTATTTGTTGGTGAGCGCTAGGGCCGGCACACCGAGTGCGCCGGTCCGTCGTCGACGGCACGGCAGCTGTAGGGCGGATAGGTCACGTCGTCGAGGCAGTTGTCGGTGGGCGGCACGATGAATGAGCACGTGCCGTTGGCGCGGTTGCCCGTAAACGGTGGCGAGGCCGCAGTTGTCGGATGCGTCGGCCGGCAGTGGGGTGATGTAGGCGCCGCCGCCGCCGGTGCACTGGGCGTTGAAGTTGGCCGGGCAACTCAGCACCGGCGGCTCGCAATCGACGACGTCGAGCTGCGAGACACACTGCGATGTGTGCGCGCCGTCGGACACGCTGACCGACACGGTCTGCTCGCCCAGCCCGTAGGGGCTCGCCGGCGACTGGGTGATCGTGAGCGGCTGTCCGTCCGGATCCGACGAGCCGGCGCCGAGGTCCGTCACGCTGGCGACGCACTGGCCCGGATCGGCGCACACCGTCGGCTGGTGCACACGGCGAGCGGCGGCCGATTCTCGACCTGGCACGCACTGTCGCAGCCATCCCCGTTGGGCATGTCGCCGTCATCGCATTGCTCGCCGGGATCGACGACACCGTCGCCGCACGCGGGCTCCCCGACCTTGACATCGATGCTGGTGATCACCGAGCCGTTGCGGACCGCGACCGTGGCGCGCCCTGGCCCCCCGCGGTGATCTCGCCGCTCGGCGACACCGTGGCGACCGACGCCAGGTTCGTTGCCGCGTACTCGGTGCCCGCGGTATGCGTGAGGTTGCGCAGGACGCCGTCGCTGTTGGTGCCTCCGACCAGCAGCTGTTGCTTGATGCCGGGCCGCTGCAGCACGACCGAGCCGTTGACCACGGAGAGCGATGTCAGCGCGGCCATGATCTCGAGGGCCGGGCTGACCGGCGCGGACAACGCGGTCCGACCGTCGTCGTAGAATGCCATGGCCAGGATCAGGCGGCGTTGCAGACCCTGGCGCCAGGCGCCAGGGTGCAGAAATATAGGCGAATTCTACTTGCGGGCAGGATCATCGACGGGTATCAAGGAGGTGTGAAGGTGCGCCAACGCCCCGCCAACGCTCCGCGAAAGCGGAGCTCCGAGCCCGAGCAGCTGCCGCTGTTCAAGACGCGTGGTGGCAAGCGGCGCGGCGCGGGTCGCCCGCCCAAGGGAGCACGGGCGGGCTCACCTCACAAGGAGCGGCCGTATCTGCACGCGAGGTATCCCGTGCACGTCGTGCTGCGCGCCGTGAGCGCGGTCGGCAGCCTGCGTCGTCGCCGGGCCTACCAGGCGATCCGGGAGGCCACGCTGACGACGGCGCGGCGCGAGGACTTCCGGATCGTTCACCTCAGCATCCAGCGCACGCATATCCACTTGCTCGTCGAGGCCGGTGACAAGGCCGCGCTGGCGTCAGGGATGCAAGGCTTTCAGATCTCGGCTGCCAAGCACCTCAACGCGGCGATCAGCAAGGGTCGGCCCGGGCCCCGGCGTCGAGGCGCGGTGTTCCCGGACCGCTATCACGCCGAGATCATCACGACGCCCCGGCAGGCGCGGCACTCGCTCCGGTACGTCATGTCGAACTGGCGGAAACATCGGGAAGATCTGGTATCGCCGATGAACGCGTGGTCGATCGATTGGTTCTCGAGCGCGGCGATGTTTCCGGACTGGACCGAATACGGCGACGACGGGTTCTTGTG
>Ga0307509_10008960_pt1 | contig 12615 bp, 10 predicted proteins | sample 10_EM_MG_FD_202245 | JGI IMG/M metagenome (GOLD analysis project Ga0307509, IMG submission 202245) | Populus trichocarpa ectomycorrhiza microbial communities from riparian zone in the Pacific Northwest, United States - 10_EM | ecosystem: Host-associated > Plants > Roots > Unclassified | place...
GCAACTCGATCAAGAGCTCTTGATCGGTGAAGAAGTCGGCGGCAAATTCCGGATAGAAGGCTGAGAAGTGGGCGCCTTCGCTGTCCTCGAAAATCAGTTCACGCTGCTGCGAGGAGGGCTCCGTCCCACACCAGATCTTGGCGACGTCTCGCATCCGCCATCGCAGATCTCCGTCGCGCTCCGGACAGACGCATTGGAGCGATCGCAGTTTGGCCTTCGGCTCCTGGGAGAGCAGCGCGAGTGGATCTTCGGTCCACCACAAACAGACCGTATGCAGGAGGGTTGAATCGCCGTCTGGCAATTCGAACGTCGCGATGAACCAAGGTAGCCTGATCGACAGGTCGAGCGCCCGCCAGTACATGCCACCAGGGGCACTCAGTCCTTGGGGCATCGGGAAACGGTAGGACGGCTGGGAGACGAACATGGTGATGGGTGGGTTGGATGTTCGCTGAGCAGATCTCAGCCTAGGTCAATCCGAGGTGTCGCGCGAAGCTGCCGACCCGCCTCAAGTCCGGTGCCGCGCATGCCGGGCGTCGCAAGTTTGGCCGCGCGTTGCCATCGGCATTTGGAAACAGGGTGCCTCAAATGAGACGTACGTCAGCGAATATGAATCCTATAGGGCGTAGCGCTATAGGATTCTACGCGAGGAATTCTGTCTCCTCGCGTCATGGGCGGCCGGGCCCATCCTTCGAACGCGCCCTGCAATATGTCCGCGAAGCACGAGGCATGGCACAGAAAGAGTTCGATACGGGCTAAAGCAGATCGCGAGCGAGCACGCGGGATCAAGCAGCGCACCCTGCAAATGATCGATGCTCCTGCGAGCGCATCGGCGATTCACCCTCCGACGATACTGACGAATCGGCTACCGTGGGAAGCAGGGCCTGATGAGGTCCACCGGCTCTTGGCTAGGGTTAGCATCGAGAGACGGAAGACTGCTTCGATCCGGCAGTTGGAGCCGCTTTGTTGGGCCACCAGTGAAGAGCGCCCGCAATTTCCTCGCAGAGTGGCACCAGATCACTCACGAATTCCCATCCAGCGAGAAGCAACCTCACAAGTTCATGAAGTTCGCAAATCTCGATCGGCTATTCATTCCCCTGAAAGGCGACGATCCGACGATCGATTGGGGCCCTAGCTGGGGTCGTAAGTACGGCGGCTGGCTCACATGGGACGAACTGCTTGCGCGCAATCGCGTTGCTCTTCTTGCGGAGGCCCTGAGCGGAAAGACCGCTGAATTGCACGAACGCGTCCGCCTGCTTCGCCATCAAGGTAGGCGAGCGTTCTTTGTTCCTATCGAGGATCTGGCGGACGACAGCTTCGAGGGTGCGTTGTCGGAGGAAGACTGCCTTGCCTTCGAGGCCTGGAAGACGCAGGAGATCACGGATGCGTGGTTCTTTCTGGACTCGATTGACGAAGCCAGGCTCAACGGCAAGAAGCTGACTGTCGCTTTGCGCAAGTTCAGCAAGGCTGTGACGCTCGCGAACCTCGGGAGAGCGCACGTCCTCGTCACGTGTCGAGCGAGCGACTGGAAGGGAAAGGCAGATCGAGAAGCGATCGAACAGGCCCTCCCCTACGTCGAGGCTTCGGCCGGCTCGACGGAAGTCACTGACCCAGACGAGGAGTTCCTCTCCCCGCTGTTCAATCGCCAGGAGTCGACGCATCGCAACCGCAACAAGATCTCAGAACCGCATCCCTCCGAGCTATTCATCGTCCAGATCGCACCGCTAAGCAATGCTCAGAAGATGGTTATGGCCGAGAAGGCTGGCGTCGCCAGTCCGGCGGCATTCCTGGAAGCGGTGAACAAGAACGGCCTAGACACGATGACCGAGCGTCCTGGGGACCTCGTCGAAATCGTCGAGTACTGGCAAGCGTACGGCTCCTTTGGCTCACTTGCAGAAATGACCGAAGAAGGTGTGAAGCGCAAGCTCCGAGAAGAGGATCGGCATCGCGTTGATTCGGCCAACATTTCTGAGGAAAGGGCGCGTCTCGGTGCAGAGCAAATCGCTGCTGCCCTTGTAATGGCCAAGACGTTCACGCTCAAGTCGCCGAGCCACGATACGGACCCTTCGCTCTCAACGGGTGCCATTGACTCCGCGGAAGTTCTCGCCGACTGGGATCAGTCGGACATCAACGCGCTGTTGCGCCGAGGCCTGTTCGCACCGGCAACCTATGGGCGCATCCGCTTCCACCACCGCGCCTCGCAGGAGTACCTCGCCGCACGCTGGCTGCAACGCCTGCTCGAGCAGGGTTGCTCGCAAGACGAGGTGCGCAGGGTGCTGTTCGTCGAACGCTACGGCATCAAGACGGTCGTACCGACGTTGCGTGCAGTCGCTGCATGGTTGGCACAGTGGCAGCCACAGATCCGCGATGAGATCGTGCGCCGGGAACCGGTCTCCCTAATCGCGCATGGTGACCCAAAATCGCTTCCCCTGCCTGTTCGCGCGGCGCTTCTGCGCTCGTACGCTGCCCTCCATGCCAAGGGCCAGCTGAACGCAGAGAACATCGACTACCGTGCAGCGTGGATGTTCTCCAACCCAGCCCTGGCGGACGCCGTGCGCCAGGCATGGCAGGCCAATGCCCGAGACGACTTTCGGCAAGAGCTCCTGTGCTTCATTGAAGAGGGCCCCATCGCCCCTTGCAAGGACCTGGCGAGCGCGACGGCCCTAGACGGAAGCACGCCGGACTACACGCGCGCGCGCGCCGCTCGAGCGATGTCGGCCTGCGGTGACGATGACGGGCTTCGCGCATTGGCGGCCGAGACGAAGACGCACGCAGCACAGCTCAGTGCGCGTCTCGCACCGCAATTCGCCCTAGTCCTTTTTCCCCGCTACCTATCTGTCCCCGAACTGCTTGACCTCATTGATCAATCAGAAGCTGCGCAGCCATACAAAACCGAAGGATTCGGGCCATACCTCGCTCAGTTGCACCAGGGTGCGGACAATCGAACGATGCAGCGACAACTGGCGGGCGGCGTAGCGGCCCTTTGCCTGTCCACGCCCCACGCAGATGAGCACACTCCCGTTTCGCGTCGTCATCTCGCTCTTGGCAAGGACTTGGCCGATCTGGCACTGACTGAGTTGACCGCTAGCAACGTCGGCGACACGGATCCATCACTACTCCGGCTTCTGATGGCCGTCGAACGAGCCGATGGAGCACTTGGCACCAGCGACGCAATGGTCCCCCTTGCGGCAAAGGTGCGTGCAGACACCGCGCTCAATCGCGCACTAATGTGGGCCGACTTTGACTACACCCGTGCTGCCAAGCCAGCAGAAGACCTCCCCACGCGGTTCTGGCAGATTGGCCCGCACACCGGCCGTGCGCTTTGGTCTATTAGCATCGCAGACATCACCTGGCTGGCCGACGACTGTCGGAGTCAACGTGGGCAACAAGAGCGTCAAGTCGCATTCAGCGGGATCTTGGACGCCTTGTTTCGGGCAGAGCAGTTCGAGGCACAGCGCGCGCTCGTGGATGAGATTGCGGCGACAGACGCCGTTCTGCAGGCGGACCTCGACAGGGAAACCGCACCGAAGATCCAATCCAAGTCCGACCTCGAGCACGAGGCGTACGTCGAAAGGAGCAAGGCGAAGCAAAACGACGACAAGCGTTCGTGGATCGAGGCCCGAGATAAGTGGAAGGCCAATCCCGCGTCACTGAGCGATCCCGAAGAGCTTACGAAGTGGGATCCGGGACAGGCTCGCCTCTACGACGCGACCACTTGGGTGAAGCTCAAGGCACGTGAAGCGGGCCTGGATGGCCCACGTCATTGGGCATTTCTTGGCAGCACGGCATCGGCTTTGGTCGCGGAGCACTACGCGAGCGGGATGCGGCAGGTCTGGCGCTTGATCAAGCCCGAGCGGCCCGCCTACACAGACAAGAACAGCTACTCGACGAAGCGCTCGTCTCAACTGGCCATTGATGCCATATCCATCGACAGCGCAAACCCTCAGTGGGAGACCTTGCTGAGCGCTGACGAAGCGGATCTGGCCATCCGTCACGCGTGCTACACGGGAAACAATCGAGAAGATTGGGTTGCCAGACTCATCACCGCTCACCCCGACGTTGCCCTGCCGCGCATCGAAGAGGAAGTCGCGTACGAGTACAAGAGCGAGGGTCAGCGCGGTGATGTGCTGGCGCAGGCCGCCCACAACGAATCCGCCGCACGTCCGACAGTCACGCGCAAAGTTCTTGAGCTTTTCGAAGTGGCCGAGGCTGTCGACGATGGCGTGTTCGATCGGACGATCAGCACACTCGTGCGTGGGCTCGTCCATGTTCCGCACAAATCGCTCGAGGTGCTGGCCGCAAGACGCCTGCGGGATCACTTGCAATCCGGCAACGATAAGCGTGCGACGGCGTACTTTGGGCTCTATGGTGCACTGAACCCCAATGGCATGGCCGAAGCAACCATGCTGATGCTTGTGCGGCAAACGGGCGAGAGCCCGTCACAGCACTCGGCGCGGGTCCAGCGATGGTTGGGCTCGCTATTCGCGGCTCGTGCTGGTTCGGGAAGCGCCGCTGCTTCAATCTCCCGAATGTCCAGCGGAAGTATCGTGCGCCTCCTCAAGATCTCGTACGCGCACGTCGCGCCTGAGCAGGACGAAGAACCGCCGCAGGATGGCACGCCGTCGAATCGAGGTATCGCGGAAGATGCGAGGAGCACTCTCTTTAACGCGTTGATTGCCAAACCTGGGGCCGAGGCGTTCTACGCACTGCGCGATCTCGCAGCAGATCCTTTATTCACGCCCAGGGCAATCCGCATGCATGAACTAGCCCACGCCAAAGCGGAAGCCGACGGCGACCTGGTTCCGTGGGAGGCTTCCGAATTTTTCAGGTTCAATCGAACATTCAACGCACCAGTGAAGACCGGGGAAGCCCTCTGGCGCCTGGTACTGGCGGTCCTGTCCGACATATCAAGTGACTTCGACCATGCGGATGCGAGCAGCAGAAGCCTTGTTGCACAAGCTGGCAATGAGGAGGCAGTGCAAACGTGGCTTGCGGAACAGCTACGCCTGCGATCTACGGGGCGCTATCACGTCTATCGAGAAGCTGAGGTCTCGAATAGGAACGAGCCCGACATCGTCGTTGCGTCAACCTCGGCAGCGGTCGAGGTTGCTGTCGAAATCAAAAACGCGAACAAGAGATGGACGGTTGGCGATCTCAAAGATGCGTTGCACGGGCAGCTATCACGGGACTACTTGCGCACACCGAGTCGACGCCACGGAATTCTCGTCGTGTCACTACACAGGTTGAGAACATGGCGCCCGACGCGAGGCAATGTGTGGAACTTTGCGCAGCTGATAACGTACCTCTCCGAGGTCGCCGCGTCCATCGAAAGCAACGAGTCCGGTGCAGTGGACATAGCGGCCATCGGGCTCGACGCCGTAGATCGCGGCTAGACCCGGCAAAAGCCAAGCGGTAGCCGCCCTGGTCTGATAGCACAGGGGGATTTGCTGCCGGACATCCCAATGGATCGAGGATCGACGCCGTAGGATCAATCAGCGTCTGCCGACTCGCGTTCAAAGTACCCACATCGGGCTTTCGTCGGCCCAGGGACCTTCAAGGCAGCATGCCGCAGACACGGGTTACCCACCGTCGGCGTCAGCGTGGCATGCGCCACGCCGCCGGTGGATAACCCTGCGCCGAGGCAACTCGGGCGAGTCACACTGCCAATCTTGGGTGGCGAATGGACAAGTTTCAGAACTTTTTGGGTAGAAAAGCAAAATTCCGGAATTTCAGCGCGCGGCCTTAGAGGCGCTGCGCGAGCCGCTGGAGACCGGTCGCATCGTGATCTCGCGCGCCGCGCGGCAGGCCGAGTTCCCCGCGCGCTTCCAGCTGATCGCGGCCATGAACCCCTGCCCGTGCGGCCACTTGGGCAGCGCGCTGCGCGCATGCCGTTGCACGCCGGATGCGGTGGCGCGCTACCAGGGTGTGGCCCACCAAATTAAACGACCAAACGTCACTCAGCGTGATCTCGAGTTCTCTCAACTTAGTGATCTAACGCCACAGAACGGCTCAAATCCGCCTAACTTAATGATCTCGCGCTCGCTCGACGACCTCCCCTCGGCGGAAAAGGGCAGATTGCGATCGAAGCGCGATCATTGGCGACGCTGGGGCTTTGGAGGTGCAAAGTCGCCGTCCACGCAGGCAAATAGACGGCGTCTGAGCTAGTCGACACCGATGCCGCGAAAGTGAAGATCAAGCTCTTTGCCAAGAATGTCGAGGAACACTCGAGGGTTCTTGATATTGCGACTTGGTTGCCGCTCTAGGTTTGGCTCGTCTCACATTCAGCCGCATGGTTTGTTGCGGTGCTTCGCCGGCTTCGGATCGATGAAAATCAGTCCAAAGCAAGAATCTGCCGGGGGAGAGCGATGGTGAAACGACAATGGGCACGCGGAGGCTGCTGGCGGCAGATTTCGGCTGGCATGAATCTTGACACCAACGAGGCTTTTGCCTGCATCTACGACGCGCGACCCGATAAGAAAAGTGACCTACCGGCCCTTAAGCCGCGAGCCCACTCCGTAGGAATTGTTCTGAAGCTTCATCCAATGGAGACGCCGCCGCTGCGACCTCCGAAGCCGGTCAAGGTTCTTCCCCGTGCAAGTGCCAAGCGCACGACGAGTCGCGGATCGAGCAGGAAGCCACCGATAAAGAAGGGCGCGGCGAAGAAGAGCAGTACATAGAGAACTCACGCCATCACTATCGGTCTGCAGCGGTCGATACGCTCAGCTGCTTGCTGAACTAGTCCAAGATGGTCCTTCCGCCATCTAGTCGAAAGACAGGCAACGAAAGCAGCCGTGCCGCCCCAGAGATCGCGAACGTCGCATCGTTCAGCAGATGCGCTTGCGGACGAATCGCGGTGTCGATTGCCCTTCGAGAAAGGTTCGAAGGATCATTGATGGCCCGGAAATGAGAGAGCGGATTTCTCAGAGACATCAGAGCTCTGAGGTCGTTCGCAAACTCCTCTGTGATCACGCCGTCGTCGATGCTACGTCTCAACGTGTCTTTGAACTGCATCCTGGCAGGAAGGGGCTCGCCACCGAGGCTCATTGACAAATGCGACGCCAATGCGTGTTCGGCCAATCCTTGACAAAGCATCACCGTAGCGATGAAGTTTCCATGCACGAAGGACGATCGCGCTTCTAACCACGAAAGGTGGCTGGTCTCGCCTGGGATCATCGTGCCGGCAGATCCCATCCCCATGGATAGATCAGCGAGTTGTCGAAAGCGTGCAACCTTTCCTTCCAGATCGTCGTAGAGGTCACCGACGAGTTGGCGAAAGAAGTCCACGTCCGCTAGTGGAGAGAAGAGAGCTTCTTGATCCTCTATGACGATCTCCTTCGAAGGCGCAGCCTTCATTTTCACGCATGCAGGTTAGTTCAGACGCTGGCACAACTTCCGTCTATCGGATCACCGCTCCTGTGCACCGCTTCTCGCCGAACTCCCGTGGCGGCGGTTCCACTACGACCAACTTTCAATGCCGCTGCAGCTCTCGCGCCCATCGCATCACTGCCGACTCCGTGGCTGTTCGAACCTGCCGCGCGCTGCCCAATCGGTCCCACGGCAGTTCGAGGTCCGAAAGAGAGGGAAGAACGTCTCGCTCCAGCGACCAGCCTTTCGAGATGTCAGCCAGCACGTTCTCGGCAATGACATGAAAGTGTTCCGCTGAGGGCTGTCGCAGCAAGAGGATCCGCAGCCTGGACCGCAGCGGCGCCTGGATCCCGCTCAGCGTGTTCCCGGTCGCAATCCACTGGACACCCGAGTAGTCGCACTCCGTCTTGAGAAACTCATCTCGCAGCCGGCAGGCGGTCTCCGGTTCGAGCAAGGCTAGCAGATAGGACTGCAACCCAACGCCCGTGCCATGACCGTAGTCAGCCTTATCCAACTCGTCCAAAACAACCATCGCAGAGGCGGACTTCCGGATCGCCAGAAATGTGGCGAGATCGCTCGGCTTGCCGGACCCCCATCCCCGAGACGTTCCTGCAAGAACTTTGCTGTCCGAGGTGCCGCCCAACGACAGGTCCATCCTGGGGATGCCGAATACATCGGCGAGTCGCCCTGCAAGCCTGGATTTGCCGCTACCTGGCGCCCCAACCAACAGCGTCGGGGCGAATCCGAACGTACGGATGCCGAGCTTGGCTCGTCCATAGAGATCGTCGAAGATCGTGGTCAGCACCTCCTGAGCCCAGGGAAATTCACGCAGCAGTGCCCGCTGCATCTGCAACACCGCATCGGCGTGTGGCATCGCTGCGAGCGGTAGTGGCCCTTCTAGGATCTTGTGGCGATTCACCTCTTCTTTGTCATACCGATCGGCGGCATCGATGACAGGGCTGCGGCAAACAACCAAAGTCGGCTGGCCGGTGACATCCAAGATGTCCAGCGTTGTCGCCGGAACCGGCGCCTTGTGTAAGCCCCGGGAAGGCGTCGACGAGGACCCAACAGGTTCATCGTCGGCGTCTGCGTCGTTGCTGAGCACACGGCGAACAGCGCGTCTCGCATGTGCATGCCATTGCTTTGTCTTCAGGCCTTCAGCGGACCCGATACCTTCCGGCACGTGCGAGAGTGCCTTCTGCAATTCCTCCCAAACGAATTCACCGTTCTCTTCGAAGTCCTCCAACAGCTGGCTGCTCAAAACGCTAGCGCCGTCCATGGCGGTTTCGAAAACAGCGTAGTGCATGCGAAGCGCTAGCAATGCGCATTCGAGATCGGTCGGAGTCCACTCCGCGAAGGACTCGACGCGGCCAACTTGACGCCGCACCGAGTCGCAGACGCGCATCACATGAGTGGCTGCCCAGCTGTATACGGGACCCGGACTCATCAGGCACGCGCGCGAGTCTCCGACTGACCACTTCGGAACCATGTCCTCGATGCCGACGACTGTCAGGCCGCCGGCCATCATGCCGAGGTCCACACACAACATTCGAACCGAAGGCCTGTCGTCGAAGCGCAGTGACAACGCGTTCAGGGCCATCTCGAGGACCTGACCGCTGCTCGAATAATCGCAGATGCTCAGGACGCTTCCGGCAAGTTCTCGGATCTGACATGCACCAGCGACCGGTTCGCTGGGATCCAAAGCAATCAGCCCCCAGAGAGACCTCTGCAACGTGGCCATGTTGCCCGTCGGACTTGGGTGCTCCAAAACGAGCCGTGTGAGAGCCACAGCATCACGAAGCGGCGCCGTGTCCGGCATGCACTCCCGCAACGACTCAATGAAGCCATTGACGAGCGAGGCTTGATCACTAGGTAACCGCATGAGACGCATGAGGGTTTCCTGAATCGAGGTGAGGACGGTGGCGCCCGAGCGTCTAAGGGCGCCCAACTTCCAAGGAGTTGAACCTCGGGCCTAGACCGGTAAGCGCGGCGATCGGTAGCGCTACCCGCCTAGTCGCCGCCTACGAGACAGAATACGTGCTTGGTAGCTCACTGCGTGAGCCATCGCTGGAAAAGGACGTGCACGGCACAACTTTGCGCTGCTCTCGACAAACGCCGCCAAATGAATAACTATGGCGGTCCGATCAGAGAGAAGGCAATTGGCGATGGCGATCCATCACGACAGCGTTGGACTGGCCCAATTCAAAGCAATTGCTGAGGACTGGCCGCGCTTGAAGCAATTGCTCGCGCAACGGGACACAGACAATCTCAGGCGAACTCGACCCACAGTTGCGCCAATGGCAATGATTAGCCAGAAGCGCGCAACGTGGGAGCTTGCCGTCGCAGCGGCGGCCTATTCGCTTCTAAGACGACCTCCCATTGTTGAGGCGCGAGCCGGCACCGACCTCTCTGTCGTGGTCGAGGCGCTGTCCTCTATAGGAGGGCGCGAAAAATTGCCGGGCTTCTTCGAGATGTCGAGTGAAGTGGTCACATTGCCAACCAGCCTGCTAATTCGCGAGGCGCCCCGGCTGGGCTCGATGCTCCACGATGCCTTCCCGCTGACTGCAGCTTCCGTGTCTTGCACTGCGTTTTGCATGAGTCAGCACCCTGGTGATCCAGACGGGTTCCTGCGTTGCATGCTGGAGTGCTAGTGAACACCTCGAGCAGGTTCTTCCTTTCCAGCGACGGACGTGCCCGCCTGCTCCCCACATGTTTGCTGGTCGTGACTGGCGCGTTGCTCGCGGCCGTTCGACTGGAGTCAGGGGTCCTTGCATATAAGAGCGATGCGGTACTCGCGATGGTCGTTCCGATCGCTGGGACACTTGTCGCCCTGGCATTGCCTGCCGCGCAACTTGGCCAGTCAGTGATGGAGGGCTTTCTGGGGAGCGCGCAGGATCTCATCAAGGGTGGACGTCCAGTCCCAGCCGTCGCGAGTTTTCTCGAGAAGGTCGCGATCGAGCGTCGGCGCGATCTCGAGTCGATCCGTAGCGTGATCATCTTTAGCGTGGCATCACTACTAATTGGTCTCCTCGGGATCTTTGGCCTACTCGGCTCAGGAGGCCAATCGCTCCCTTGGATAGCTGCCCGGGACGTGCTCGCCTGCCTGGCAACGACATCGTTGGTTGCCGCAATTGCTTGGCTCCTGCCAGTCGTTTGGTGGAGCTTTGACTTCACCAAGGCTGACCAACTCATAGAGCTGCTGAAGCAGGTTCCACAGGCTCCTGCCCTACCTCCGAGCGTCACACCGGCCGCCCAACCGGCGGCGAGCAAACCCGCTCCCTGAGCGCTATTGCCTCAGCGGATAGCCAACGACGCGTCCCAGCGACGCGGCGCCCTTCGGTTCAACATCCTCCAGGTTGATGCAGGACGCTCTCCGGAACCCGCTTGGCTCAACGGACAAGGTCCGATGTCACGGGGTCTCGCTGGCCCCCGTAGTACCGCTCTAGTTGCCGTAGCGAAGCATGTCTCCGGGGTGACGAAGTCAAACAAGGTAAGGCAACCGCGAAATTTCAAGTCATCCGGTGAGCCGAAGATTTCATGCGCGGTGCGCGATTCGACTCCAAGCACTGCGTGCGTGCATTCTGGATCGAACGAGACCCTCGAGGTGGTTGCGTGCTTGCGTGCGTACGACCTCGGCCTTGAGTGGCAGCACGAGGCCGAACTCGCTGAGCAGGCCTCGGATGCGATTGATGGTCGCCGTGCGCGCTTCGACGAACCCCTGGCGAGCACGGTGAACGAGGAGGCGCGATTGCTGATCCACGCTCTTGATCGGCACGAAGCGCATGTTCGGGCGCTGCACCGCCTCGCAGATCGCCGCGGCGTCGGCCGCGTCGTTCTTGCCTTGCTTGCCGCTCATGCGGTACGGGGACACAAACTTCGGGGCCATCAGCCGAATGGTGTGACCGTGGGCCTGGAACAATCGCGCCCAGTGGTGTGCGCCGGAGCAGGCTTCCATGCCGATCACGCAGCGCGGCAACGAGGCAACGAGTGCGTGCAGCTGGACTCTGGAGACCTTGGGTTGACGCAGCCGAGCAGTTCCAGACGCGTCCACACCATGCACGGCAAAAACGTTCTTGGCGAGATCGATGCCAACGTACAGAATGCTCATGACTTCCCCTTCCGAATCAGTTGATGAGACTTCGCACTTCCCATCGTGGCACTGAGTTGCCGGTCGCCGCTACGCGGCTAGTTCGGGACGGGGAAGTCCCTTCCATTCGTTAGGCAGGCCCACGCACTTCAGGAGAACTCATGTTTGACCACGTCAAATTCGGAGTCAGCGACTATGCGGCGAGCAAAGCATTCTTCCTCAAGGCACTTGAATCGCTCGGCGTAACTGCTGTCACGGAGTGGCCGCCGAACGGTGTCGAGCTTAGCCAACCAAAGGGTACGGTTTCATTGTGCCTGTATCAAACCGATGAGAAGCCGGCGCATCTTCACTTGGCATTCGTGGCCGAGAGTCGCCAGCAAGTCGAAGCTTTCTACCGCGCGGCTCTGGAGGCGGGTGGCAAAGACAATGGTGCGCCTGGTCTGCGTCCGCACTACCACGCGAACTACTATGCAGCTTTCGTCATTGGTCCGGACGGGCACAACATCGAAGCGGTCTGCCACAAACCTGAAGCCTAGCCATTCAAGCGCACCCGTCTACGGCCCGCTTAGGTCAAACGATAGCCATCACTCCCGAACACGAAATGCCCCGTGAAGTCGCCACAGTCAGCCTGCTCGTTCGCGAATACGACGAAGCTATTTACTTCTTCACCGACGTTCTTCGCTTCAAGCTCGTTGAGGATTCACCCCAGGCACCGGGAAAGCGCTGGGTGGTTGTCTCTCAAGGTCAAGGGAAGGGGGCCTCATTGCTGTTGGCAAAGGCCTCAACCGCGGAGCAATTGGCATGCGTTGGAAATCAGGCGGGCGGTCGAGTCTTCTTGTTCCTGCACACCTCCGACTTCCAGACCGACTACGAGCACATGGAGTCTCATGGCGTCCAATTCCTTGAGGAGCCGCGAGGTGAACCATACGGCATGGTTGTCGTGTTTCAGGACATCTACGGCAATAAGTGGGACCTGCTGCAACACACTGACGGCTAGCCCTTCCTTTAAGCGGACTCGGTCACGACGGTGCTTAAGTCAAACTACAAGGGCTTCCCCGTTTGTCAAGCAAGCAGAGGCCATGAGGAATTGCGGAGCAATTCCTCAATGGGTCATTCAGACGTTGGACTACCGCAGTGATGTCGGTCGCGTTGAACGACGGCAAAGG
>Ga0307509_10008961_pt1 | contig 12614 bp, 9 predicted proteins | sample 10_EM_MG_FD_202245 | JGI IMG/M metagenome (GOLD analysis project Ga0307509, IMG submission 202245) | Populus trichocarpa ectomycorrhiza microbial communities from riparian zone in the Pacific Northwest, United States - 10_EM | ecosystem: Host-associated > Plants > Roots > Unclassified | place...
AAAGTTTGACATATACCACACTCTTTATTGGGTCAAATTCCCCGTCGACATTTGTGTCTTGTCAATATTTACCAATCACTTGTTACCCATGATGATTTAGTGACAATGTGGTAGATGACATTATATTTCACAAACTCAACTTGTCCCTTACTTTCCAGCTTCCAGACTTGATACCTGAAATTCTTGCAACTTTTGATTAAATGATCGAGGATCCCATCATGATGCTCACACTTTTTATTTGGATTGTACCACCTAGGAAATGGTGATTTTATGGGATCTGATGGAAGTGGGGTGATATGTCCGGTGTTCAAGGGATGTTGGTAAATACCTTTGGGTGGTATAGGTAAGTCAATCTATGACAATGGTGTTTGAGTAGCCGATGATATAGTGAGATTCGATTGAACGAGATTTCCAATTTTAGAGCTATTTTCCAACTCATATCCCATCATGATTTCAGAGTTCACAGTTAGACCTTTGATTTTTTCTACTTTGATAGCTTGTTCAATCCTTTTGGCCACAATCACTAGGTCAATAAAGTGTTGGGATGCATTTCCAATCAGGAACTCAAAGTAGGACGTCTTAAAAGTGTTGGTAAACAAATTGGCCATCTCCTTTTCTAATAGTGGAGGATGTACTTGCGCAGCCAGATCCCTCCACATCTGAGCATACTCTCTTATGGTTTTTTGTCTTTCTTTTTTAGAAGCGTCAAATTTGATCTATCACGAGTAATACCCGTATTATACTTATACTGCTTGACAAAAGCATCCACAAGGTCTTTCCATTTCTGGATATTTGTGTTCCTTAGTCTTATGTATCAATTTGGTGCTGCTCCACTCAAGCTATTCTAAAAGAAATGCATTGACAATTTTTCATCATGCACAGTAAGACTTGAGGTGAGTGACAAGGCACTAAGTTTCGATGTGCTTTATGAACTCGGGCACATAAAATTTATTTGGTACAATTACACTCGGGACTAGGCATATTTCTGCAGCTTGCATGAGATCATACAAATCCACTCCTTCGATAGCTCTTATTTTGGCTTCCAAAGCTGCCATTTTATGATGATCAATGTCCTTAGAGGATTTCTCTTGTGGGATTCATTGGTGAATGCATCCACACCTGCTGAGACCAGTGTAGGTATTGTTGACTGCACAAAGGCTGTGTTGCACTAGGGGTCCTTAGCATGTTCTCCCGTCCTTTCTTCGAGCTGAATTATCGTAAAAGTAACGGGCCAATTAGACAGGCCTTCACTATAGAGGTGTTTGAGTGTCTACTCAAGCAAACTTGTACAGAGAGCTATGTTAGCCTTTAGGGAATCTAGCTCCTTTTGGAAGTGGACATTACAGTGAGTGCAATCTTTCATGTTTTTTTTTCGGAGTCGTTTGTTGTAAAATTTATGGATTAGGGCTTCTTAAGACCTATATTCCAACCTATCATATGCTCATATGACATTTAAACCTCAAAGCATGAATGCATGTGTTGCTACCCAATTTTTTTTTTTAAAAACCAAAAATAGCAAAAAAAAAAAAAACAACAAAAAACCCAAAAATATTTTTTTTGATGTATTTGCGTCGTTTGCAGCGTCTTTTGCAAAGAATTAAAAAAAAGAGAACTAAAAAAATAGAAAAAAGAAAAAATATATTTAATTTTTTAGTAATCTAATTATAATTGTGGAAGGGAGATGATCAATTTGAAAATTGAAAACCCTATCACCAAGCAACCCATCCTTTTCAATCAAATGATCTATAATTATTCTCTTAATCCAAAGGTCCATTTTTCTATGCTTTGTCTAAAAGTTAACAAATGAATGGTTGAAAATTATTTTTAAAATCCAATGGTTGATCTTGGTTTGCTTTGCCTACAAGCCAAAGAAAATTTTCACCTATAAATAGGTGATTATACACAATTAAAAGGGGGGAGAAATTTTAAAAGAGAAAATAAAAATAAAAAAGGGTATTCACACATATTCTCCCTACACCCACACAACACAAAAAACCCTAAACCCAATAAACCTTAATGGAGTCGTCGCCTAATAAAACCAATAAAACCACAGGCCACCATCTTCCCTAAATTTTCTGTTGGCCTTAAGACCATTACCAGCTAATTTGGCCACATGCCATTATCCTCCCCATTAGCTTCATCCCACCATATTCACGCCGATAATCCCTACCATCATCCTCAACACCGACCTCTATAACCCTCAACCAGTCACCGAGACCCACACAAAAACTCATTAGGCCAACCATCCTTGGCAACCTCTATCTCCTTCTGACCAACATCCTCTCATCCTCACAACTAAACTATCCCCATCAATAGCCTTCCCAAATCAGTTTCCTCCTTCATCACCATAAACCCTCTCTTTCAGCACTCTCCCAGACATCCACCATTGATACTGCCAAACCAACCACCATATCGATCGGTCTCCTTCCTACAACCAACAAACGCAATAAATCATCACAAAATTACAGACCTATAACCAGTCTCCTAGATCTTCTCAAACCAACACCAACTGACTAGCCCTCCTTTCACTCGTCACCTTCCTAGCTTTGGCCAATCAGATCTCGTTCTTCTCTAGGTGAGGACCTCTAAACTAGCCACCATTGAAAATCCAGCAGAGAAGGAGAGCAACTACATACCTTCTCTAGTCTTGATCTGCTTCCTCCGATGTTGGTAAGGTGCATCGTCAGTACAAGGAGAAAGAAGAAGACATTGTGCATCTCGTGGATTGGCCCACTTGCTCATAGGCCCTTTCATCATGTGTACTAACGCGCCACTAGTCATAAACCTCTTCAGACGAGTATACTTGACGCACCACCAGAGACTAACCCATCACAACAAGAAATCCTAGCCTTATTCTTTCCTCTTCACTGCCAACAATTACTCAGGTTGTTTGAATCAAAATAATGAAAAGATTAAAAAAATAAACAGAACAAGAAAGAAGGAAAATAAAAACAACTACTTATTTTTTTTCTTTGTTATAGGTCACAGTGAGAGTCACCGCCGACCCAGGTAGTAAAAAGAGAGGAAACCGCTCCAGATCCACCCATTCTTTGGGTTTTTCTTGTGGCGGTGCATGAATCCATGCACCACCAGTTGTGGTGGTGCATGAAGCACACGCGCCACCACTGTTCTTGCAATTTCAGGATCTTCTAGTGTGGTTATTAAGTTTCCAACAGCCTCTCCAAGCTATCTTTAGTCTTTGGAAGGTCCATTTTGGGATTTAGGTGATTTTTGATGTCTTTTTGTTATGATTTGTGGTTAATTACAATGTTGTGTAAATATTTGTAATATATATGGGTTAATTAGTAAAAAAAAAGAGGGGTGCATGTGTTTGTATTTTCTTATATGTTTTTGAATGTTTAAAACCAAAAAGACAAAAAGAATTAAATATTTTAATTGTATACAATCAAGTCTCTCAAAAATACAAAGAAAATCATATTGTTTAGTATTTCCATAGGAAAATTCAAAATATGTATTTGCATGCATTTTAGAATTTAATAATCAGTTTATTAAATCCATGAGAATTTGGCCAATATTTCAATAAATCACTATTTTTTAATTCATGAGAATTAGTAGTTAAAAATCCTGGTATAAATTGCTGGACCTACAAGTGAGGCTGATATTTGAAATATCAGGAGTTGACTAGAAAATTTCCAGAGTTATTCTAAATATTCTCCAATTTTAATGGGGAGTATTTTTCACCTAATACAAAGTACGAAGAACCTTTTTTTTAAGAATTTATTTGGGTACATGAGTCCATAATAAATTCTTTAAAACCGGATTTATTCATATGAATACATCCTAATCCTAAACCACAGATAAACCATTGATCAGAAAACCATCAAAATCTATAAACCACATGAAACCACACAAACTAGCTTACATAAGGTAGAGTGTGCTAGGGGTGATAATACCTTCCCTAGCCATAACTAGTCCCTTACCCTCAAATCTATAATAAGACTAGTACATCTGGGTTTCCTAGTGACCCTGAACCAAACAACAAGGTGGCGACTCCAACGACCCCTCCGACACCGCTCGTCCACGTGCGATAGAATGACAACTCCACTGGGAAAGGTATTGTTTCTTGTAGTATTAGACTAAGCTTTGTGTATTTGATGTGATTTATCTGTTTTGATGTGTTACAATTTTTGCATTTGGCTTATTTTTACGCTTGAGCATATTTCATCTTGCCCATGTGTACATGTTTTCATGCATCATTAGTTTATTTTTGATATATCGCTTTGGGATGAGCATATGGTAACTTCAGGTTAAGTGGGGGAGTAACGACTTACCCTATGCCTTTCAGTCAGAGTTTAAGTTCGTGAAACCATCTAACTCTTTGCTGAGTGCTTGGACTGGTAGTGATTAAAATACAAGTCATTCCACTACCTACTAAGCCCTCATATTGCATTCACAAGGGTAATCACTAGGACAACGAGAGACCCTTTTTAGAGACCAAATAGTAAACCTACCCCCATGTCTCACATAAAAGGATTAGAAGCAGCCTTTAGGGTGTATGCTCTCTACACATTGTTTTGCATCAAGGCAAGCCCTTTTAAAAGCATCTTGAATTCAGGACTTATAGGTGACACAATGGTCGTCACTCAAGAAATTTCTGTTGTAGGGTTTGGGCAAGAATCAAAATTCTTGTTCATCATGCAAGCATTACGACCATATGTCACCTCTTGAAGGGCAAGTTCATTGTTGCACGTGGGCTATGTGTCGTATGGTTGAGCTCGTTGAAAAATATGTGTGCCTCTATGAGAAGCGTGTTATCAGGAAGGAAAAAGGTTTTAAGTTTAATCATAAAATTATGATTTAGGTTCACGAGTCGCCACCTAGTACTATGGTTACTAGGAACCTATGGTCTATGAGAGTCTGGGTAAGGGACTGGTTGTGTAAGGAGAATATGCATCACCCCCAGTGCACCCTACCCAAGGTATATTGCATTATTGTTTGATTATTTTTCTAGATCAAGTTTCTATTTGTTGGTCTCATCTAAAGTTCAAGGTAGATCTCCCTTCATAAGGGAGTCTCTACCTTATCGGATTAAATCCTAACCGTTCTAAAGTTCAAATTTTAGCATCGCATTTATTTTACCCTTTGTATTTTTAATATCTGATGGTGTACTCTATTGTTTAGTTTTACACCCTACAATATTAAAGTCTACATTTAAACTCTAATATAAAATGAACAAAATGATTGGTGACGAGTTTTTAACATTTTGACCATATCCTAATGGGTAATCATAAATTGGTTACGATATCCATTTTTTTTTGCTTTTTAAAACATGAGAAAGATGCAATTTTTTTTTTTTATGAAAATATGCTTGGAAAACTTTTTAGGATCTGACCATGTGCATGAAAACAAAACATTTTTTTTCTTTTGTTTTTGAAAAGGGGAAATAAATTTAAAAATTTTGAGATTTTTTTTGAATTTTTTATAGAAATGTTTCGAAGAAAACCGGGTATTTTAATACTAGATCAGTATCTTACAGTGTAAAAATTACAACCAAATATTGTACAAAATTTGTAGAAAAACATGCAAGAGAATCACAAATTTTTTAAAAGGACTTTTATTTTTTTTTGTTTTTTTAAATATTATTTAATATTATAATATATATTATTATTATATTATTATTAAATATATTGGGCTGGGCCGACCCGGTTATATGGGTCGAACCTAGCCTGGTTGGACCAAGATCAGCCCAAAAGAGGGGATGGATCGATGTCGGCCTACTTGGGCAAAGCTGGAATGGGTCTAGTCCCCCCACTCCGACACCCTAGTGTTGGGAGCTGCTGGTGACCTGGTCATGGAGTTGGTGGAAAGGACAATGGGTTGAGATGCTGGCATTAGTTGCAGGAGGAGGGAAAAGGAGAAGTGGGAGCTCACGGTGGAGGAGCTGTTGCCGCTATGGAGGAAGAAGGAGAAACAATCAGTGGAGAGGGGGAAAGTGTGATGGCACTGATGGAGGGAAAGGTTGGTGGTGGCTGAAGGCCACAGTGAAGAGAGAAAAGGGAGAGAAAGTTCATGGTGGTAGAAAGGAAATGAAGGGGGGGTTGATTTTCTCTCAAATTTGGACTTCAAAATCTCCTCATTTAGGACATGACATCCTCATCTATTTATAGGGGTTGGAAGAGGGACGTTTGGTCTCAACTGGTGCCAAATCCTAGCCCTTGGTTCGACCTAGAAGGATCTCAATCGTTGGTTCAAAATAGTCATCATGGGCTGCCAGGTTTGTTGTAGGAAAAGGGTTGGTTTGATTGGCTATTTTGGAGCGATGCCAGAAACATTATGGCCTCGATCAAGCAGAATGGTTCACACTAACATGTAGTCAGGTGTCAGATGATCATTTTGGTGTAAATTTTGTCCAATTTGGTGGAGAGATGAAGCATAAAATGCCTCAGGAAGGAGGTCACTCGAGCAGCCTCTCTAGAGAAGAAGATGAACAGTCAAGCTCAAAACGACATCGTTTTGGTATTTTTCAGTTTAGTCCTTCGATTTCTGATTTCTTGATTAAACCTCCGATTGACTTCAAACTTTCAATTTTGTTCAATTTTGCCCTTGACAAACTTCAATTTTAGCCCCAGATTTCAGCGCCATTTTTATTTTGGTCATTGGTCTCAGATTTCTTCAATTTAGCCTCTAATTGTCTATTACACTTTTAAATTTCTTCAATTTCACCCCTGATTTTAGCCGATTGGGTCCCTAGAGTTCGGTGCCTTTTGCAAAATGATCATTGACTATGAATTTCTTCAATTTAGCTCTTAATTGACCAAAAAATTTAATTTTCTTGCGATTTTACCCTTGATTTCAATAAATTGACTTGGTAAAAATTAAATTTGGTCTCTTAAAATTCTAATCTTCTCAATTAAGCCCAAATAGGGCTCTCAAACTTAATTTATCACCAATTAAACTCCTAATAAAATTATTTTAACCCATTTAAAGTATAACTAAGTCCTTGCACTTAATTAAATCCTTCAATTGAACCCAAATTAATTCTTAAACATAATTAAACTTTAGATTGGCCTATGATTAAATCAAATTGACCTATTAAAAATTTAATTATGTCATGAGGCTTAATTTTTAAGTAGATTCGTCCAATAATCATTGAATTTGAATTTGAATTTGCATTTGAATTTGAATTGCCTCTCTATTTTTGGATAAAATGAGGTACAATTAAGCTCCCAATTTTGTCTAAAATTGCAGCTTGATTTTTCTTGCTTTTACTAAAACACCAACCTTCTTGCTATTATTTTTGTTATATTTTTTAATATTTATTTATTTTTATTTTGGAAAGAAATAAGATGAATTTGGGGAATAACCTAAAAATGGGTTATGACATTCATCATATAAAACATGCTCATACATTTGACATGCATGTATCCTTACATGCATATATCCTTGGAAGGTTGAAACATAGGTTCCTCATCTAAGGTCTACTACACCTAATTGAGAGAAAACATGGAAAACTAAGAAAGGGCTTAAATAGAGGCTCATTATCAAAAGAAAATTGAGAGCATCAAAGATGAAGTAGCCAGACTCATAAATCTACTCGAACAAGCACTGAGTTTCAAGAATGGAAAGGGAACGTCTGCACAACCTCCTATAAAAGCACCATCAGCCCACATCCCTCACACATCTTAGAACTTAAGGGCAGATTCAGTAATTGGGCAATATTTTGTCCATTTTCTCTCCATCCAAACACCTCAAGCTTAGGTCGCTGTGGATTTTACAGCAGAATGACCTTCTGACAATAGGTTTACCGGTCCTATAGACCATGATAAATGGGTTGCTCTAAAACAGAGATTGAGAGTAGTTGAAAGGAATAATATGATTGACCCTGTATTAGCATCTGAGGTTTGTTTGGTTCCAAAAAAACATTTGTGGTGCTGAAAAAGTTCAGAGTGCTAGACTTCATCAAGTACACTTGGTTTGAATGCTCAAACACTCATATTTGGTCTACTACAACAAGATGGCTAAAGTGATCCATCATGATAAAATGCTAATCTGTTCCTTTCAAGATACTCTTACAGAGTCTGTATTAAGCTGATATATAAGACTGAATAGTACCAAGATTAATAAGTGGAAGGATTTGACAGATCCCTTCTTGAAGTAGTTAATTTCAATCTAGAAACTGCTCCGGACAGAACCAGTTTGATGTCCATGGAAAAGGAAAACCAAGAGTCTGTGAGGACATATGCATAAAGATGGCAAACATGTGTCCAACCTCTATTGATAAAGACAGAAATGGTGATGTTATTTGTCAACACCTTCTAATCCCTTTATTACGAGCATTTGATGGGAAGCTCAGCTCGACATTTCTATGAAGCCGTGAGGATTGGTGAAAGAATTAAACAAGCTATCAAAATGGAAAAATTAGAGGTCCTACTATGGATTCCAGAACAATTACAAGATATGAATCAGAATATGGCTCTCAAATGGGAAACCTTAGTCATGTGGTCCAGTCAAGTTTTGTTGTAGCATAAAAAATGCCTTTGTTAAAGATTGACATACCTCTGCCACTCAAGTTTGTCTATTAGATACCTGTTAGACTTCAGACTTGTTGCCCCGACTCCATAAAATCTCATGTAACTACCATTTCCTAAGTGGTATGATCCAGAAGAGAGATGTGAATATCATGGTGGGGTCCTTAGGCCATTCGATTGAAAATTAAAAAAATCTCAAGTATCAAGTTCGGATGCTTTCATCAACCATATTGTTACTGGATCATCATGAACATAACAAAGATCATGACAAGACACAAATAATTATTGGAGAATTAGGGTGTCGTATTTTGTTACAAAATTTTGTTATTCAACACTTTTGTTTCGAGATCACACCCTATCATATTTTCAGAGAAATATGTCTTTTCTTTGCCTCTTTATTGTTCTGAAGTCAAGAGATGTTTAACATTTTATTTTGACAAAATATTTTGATCAAACTCTAACATATGAAATTAAGGCTAGTCAATCCTAAAAGATTAAAAATATTTTGATTGCATAAATGACTTGATGTTTGTTAAAATGGCATGATAAACAATGTGGGGTGACTAAATAAATTTTGAGCTCACATATAAAATTGAACCACATATCATGGAGCCAAGTTTTATCAGTATACATAATGACATATAGTGGATTCGATAGTTATAGACTCGTGAATCATTATTTCTTACAAGTCCAAATCATTACGTTGGACGAGTTCAACATTTATCGGTTTTAGTCGACCTTGCTTGAAATGAGAAAAGGCCATATTTGTTTATTCTCTTCATTATTCTTAAAATATATATCTTTCTTTTGAAAAGAAACCCTGACATGGATCACACCCCACACTTTGGGCAAATGAGAGATTTTTGGTTGAAAAGATATCTTTGTTACACATACTTTTGTGAAGCCTAACTTTTAAATAAATTATAATCCCATGTGTGATTGTTGTTGTGGAAATGGAATTTTATAGGTAATAGTGACTGAAGAAAGAAAAAGAAACGCATGAAAATGATGGTTTATATGCTCGACATTCAAACCAGAAATCTGGGTTGTGTTTTTAGTTAACTTATGACTAGTAATTGACCTAAATAAAGGCATAATATGGATAATTGTCCTCATGAAAGTTGTAGAATTGGATGTTAACTTTTCAATGGAACTGGAATCACCTACATTGGAGTTGTAGAACTCTAGATATTGGTAGGAAACCAAAGACAGGTTAGATTGGAAAATTCTGGACACCATGTGCACCAAACCTTGAACTGAGATTTTGGGCATAAAGCTGAGAGAAATTGAAATAAATGGCTTCATGAAAGATGTGTGCCATTATGTTAACTTTCACAGGGAATAAGCCTTGCTCTATTTTAAGTTATATAACTCAAGATATAGATAAAACACAAAGGAGAACTGGGTTGACCCTCTTCATCCCATTTGTGTAATTGTGTCTTAGTTTACTAAAGAAATAAACACCGAAGGGAACCAAGTTCTATAACTCTAGTGGAGGAAGAAACATTAAACAATATATTAGTGCACTTACCATGTGTTGTTTGAATATAATGAGTTTGAGATGAAATTTAATAGAGGTGATTCTTGCATAAGGAATGAGTATGTAAACTCGTTAAAGTATATGATGATGGAAAACTATTTGTATGGTACAGGAGGAATACCGGGCACAGGGTATTCCATCAGAGGAGCTCACGCGATCGAAGAAGCAGGTAAGCAAAATCTCGCCTATAATGAACTTAGATAAATCTGAAATTCTAAATTCTTGATGAATACTAAGGATCTAGAAGGTTATGGATAAAATTTTGGAGACAATGTAAGACTGATGCAATTGAATTGTTCCGTAATGATCGAAAGACCAATGTAGAAAAACATCTCTGAAGTCATCGGAAATTAACGAATTTGAATCGATCATAAATCATGAAGTTAAGTCTTAAACCTTAAGATTTGTGATGAATAATGAAATTAGTAATATGGATGATTCATGAATATAATATGAGCTTAGAAAGAATTTGATTTGCTTTTGCAATGAGCGAAAGCCAATGTTGGAATTGTTTCTAGAGACACGGAAACCATTGAAATTGGATTGCTTTCACAATGAGCGAAAGCCAATGTTGGATTTATTTCTGGAGATGCAGAAACCGTTGAATTTGGATTGGTTTCGCAATGAGCGAAAGCCAATGTTGGGATTGATTTTCAAAGTCAAGGAAACCAACAAATTTGATTTGCTTTCAAAATGAGTGAAAGCCAATGTTGGTATTGTTTTTCGTAGCTTTGGAAACTGATGAATTTGAGTTTGCCTTCGTAATGAGCAATGGCCCTTAAAGCGAAGACCCTCCGGGGAACTCGAGAAGGCATTATATTATAATGATTGTTGAGCGTAGTCATGTAAAATTCTCGATTTATCTTGCATGATTAGATAAATTGTGATTATGAGTATATAGATATGCTACGTAGTTGTTATGAAAGACATGACTATCATTCATGAGGAATTCTTAGAATACTCGATAAGCGAATGGATACTCTCAATCTCGTTATCCTTAGAAGATAAAACTATAATCATAATCTAAAAATTTGCTTATTAAATTTTATTGCAGGACCTTCATATATCGATGGATCGAATAACTAGACGACAGATGGATTCCAGGACTTCAAGGAACTTTTATTGTGTATGTAATAGATTTTATAATTTAAATAATAACTTTCTTTTGCAATAATGTTATTTTATCTTTGTATATCTCATGTAATGAAGTCCTTAGACGAACGTCTTATGTAAAACGATAACTAAGTACATTTCGAAACAATTTCCGTGCATGTTCTATTTTAAACTAAATTGCCCTACACACACACACATACATGTACATCTTAGGATAATTACACATGATTGGTTTAATAATTCTTTCCTTTGATCTAACGTATGTTTCGAATTATACTCTTAAAAATATATGTGATATTAATACTGAAAGATGAATGGTCTATGTGATGTTGAGAATGTTTCTAAGGCCGGGATAACATAAAAAGGAAATTGAGATGAATAACTTATGTGGTTATAAAAGCCTTGAAATGTAGGCAATTTTCGAGAATTTGGTATGTCTAACTATAGAGGAAACTCTTTCGAAATTTCATCAACTTCTATATGAATTCGAAATAAAAAAAAAAGTTACAATGTTATTTCTATGTCGTTATTATGTTTGATTTGTTGTTTTGTTAATTGGGATGTTACAAGCAACCTGTCCTTTTTTAAGTTAAAAAATTGGTTTATTTTCATAGGTGACCTGCTTTTTTTTATATAGAAAATAATATTTTTTTCACGGTGATCTGCCTTTTTTTTTTCCCCAGAAAATGGTCTATTTTCACGGGTGACCTATCCTTTTTGAATTTTAAAAATTGATCTATTTTAATGGGTGACATCCCCCCCCCTTTTTCAAAAAATGGTATATTTTCATGGATAACTTGCCCTTTCTGAAGTTCAAAAACTAGTCTCTTTTCATGGGTGACTTGCCTGTTTTCAAAAACTGGTCTATTTTCATGGGCGACCTACAATTTCTAAATTTCAAAAACTTGTCTATTTTCATGGGCGACCTGTCTTTTTTTAGAAAATAGTCTATTTTCATAGGCGACATTGCCCTCTTAAAAAAACTGATATGTTCTAATGGTCGACCTGCCGTCTTTTTTTTTGCAACTTAATGCTAGGACCAAATCCTTTCATTTTTTCAAAGATCAAAACAAAATACTCTTTCATGGTATATTAAAACAAATACTAGTTTTTGTGCGTTCATATTACGTGGATAAAGCCTTTTGTCTCCTGCTCATAAATTCCATCATTCTTCTTCTTAAAAGACAATTAATATTTTAATTTCGAGGTTAGATCATATGCAATTCATGTTTTTTGAAATATAGGCCCCCTCATTTTCTTCACAATCTTCACCGAGGTTTGTAATTTCTAGGATGATTATTCTGGCTAGTTTTTCTCTCCGTTTCACCAGAGTAAGTTCGTGTGAGTTGCTAGAGCATTTAGTTGCCTTGTGTAGCCTTCTATTGTGGCTATGATGAATATCATCATGAATTGGAAATGACTAAGAAACTCTCTATCTTGTGACAACATTGTGAGCTTTTAACACTTCTGAT
>Ga0307509_10008962_pt1 | contig 12614 bp, 15 predicted proteins | sample 10_EM_MG_FD_202245 | JGI IMG/M metagenome (GOLD analysis project Ga0307509, IMG submission 202245) | Populus trichocarpa ectomycorrhiza microbial communities from riparian zone in the Pacific Northwest, United States - 10_EM | ecosystem: Host-associated > Plants > Roots > Unclassified | place...
GGGTGACGAATGCGCATAATCGCCCAAACAACGGATACTCTGCGGCGCTCGATCAGGTGGATGGGTGCACGGCACCCCAGGTGTAAGTACCTAAAATCCCCGAAGGGCGGGTTTAGCACACGAAAGCGGTGATGGATCTGGTGTTTAGTACATATCATTCACACCGCTTTCCCGCGAAGGCAGGAAGTAAGAGGCCTCAGTTTCTCCGAGCGGGCGTTCGATGTGAAGGTGTGTGGATGATGTTTTCGTGTTAACTGAATGGAGTACGGGTGCATGGACATCGCTGTGGGCCTTCTTGTCGTTGTCGTGTGGGGTGGCCACTATCGCATCTGAGGCAGATGCCATGAGTAGGTCTAGTTCAAGAAGGGTGAAGGTTGTACGTATTTACTATCCAAAACTTGGCCTGATATAAATAGATCGGCCGCAGACCTCGAGCCCAATGTTCACCAAATCGGAAACCTAGCGGCCATAAAGTTCTGTTACGATTTCAGATTGACAGACGGCGAGAAAAAGCAAGCTGGTTCGTGAGGCTGGCCAAGAGAGAATTGTTCACCATCTTTATATATTGCCGAGACGGAATTGTTGCCTTGATCATGTCCGGATGGCCGTGGATCATATCAGATCATAGCACCAGGGTTAAGCAGCGGGGACATGCGTGGTATGTGGTGGAAATCGGCTCCTGAACGCCGCGAACCAGTTTGCGGTCTGGGTACTTCATCTGCGGTCTGGGTGCTTCATCTGCGGTCTGTGTACTTTATCTGTCTATCAATCCTGTGTTTACATCATGACATGAAGGCCGCAGAGACCTCTCTGCAGCTTTCCCTGGTTATTGAATGGTAAACCCTGTACGATGGTTAAGCAGTGCAGCCCTCAAGCCTTGAGGCCTTGGCACACTATATCAGCCTATCATTCGCAAGGAATTTGGGGTAATAACGTTATCGATATACTGGCACTGGCATACGGCTAACTGCATTCAACCCGCCTCGATGCAATTCATTCGGTTCCCCGGAATATCCTCAACGGCTTCTGATAACAATTCTGCGCTGATCGAATTTAAAGTCGGGCGATAATCCGAAGAAGTCTTTCTGTAGGTGTGGATGCAGGAAAATCTACGTCAAATTTGATATTCATATCCTAGTCCGTGAAAGTCATCAGTATACGAATCCATCATGTAGGCTGTGGTGGCTAGAGTCCAATGTCTGTCAAATTACAAAATTATAAATCGTCTTGGAAAAGTTCGTCATCTTTCGTTCTATGATCATCGTTTTTCGGAGGTCGTTTCGTCGACGTTGTCGACCTGCCACAACACTTGGCGCTCAGTGGAGTCCATTCGGGAGGTAGTACCGAGCTCAATGTCACGCTTCGGTGGGGCTGTAGCGGCAGCTGGTTGTTCGATTGATTTGATCCATGTGTACATCCTGGTAGAAGCCATTGAGATATTGAAGAGAGAGATACACAGCGGAAACTCACATAGTTCCGCTCAAGATGACCAAAATCGAGGCCGCACGATTGCTAATGGCAAAACGAGTTAAGATCTGCCCATACTTATTCCTAGATACATGGATAATGCAGGCTTACGTTGTGAGCACGTCCTTGAAAATCCAGACACCTAAAGCAGTTTGCAGGACAGATCGAGCGGCCTGCGAAATGGTCAGCAATTTCAATAAAACGCAGTGGCAGGGCAGGACTTACACTTGAAAACATATGCGTAATCGGACTTGTGACCTTGATACTCAACAGTCCTGCGACACAGAGCAAGAAACCAAATATTCCGGTTACAAGAGTGCCCCATAAAAACACAGTCCAGTTCCAGGTTTCGGTTTGCGCCAACTGATAAAACTTGAAGGGTTCGCCACTAATGATAACGAAAGGTAAAATCAGGGCGGCAGAACCGGCATTTGTCCACCACGCCAATTCAATGGTAGAATTATTACAATATGGCAAGGAGCTCTTGATCAACACTGCGTGGAAGGCGATGAAGAGGGAGGAGAAAACGCCATAGAAAAGCGATAGAGTGGATGGAATCGCGGTGGCAGGAAGGGCCGAAGATGGTGCGACACCAACCATGAATCCCATAGTTACAACTGCTGCGGCCACAACGACCATTTGAGATGGTGTGGATCGCGTATGGGCTGACGAAACAGCTATTGTAAGAGGCAGGACAAGTCCTCTTGCAATCTAGGTTCAAATCAATCAAACTGAGTTTGGGCGTTCAATATGGTGGGGGCATCACCTGGAAGAAAGATGCCTCGACATCTCTCAAACAAAGAGTGTTGAATACTAGCCCGATGATATTAACTGACACAACGGGGACCAGGCTTTTTGCGACAGCGAGATCCATTGTAGGAATCGTAATCTTCCCGGACATTGCAGCAGAGGCGTGCAGCAGAATGACCGCGATAACAAGCTGGAGGAACAGAAAAAGGAGAGGAAGGTCTGGGGAGCTGTTCAGGACTGCCTTATTTCTGTGAAGATATTAGGGCACGAAATTACTGTGCAAGGATTGAGAAACCCACACAAATACCATCTAAAGAGCGTTTAGTGAGTACATTGCCAATAGAATAGAACGCAAACTTACAATTAAGGCGGCGGACATGTAAAAGGTGACAACGCCAGCGACCTTGAGCCTTTGGGAGTCGAGGAGGGCGGCCATGGCAGGGATAATGGTGGCTGGCGAAAGCAGACGAGATATTTATAACCAAATTCCATTGAGGACTGGTTCGGTTCGATTCGGCGATCAGATCTCTCTCAGCCCCCGCATGGCTGTAATACTCGACTAAGTACTTATCAGCTGAGCACACTCTCCCCGACGCTCAAAATCCTCCCTCACCATCAAAATTCTCGCCATCGCTGTCATTCGTTCTCCTTTCTTTCCCAAGGGCGTGCACGGTGCCTGTGCGGCACTTCATTCGCTTTCCTTGTAATTCTTTGTACAAATACCTCCCTACTCGGTCCCTGCTTAACCACCAACCACCAACCGACATGGCCCCGTTCGACAGCGACGTCCTTTTCCCAAAGCCCCGCCGTCGATATGTACTCATAGGTTGCGTCACTTTGGTTGGAATTTCCATCATTAGCCTCTTTTCCTCAACGTTATGGAGTCTACGCCCTCCCACATATGCCCTGGCGGATAGTGGGATAGAAAGCACTCATTTGGAAACCATCCCGACCATTGTGCCCGCCCAGGAAATCGACCGTTTTGCTTCACAGTCGTATCTGAGAGGGCTACCAACGGACAGGTTTCGAGGTTTGTCAACCGCCTTTGTGAGTAATCCGAAATTCACCTCCCCGCCCAGATAATTTGCGCCCAGAGGTCAAATACATCACGTCCTGGATATCTGCTGGATGGAGTATGTCTTCGACCTTCTTTGACTCTATACAGAAACTGAGTAATGCCGCTTTGCAGCCAATGATGTTATGACCTATGTCAGTTCAGGCCTTCAATCACAATAAAGATCAGGAGGCTAAACAAAACTGGTAGATTAACCTCATTTATTTAGGGATTTTGACCGACCGTGTGCCTGTTATTGGCATGTTCACTCCTTCACATATCGGTGGACATATTCCTCCCATTGACTTTGGGGATGTGTTTGACGTTCCCCGTCTCCGCCAATTAATGCAAAGACCGCTCTTGGAGTGGCATGAAGTAAAGGATCGTACCAGTGACATCGTCGAGGAGCTGGGATGTTGGAACGTTTGGGAAGCTGTCCAGGACCGAGAACATATCCCTCGACAAAGCTCTGTACCCCATCGACTGAACCTTGGTAAGACATGGACCTACAAAATGCGTATTCACCTACCATTCTGCTTCAGATATATCATACACCAAACTGCCCACTTGGATTAAATTAATCCCTCGATTTGAGCACGACTCACATGCCTCGTTCTCGTCTCTGGCGACGTTTGGGTTCCCTGAAACTCGAGCAGAGTATAGCGTGGATCCAAGAGAATCCCCACAGAAACATGTCAAGCTGCCCCCAGACGAACAAATGCTTTGCTATGACTACCTATATTACGTTTGCGCGCATCAGGTATTTTCCATCCAATTCGTCAACCTTGAGATACTCTGACGACAATCGCTCATAGCCCTATGAATTCGATTATGACTACAGCCCAGCATGGTTAATGGTCGGCCAGTACATGCATTGGACTCCTCGGCTCGAGAACCTTGCAGATTCATATGTGCGGAAAGCCTTCGGAACTCAGGATAACGAAGCTACACCCCCAGTAAGTCCTAAGCAGTTTACAATTCATACCTTCCTGACAACGCTTAAGTGGATCGGAATTCATATCCGACACGGCGATTTCGCGGACTGGTGTGGCGGGGTTCCACTGGCAGACTGCTTCGCTCCGATATCAGTAATCAAGCGACGAGTCGAAGATGTGAGGCAAGAGCTACTGGAACGAAAAGGGTTGGTCGTCAACCATGTCATCATGACAAGCGACGAGAGAAACGCGACGTGGTGGGAGGCAGTTACGGCTGAGGGGTGGTATGGAATTGACCACTCAAAGACTGTGGAACAGCACGGCGCTTGGTGAGTGGTATTGTTTGTCTATCGGTTTGTCTGTCATTACTGAACGATGAACAGGTATCCGGTATTGATTGATGCTATTATCCAATCTGGAGGAGCTGGGTTTGTTGGGACAGATCGCTCGACAATGTCCATCTTGGCTCGTCGACGTGTGCAGTCCTGGCGAGATGGAGTCACGAGAATCGTGAAATGGGGAACGCCTGAAGCGGACAACCATTGATCGCTGATAATGATATTATGGACATTTGTATGAGCTCGAGGACACAGTGGACATGTTAGGACTTTCAATAACGTACTATAGATTTACTATTCACCGGATTTGTGCTTCCCACTCTGTAGATCCATAATGTTCGAATACATGCGAGATGCCACACAGTCGATGTGTATGATTGACAATCACACCAACGTCCATTCCGCCACCAAAAAGGCCTCTAACAGCCTAAATGCAGGAATGCAGCCGGGAATATCACTGTCGAGAATGTTGCCAGTTTCTGAGCCATCGTGGGTTTTTCAAATTTACAGCAGTTTCGAAAGTTTTGAATCACTGGATGGGTCACAGGCATGACGGATAAACCTAAAGGTGGATCCACCAGTTCGCGACGTGGATCTGCTTCAGGGTTGTTGAATAAGAGCAATCTACCCGAAAAGTCAATGGTCCAATTTCAACCTTGCAAGTTCCAATATTTTCAAGAGCGTTGGGTGGGGGCGCCTTTAGAAAATTGGGATATTCTTGAACTCGGACACAAATATTCTTGTCGGTGTGTATTATTCGTATCATAAACACAAAAACCCTGACATCAAAGGACCCAAAGACATGGCAAGGCGCAACTGGCCATGCTGGAAATCCGGCGATGGGGGGATGATGCGATAGAATTCGTTTTCTGTGCCCTATCTTCATCGGCTTGGAGCTAGTCTCAAAATTGACGCATTCCGATGGCAAGGAAAATCACATGAATTGATCCAGAGGCATAACATATTTGAGCTTGACAAGATTGAGGAGGGTTGAATTGACTGGTGTCTCTACTCCGAATTGCCTCCCCGAATTCTCCAAATACCCATTGATGTAATCAATTTCCGTTTTCCGTCCTCTCCGAATGTCTTGTAACATGGATGAAATATTGCCTTTTGTCAAGTCAGCAACCCGATGTACCTCATTCTTAAGGGACTCCGCAGTCAAAGGTTCGGGCAGAGTGGGTGGCTCCACTCTATCAGGGTTCACCCGCCGGATTTCGAGCTCTCTCATCCACGCATCGTGGTCAGCGCGTATTTGGGCGTCATAGACCATGGAGACTTCGGCACAGACTTTATCAAGGATCTCCACCGCGAAAGGATGCTGAAAAAGGTCCCCATTTCGGCAGCTCAGGATAGCAGTTAGCGGGTTGATGACTGCGTTCACCGCTAGCTTCCGTCGCACGATTAGTTGCATTTCCCCGACCGTCTTCCAGGAGACATTAAGGTCTTCGAGGAGAAGTAATGCTGCAACTGTTTCGCGTAAGCTTTTGTATCTCCGAGCGTCAGGATCTCCAGGCGGGGAGATATCAGAGAGACGCAGTCGACGATTCTGGGGAGGCAAGGTCTGATCTTTGAGACCGGCTTCATAGTCGCGTTCATCAGGGGCAATACCAAATTCAATAGAACCCATCCCAGCATGAATAATATGGTAAGGATTTTTCACAAAGGCACCATGGGTGTTGGAAGCTAATATGAAGTGTGGGCATTGGGTCGGATTGCGAAACACGTCAGATAATAGTTCGTCGTGTACTCCCATTCCATTATTGAGGAGGACGATGGTTGAATTGGCGTTCAGCCGCGGCCGTAAGGCCGTGAGAGCTTTAACAGTATGATGGGCTTTCAGCGCGACGAAAATCGACTCAATATGCGAGGTCTCCGGTTTTAATTCTTGTTCTTGCTGGTTGGGGTGTGGGGTTGTTTGGTGGTAAACTTCATCCAAGAAACCTTTGGAAGTCGAAGCAAGGCCGGTACGCTCAACACGTATTGACCTTCCACCCTCTATGAACTGTTGTACGTCGTGAGGTCTCTTGTGAATGAGAGTGATGATGTGCTGGGGAGGAAGGATACGACGTAGGTTATGTGCCAGAAGACAACCTATTGGACCCAAACCGAGGACATGAAGGTGCATATCTTGTTCAATGCGAATTCTTCCTGCAAGGCTATCAGATACTGGGGAATAAGAAACGTGAGCTTCAGAGGAAAAAGAGGACATTTGGCGTACGACCACGTTATGCATACAACAAGCAAGAGACGAAAGCCCAGATAAAACCGCGAACTTGACTTCATTGACAAATAAATTGCTCGGCAGTTGCCGTGAACTACATTTATGATGATATGTACCTCCTTACGCGACTTTGATCAACAACTTTCCAGTCGTCTTTCCTCCAGCTGCAGTCAAATCAGTCTGCGCCTGCCGTACACCCTCTGCTGTGAAGGGATACTCGTCGTATATTTTAATCTTGAGTTCTTCCTTCTCAACCAGCCCAAAAAGCACTCGGCCATAGTGTGCAGCTTCCTCTGGCGTGTATACGTAGTTTGCCATCCTAGAGGTTATGTATTTTGGTGACCATCCCTTCTGCAATATTTTTGGGAAAAACTCACGTTGGTCGCAAAAGTTTAACATTCTTCTCCACGAGTTTTGGGAGCGAAAACGGAGGGACAGCGCCTGACGCATTGCCAACAGAAACAATCGTGCCTTTCCGTTTGATTAATTTGAAGTTATTGTCGAAGCTGCGGGGAAATTAATGGAAGCAACATGAATTCAATGGCTTTCCACGCACGTATCCTTCCCGACACCATCGAAAACAGCATCAACACCCTCGCCGTTGGTCAACTCCAATACTCTTTTCACTGTATCCTCTACAGGGTACAGGATAACATGATCAGCTCCATTCTTCTTCGCGAGTTCAGCCTTGGATGGTGTAGATGTGGTTCCAATCACGGTTGCACCCACTCGCCTGCCCAGTTGCGCAAAGAGCAATCCTAGGCCTCCGGCGACAGTGTGAACAAGGATCGTGTCTCCCTTTTTGACATTGTACGCTTCCTCGAAGAATGAGATGGCCGTCAGACCTTGAAGGAGAGCGGCTGCTGCAACCTTGGTGGAGACGGAGTCTGGTACAGGATAAACGTACTTCCATGGGATGGAGATGTGAGTGGCATGGGCACCAAGAAAATCCTGTAGAAGGCGTCCATGTCCAATTCGCAAAGTTCGTCAATCTTGAACTTACAGCAGCAACCTTTCCTCCAACCTTAAAACCTTGTTTCTTGTATGTCTCGTTATTATGCACGGCGCTATCGGTTGGCAACGCGAGGATAGTCCCGGATACTTCCTTCCCGACAATTGCCGGGAAACTATCGTATTTGTACAACCCTTGGCTTAAACCATATGTCAATACCCGTAGTTTGCGATAAAACTCCAATTTTCACCGGTAGTATGTATCAATGAAGTTGACACCACAGTATTCCACCTGACCCCAGGTAAGAAGGTATCATTGAGAACAACTTCAGCCTCACTTTGATCACAATGTCTCCAGGCTTGATTTCAGGGAAGGGGATGGTCGTTTTTTCTATCACTTCAATGCCACCAACCTAGAGATAATCAAAGTCGGATCTGCATGCACCTAAGTAGAGTTGTTTTGCGTACATGGGGGATAGTGATAGCCTCAACAGTGGACGGGAACGACATGAGGGAGAGAAAAGCAGAGGAAGGTCAAGTCAGGGAACTCGGTATATAGATTACCTCCTAGATACTTGTAATTGTAAGCAGGAGAGCTGATTAATCAGTTGAATCGGATGACGCTTTCATGTTCGGTATTCGGCCCACTTTTACACACATGCTCTCTATTATTGTCAGTAACAGATACCTGTAGGGCTTTGAGAACTATTTGCCTATTCGCATCATTCATCGCAACGAGAAAGAGATGTGGAGAATCGGAGTTGGGTTTGAATGTCTCTGTCAGTAGACGGAGGATGTTGATTCCTATGAGCTTTTGGCAAAAGCATTGGACAACACTTCATAAATGAGTAGGGTTTGTTCGGTCCTCTGCACCATCCCTGGCCGCTGTTCTCTCAACGAGTCAATTTCTTGCAGAACCAAATCATCCTTAAGATCATCGGGCAAAGGACCGAGGGGTGAGTCGTGGTTAATGGTCGCAGCTGTGGGTTGTGCTGGAGGTGGTAAAAGGCCATAGTGGCGTAGTAAAGATGATAGGGCGATAAGGGTTCCGGTACGACCTACACCAGCAGAACAACCGACCATGATTGGTGGGTCAGGGTCAAGCTCTGGACATAAATGATCTGGAGGGCCAGAGGAATGGATTGAGCAATGGGATTTGTCGCGATTGGTGCGGTCGACGAGTTTGATGAATTCAAGAAGACTATCTCGATCCTCTGGTTCTGGGACACCATGGTCTGGCCATGATAGATAGAGCAGATGCCTGAAAATAACTTCTTCTCCAATATCCGCAACACTGGACTGGTCTTGGTCGTTTTGACCTGAGCCTCGTCGTCTACTTTCCTTTGCCACCCGTTGATCCGGACGGTAAGGTGAAATTGACACAGTGCTCTGGACACAATGGGCCTTTTTGAACTCTTTCCGGTCCAGCGTTGTTACTTTCAGAGCAGGGGTATAGCAGCCTTCTTCTGGAGGAATGAGGAAAAATTTCCCAACGTCACTGGAAAAGTAGGCGTCCGCTTTCTTTCGCCCATTTTCAAAATTCTGCGTCAGCTGCACGACAGTACGTATGCGGGTCGTTTTGCTCTTTGGAGGATCTGCATGTGGGGGCCTCACGATCGGTTGCAGCATCACGCTCAAAAATACGTGTGCGGTGTTCCGTAGAGGTGCTTGGGTAGCAATCCACCATTTGTGTCCGAACCGCTCCATAACCCAATTCGCGTTCAAATATCGTCCGTGCAACTTTCCTGCCTGTTCTTGAGAGTGGTCCTTATCTTCCCCTACGATCAGGCGCGTTCGATCATAAGGAATGATGTCCAGGTATCGGTTCATCCCCCGGTTTTCTTTATGCACCCCAGCCGCGACAGAGTAATGTTCCACGTGGTGCAGTTGGACATCGGGTTTGCGATTAAGAAAAGAAGCCAGGGGCTTCACAGTGGGTATAGATTCGGATGGGTCAAGCGCTCGCTGTTGCGAGATAGCCCGGGCCGTGTGGCGCTTTGATTCTCTAGCCGCAAGGGCGCGTAGGACCTTGGTAATGTGCTTATCCGAGGAGGCAGCTAGCTCAAGCCACGACGGCTCTGTAGTCGGGGCCATGTTGCAAGATAGCGTTGAGCCTAGGAGATCAGGTCATGATCAGTTTCGCAGAAACTCCCACGATCTTCTGCTCATTCTAAACGGCGATGACAAGTGGCGAGCTCGTGTCCCTCCTTGATGCAGACACATCCATAAAGTGAAGTTGTCCACAGCAGCACCTGCACGTTCATCACTCAACGTCATTGCAGAGTCAGCTCGACCCTTGAGAAAGCGACCGGCAAAAAAAATTTAATCGACGGGAGTCCTGAAACATGCTGGACATCACAACAGGTCTTATAGAAAATATTTTTGAGATTTCGGCAAATGAGCACTTACCTTCAGTACCACACAGGGCCTGCCACAATTTATCCAGCTGGGATTTATTCGTCCGGTCGTACCCAAACGTCTCTTGATAACTTTCCAAGGAGGGTTTGTTGGGACGCGCTGCGCTGTTTGCATCCCAAGCGAGGAAGGAGGGAAAAAGGACTGGAAGACTCTCACAACAGTGTATCCCGAGGACGTCAACCGTCGTCAGATATTTGATTTGACACCGTCCAAAGCGGACCAGATGAGTGGAGGTGTTCTGTCTCTCAAGTTGATCTTTGAGGATAGTTCAGATTTTTTTGGAAGGATCACGGTGTACGATCTTAGGTTGGAAGGGATACCAGTGACTGAATGATACGTCGTCGCTATGAGGATAGTGAGGATATTAACAGCATGTTGAGATCATTATTGACATATATTAATTATAATTACGCTGTCTGTCGCTTCTCTTCCGTTTTCTGGCGTCGAAGACGGGACCTTCGTTGAGAAACTGCTAACCTCTTAATGCGCTCTTCATAGTCCAAGAATTGGGCACCAACATCCACAAATTTGGTTGGTAAGCCTTTTGGCCTCGATACCACGAATTGCTGTCGCTTCGGTCGGACAAGGTATTTCGAGGGTGGTGGGGGAACCATAAACTTCTCGTTAGCCTTGATTTCTTTCTGCAGCTTCTTCAGCTCCGCTCGTTGTTGGACGGTTTGCAGCACAGAGGGGACGATAGGTTCCTATAAACCAATCAATTATCAACAGGAATTCCCATAATCACTGCAGCGGGCACGTACGCTGCCGTCTTCAGGCATAGATTCCCAGTACATTCGTTCATAACGGGCACGAGCTGAATCACGTTTTTCCTCCTCTTCAAGCACATCTGCTAGATGTACATCAGAACGAAGTTCATTCACTTTGGGAGGCTCGAAAGTTGGATCGGTCGGATCAGTCGAATCCGGGGCTTTCCCTTCGACCCCAAGCGCCTTATTCAAATCTATGTGCGTCTTGGTCATATTAGCACGTATCTTGGACAGAGCGCTGTGAGATGTTGCTCCAAGTAGTTTTTCCATGCCATATTGAAAGCCGTTTTGCAATTCTTTCCCCTGGAGTTCAGACTCGGTTAGCATAGTTCAATGCCATCGGCAGGATAGAGGAGGGAGAGGGGGCTTCAGATGGGGTTGAAACGGTTATAACCATGCCCTGGGCGATGTAAGGCGCCCAAGACGTCTTCCATTTCGCGAATGAATATGAAATCTCATCATACGAAGGTGGGGCTAAAAAATGGAATGAAATAAAGCAAATACTAACCTCCTACAGATCCCAGGGAAAGAAAGAGATAGGACGGGAAGCAGGTCAGTTTTGAAAACATGAGGATTAACTTGAGGATGTACCTAAAGATACAAGGGCATCAGCATAATGTATAACGCAATAAGTGTGGGGATTTGAGGTCAGAAATATACGATTTGTAACCATGTGTGTGTCTATAAGACTAATCGAAAAACCATCATACAAATATCCGAGACGAGGGCCATGGATATTCAAAGTGATTGAAGATGCAAATGCTTACCTTTGCCCAAGCATTTTCGAGACCTTTGAGCCTTAAAATGGCGTCCACACGATTTAAACTGATGTTAAAGCGCTTGGCAAGCCTCCGAGGGCCATTTCGAAGCGGGTCCTGCATAAACATATCGAACATTAATTTTTTTTGATCATCGGCAATAGGTGGAGGCGGTTTGAAGGATGGGTTCATGGGAAATGGCTAGAAGGCTGTAAACAATGTGGTCGCATGCAATTGATGCAGGCCAGAACTGACTGTTTCTCCAATGTAATGCTGAGGTTTGGCATACTGGTATTTGTTGCCGATCTTCTCCATGAACTCTCTGTATGACGTGGGAATAGCCGAGCGTTCGCCGTCGCCCTCGGTGGTCATGGCCTCATCGAGTTCTTCCGTGGCGGTTTCTGGTTCAGGAAGGGGGGCACCACGCCTTGCACTATGAGGGGCCGATGCTGAGATGTAGCGCCGTGGAAGAGCAGTGGAGGTACTCGCGACGGGGCGGGTAAGAGAACGCAAACATGGTCTGAAGGCGGAAGAGACGTTGAGCATTGCACAAAACGCCAGCGAAAAAATTTGAAGGAATTTTGAGCGCGGTCACGTGGACGGACAAACACACACAACGCGAAGTGCCTGTTAAACATGGACATCCAACTCTTGCGCCCGTTCTTTGCCCTCACCCCTCCTAGTGCCCTCAAACTTCCTGCCAATTACTCACCAACAGAAATAAATGACTTCCTAGTTAACAGCATACTTCAAAATTCTCATTTTCAACGGTATCCTCCTGCCGACCAATACCAGAGGCGGTTCTGGAAATGGGCAATTGAAACACTTGAACAGCTTGCACGGGGTTCTGATGGCCAAGAGGCATGTCTTTGTCGTGCTTGCAATCCAGAAAATTCTCATCTTGCGATAGTATGACGACTTCGAAATTGATCCCCGTATATATGACCATTAT
>Ga0307509_10008963_pt1 | contig 12613 bp, 19 predicted proteins | sample 10_EM_MG_FD_202245 | JGI IMG/M metagenome (GOLD analysis project Ga0307509, IMG submission 202245) | Populus trichocarpa ectomycorrhiza microbial communities from riparian zone in the Pacific Northwest, United States - 10_EM | ecosystem: Host-associated > Plants > Roots > Unclassified | place...
GGTTTCAGACTTTCAGGAAGCTGACGTTTTCCAGATCCACCGCGCCCGCTGCACCGGAACAAAGGCCTTCCGCAACGGCGATCCTAGAAACGATTGGATATGGGTCCAGGCTGGCGGAGAGGAAAGTTATGGGGATCTGCGAGGGCGGGTAGTAGCACGATTGTTAGCACTCTTTAAGATAAGAAACGTCCTGAGCGGGGCCGGAGATGTCCATCGCCTGGCATTGGTACGCATACTCGATCCCGTCGGCGCTGGTAGATTTCACCGCGGAAGCGGACATATACGAGTCAGCAAGCGGCCCAATGGTCGAGATATGCGAATAGTCGGTATAGGGGCAGTGATCGGGCAGGCGCATGTAATTACCAGCGGGGAGAGGCAATGGATAGTGAATCACAGGATAGATCTGCGGACGTTTAATGAGATATATTAAGTTATTCTACAGGATTGCGTATTCGGCCGCATGAGTATAACTTGGTTAATCGGCGGACGTTTGAGGATTGGTCCGCGGCCGAAGTAAAGCGAGACCCTCCGCATCCTTATACGTCCGCCGGACCCCCTTTGTGTATCCTCCCTTATACGGCGGACATTCTCCCTTCTGTTTCTCCTCCATACCCATTTCGTCCGCTGGACGTTCTACCCTTCCTCCGGACGTTCTACCTTCCTCCGCCTGACACCTTCCCAGCCTTCTGAGCCTTCATTTCGGTGATACCACCTTAAGGGTCTGGCTTCAATTCGGCCGTGCGAGTAGTAGTGTAGTGAATTGCTCTATAGAGTGAATCTGCGGACATTTAATGAAATATATTGAACTGTTCTATATGCAATTTGTACTAGTAGATAATACTATGGTAGTGAAAAGAAATAGAATGACAATCGTGATACCTCTATGTGTGGTGCGCCGGTAGGAAAAGATAAAAGTGGCTCGAGGGCATCCGCGTCGAAAGGAGCCGGACGATTTCAGATGCAAGGGGGCGGATGTAGGTCGCCAGAGGGAGAAGGTAGGGGGCAGGTGGTCCAGGTGGTGGGAATTGGGGATGGGTACGCCGGATGCTGTCAGAAGAGAGCAGTAGAAGAGGGGAAGGATGAGAGGCCTGTCGGGACGGAGGGTGGCCGCAACAAGTGCGCTGGGTGCATGGGAGGGGGGATAAGGGCATTGAGAGGCACCAGGCGTATGGGATGAGAAAAAACGTCCGGCGGACGGTCAGGGCGCACAGGACGCATAGGGCGGACGAAATCCGTCCGGACGCGGGTTGTGTCCGCCGGACGTAAATCGCTTTTTTGCTGATGTAGCGACAGCCAGAAGGACGGGCATAACCAAGGCGGGTTTTTGTATAGCAATCGAAGATCGACCGCTGGAGGGGAGCAGTAAGATGCCAGCTGAGGGGGTGGGAAGAGAGAGGGTGGGAAGAGAGGGGGTGGGAGTAGCTGTAACCAAGCAATGGGACGAAAACCAAGAGGGTGGAGGAAGGAGGATGGGAGGAGGAAGGACTAGTCCAAACACTTTAGATGACCGACTAGAGTAACCGCGGCCGATGGCTTTCCCAATGCGAAACGAAGATGAAGTGCTGAAGTTACTAACCAAAGTGTTCCCCAATAGGACGACATAACCAAGACGGAAAGGTACTACGCAAAGGGCTTGGAAAGCTCAGCGCCAAACGTGAGCGAAGGGGACAGAATGCCGACCATGCAAAACCTAAGCGAGGGGCAAAGGAAGTGCGGGGTAAGGGGGAGAACTGAACTGCATGAGCGGGAGTCAACTACGAACAGGAACAAGAACCCCATAGAGGAGGGGGTAGACCCCAGAGGGAGAGGAGGGGTTGTAGCATCGCTCCCCTAGGCAAAAGCAATCAAGGGGAAGGAGAGGGGGTGGTGGTGGATCCCACAATGCTTTCCCTGTTGTTGAGATTTCAATCGCTAGAGGTGTAGGGGAGATGGTTCGTGGCTAACTACTCTGACCTTCTTTTTTTTCATGTTTATTTTTTTATTTTTAAATCATATGTTCATTGTTTCTACAGTACAACAAATGACATGCATCTTTAACGATATGGCCATAACAAAACCGAAAATCAAACTAACAATCAACAAAAGAAACAAACATAATCAGTTCCTCCAACGCGACCAATAAGCGTCGCAAAGCAGCCATAACTATAATTAAGGAAAGTATAAACCGCTTAGCTCGTCTCGAGGGCCAGGGGCGGATTGGGGCGCTGAATTAAAGAGAGGATTCGGAGGGCTGTGGAGGGAGGGAGCAAGCGGGGGCATTCCGGGAGGGAAACCAGTGGCGGTGGTGCGAATGAACTCAGCCAGCGCAATGAGCAACTTCTGGTCGAACCAGATCGGGGCCTCGGGGGGCAAGTCTGAGACCCCTTGGAGGAGGCGGGATCTCTGACGGGCGGTGGAGGGGCAGGACAGGATGGCATGTTCGAAGGTCTGCTGGGCCTCAGAGCACAACGGGCAGGACATGTTGGCATCAGGGTCGTCCCATGAGAGGTGTGCCGAGAGATAGTTTTTCCCAGAGCGCATCTGGTGAATCCTCCCGGCAACAAATTTGCCTAAGCCCATGAAGGGATGGGGACGTGTTGAGGGTGGATAGGGGTAATATGGAGGGGCTGGGGTGGAAGACCAGTCAGAAAGGAGGAGTTGCTTGGCCCTTAGCTTGAGGCGGGCATAGGATGGGACAATTCCCGGGATTGGGGGCAGATAGTCTCTCAAGTGGAGCGAGAAGGGTGGCAAGGTAGACACGTCCTGCATGAGGGGGGCGGCCGCGTTAGCCAAAGCTGTGATGGTGTTTTGTCGGTACCTTGGGTTCTTGTACTTGTCCGGAGCAGAACTCCAGTCGAGGTTGAAGAAGAGATAGGGTTGAGAAGTAATCTTCCTACGCGCCATCAAGGAGGCAAGGTGGGGCGAAAAGGTGGGAATGGATTTAGGGAGGCGTGCCGTGGCAGGGTTTATCTCCAGGAGGGAGCAGATGAGCCTTAGGCCAGCAAGGCGGCGTTGGTGGCGTACAAGAACAGGTAGCGGGGGAAAACAAGCTTCCCTGTGCAAACATGATATGTTGGTGGAGGAGAAACAGTTGGTGACCCACCTGCAGACTCGGTCCCAGAAAACGGACATCTGGCCCATGATAGACGGGAGAGGGTTCCAGACAGCGGACCCATATAGGAGAATGGGAGCAAGGAGCGAACGCGCCAAGGAGAGACAAAGGTAGGGTGGAAGGTCCATCCCGGGGGGGGAGAGACTAACTACTGTGACCGTTTTTTTCCTTTTTTTTCTTTTTTTAAATCAAGTGCATTTATTTTATTAAGGTACAAAGACAGCATGCATCTTTAACGATATGGCCGACAAAAACCCTGCCCTCCTCACCCCAAGAAACATCCAAACCCCCAAGTCCCTCTGGTATGAGACCAACTGCACATCTCGCCTATCGCCCAACCAAATCCCACGAATATACAGGTACACCCGAAGGAAATAGAAAGGAAAGAAACAAGCAGGAAGGAGAGGAGAACCCTTAGTGACATCTGCCAAAACCATAAGGTGAACAAAAGAAATGTATGAACCCCTGACCAAGGAAAATTACGTCTGATAAGTGACGTGTAGCAGCCTGAGCTAGGAAATGAAAGTATGGACCTGTGCGCCGGAGCGGTGCCGGGGGACAAAGCGGTGCCCGATGGCAGGATAGAATAGTGTATGGAGGCGACTCTAGAGAGGGCTCGCCAGAGGGTGTACCAAAGCGGCATTAGCGACGGCCAGAAGGACGGGCGTAACCGACGCGGGTTTTTGTATAGCGACCAAGGAGCGACTGCGGGGAGGGGAGCAGTAAGGTGCCAGCTGTGGGGGTGGGAAGAGGGGAGATGGGGGTAGCTGTAACCGAGCAACGGGACGAAAACCAAGAAGGTAGAGGAACGGGGATGGGAGGAGGAAGGACTTCCGAACACTTGAGACGACTGACTAGAGTAACCGCGGCTGATGCTTTTCTGAATGCGAAACGAAGACGAGGTGCTGAAGTTACTAACCGAAGTGTTCCCCGACAGGACCACATAACCGAGCCGGAAAGGTACTTCGCAAAGGGCTTGGAAAGCTCAGCGCCGCCCGTGAGCGAAGAGGACAGAGTGCCGACCGTGCAAAACCTAAGCGAGGTGCAAAGGAAGTGCGGGGTAAGGGGGAGAACTGAACTTCATGAGCGGGAGTCAACGACGAACAGCAGCAAGAACACCGTAGAGGAGGGGGTAGACCCCAGAGGGAGAGGAGAGGTTGTCGCATCGCTCCCCTAGGCAGAAGCTATTAAGGGGGAGGAGAGGGGGTGGTGGTTGATCCCACGATGATATCTCTGGTGTTGAGATTTCAATCGCCGGAGGTGTAGGGGACATGGTTCGTGTAACTACTGTGACCCATTTTTTTTTTCTTTTTTTCTTTTTTTCTTTTTTTTTTAAATCATATGTATTTGTTTCTGGTACAAAGACACCAACCATCCTCCGTCTCCTCTACACACCCGGCGATTGAAATCTCAACACCACGAGATTATCACCACTTTTCCAAACTCCACCCCCCGTCATGGATTCGTCCTAGGGGGTGGAGACATACCTCCTCTACTCTATTCTTCCCTTAGGTTCATCCCATTGGGCTTCCTTTACTCTGGGTTGATGGATTTCGTCTTCTTTTGATGATGTTTCCTCTTCCTACCCCACTTTTGCTCTGCTTCGCTTAGAGCATTTGCATGGTCGGCAAACCTCTCCTCACCGCCCATGTGACAGACGGCCGGGTACACAGTTTGCTGTAAGAGGAAACACTTCAACAGGCCACGGTCGATTTCTCTATTCTCTCTCTTTCTTTGAGAGGCGGCCCAGTTCAGACACGAACGCGTTTACCGATAGTTTCTAAGGCAAAGAGTTGGGTCTACCCCTCTTTCTCTTCTTCTCGACACGGTGGGATCGGCTGGCACCCTACTGCTTCTACACCTTTTTGGCTGGTACCCACAACTACCTGGCTGGTATCCATAACTACTTCTTCACCTTTCGGACTATGACCACGGTCCCTCACGGCCTGCCTCTGGAAGGATGGTATTGCACTATCTCCTTCCTCTCTTTTGAATGTACGGCCAAAATAGATGGCCCGTTTGGCCTCCCCAGGACTTCGATTATGCCAAGCCTGGCTACCCCCGCATTGAATATACGGGATTTTTTAATGTGGTTGCTTTGCGTTTGCTTTTTGTTTTTCCTTTGTTCAGATAATCGTGCCATGGGTTTTCCTGACTCTTCCTGCTTGTTCTTTGATTTGATTCCTTTCATCTATCTTCTTAGCTAGTCAAGGGTTTCTTGTTGGGGGCGAGATGTGTGGTTGGTTCCACACCAGAGGGACTTGGGGGGTTGGCTTTTTCCCAGGGGTAGTTGGAGGTTTTTTATTTGCCTTAGCATAAGCTGCACGCAGGATTTTGTACCTTAAACAATAATCGCATGATTCTAAAAAAAAGAAAAAAAAGAAAAAAAAGAAAAGAAAAAAGAAAAAGGTACAAAGACAGCATTCAGCTTTAACGCTATGGCCAACAAAAACCCTATCCGCCTCACCCCAGGAAACATCCAAACCCCCAAGTCCCTCTGGTATGAGACCAACTGCACATCTCGCCCATCGCCAAGCCAAATCCTCCGAACATACACGTACATACGAAGGAAGTAGACAGGAAAGAAGCAAGCAGGAAGGAGAGGAGAACCCTTAGCGACATCTACAAAAAAGCCAAGAGGGCAAACAAAAGGAATGTATGAACCCCTGACAAAGGAAAACTACATCTGATAAGTGACGTGTATCAGCCTGAGCTAGGAAATGAATGTATGGACCTGCACACCGGAGCGGTGCCGGGGGAGGAAGCGGTGCCCGATGGCAGGATAAAACAGTGTATGGAGGCGACTCTGGTGAGGGGACGCAGGAGGGTGTGCCAGAGCGGTATTAGCGACGGCCAGGAGGACGGGCGTAACCGAGGCGGGTTGTTGTATAGCGACCGAAGATCCACCGCGGGTGGGGAACAGTAAGGTGCCAGCTGAGGGGGTGGGGAAAAGGGGGGGGTGGATGTAGCTGTAACCGAGCAACGGGACGAAGACCAAGAGGGTGGAAAGAGGAGGATGTATGGAGGAAGGTAGTCCAAACACTTGAGACAAGCGACTAGAGTAACCGCGGCCGATGCTTTTCCCAATGCGAAACGAGGATGAGGTGCTGAAGTTACTAACCGAAGCGTTCCCCGACAGGACCACATTACCGAGACGGAAAGGTACTTCGCAAAGGGGTTGGAAAGCTCAGCGCCGACCGTGAACAAAGGGGATAAAATGCCGACCGTGCAAAACCTAAGCAAGGTGCAAAGAAAGTGCGGGGTAAGGGGGAGAACCGAACTTCATGAGCGGGAGTCAACGATGAACAGGAACAAGAACCCCGTAGAGGAGGGGGTAAACCCCTAAGGGAGAGGAGGGGAGATAGCATCACTCCCCTAGGCAGAAGCCATCAAGGGGGAGGAGAGGGGGTGGTGGTAAAATCCTACGGTGATTTCCCTGGTGTTGAGATTTCAATCGCGAGAGGTGTAGGGGAGATGGTTCGTGGTAACTACTGTGACCCTTTTTTTCTTTTTTTCTTTTTTTTTAAATCATATGTTCATTGTTTCTACGGTACAAGAAATGACATGCATCTTTAATGATATGGCCAAAACAAAACCGAAAATCAAACTAACAATCAACAAATGAAACAAACGTAACTAGTTCCCCCAACGCGACCAATAATCGTTGCAAAGCAGCTGTAGCTAATCAAGGAGAGTAAAACCGCTAAACTAGTCTCGAGGGCCATGGGCGGGTGGGGCAGTAGTTTGGAGGAGGGGATTTGGAGGAGAGGCGTGGAGGGAGGGGGCAAGAGGGGGCATCCCCTGAGGGACACCAGTGGCAGTGGTGTGGATGAACTCAGCCAGCGCAATGAGCAGCTGCTGGTGGGACCAGACAGGGGCCTCGGGGTCCAAGTCCGAGACCCCTTGGAGGAGGCGGGATCTCTGACAGGCGGAGGAGGGGCAGGACAGGATGGCGTGTTCCAAGGTCTGCGGGGCCTCCAAGCATAACAGGCAGGACATGTCGGCATCAGGATTGCCCCACGAGGGGGGAGCCAGGAGATAGCTTTTCCAGAGCGCATCTGGTGTATCCTCCCTGCAACAAATTTGCCCAGGCCCATAAAGGGGTGGGGACGAGTTGAGGGCGGGTAGGGATAGTAAAGGGGGGCCAGGGTGGCAGACAAGTCGGAGAGGAGCAGTTGTTTAGCCCTCAATTTGAGGCGCGAGTACGATGGAACAATCCCCGGGATCGGGGGCAGGTAGTCTATTAAGTGAAGGGAGATGGGTGGTAGCGTAGAGACATCTTCCACTAAGGGGGCGGCCGCATTAGCCAAAGCCGTGATAGCGTTATGTCGGTACCTTGGGTTCTTGATCTTGTCTGGAGCAGTACGCCAGTCGAGGTTGAAGAAGAGATAGGGTTGGGAGGTAATCTTTCCACGCGCCATTGGGGAGGCACGGTGGGGCGAGAAGGTGAGAACTGACTTAGGGAGGGGTGCCGTGGCCGGGTTTATTTCCGGGGAGGAGCAGATGAGCCTTAGGCCAGCACGGCGGCGTTGGTGGCGTACAAGAACAGGTAGCGGGGAAAGACAGGCTTCCCTGTGCAAACACGTCAGGTTGGTGGAGGAAAAGCAGTTGGTGATCCACCTACAAACCCGATGCCAGAAAACAGACATCAAGCACATGATGGACGGTGGGGGGACCCAAATCGCGGACCCATACAGGAGGATCGGAGCAAGGAGCGAACGTGCCAAGGAGAGACAAAGGTAGGGTGGAAGGCCCATCCCAGTCAGGGAGAGGCGGCGGATTGTGGCTAGGGCGGCATTCGCAAGTGTATACCTCCTGGAGAAGTGGGACCTTGAGTCAAAGGTGGGGGAAAATATGAAATCCAGCCACTTCAGGTGGGATTGTGGGTAGAAGAGGTGGTCTTCCAGCTGCACCGGGAGGGAGCACGGTGGCTCATTGCTCCTGGCGGTTCTCCAGTGGATCAGCTCAGTTTTCGGGACGGAGAAGGAAATGTTAATTGGCGAGGCCTTCCTCCTAACCGCAGAGAAGGACTTTTGAAGGAGGCGAACGTTAATTCTGTAGGAGGGTGAGGCCACCGTGACAGCAAAGTTGTCGACGTAGGAGATAATCAGTGACCTGGGAATTTCCAGGTGGAGGGAGGAGACGTATATGACGAATAGGAGGGGGGAGATGAGGGATCCTTGAGGGACCCCAACTGAGACAGGGGCGAAAAAGCAGGGGAATCCCTGGAAGGTGAGGCGGCAGGTGCGGTCCCTGAGGAAAGAACCGACCCACTGGACCAAGTACGGGCTGACCCCCTTTCTGCGGAGGAGAGAGAGGAGTGAGGGGGACTCTACGTTGTCGAAACCCCCCTTCACATTGAGGAAGAGAGTGGAAACTTTGTATCGGAGGCGGTGGAAGCACTCAACATTGTGTTGTAAGACAAGGGCGGCATCGGCGGTGGACCTTCCAGGGAGGGATCCGCATTAAAGGGGGTGGATGAGGGAGCATATCGTTGCCTGGGCTGAGAGGTAGGACGCCACCACTCTCTCGAGAATCTTAGAGAGCGTACGAAGAAGGACGATAAGCCTAAAGGAGGAGGGTGAGTCGTATGAGGGTTTGCCAGGCTTGTCGAGGACGACACCGAGCGCTTTCTTGAGGGAGTGAGGGTGAAAACCATGGGCCAACAGGGGGTCGAGGAGGGAAGGAAGAAGGGAGAGCTTGATCCGGGGCACCGACTTCCACACAGAGTATGGGATGTGGTCGTGACCAGGGGCGGAGGTGTTCGAGGAATTGGAAAGGGCCCTGGAGACCTCCTCAGAGGTCAGGGGAGTGTAATACTCATAGCGCGTGAGGCGGAGGAGCGGGGGAAGAGGGGGCTTGGAGGGAAGAAGGTGTTCGAGAAGCGTCTCCGCTACCTCGGCCGGATCGGAGGCCCCTTGAAGGTCTGGGAAGCTCTATGGTGGGCGACCAAATGCGAACCTCTTGGCCGTCCAGAGGGAGCGTGGAGTGGCCGAGGACAAGAAGTCCGACCAGTGAGCTTTCTTGGCCGAGGCGATGGCCTTAAAGTATGTTCTCCTCGAGCTCTTTACATTGCTCCAGTTGAGGGGGGTGGGGTTGAGGCGGGACACCCTTGCGAACCTGTGGTATTCCCTTCTCAGAGACGATAGGCGGGGAGACCACCATGGCTTCGAGCGGGGGCAGGGGCGCTTGCTCGGGGCATGGGAGGTCAGGAGGGAGGGAAGGCGGGTGGAGGAGATATCGAACCACCTACTCATGGAGTTGGGTGTGGGCCTGGCAGGGCAGGGTAGTGTGGTGAAGGTATCCAGTGCTTTTCCTACTGCATCTAGGTCAAGGAGGGCCCAGTGTGGAGTAGGGGGGGGTAGCATGATCGCGGGTGGCTTTAGTGTTATCACACAAGGAACGTGGTGTGAGCCAGTGGAGGGGAGGGGGGTGTCCCACGAAGAGACTAAGGAGGAGAGGGCGGTATTCGCGAAGGCTAGGTCCAAAACGGAGGGTCGCGAGATGGTGTCAAAAGGGACTCGAGTGTAAACCCCGGGGGTGTTGAGGAGTGATACGGAACTTCAAAAGCAGCATCAAAATAGAGTGTGGAGATGGTGAACTCCCGCTCGGAAAGGGAGCGACAGGGGTCTGCTAACGGGTGGTGGAGGTTAAAATCACCTAAAACCAGGTGAGGGTAAGAAAGAAAAGAAAACAACCTCTCAGGCAAAATGGAGCGGTAGGGAGGACTATTTGTACGAAGGGGGTACACCGAGGTGACCCTAAGGGAGCGGTGGGGGGATTCAAACAGGCCTTCAGGGGAGAAAACATCAAGCGAAAGCATATCTGAGGATCCGTGAAAAACAGTCGAGCAGGACAAGTGTTGGTTCAAAGTGCGAGAAACATAAATGGCCACACGTGGGCGGCCAGGAGGGGGTGGTGCGAAGGACATAAATCCCGGGAAAGTTGGTAAAACCGACAACCTGGAGGGGGGGTCTTGAATGGCAACAAGCAAACGAGGGTGAGGCAGCATGGTAAAGCTGTGAAAAAGTGAAAGAAAAACATCCCAGCTCCCAAGGCAGTTATGTTGAACGATTGGAAAGGACGGGAGGAGAGCACCGCTGTCGATGTAAGGAGTGAAAAGATTCTCCATTATTGGGCAGAGCCCTCAGTGGAGTCAGAATCTAGAAATTCATCACCGCTCTCTCTTGGGGCGAGATCAGTGATGGTGATGGTCCGTTGGGCTCTGTGCCTAGGTGGAGGAGCATCGCGGGGAGTACAGAGGTTTTCGGTGTTCGGGGAGCGGTACCTGATGTTGGGGGAAGGATCGACGAAGGGCCAGCCTGGTCTTCAGCGAGATCCATGCTGTCCTGCGTCTGTCGAGATCGCACCTGTGGTGTCTCTGGAGTGGTTTTTGGGCGGGAGGGGCAATCCCTGCTGCGCGCAGAGTGCTCTTCTTGGCAGTTAGGGCAGCATGCCACCGAGGATGGACAGCAGGTGAGGACAGGTCGGAGTTTCCCGCCCTTAGGGCAGGAAGGGTTAGGGCAGCGATGCTCCGCCTTGGTGTGGGACAGCGAGCAGAAGGGACAAACGGGCAGAGTGCTGGGACAGCGGGTAGGGATGTGGCCGAACTTCCAGCATTTCCTGCACTGGGAGCTTTTAGAGGAGGGAAACATCTGTTCGACTCTCCGGTTCCGGGAGAATAGGTTGATGGAGGGGAGGATGACTTAAGCATCGGGCGGGGCCACTGTGACAACAACGGAGGTGGCGGTTTTCTGTTCACGAGATTCCGTGTGTGGGTTAAGGTAACGCGCCGAGAGAATGGAGACTGCCCTGGCATTGCGGATGGACTGGTGAAGAGAGGGAAAGAGCTGGTCATCGTCCGAGGGGAGAAAGGCAAGAGGGCCGGAGTGAATCAAGAGTTGTGCTTCGTTCGGAGCGGGTTTGAAGATTCCCCAAGGGGAGTTGCCTATCGGAAAGGCTTTGTTCAACCTCGAGGTGAGGGGAGCCAAATAGGGGGTATAGGCCGAGGCAGGGGTGTGAAGGTCGGTACCGAGCAATGACACCGGCCTTTGTTGTTAACCGTACAAGTGAAGGAAAGGGGAAGGGAGCAGTTAGCCTCTCTGAGGACAGAGGCAGCAATGTCTGGGAAGTGAGCTGCAATTTTAAGCACTTCTGGGTGGGGTTCGAAGGTGGTCCTGGAGGCGAAGAATCTGCGGACGGCTTGGGGGAGAGGAGGGGGAGGTTTCGTAAAAACCTCACCCAACGCAACCGCAACTGAGGAAGCCGAGGCAGTACCCTTCGTCTGACGACGCTTCTTTCCTTTGGCAGGGGGTGCAGCAGCTTGGGCATAGGTGGGGGTGGCCTTGGGGGTCATGGTGGTGGGGGGACGCCAGTTGGGGTCAAGATGGCCAGGGGTCCAGGCGGGACCGGGGGGGTATTTCCCTTTGGCGAATTCTTCCGCTTCCCAGGTGTGGGGGTATTTTCTGGCAAACGCCTCAGGGTTGCCGTATAGTGTGGGAGGGGAAGTTGACATGTCGTATCTCGGGAGATCCGGGTCAGCTGAGGGAGACGGCCACACCGTGTTAGGTGGGGGTAGGGGGGCAGCCGGATGAGCTCTTTCTTTCCCTTTCTCTTGGCGAGCCGGGTTGGTGTTGCTGGTGGGGGTGGAACGAGACCCTGCAGAGGGGTGTGTGGCCTGTTGTTGGACACTAGGGCGCTGGGGAGGGAAAGAGGCCTGAGCGGCTGACGGAACACGGGAGGCAATGTCCCGGAGGGATGCCTGGAGTGGGGCGAGGTTTGGGGCTTGCGGGGAGAAGTCCAGGTTAGCAACCCGAGAGGATAGGTCGTGGATTTCAGTCGGGATAGTTTCAAGAGCCGTCGCGATGTGGACGCTTGACTGAAGGGAGGTGCAGAGTAGAGGCAGGAGCATTTATTCCCCGATGGAGAGGGTGGAAATGTTTGCAGGAGTGATGGGGGGGAAACCCGCGGCGGGGAGGCCAAGGTCAGCGGTGGTCTGGTGGAAAAGCGAGACCGGATGGTCGAGATTCCCAGTGATTGGGAGGGGAGAGAGAGGGGCTGGAGTGCCGAGTCTCGAAGGGGCGCCCTGATGGGAGGCCATGTCTGGCGGTGAGGTTAGGGACGCGAGGCGCAAGAATGAGGACGAACAGTATGGGAGAGGAGATCGTGCACAGAACAACGTGGTGTTGAGAAATGTAGGGCGGGGGAAAGAGGGGAGCGGAAGCGTGGTAACTACTGTGACCCTTTTTTTTCTTTTTTTCTTTTTTTTCTTTTCTTTTTCTTTTTTTTTTTAAATCATATGCATTTGTTTAAGGTACAAAGACAGCACGCTCCGCGCCCTCTATTTTCCTCCCGCTTAAAATACTTACCGCATTCGGCCAACATAAACCTCAGGGTTTGGTCTTTATTTCTTCACGATACATCTATTTTGGCTTTTCACTTGGGCTTCATTTTCAAGTGAAATATATATTTCACCTTTGCTGAGAGGATTTTTATTCTGAAAAGTCAAACTGGTAGTTTGAT
>Ga0307509_10008965_pt1 | contig 12611 bp, 12 predicted proteins | sample 10_EM_MG_FD_202245 | JGI IMG/M metagenome (GOLD analysis project Ga0307509, IMG submission 202245) | Populus trichocarpa ectomycorrhiza microbial communities from riparian zone in the Pacific Northwest, United States - 10_EM | ecosystem: Host-associated > Plants > Roots > Unclassified | place...
GGGGGGTTTATCGCCGGGGTCGCGATCCGGCAAATCGTACGCGTGCATGTCACAATCCAGCAGAGCGATTTTCGGTATTCCGCGCACGGCGGCCGACGGGAGTCGACGCGTGATCGAACTACGGGGTGTGTCCAAGGAGTTCACGCATCGGCGCGGCCGTGTCGAAGCGCTTCAGGGCATCGATCTGGAGGCCGGCGACGGCGAGTTCGTGGCGGTCGTCGGGCGTTCCGGCTGCGGGAAGTCGACACTGCTGCGACTGATCGCCGGGCTGGCGCCGCCGACCCGGGGCGAGGTCCTCATGGGCGGCCGTGCCGTCACCGGGCCGCGCGGCGACTGTGCCGTCCTCTTCCAGCGGCCGGCCCTGCTGCCCTGGCGGTCGGTGCTGGACAACGTGCTGCTGCCTGCGGAGATCTCGGGCGACCGGCGCGACGGCTCACGGAAACGGGCGCTGGGACTGATCGAGGCGATGGGCCTCGACGGCTTCCAGCGGCGCCTGCCGCACGAGCTGTCCGGCGGGATGCAGCAGCGGGTGGCGCTGTGCCGGTCGCTGATGCAGCAGCCCCGGGTGCTGCTGATGGACGAACCGTTCTCCGCGCTCGACGCGCTCACCCGGGACGAGTTGTGCGCCGAGTTGCAGCGCACGCACCGCGAGCATCCGTCCACCGTCGTCCTCGTCACCCACTCCGTCGACGAGGCGGTCATGCTGGCCGATCGGGTGGTGGTGCTGACGCCCCGCCCCGGCCGGATCCGTACGGTCCTCGACATCGCCCTCCCCCGGCCGCGCACCCGCGCCAGGGCCGAGCAGGCGGAGCAACTGGCCCGGCGGGCCGCCGAGTTGCACGCGCTGCTGCTGGACAGCGACACCTGACCTCATCCCCATTCCCGTCCCCACCGTCAACTGCCGCCCCTCCACGCCCTGTTGACATCACACAGCGGGCGCCTAGCGTGTCCAGCGCACAGCATGTCGCACGACATTCGGGATCTCGAACCGGAGTGGAGCGGTGGAGGGACACCGCCGCCCCGACTCCCAACTCCTCGACATGCGAAGGACATTGGTGATGACCCCACCCCTGGGCAGACGTCAGTTGCTCGCGGCCGCAGGTGCCACCTCGGCCGCCTTCACCCTCACCGGCACGGACGGCACTGCGCACGCCGCCGCGGACCGCGCCGCCGCCGAACCCACCGCGGTCCGTCCCTTCCCGCTCACCGCCGTCACCCTGCTGGACAGCCCGTTCCGGGACAACCAGCGCCGCAACTCGGCCTATCTGCGCTTCGTCGACCTCGACCGGCTGCTGCACACCTTCCGTACCAACGTCCGCCTGCCCAGCACCGCCCAGCCCTGCGGCGGCTGGGAGGGGCCCGACGTGGAACTGCGCGGCCACTCCACCGGCCACCTCCTCTCCGGACTCGCGCTCGCGTACGCCAACACCGGCGACACGGTCCTCCGCGACAAGGGCCGGACCCTGGTCGCCGAGCTGGCGAGATGTCAGGCGGCCTCGCCCGGCGCCGGTTTCCGCACCGGCTATCTGTCCGCGTTCCCGGAGAGCTTCTTCGACCGGCTGGAGGCCGGGACCGGGGTGTGGGCGCCGTACTACACGATCCACAAGATCATGGCGGGGCTGGTCGAGCAGTACCGGCTGACCGGGAACGAGCAGGCCCTCGACGTGGTGCTCCGGCAGGCGCGCTGGGTCGACGCGCGCACCTCGGGACTGTCGTACGAGCGGATGCAGCAGGTGCTGGAGACCGAGTTCGGCGGGATGAACGACGTGCTCGCCGATCTGCACGCCCTCACGGGCAACACCGCCTGGCTCGATGTCGCCGAACGCTTCACGCACGCCCAGGTGTTCGACCCGCTGGCACAGGGTGAGGACCGGCTCGCCGGGCTGCACGCCAACACGCAGATCCCGAAGATGGTCGGCGCGCTGCGGCTGTGGGAGGAGGGGCTGCCCGAGCGGTACCGCACGATCGCCGCCAACTTCTGGAAGATCGTCACCGGCCACCACTCGTACGTCATCGGCGGCAACAGCAACGGCGAGGCCTTCCACGAACCGGACGTCGTGGCAGGGCAGTTGTCGGACAACACCTGCGAGAACTGCAACAGCTACAACATGCTGAAGCTGACCCGGCTGCTGCACTTCCACACCCCGGACCGAGTCGAACTGCTCGACTTCTACGAACGGGCCCTGCTCAACCAGCTGTTGGGCGAGCAGGACCCGGACTCCGAGCACGGCTTCAACATCTACTACACCGGTCTGGCGCCGGGTTCGATCAAGCGCCAGCCGTCCTTCATGGGCGCGGATCCTGACGTGTACTCCACGGACTACGACAACTTCTCCTGCGACCACGGCACCGGCATGGAGACCCAGGCCAAGTTCGCCGACACGATCTACACACACGACGAACACGCCCTGCTGGTCAACCTGTTCGCGCCGTCCCAGGTCGTCTGGCGCGAGCGGGGCATCACCTGGCGGCAGACCACCGGCTTCCCCGACCGCTCCACCACCACCCTGACGGTCATCGCCGGCCGGTCCGCGCACCGGCTGCGCGTCCGCGTCCCGTCCTGGGCCTCCGGCGCCCGCGCCGCCCTCAACGGCCGTGCGCTGCCCGACCGTCCGAAGCCGGGCACCTGGCTCACCCTGGAGCGGACCTGGCGCGCCGGCGACCGGGTCGAGGTGTCCCTGCCGATGCGTACGGTCGTGGAACCGACCCCCGACGACCCCGATGTACAGGCCGTGCTGCACGGTCCGGTGGTGCTGGCCGGGGCGTTCGGCGACCGGGCCGATCCCTGGCTGTCACGCCTGGACGTCGACTCCGTACGCCAGGAGTCCTCGGACCCGCTGCGCTTCACCGCCCGCGCGGACGACACGGACGTGACCCTGCTGCCGATCGCCCGCGTCCACCACCAGCACTACTCGGTGTACTGGCTGACCGGCGAACCCCCGCCCCCTCCCCCGGAGTTCGCCGCCTGGCACCGCTTCGACGAGACCTCGGGCACGACGGCGTCCGATGCGACGGGCAATGGCCGTACGGCCCAACTGGTCGCCGGAGCCGCATGGTTGGCGGACGGCAGGATCGGTGGCGCGGTCGCCCTGGACGGTGTGAACGGTCATGTCGCCCTCGCCGAGGACCTGTTGGCGGGTGCGTCGGCGTACTCGCTCGCCACCTGGGTCCGGCTGGACGGTCGACCCGGCACCTGGAGCCGGATCTTCGACCTCGGTACCGGCGTCACCGCCAACCTGTTCCTGACCCCGCTGAGCGGTGACGGCACCCTGCGGTACGCGATCACCGCGGGCGGGGCGGGCGCCGAGCAGCGCATCGACGCCGAGCCGCTGCCCACCGACCGCTGGGTGCATGTGGCGGTGGCCTACGGCGACGGAACCGCCGTCCTGTACGTGGACGGCGCGGAAACCGGCCGGAACACCGCAGTCACCGTGGAGCCGCGCCGCTTCGGCAACCACGTCCGGGCCGGCTACGTCGGCAGGTCGCAGTACGCCGACCCGTACCTCAAGGGCGCGGTCGACGACTTCCGGGTCTACGGCAGGGCGCTGAGCGCCGCCGAAGTGGCGACGCTGGCGCGACCGACGTAGCCCAGTCACTCCCCCGCGAAGGCCTTCTCCAGCGCGGCGAGGTCGAACTTGCCCATCGCCATGAAGGCCTTGGTCGCACGGGACGCCTTCTGCTGGTCCGAGTCATTGATCATGTCGATGAGCTGCGCTGGGACGACCTGCCAGGACAGACCGTACTTGTCCTTGAGCCAGCCGCAGGGGCCGGGCTCGCCGCCGCCGTCGAGGAGCTTGGTCCAGTAGTAGTCGATCTCCTCCTGGTCGGCGCAGAAGACCTGGAAGGAGACCGACTCGTTGAACGTGAACTGCGGGCCGCCGTTGAGCGCGACGAACTTCTGGCCGTTGGCCGTGAACTCCACCGCCAGCACCGAGCCGACGGGGCCCGCGCCTCCCTCCACGTTGCGGCCGACGCGTCCGATGCTGGAGTTCTTGAAGATCGAGACGTAGTGCTCGGCGGCCTCCTCGGCCTGTCCGTCGAACCAGAGGCATGTGGTGAAACCGTCGGTGGTCATGAGCTCCTCCATGGGCTCCGGGGGCATCGAACACGGTCATCTGTATCGACCGATCCTCGCCGCGAAACTCATCGGTCGCGCGGCCGGACAATCCGGGTGGCCGATCCACCGTCCGGAACTAGGCTCCGTTCCCATGACGTCCTCGCAGGCAGACAGCGTCCACCCGTTCCGCATCAACATCCCGCAGGCCGACCTCGACGATCTGCACGCCCGCCTCGACCGCACCCGCTGGCCCGACGAGCTGCCCGGCACGGGCTGGGCGTACGGCGTGCCGGCGGACTATCTGCGGGAGCTGGTGCGGTACTGGCGGCACGAGTACGACTGGCGGGCGGCCGAGGCCGAGCTCAACGCGTGGCCGCAGTTCACGACCACCATCGACGGGTCCAACGTCCACTTCGCGCACATCCGCTCCCCGGAACCGGACGCCACCCCGCTGATCATCACGCATGGCTGGCCGGGCTCGATCGTCGAATTCGTCGACATCGTGGGCCTGTTGACCGATCCGGCGGCCCACGGCGGCGACCCGGCCGACGCCTTCCACGTGGTCGTGCCCAGCATTCCGGGCTTCGGGCTGTCCGGGCCGCCCGCCGACACCGGCTGGGGGACGGGCCGGATCGCCGACGCCTGGGCCGAGTTGATGCACCGCCTCGGCTACGAGCGGTTCGGCGCGCAGGGCGGCGACTGGGGCGCGGCGATCTCCCGCGGGCTGGGCCGCGCCCACCCCGACCGGGTCATCGGCGTCCACCTCAACCTGCTGCCGGGCGCGCAGGCACACACCGAGCCCACCGCCGAGGAGCTGGCCGCGCTCGGCCCCGAGGAACGGGCGGACGCCCTGGAGTCCTGGCGCCGCTGGACCGCCTGGCAGGCCGAGGGCACCGGATACGCCGTCCTCCACGCCACCCGCCCACAGACCCTGGCGTACGCCCTCACGGACTCGCCGGTCGGCCAACTCGCCTGGATCGTCGAGAAGTTCAGGGAGTGGACCGACTCGGAGGAACTGCCGGAGGAAGCCGTGGACCGGGACCGGCTGCTCACCGACGTGATGCTGTACTGGCTGACGGGGACCGCAGGTTCGGCCGCCCGGATCTACTACGAGCGGGCCCACGCCACCGGTGCCCGGGCCATCGCGCCCACCCTCCCGTCCACCGCCCCCACCGCGCTCGCCCTCTTCCCCGCCGAGATCCAGATCCCGCTCCGGCACAAGGCCGAGCGCACCGAGAACATCGTGCGCTGGACCAAGCTCGACCGGGGCGGCCACTTCGCCGCCATGGAGGAGCCGGACCTGCTGGCCGAGGACGTACGGGCCTTCTTCCGGCAGCTGCGCGAGAAGGGCTCGGAGTGACCGCTCTGCCCACGGCGAATCTGCTACGAGCCTAGAAACCCGCAGTTCGGGCGCCTACCGGCCGACAGTGGAGACACCACAGAGCCTCGACAAGGAGTGCCGATGTCTTCACTCACGGCCGGCTTCGCGCCGGCCCTCATGCCACGCGCCGAGGAGGGCGACACCCCGCCCTCCCGCTTCGACGACCACCTGGCCGCGCAGCTCCTCGCCCAGCGGATCGTCCTCCTCGGCACCCAGGTCGACGAGGTCTCCGCGAACCGGGTCTGCGCCCAGCTCCTGATCCTGTCCGCGGAGGACCCGCGCACGGACATCAGCCTGTACGTCAACAGCCCCGGCGGCTCGGTGACGGCGGGCCTCGCGATCTACGACACGATGCAGCTGATCCCGAACGACGTCTCGACGCTGGCGATGGGCTTCGCGGCGAGCATGGGCCAGTTCCTGCTGACCGTCGGCGCACCCGGCAAGCGGTACGCCCTCCCGCACGCGCGGGTCATGATGCACCAGCCGTCGGCGGGCATCGGCGGCACCACCGCCGACATCGAGATCCAGGCGGAGAACCTGGAGCACACGAAGAAGACCATCGAACGCCTCACCGCCCAGCACACCGGCCAGAGCGAGGAGACCGTCTCCCGCGACGGCGACCGCGACCGCTGGTTCACGGCCGAGCAGGCCAAGGAGTACGGCATGGTGGACCGGGTCGTCGCCTCCCTGGCCGACGTCCGCCCGGCCGCCTCCAAGCGGCGGATGGGGCTCTGACATGGGTACGTACACGATTCCGAACGTCGTCGAGCGCACCCCGCAGGGCGAGCGGTCCTACGACGTGTTCAGCCGGCTGCTGTCCGAGCGGATCATCTTCCTCGGCACCGAGATCGACGACGGGGTCGCCAATGTCGTCATCGCGCAACTCCTCCATCTGGAGTCGGCGTCCCCGGAGAGCGAGATCGCGATCTACATCAACTCCCCCGGCGGCTCGTTCACTTCACTCATGGCGATCTACGACACCATGACGTACGTGCAGGCCCCGATCTCCACGTTCTGTGTCGGCCAGGCAGCCTCGACGGCGGCCGTGCTGCTCGCGGGCGGCGACCCCGGGCGCCGGTTCGTGCTGGAGCACGCGCGCGTGCTGCTCGGCCAGCCGGCGAGCGGCGGGCAGCGCGGCATGGTCTCCGATCTGGCGCTCCAGGCCAAGGAGATGGTGCGGATCCGCTCCCAGGTGGAGGAGGTGCTGTCGCGGCACACGCACCACGACATCGCGACACTGCGCGCCGACATGGACCGCGACAAGGTGTTCACCGCGCCGGAGGCCGTGGCGTACGGCCTCGCCGACGAGGTGGTCAGCCGACGCCTCGTCGCGGTCTGACCGACACCGTCAGGCGGCAACCAGGCACAGCCCGTTGTACGGCGAACTCACCCTGCCCTGGCGCATGTTGCGGTGCTGGGTGAACTCGTTCCGGGTCAGCGACAGCAGGTCGCCGAGGTCGAGACCGAGGGCGTGGGCGGCGGCTGCGAGGACCTCCGAGGAGGCCTCCTTGCGGCCCCGCTCCACCTCCGAGAGATAGGGCATGGAGATCCGGGCGGCGTCGGCCACATCCTTCAACGTGCGTTCCTGGGCGAGGCGTTCACGTCGCAGGACGTCACCGACCAGGTCGCGCCACAGGGGTTCCTTGGGCGCGGGGACCGTGGGCTCCGGCAGGTGGGGGGCCGGCTCGTGCGGGCGCAGGGGGATCACGCGGGCTTGGTTCGGCGCTTGGTTGCTCACCCCCTCAGACTAAAAGCGCTGGACGCCAGGGCAAGGGATCAGCATTCTGCCCTGGGTGGAATCGCCGATCCGAAGGGTGCCGGAACAGTGCTGCGCGACACGTTCGACGGTGCGGCCGAGCGGTACGACCGGGCCCGCCCCCGGTATCCGCGCCCTCTTGTGGCGGAACTGGCCCGGGTGGCGGACCTCGGCCCGGACAGCCGGGTGCTGGAGATCGCCCCCGGGACCGGTCAACTCACCGTCCCGCTGGCCGAGTTCGGCTGCCGGCTGACCGCCGTGGAGCTGGGGCCGTCCTTGGCGGCGGTGGCCCGGCGCAACCTGAGCGCGTTCCCCCGGGTGGACGTGCAGGTGGCGGACTTCGAGCGATGGGAACTGCCGGACGAGCCCTTCGACCTGGTGGCGATCGCGACGGCGTTCCACTGGTTCGATGCCCGGGACTTCGTGGCGAAGGCGTCATCCGCCCTTCGCCCCGGCGGGCAGCTCGCCGTCATCACCACGCATCATGTGGCGGGCGGCACCCAGGAGTTCTTCGACCGGATGCAGCGCTGCTACGAACGCTGGGACCCGACCACCCCGCCCGGCCTGCGGAGTCCCACCGAGGAGGAATCGGCCACGGACACCGGCGAGTTCGAGCGCTCCGAGCACTTCGGGGACGTCACGGTGTGGCGCGGTGCGCAGGAGATCATCTACACGACCGACGAGTACCTCGACGTCGTGCTCACCTACTCGGGCCATCTCGCCCTGGACGAGCCCTCGCGCCAGGGCCTCCTGGCCTGCCTCCGGGAGCTGTTGGAGACACGGCACGGCGGCCGGGTCACCAAGCGGTACTTCCACGAACTGATCACGGCCACCCGGACCTGAGGCCTAGCCGTCCTCGCTGTTCAGGCGCACCACGGCACGCACCTGCTTGCCGACCGGGACCCGTTCGACGGTCACCCGGGTGGCCAGGGCGTGCACGATCTCCAGCCCGTGCCGGCCGATCCGCTCGGGGTCGCGAGAGAAGAGCCGGGGCAGGGCGACACTGCTGTCACAGACGGACACCGTCACCGCGTTGTCCGTGCCCTCCAGTTCCAGGATGTACGGGCCGTTGCTGTGCCGGTCCGCGTTGGTGACCAACTCGCTCACCACCAGCAGCAGTTCGCCTTCGGACCGGTCGTCGATCGTGGCGCACCACTCGGTTCTGAGCTGCTCAAGGAACTGGTGCGTGAAGTGCCGGGCATCGGAGATGCAGCCCGGTTCCCCGGTGTAGTGCGCCGCCCGCCTCAGCGGTTCCACGGGCACGTCGAAACGAGTCGGTATCACTACCCCGTCCCGGTGGTCGATCATGCGTGTCTCTCTCGAAGGCTGGCGGCGGCCTGTTGCTGTCGCACCAGTGCTCGTACCCAGCCCCGCGCCGGGCAGTCCCCCTAGGAGAGTGACGGTGAACTCGTCCCCGGGGAAACCGGCGCGCTGAGGCTCGACACCGAAGCCGACGCGGACGTCGTCGTCGCGCTGGAGGCGACCGATCCGGGCGCGGAGGACGAGGACGACGAAGAGGCTGCCGACGACTCGGTGGACGGTGGCTCGGAGGACGGCGATTCCGAACTCGGGGACGACGAGGACGGAGACGACGGGGAGCTCGACGTCGGCGGGCACGGGCTGGTGGACGCGCCGGGCGTGCCCGGCGTGCCGGGGGCCGTGGAGACGCACGGCGACGGGGAGTTGGAGGACGGCGAGGTCGGCGGGGACACGGTCACCGAGGGGCTGGCCGGGTTCAGCGGCGGCGGGGTCCGGTGGTCGTGCCGGCCCGTGTCGCCGTGGTGGCGGCCGAACCAGTGCCCGTTGTGGGGGTCGTAGATCACGAAGATGTTGATGACCTGCGGTGCGGGCGTGACCACGACGACGTTCTGCGGCCGGTACGACGACCAGGTGTCGCCGGTCGGCTTCGGGGTGGTCTGCTGGGCGACGGGCGGCGACAGCGGGTTGCCGCAGGCGCAGCGGACGCGGGGCACGCCGTGGCTGTCGACAAGGACGGCGGTGCCGGCCTGGAGGACGGCCTGGTAGCTGGTGGCGACGCCGTCGCGGTAGCCGTGGTTGGTGACACGGGTGTCCATCCGCAGCTGTACGGGCGTGAGGGAACGCAGATAGGCGGGGACTCCTGCGGGCCGGACGCCGACGACGGACGCGAACGCCTTGTTCTTCGCCGGGTTCGCCTGGAGCGCCTTGATCTGCTTCTCCACGTCACAGCTGGCGACGTTCTGGGTGCCGCCGTAGAGGCCCGGGGCGCCGCCGTCGACACCGCGCACGGCGTTCGCCGGTTCCGAGGCGGCGGGCGAGGCGGAGACGGGCGGGGCGGAACTCTCGCTCGCGGTGGACTCCGTGAACGGGTCGGGACCGGTCTTCGCCGCGGCCTGCAGAAAGACCTCACCCTGGCTCGCGGTCTTGGTCGAGCCGCCGTCGGAGCGGGTGAAGACGAGGCCCAGCACCACGGCGGCCACCACGACCGCGGTGAGGATCGCGACGCGTGGCACCGACTTCCACCAGGGGCGGTGCGGCTCCGGCGCACCGGCGCCACCACTGCCCGAGGGCTGCGAGGGCGGGCCCGAAGGCGGCTGGGAGGGTCCCGACAGCGGGCCGGAGGGCGGTCCGGTGGGGCGGCCTGAAGACGGAGGTTCGACGCTCACGAGTTCTTCTTCCCGACGCGGTTCTCAGCGGCATTGATGACGTTTAATCCCGCTTTATCCACAACGCACCCATTGTGTGCTCCTGTCCCCGTCAGCCCGCAAGCCGACGCGGACGGCCCTCCCGGCGGGCGCGCTCCCCCGACGCTGCTTAGCGTGGCAGGCGTGACCCCCCGAACCCCCTCTGACCAGGCAGTCGCCCGCCACGGCTGGGTCCAGGCCCTGAGCGCGGTACTGGCCGGGCTGATCACCATGGGCGTGGTCGCCGCGCTGGGCCTGTGGGCGGCGGGCGCGACGGACCTCCCGGACGGCGCGTTCCCCCGGGTCGTCACGGCGACCGTGGTGACGGCCGTCGGCGGCACCGTGAAGCTCTCCGGAAACGCGGGCGCACTGGCCGACACAAAGGCGGGCCTGACGGTCATCCCCCTCTCGGTGACCCTGGCCGGCGCCCTCTCAACCGCCGCCGCGTTCCTGCGGCCCCTGCGGCACCGCGCGGTCGCCTCGACCGCGGAGCTGGCCGGCTGGGCCGCCCGGATCGCCGTACTGTGGCTGCTCGGCCTGATCGGACTGGCCCTCGGCGCACGCCAGAGGTTCTCGATCTCCCTCGGCAGCGGGACGCTCGGCGACATCGGCGATCTGATCGGCGCCTCACCCGAGGTCGGCTTCGAGGCGGACGTACCGCAGACGGTGCTGTTCGGCCTGCTGTGGCTGGCCGGGGTACTGGTGCTGGCCCTCCTGGTGTCGCCGGGCGCACCGCTCCCGGCCGCGCTGCTGCGCTTCCACGCGTCCGTCCGCCCGGCCGCGTACGCCGTGGTGGCCCTCCTCCTGGCCTACGTCGCGCTCGGCGTCGTCATCGCCCTGCTCACCGCGGCGACACGCGGGAACGTCACCCAGACCTTCGCCCTGATCCTGCTCGGCATGCCGAACCTCGTCTGGCTCACCCTCACGATCGGCCTGGGCGCCACCTGGAACGGCCGGGTGAACGGCCCCTTCGGCCTGCCCATGCCCCACCTGCTGGACGAGATCCTGCGCACCCCGGACATCTCCACCCTGAACCTCGACTCCCTCGCCGCCTTCGACGGCAGGGTGTGGTGGCTCCTGGTGGTGAACGCGGTCCTGCTCCTGTCCGCCGCGTTCCTGATGGCCGCCCGCTCCCCGGCCCACACCCGCGCCTGGCAGCACGCCGTGCACCTGGCGGTCGCCTTCGCCCTCGCGGTCCTGATGATCTGCCTCGTCGGCCGCGTCTCCGCCCACTACGGCCTCTCCCTCCTCGGCATCGGCGACGTGGGCGGCGGACTCTCCGGAGACCTGTTCCTGAAGCCCGAGTTGTGGTCGGCGGTGGGGCTCGCGGCACTTTGGGGGCTCGTCGTGGGCTTCCTGGGGGCACTTCTGGCGAAGCCGGTACGCCGCCACGGCGAGGTCGAAATTCCCGAGCAGTCGAAGCGCCCGGCATGAGAGTGTGCGCCCAGCCGAGGAAAGGGCAGACATGGCGCTGGCTCTCGAAGACCGCCTGACCATAACGGAGTTGATCGCACTGCACGGCCACTTGGTCGACGAGGGCGAACTGGACCGTCTGGACGAGGTGTTCACTCCGGACGTCGAATACGACCTCACCGACTTCGGCCAGGGCACGGTCATCGGTCTCCCCGAACTCGTGGGCGCGTCCTTGGCGTTGGGAGACGGGAACCCCGTAGCCCATCACGTCACGAACGTGGTGATCGAGGAGCCGGCGGAGGGCAGGGTCCGGGCCCGCTCAAAGGGACTGGGAATCCGGACGGACGGCTCATGCGGTTCGGTGACGTACGAGGACACGGTGGTGCGCACGGGGGCGGGCTGGCGGATCTCGCATCGCAGGGTGTCGGTGCGGCGAGTGCCACTGAATGGGGCGCGCAGCGCCCCCTCAGGGGCGCGGGGCTGAATCCATATGCGGCTCCGCCGCGTGGCGCGCCGAGCCCCACAACGAACCCGCGGACGACATAGGTCAGTTACCGCCCCTGAACACCGGCGCAGCCCACGCCGGCGGCGAAACCACCCCCACATCCACCTCTGTCGCCGCATGCCCGGCGACCCCACCCCGCAACTCCGTCACGAACGCCAGACACGACTCGTACCGATCGTCCGGACTCTTCGCCAACGCCTTCGCGAACACGGCGTCGACATGCCCAGGCAGATCGGGCCGGGACTCGGTGACCGCCGGAGGCATGTCGTACTGGTGCGCCCACAGCAGCGCCATGTCGTCGTCCCGCCGGAACGGCGGACGCCCCGCGAGGGTCTCGTAGGCGACGCAGGCGAGGCCGTACACGTCACAGCGCCCGTCGACCGGCCGCCCGGAGATCTGCTCGGGAGCCACGTAGTCGAGGGTCCCGACGAACTGTCCGACCGTCGTGAACCCGGTCAGCGAGAGGGACTTCTTCGTCAGGCCGAAGTCGGTGAGGTACACGTGCTCGGGATGGTCGTCGTCGGTGCCGCGCGCGACGAGGATGTTGCCGGGCTTCACGTCCCGGTGGACCAGCCCGTGTTCATGGGCGGCGTCCAGCGCGGACGCGACCTGGCCGACGATCCGCGTGGCCGCCGACAGCCCCAACGGGCCTGCCCGGTCCAGGAGATGGCGCAGGTCGCTGCCGGAGACGTAGCGCATGGCGATGTAGAGGACGCCGTCCGTCTCGCCCGCCTCGAAGACCGGCACGATGTGCGGGTGGTCGATCGCGGCGGCGACCCGGGACTCGTGGGTGAAGCGTTTGCGGAAGGTGTCGTTGCGGGCGAGTTCCGGGGCGA
>Ga0307509_10008966_pt1 | contig 12610 bp, 6 predicted proteins | sample 10_EM_MG_FD_202245 | JGI IMG/M metagenome (GOLD analysis project Ga0307509, IMG submission 202245) | Populus trichocarpa ectomycorrhiza microbial communities from riparian zone in the Pacific Northwest, United States - 10_EM | ecosystem: Host-associated > Plants > Roots > Unclassified | place...
TTGTGATCGGGCCGATAGTAAACTCTTTTATTTTCGCTGGAAAGAGGAAGCCACTGATAAAGAGGGATCGCGGGCCTTATCGAAGCGACCGAGAATACTTACTTGCATTAATGAACGTGGAACTGGAGGATAAGAGACTTCTCCTAAAGCTGATTTCTGGTAAGTATGATAAATCAAACGGATTGGCTACAGTGAAGTAACAACATTTTAGATAAACGTGCGGCTGGCGTTCAAAAGGCGCATTCGGATGATGAAGATTCAGAGAGCGATGAAGACGATCTTGCCGCGGATGTGCCAGAGATTGAGGATACCGTCCGACGGCTCCAGGAGATTCTCACTTCCCTTTTCTCCAACGACATGCAAATAAAGGAATTCGCGCTGCGTCACCATGACCTTAGTCTCTCAAATATCATGGTTGACCACACAACACTGGAGATAACCGGGATCGTCGATTGGGAGTGTATTACCACTGTACCGGCTTGGGAAGACACCTATCCTCAAATGCTACAGGGAGAAGATATGGAGGAACAACCAGAGCCTTTGGAATTTGGGGATACTGATGAGTGCTGCATCGAGGCATGGGAGATGTGGGAGAATACGGAGCTGAGAAAGACCTTTGATCAGGCTGCGGGTTCGGGTACAAGCAATGATAACGATGGATGGGGTAAGCGTGGCGTCAGAGAGCAACTTGATTTGCTTGAATTTTCGACCAAGATGGTGAAGGACTGGATTATTGAGTATGAGAAGCGAGGGCGTGTGCAATGCTGTTGAGCATTGGCCTTTGTACTATAGTTTCATACAATTTCCAGTTGGTGAGCTCTTGGAGCCGTCACTTATCTACAGTTAAAGGAATGATATTATCGGGCGGTTTTTTTCAATGACGATAAGTGTTATTCTCCATTTTTTTGTGATCCCCCAGGGGTTTCTGGCCTCCGTAGGGCCTCCAACACAAGAGCCGGGAGGGACATCAACCCCACGATAAACGAGAGGGCTGGAATCCCCATTGAGCTGCGGGAATAAGATACTCTGGTGATTATTTTAAACGTTTTGTATTCAAAAAAGAAAAACTCTTTCAAGAGTTGCGCATGGCAAGTGTGCTGGCAAGAATCTGTCCCCCCCCCCCGGTTGGTTTTAGCTCGGTTTGGCCTGGCCTTTTTGCTCCGGTGGCACATTCCTGAGGGAATATATAGCACGGGTGGTGAGTGGTGAGATGAGGGGGGGGGTGTGCTTCTTGATAATGAGCTTTGGTGTTTGGATAAGGCGTCGGTAACTTTAAACGTGCCCAGAATGGTATGTAGGGTTCCGATGTATCAGAGCGTGATCCCGTGCTTCAAATACTAAGATATCATTGGTACCATGGATTCCAATTACCGAAGATGTGTGCTTCTCACTAATGCGGTGGTGAAGCAAAAGGGTTTTTTTGGGTTTTTTTGAGCCTTTTTTCCGAATGGAGGGGGGTGTTAGGATTTCGAGATGCTGGATGGGGTTGGCCATCCACATCTCTCCCCGGCATGCACAGTACTGTGCCGGGCTAGCCTTTAAAATTCCTAAAAAGGCACCTTGCTCGGCCAGCACTGGCCTATCATCGTAATAGTTAATTTAGTTACGAGCATCTTCTTCAACGCCTCTCAAGGGCATTACGCCTACCCTGGGGGTTTTAACGTGAACTTTGTTTTTATGCCGCAGGGAAACTCCTAGGAGAATAGGGTAGGAGGGCATCAGGTTCCCTGGGTGCGAGGGCGCAAACTAATCCTAGCCATCCTAACTGGCAATCTGTGCTGCTTGTGTATGCATGAATTGCCCACAATCAAAGAAAAAGAGAAAGGTGTGTTTCTTAAAAGATCCCAAGGTAAGTTAGTCCTGGATAGCTGCAGCACAGAAACGCATAACCAACAGCCCTAGTTTTGGGTACTTTCCACCGAGTGAGAGTTGGCCCCCATGTGAGAGCATAGTTTCCCAGGAGCCATTTGGGATTAAAGTTGGGACTGGTTGATAGAGTATCATTTTTTGAAACCCTAATCGATCATTGCAACAACTGATAGCGGGGTGCTAGGGCGGAACGGTTGTACAAAGTGCGGTGGGGGTAGCAAACTGCATTCCCAGGCTAGCAAGGTCAGGCTTGCCGCCCTGTGCACCGGTATGCAGGGAGAAGAGGAGCCGACAATGGCTTCAAAGCGTCCTGTCCTCGTGGTAGCAAAGCTAAATATCTTGACATCACTGAATTCAGTACCATTCAGCATCGAAGCGGTTTTGGTGAGTTTACCTTCCTTCCCCCCCCCCCCTACAGCTTCCCTCCTCGATTGGCATCCGTGCCCCAATGTTCCACCGTTCCTGGGGCCGGCTTTTGAGTGTCGAATTCGTTGTTTTTTTTTGATTTTCCTGAGAAACAGAAGGCAAGGGGCGCAGCAGTAGAGAGGTTAGAGGGGGCAGTGAGAGTTTTATACGATCGATGCTCGGCCCCTTAATTCCTTAAGCGCAGACTTCGGCGCTGTGGGTCGAACTTGTAGTAAGCCCGTACCAGGCTCCTCGTAATTTATTTTTGTGCATAAAGTATCCTACCCGAGACGGGAAACCCCCGCTAACCTGTTCTCACTGTGTCCGCTTACTGGGTTTGAAAATTCTGCATTGTCTACTACAGTAAGGTGCTCACCACGCACTGAGTCCAAAGTCATTAAAACATAGAGGGTGAAGTCATGATAGAATATTAATAGTCTTTACCAAATATAGCTATATAGCTTAGATCACAAGAGATCACTCGTACCGGCATTGGGGACTTACCTGTGGTGTTGATAATGCCGAATTTCCCTACATCGTGCTTAAGAGGCACTAGTCAGATTAGCGTATTAATTTGATTGGTGGGTTCGACCTCCTATGGGTGTAAAGCTATCACATGACTCTAGATGTTGGCTAGTAAATATCAATCGGTGCATAAATTTACCTCACAGCTATCTCTTAAGCCCGGGCACATCAATTTTAGTTCGCGTTTAGGGCGAAGCTAAAGTATGGTTGTGTGCCCGAAAGGCAACGATAGACAGCACACTGAGGTAGGTCAAGATCGAGCGAAGTACCCTTCATTCACCACATGCTTCTTACGTCATAGTTGTCACAATTATCCCTAACTTTGCTCTCTTTAGTTACTTCACCGATCGCTTCCACTACTCGTACTAGCTCGAGTACCAGCTGTGCCCGTACTTAGCGCGAGGGTCTGAAAACGAACGAAGGGATGGCTAACGGAAAAGGATCTGCATCATAGCTTGACTTGAAATGCTTTTGATATCACTCCATTGACATGTGAAGAAGAGTGGGAAGCTAGTTTTTTAGTTTGCATCCTAGCGCGATGTAGGGAAATTCGGCACCAACACTGCAGGGGATACCCCTCAGTCAGCTGTTGAGAAGTGGTGAGGCCATACAGGACGACCTTAAGACCTCGGACCACTGTTGTTGGCATACTGCAAAGGAGCACTGGTCCGGTCCGAGCCTGATATCATACCAATACATTACAAGTCGGCTTTATATTAGATATCACACACCTTTGTCCGGTCTGATAGAGAACACGGCTCAAAGGCATCAGTGGTGTCGTGCCTGTATGCCATATAATAGCTTCTGGGAATCGAGAGCCATAACTTCCCCAGCTTAACTAATTGGCGATTATCACTAGTCTTTTTTTATAAGCAAGTCTAGCTTACTTCTTACCATTGACTGAGTCTTAACTCTGCTCTAGTGGAGCACAAGCAAGGCCCCAGCATTGCTATATTACTCCCGGATCGAATGGTCACACGGATGCCCTGATATAATCTCAAGAAAATCTTGAGTTTATGCATGTGGGCCTGAACGACGACCACAAAGGCCCGAGGAAAACAAAAGTAGGGTTTTCAGGGAGATAAGTCCTACCTGCACACCAGATGAGCGGGCGGTATAATGTGTGGTGTAGCAGCTCAGGTGCCAAAATCGCTGTATGCACGCCTGTGCGCTAGGTTTTGATATCAATAGCGTCTGGCATTTGTATTGGTTCGGAGAGAGGAGTTTCCGGAGCGGAATAGCCTGCGCAGCAGGCAGAACAGTGGATCAGGCATCCTACCCATGTGGGACTGCGATTGCTTTTACTGAGTACCATTAGAATTCGTATCGTGGCGTTTCTTAGTTTACTCGGGTATATTACTCGTGTTTGCCGCTCGAGTAAGGTCTGTTACCAAGTGCTCGGGACCTAGGAGCGATGGTAATTCGTGCCATGATACGTTGTAAGACAACTCCAAAGACTCCCAAGCTCTCGGGAGAGGGGTTGTGGGCAAAGTTTTGGGTGGCAGCGCCGGAGGTTCCACTTATCGTGGCCCCCCACCCAGGATGTCATTTTATTCGTATTTATGCGACATACCGGTATATGATCATCTTTGGGAATTTCTCTGCGAATATTCAACCCCTTATTGCGCTCAAAGGCAATCCAAGAGATCGCAATCACGGTTTCAGAATAAAATGTCCTTAATCGAGGATTGTGTCAATGGTATCTCTGGCCAGATACAGCACATGAACTCTCACTGGAATTGCTGTTCCCACCAAGATTTGGACACAAGGTTAGATCAACAGGCCTGACGTGTGCTGCCAACCTTGCCTCCGGTGGTGATTGGGTCTGAGTGGAAATCGTTGGCAATATTGGGGTTTGGGCTGGGTCCGTTCAACCTCGACTTGGCCTGCAAGCAGCTGACTCGTCCTGGCACCGGGGTATGTATATATCACTCGATTGGGCCCGCATCGCATGACAGATAACGAACTTGACAGGTCCAGTCTGGACAAAGGACCAACTCTCTGATGCATGCTATATAGTTGTTAGAATTGTGAGATTGATATGTGGTGCTTCTCAAAGGTGAAACAGAAAAGTGCAGATGCGTTGAATCCGGGGGCTTGGACAAACCAAGTTTTTTGTGCCCCGGACCGGTATCGCTAGGGGTGTGATATCCATGAGTACTAGCACGGTACTGAGTATACCGTGGTTTGGTGGCCATGGCGCTAGGTTATGGATATCGATCTTTGCCGTGGATTAACTTAGGTAGTAGTATGACATTGCGGTGAGTCTGCCGTCGATATCTAAATTGCGTTTCTACTACTTTTTCTGTCATTACGCCCGGGCCCAGTCCTAAGAGGGAATAGCAGTGGGACATTATTGCGAAGTCAGTCGACATCAGAATTCGTTGCGTCGGTCTTGGGCCTTGGCTCCTGGGAAGGTGGTTACCACGCCCTGTGGGATCTGCACGAGTGATTATATGTGATGGAATTAAATGGGATCCAAGTGTTCAATTGGAGCGCGGAGGCGGGGCCCCTACTATAGGGACTTAGATTCTCCTTAGGGATCCGTGATTAGTATTTTTACGGTTCGGGGAGTTTTTGTCAGGAAAAGGTTGTGTGGTGTTGGCCCCCCGTCACACAGTGCGGGTAATTTCTTTTTGCATTTGTTCCTCGCGGGCTACATAAGCCATTGGAGTCTTCAGGCACATAGAGGGGTAATTCAGGGGTTTGGCATAATATGCGATGTATTCGAGTGCCAAAATCCAGTTCCCTTGGCAAGTTTCCCGAGATTAGGATACTGCGGTAGGGGAATGGCTAGTGTACTCGCAATGTCGTGACGTTTGTAAAACGGGTTGATATTGCATACAGCTAAAAATTGGCCAGGCCTTAGAATTTCGGTAGTATGCAATAGCAGTTCGTTTTAAAAACGTCACGACATTTCAAGGAGAGATTCTTCTTCTTGCGTATGATAACTCAAGGGGTACCGATAAGCCCTAAGCCTAGAGGTTGGCATGGTGATAGCTGATTCACTGGCCGGCTGCCGCATGGCACCGGGATAAGGTAGAGAGGCTTGGAACAACCACGTCCCACCAATGCATAGATACAGTATCCCTTGGACGGATGAGACTCTCAAACTTGTTGCAAGACTTGTGCGACATCGCTTTTCTCAGTGACGAGAAATTATTCGCAAGAATTCCTGATCACGACCTAGCTGTCCTCCAATCAAGTCTCTGTAAAAGCTGCGCATAGGCCATGATACGGATTTGAGAGTCTTATCCGTCCAATGGATAAGCGATGTCTATCAAGGGAAGCTTTTTTGTTTCCGGCCACTTCTGAAGGAGGGGGGATGCAATGGATAAGGAGCTATCAACTGCTCTTCTAAGACAACATGCTTTGAGCTATCCGCACAGATCGCCGATCAGTGGACTCGCACGTTTTCTGCCTCCTGGTCAGGAGGGAATGAAATGTACTAATACACTGGCTGGGGCCCTGCAAACGATCCCGAATGAATTGTCTATTGGCTGCAGACTAGAGGTGCAATAATATCAGCAGTTGATATTACATGTCCCAGCCGTTTCGTATGCCGAACTTCGCGAATTGGCTCCAACTACTCTCTCCCGTTTGCCGCCAACACACGCAGCAGCGATTAAAGTAGGCTGTTGAGCTAGTGTTGTAGGCTTGGAACTTTGGCAGGCGCCGTAAACGCATGAATAAACGAAACATGCAATACCTGACAAATTAAGGTGAGTAGGTTGTTGCGGTCAAAATTTTGGGCTTCAAGACGCAGGCCTGTGCGCTGCTGTCAGATTTCTTTCATCTTTCCACTATCTGCGGGAGAGTTACTTGTACCGGTACTCGAGTAATGTGTCAGTCTTTGAACATAGTGCCTACATGGATGGGGAGAAGGGGGTGCTGAATGCGTAACCTAAGGGATAGGTTGTTTTGGGGCCCACACTCCTCTGGGATCGGATTCATCATTACCTCTTCGGAGGATCTTCGTCCTAGTCCGGGCCCGCCCAGTCTGTGCGCAATACTTTCCAGGTTTTGAAAATCAGTAAATTGGAGTTAGCCGAAGCGTCTGCATGCAATCATAGCCTTTCCTTATGGTCACGTTGGAATGGCACAAGAGGCCCCAGCAGGCGGGTGATTTTTTTAATTTTTTTTCTGTAGGGGAGGATGAAGAGTGTTGATTCTTCATGGCTATACGCCCGCGTATAGAAGACTTCCCGACTCTGCTTCAACATTTTTATCTTTCAGCCACTGTTGATTGCGTTTCCTCGAATGCGGTGCCAACTTCTCCCTCATTCCACTCATTTTCGAAACTAGCACTTTATAGAATCTGATAGCAAAATAGTGCATTGATTCGACTGAATTGGATCCATCGTGTTCACATCGGCGGGGAGCTTGACTAGTACGATACTGCTGACGGAGTCTTGAATGGCTGAACCAGCGCAGCGCTGGAGTGGAGGCGGGACTTACGGTATTACCATCGCACAGAGCAACTCATGTATATAAGAGTAACGTACCCCACCCTCCGACCATGTCATCCGGCTGCCTGCCAAACTACACACTACTCGAGCCATCACCAAACAAAAACGGCCCCTTAAAGACAGCTGTTATTAGTTTTCTTACCCAAATTTGCTATGGCCAATACGTCCCTCAATGTCCCAGCAGGGCCTCTTTTGGCTGACCCTACTTTGGTAAGCCAACTGCCGACAAACACATTGAAATACTGAAACTGATGCTAGATATTGAAACAGAAAGAGACATCGGATTACGAGAGTGCAGAGTATTTGGCTTCATAACTTACCTAATGTGCAATGCTGACTATTACCAGCAGTGAATACTCGACAGCCTCACTTACTCAATCTATCTGGGAGTAAGCAAAAAATAATAATCTCCAATTACTTAGTCTAGCAAGGCTTCCTTCATCTTTTTACTCATCTCATAGTATACCAGGTACCGATACGAAAATGGGCGTAGATACCATGCTTTCAAGGACGGGTAAGGAACTTGCCTCCGGGGTTTCGTCCTGTATCTAATTGAGCTCACTTCGTGTAGGAAATACTTGTTGCCAAACGACGAGGCTGAGCAAGAGAGGTTAGTTCTAGAATTGACATCCTATTTGAGTGGCGTTCTTAAAGAAAAAAACAATACCAGATTAGATATCGTTCATCACGTCTATCTCCTTCTACTTGATGGCAAGCTGTTCAGAGCTCCTGTGGGTGATGACATTCAGAGGATCCTGGATGTTGGAACCGGCACAGGAATCTGGGCTATTGACGCCGCGGAGTAAGCGTTGACCTTAGGAACGATGGTGATCCTCTACTTATTAATCGTGTATAGAGCCTACCCTTCTGCGGAGGTAATTGGAACAGATCTTAGCCCAATTCAACCGAGCTGGTATGTAGCCAGCCCGAGTTCCCAGAAGCGATTCATACTCATTCCAAATTTTTAGGGTTCCTCCCAATGTGAATTTTCAGATTGACGACGCAGAATCGGAATGGACTTTTGGAAGAGACTCGTTTGATTTAATTCATATTCGCCATTTGAATGGTGGAATCAAGAATTGGAAGAGACTCATCCAACAATCATTTAAGTGAGTATCTCTGCTATTCCGGAGACGCCGCTAAGCTGACATTTTGCCTAATAGTGCACTGAAGCCTGGCGGGTGGCTAGATATTGCCGAGTACGAATGCGAGGTTAAGAGTGATGATGGGACTTTGCCCGCTCAAGGTAACTTGCTTAGATTTTATGCGCTATTGAACGAAGCTGCCGGTAAAGTAGGTAAGTAGCTATGACATAATTAACTCCTAGCGCTTACCCAAGGTTAACTTGGTAGAAAGGCCAGGAGTTCAAGATTGCTGCCTATTTGGATGAGCATATTCTAGAAAGCGGCTTCGAGAAAGTAAATCACGAAGAGATAAAAATCTCCCTTGGGACTTGGCCAGCCGATAAAAAGCAAAAGGAAATGGGGGCTTTTCTCTTGCTTACCACGGACAATGCTTTTGAAGCCCATGGAATGGCTCTCCTCACTAGAACACTCGGGATGGGGACTCCTGAGGTTGAGGAATTAATTTCGGGGGCCAAGAAGGAATCCCGTAGCAGGAAGATCCATTCTTACTTCATCCAGTACGTTTTCGGACATCAAGCCAAATGCCCAGGCTAATATGTGACAAAACAGGCATTTATACTTCGCGCAGAAACCCCTCAAACCCCTCAAAAAGTGATCTCAAATGATCATCTCAGATGAGAAAAGTGGAAATTTCAAGATTCCTGTATAGTGGGAGGGCTCTTGCGAGATGTTCCAACTTATGCTGTTCTGTTTCACCTCTTATATTTGTTGGATGCGCTAGCCGTACTCTCGTAGATATAACTCTGTTTCGCTCTGCTCTTTTGACGACAATCTCAAAGATCCGAGTGATATATAGTGACAACAACTATGACCTAGCGATATACCCCTGGTGAGACGCAGTGCAGTTCTGCCGATATCAGCTATCATGATTCCCGGAAACCTTCCGCTCTAATTCAATCCTCTCTCATGCAGTCCCCATACCAAGTAATATCACCCGGATACGTCCAGGAAAGGCGGCGGGGGGGTAAACATACGATACCATCCCACTTTGGGCTCGACTGGCATCTAGGGACCTCCAGCAGTGATTCTCTGCAGAATTCACCACCAGCCGCGGACTAAGTTCAAGTTAAGCTACCACCGGCACCGTAGGATAAGGTACTGGTAGCGGCAGCGAATACCGTACCCCTCTTGTCTCTATCTACCCATGGCTTCCGGGCGTGGTGTACTGTATCTCGCATGGCTACATAATAGTAATGCGCAGTGCCGTATATGAGAGCGTTGTGATTATCAATAATAATTGGTGCCGTTCTTGTGTGCTGGGGCGTTAGTGAGTTAATTTATTGTATTATACCTGCTGGAAGGAACTAAGTTAGGTAAATGAAATAAATCTCAGCCCATTATACGAGCCCGCGGGTTTGCACTATAGGCCGGTATTGGATACGGAAGTCCGAGGAGGGGGAGGGGGCGACGGAGCCCCGAAGCTACGGAATGGTATGGCTATGGTGAGTGGGGTCTTCGGGGTTAACGTGATGTGGGGTTTCGCGAGTGAGAGGGCATGACCAGAGTATGATTGTGGGATGCAGGGAGGATAGGGGGATGAAAGTTTGGGCGGGTGTTACACTGGTGAACAGGCGCCCGTACGAGCTCACTCCATGGCCTTGCGTCACAGCGAATCTTAGGATGGTAGGAGGCGGTTTATTCACTACTTCCTCCACCACTGCTTCTGTGCAGCTGAAGGGTGTTGTAGGAAAGCCAGGGTACTGGAATGTATCTCTTGCGCTTCGAGTCGGGGTACGCATTGTAGCTCATATCACTCTTGGAAGATGAGATGAGGGGGGGTGGGCATATCATAAGTCTGCTACTTCACCCTCCCACTTCACTGTGTTTGCTCTGCATCGGGTATTGCATGCCATTACTCAGGTCCGGAAGCCCAGACGTACTGCTAGGAATTGGTGATAGGATTGGTAATATGCGTGGGTTGGAATATCGTTCGTTAGAGTATTTATGGTAGATTTTGCAAGGTCCCATTAAAAGCGAGGACGGAAAGGTATGAGAATGACTTTTAGTGAAGTCCACATGTCTCCCAAGATTCCGCGCTTAAACAGCACCCCGCCGACAGTGCGGTAACATAACTCACTTGCACAAGTAGAGTTTACCGAAAAGCGTGCACAACCACTCAATATCCTAAATTTACCCGAATATAATGTCCCTAACGCCTTTTAAATCAATTGCTTTTAGATACTACAAACCCAAAACACCTCTGCTCCTACTACTCTAGTCTAGCTTTTACCCACTTCTCCAACCCCCCTTTAACAAACACATCTTGCACGTTCGGTGGCAACTCCCCAACACCCAAGCTCCACTCTTCCGCGCCCTCTAACCCCTCCCGCACTGTGACCTTGCTCCTACGTACATCCCACCGTAACCACCACCCCGTCCTCCTGGTCAGCGTCTTCGGGAACTTCTCCCTCAACTTCTCAACCAGCTTCGGTAGTTCAACAGTCATCAGTGAGTTATTGATGCTGTTCCTCATAAAGATATTGCCAAAGCTCCCTGCTACAACCAACTGTATCGACCGCGCTAATATTGCGGTAGCAGCCTGCTCACGACTACTCCCACAGCCAAAGTTGAAGCCAGTAACTAATATGTCGTTTGGTTTCGAAATAGTTGGAAAGGTGGAGTCATAGTTCTCCATGCATACTTGTGCCATTTGCTCACGGGAGATGCCATCTTGGTAAGTGTACTTCCCTGGGTAGATTCCGTCGGTGTTGATGTTGTCTGCGTCGCAGAAGATGATTTCTCCTCCAATCATAGGGGGGAATCCGGGGAGGATTTCTGTTTCTGCTTCCTGAGCGCTGGAGGACTGGGTTGAGGAAGGGGTTGGTGAGGGTGGGCAGGATATCGCTACGGTAGAGGAGGATCCAGCATAGTTCCCCGGGCCAGCGATAAATCCTTTCATTGCACTAGCTGCCACGACCTCTGGGGAGGCGAGGTATGCTAGCGCTTCTCTCGATCCCATTCTTCCCTTGAAGTTCCGGTTGGTTGCGGATATTCCGACTTCCCCATCCCTGAGGAGGCCGGTTCCTAAACCGATACATGGACCACAGCCTGCAGGAAGCGCCTTCGCGCCAGCGTTGATGAGGGCATCCCAATCTCCAGCTTTGGTCGCAGCTTCTTGTTCAAGCGTCGATGCAGCGGCAATATAGAATTCTACTCCAGAAGCTACTTTCGCCGATGGATTGGATTTGAAAACCTCAGCCGCTGCAGCGATATCCGAGGCGCGTGAATTTGTGCATGAAACCAGATAGGCCTTTTGAATAGCGACCTTTTTTTCTTCTAATTCCGTAAGAGGCGTAGATATCTTGACAGAGTTGGGGCCGGAGACATGTGGTGACAATGTTGATAGGTCAAGGGTCAGAGACTTTGCATACGAGGCGTCCGGACTCGCAGAAAGTGTGTTAAGCGCGAAAAATTCCTCGATTTTCTTGTTCGTAAGACGTGGATGTGAGCTATTTCTAAGCCGCTGGGCATGCATGAAAGCCTTCTGGAGCATCCAGTCCTTAAGTACGTTATCCATTGGGAAGATACCGCTCAAGGCACCCCACTCGGTGGTCATATTCGCAATAGTCAAACGATCGTCAATTTTAAGCGACTCTAAAGTCTGTTCCGAGCCAACAAACTCGATGGCGTGGTTGAGGACCTCGTCGTTATTGAAAAGACCGCACAAAGACACAATTACATCCTTCCCAGTAACCCCCTTCGGCAGAACACCTTTGAGTTCCACCCGAGCTACTGGAGGAATCTGCCACCATGTTTGCCCGGTGGCCCATATCGCGGCTGCGTCCGTTCGAACAATTGGAGTACCAAGACACGAGATACCGCCGTACATATTGCTGTGCGAATCGCTAGCAACCGTAAGAGTTCCCGGCCAGGCGTATCCCTCCTCGACAAGAATTTGATGACCAATTCCTCTCCCAGCACCGTAAAAGTCCACCCCCATCCTCTTCGCTAGCTCCTCAATGTTCTGATACTTTCTAAGATTTGTCTCGCTTTTATTCTGAACGTCGTGATCGAGTGTCATAACTATCTGACGGTTATCGTGAATTTTAGTGGCTCCAATAGAGAAAAACTTCTGGGCCACTGGCCATGAGTTGTCGTGTGTCATACAATGGTGGGGTTTTATCGAAACATAATCGCCGGACCGAACAAACTTTCCAACTGGAAGCCCCACAGCGTATCTCTGCACGATCTTCTCGG
>Ga0307509_10008968_pt1 | contig 12608 bp, 16 predicted proteins | sample 10_EM_MG_FD_202245 | JGI IMG/M metagenome (GOLD analysis project Ga0307509, IMG submission 202245) | Populus trichocarpa ectomycorrhiza microbial communities from riparian zone in the Pacific Northwest, United States - 10_EM | ecosystem: Host-associated > Plants > Roots > Unclassified | place...
CTGGATAGACAGCGCCGCCTTCGAGTCCCATGTCATGGCTCATCAAAGTGCATCAACGCAACCCCAGACAGTACGTCGTTTTCTCCAAGTAACAATCTTTAAAGCATCCGTTTACTGACCTTGCCCGACGTGACGGCGAAACAGACGCCCGAAGGTTGGTCCTACCGACAGATTCTCGAGACCGTTGCGTTCAAGCCACGTGGCGCGCCGCACCTCTGGCACGCTAAAATATCCCAACTGGCTGCCGACCTTGGCATGCCGAGCAGTACCACACCTGAAGACATCGTCACGTTCGTTATCCATGTCGCGGCAGCAAAAAACGAACTCGACAGGGTGGCACCACTCGTCAGGGCCCTGGCAGGCGCAGCGAGATTACTGGAGGGTCGTGACGTCGTGCCAAATGAGATGCGACCCCTTGTCGCTAACTTGTACCCTGGGGTTGCCCGCATATTGGGATTCCTGGAGTGCGCTGGGAAAGCCGACTTAAATACCGCGCAGCAGGGCCTTTGTGATGAGGTAAGCCGCCACGTGTGCTCATCCTGCGAATGCTCATGGGACCCCGTATCAGATCTCACTTGCGTCCAGCAAGTCAGATTCTCCGGCTAACCCGGACGAGACCAAGGAAGGACAAGCGGATGAGGTCAAGCCCGCACGTCGACGACAAAGGGTCGCCGAGGAGGACTTATATTGCCGCGTCGACACCTGCCTCGAGTCGTTCAAAGACTCACACGTATGTGCGAAGCACCGCAGGCGTCACTTCACCCAGGTTTGGCGCTGCCCAGGACCGTGCAGGACTCAGACGACAAAGGAGGGCTGGTTTGCGCGCAAAGAGACACTCAAGCGCCACCTGCACTTTCGCAAGTTCGCAGAGTGTAAGGAGGCAGCCCTGAAGGTCCTCAATCTTGAGAAGTTCCCGACGTCGAGCACTGAGTGGATGGCTCCGTTCCGCGAAGGCACTGAGCGTCCGTGGGAATGTGGTCGGTTCCAACTTACGGACCTCCAAACTGTCAAGGAGTGGTTGCGCGATCCTAACTTTTCGGCTCCCCCGGCTGAGCCCCTTCGTGGTCGTCATCGTTCCAAGAAACCCATGTCCGCTCCTCTCAACTTCACTGCATATATCCCGTAGAATTCTATTTTTTTTCTAGACTCTTCAACTTTGGTTAACGTTAAAAATATTTCCCTCACCTTGATTTCCGTCGTCCTAAACTTTTTTTTTTTTCATGTAACGTACAGTATCTTGGAGCTTGCCTTGTCTTCGGTGTCTTCTGATACAATATCCTGTTATATACTGCTACAATAGAAGTCACATTTGAAGGAAAGCTGTCATCGATCCGTGTTGGGGCCAGGTGGTATGAATATCTCACCTACACCCATCTTGAATCTTGGAAAGAATTCCACTTCCGAAACTACAAGTGTTCCTGATTCCTGGTAAATTTCATCCGAGGCGACGGTCATTTGAACCCCTTTATCTTCCATTCCCCGCAATCTCGCCCAGTTCGACCAAGTCCACACCCGCCGTCCCTATCGCTACCGACACGCGTTGACCTCCGTGCGGGTAGTTCAGTTTGCCGTCGAATAGTCGGGCGGGGGCGAAGGCACGCAAACGGAAGGAGGGATAAAGTGGGCTCGATTGCCTGCCTCTGACGAGGCCATGAGATGGGGATCTATATACGCGAGTGCAATACAAATATGCTATGCGCAAGTAGGGAAGGGGGGAAGGAGGAAAGAGGAAGAAGGCAATTGCGGTCCTGCCGGCGACGATGACGAAGGAACATGGTGACTTGCTTGAAGGAAATCTCATTGAACCGTATCCAGGTGTGCAACAGCGTGCGCATGGTCGGCGAGCGCGAGGCAGAAGCGGCGAAGTTCGATGGCAATTGGACTAAAGTAAAAGGGGGAAAGGCTGGAGTGGGTAGAGCGGGGAGCGTGAGATGTAACGCAAAAAATAGATAAAAGAACGTACGAAAAGCGTACTTTTTCACAGTAAAAATGGATTCCCAACAGAGACACGGTCCGGACTGAGATTCCATCTGCGAGGGGTCGTGTACAAAGTGTGCGACATGGAACGACGGGATTTTCGAGGTGGCGGGCGCGCTTGTGGCATCGACCGATTATGCTTGGGCGATCCGCGTGACTTCGGCGGGAGAGGTTTGGGGAGCGAAGAGAGGAGGACGTGAGGGGAAAGGGGTCAATAAGTAGTGTGGCAACGAGGGTGAATGAAGACGGGTTTGGAGGCAAGGCGTGCGGCGAGGAATCGCCGACGATAGGGCCGGGCGTTGGCAGGCTATCGTAGTTGGCAGCGGAGGACATCACCCTCATCTCCAGAGAGTTGAGCTTTCTGGCATCCCCGTCCCAAAGATACCAAAGTTCCTCTCGTCTGCTCCCGCCCTTGTCATTCTTAGTCTTGGGGGTATCATAGGCACTAGGCACATTTCACCCGGCGAGGTGGCCACGTGCATGTCTATACCTCGAACACTTTCGCATTTCTTTCCAATCCCGCAGATCTTTCCCCGAACCATCAAACCGATGTCTCCCACTGACACGCGCCGTCCTTCCAAGCCTCGCCATATTCTCTTTCAGCGGTTTCAGCGAATATTTGGAGGACCTGATACCCCGAGTCGATGCCCCTTTACTCAACGCCTCTATCTCCTGTTCCTCGCTGATCCGCGCCCCGACCCCGAACAGGGGTAGAACTTATCTAAGCAACCGCATACGCGCGGTCCGGCCAGCGCGACTTCGACAAACTCCCCAACCCAAAGGAAAGTGGGCGTGCCAGTGAATGTACAATATTGCTGACGTTGACTACCGGTCGACAGGTCTTCCCCGGGGTCATTTTCTCAGTCGAATGGGGTTACTGTACGGTAATACTAGCGCCGCGCGTTGTGGCTGGATCATCAACATCAACATCAACTCCAAGGTCAACTGCGCAAAAGGCGTGCGATGCGATCCGGAATTGTTCAAGATAGTGGCATGAGACGTGCCTCATAGGTGTCGGCTGGTACGGGTCACTTTCTCACTCACACTGGGGCGCACGCATTTGTAACAGCCAGATCGCGATTTGAGGTCCAACTGTTGGAAACCAAACCAACCACTTCTCTCTCCGATACCGAATCGTCTCATCCCCAACCAGTCGCCAACCTCACCCATGACTTCTTTCTTGTGAATTCCCGGATGTCTCTCCCAGCCTAATTCCCCTGGTGACTGACCAAGGGTCATATGACTGTCAGGACGCGGCCAGCCCCCCGCCCGGCCTCCTCCGCCAGCATTTCCCGACAATTGTTCATGGTGGATGGCACAGAGACACTAGAGCGTAATGACGAAAAGAACTCAGATAGACGATAACACTAACGTACGTCTTTTAAACAGCATCCGCGACAATCACCGACAGGTCGAGAGAGTGATGGCGTCGGGATCAGCGCTCCTAAATCGTAAAAACCCTTGGGTAATAGGGCCCCTCCACGTAATGTAGCAGCTGGGCGTTCGTTTCGTCTCCAACCGGAAGGGCTGTAAATGGTGGACGGGGAAGCCGGCGTCTGAGCTGAGAGCGGCGACCATGCGTGACGCCACGGACACGTGCCTTAAACTGAACGCCTCCGTCGCCGCCGCGACCGGATGTAGGAGGTTCTGTTTACCTTTACAGTGGCCATCCAACGGTTCAATTCATGCAGCCGTAATCTTTTCTCTTTTGGTAAACATTTTTTCTTCTGAATTCGTGCCTCACCCATCCGAGTCATTATTGGCTGTACAGCCTGTACCACGCGTCCGCCATGGACAGCCGTCCTGAATATGGAGGTGGTCCGGATACTGCTACTTGATTTTAATCTTTAATCTTTTGAACTCCTCACTGAGAGCCCGTAACGGTGACTTGACCTTCCCAGACCATGCCGATCATTCTTATACGCTCAATGACGTTCCGTATATTTGGGTTGCAGAAACAGGGCCGTGGCCACGCGACGTGATCTACTTTGTAAAGTGCATGGACCATCCCTTTCCGTTCCGCAAGTCAAACGACAAGGAACTCGTTTGGGTGCCGCTTTGTCATGCACATCCGGAGATCTATTGTGTCGTAATTTCCAGCAGCTTGGCGAATGGATCCACTTTTATTACGACGACCAAAAGCTGGGCAATCCCCCTTCAACTCGTTCTCAGTTCAATCCTTCCCCTTCCTTGCCCACCTCCTCGCTTTTACTGCATAGATACCTCACACGTTTCGATCCGCAGACCAGAGCTTGCATACTACCATTGCAACACGTTGAACCCTTCACCCTGGCCAGTGGTCCTCGAGGCGAAGTTTCTCTCACAGCGCCACAGCCTCGCCCGTTTCAGGCAACCAGTCTACCGCGTGGTCTTATAGGCACTGAGTACTTAATCCCTTAATCCCACCAAACTAGGTTCAGATCAGAGCCCCACTCACATCTACGTTATTCTTTCTTCGCCTTCGTCTGCAATAGCTAGTCATGTCCTACCCCAATCACAATAATCATGGAAGGTCGTCGAGGCCGAGCCCTCCTGCTGTTGGTTCCCACAGCGGTTCGTCGTATGCGGAACAGGGTAGGACTACATTACCCCCACTTACCGTAACGTTCCCAACATCATTTGACCCCCCAGGTTTGTCATTAAATTTCACTTCAACACATCTGAACTCAACCTTCACGTCTCTCAACACAGTGCCCAATAATTACCAAAATCCATACCCTCAATCTCAAGGTGGTTCGTCATATACAAACCAAGTGCCCCATTATGGACAGCAGAATGTTAGGGTCGGTCTTGAACATTGGGATATTCTCCCTCCCTAGGTACCCTGGGCTGTCTATTAATGTATCTCCCTTTTCAGACCCTACCCGCCCCCGACGATGGCCGGCTTGAAGGAAATCGGGAGGATGTACCTCAGCCAGTCGAGGGGGTTGCAGAGCAAAGCATACCGCAAGACCCCCGCCTCAACTTCCTCCGTCATGACGTGGCGGGCCATCACCCTCCGATGCTAGGTGTCAGTAATTTCGGTCTATCCGATAAATGGCTTTCTTTAACCAATGATATATGATACCCGGTCAACAGGACCCTGTGGCTGCAGCGGTCCCGTATGCATTCGGCAATGTCGGATTTCCCCAAGGCATCCCTCCACAAGGACGGGCCAATACTCCAGTAAGCTCCAATTCAGGTTCCTTGTCTACATCCTTAACCAGACACTTTGGTGCAGGAGATTCGGGAATACGACCGTCTTGGGTATGCCCCTCAGCATGTTGCACAGGGCCCTGCCCAGGCTGCATTCCATCCCCCGTTTGTTCACCGGGGCCCCACTCTAAGAGAAGACAACCTGCGACGACTTGCCCGCCGCTTCCTGGACCACCCTGATTCGCGGGTCAATACGGTCTGGATGGAACCGGGTGAGGCAGGTCGGTTCGAAGTTGTGATTGTTGTTGAAGCGTCCGATTTTCTCTGATGACATCTTGATCTGCCCGCTTTTTCATCGTCACTTGCCAATAATTATGTTTCTGAGCGTTTCATAGGCTCTTCGCCTTGTGTCTGCCTTCTGATCCATCCCTCTCCTGTACTACAGTGCTATATTGCGCTTTGATTTTATGTTAAACATGCTGTTACACACGTGGGACGTATTGCTACGCAAGGATAAGTGCATGCGGTTTGAGAATGGAGAGCAACTCTAGTGAGTGCTGGCATGGCATCGTGTCGGGCCAATGCCAAGAGGAAGTTGGGAACCAGCCTGTTGTAACGCCCTTCGAGTTGGCGCAACAATTGTATGACATCTACACAATTAATATAATATATATGCACCATATGAAAACAGCTGGGACGAAGAGCGCGCAGACGCACCTACGGCCTGAACCGGCGCGCCCAGAAAGGAAAATATGGGCGACAAATGGACCCACCATCTAGGTGCCCGTTTAGGAAAGGATCCAAGGCATGAAACGTAGAAGAAAGGGTGCGAAGGACCCCAATTTCATATGTCGGGCTAAAATTACCCTCGAGAAGGGCAGGACAGGGCAACGGGAAGGCGGTTGAGAAAACATGTGTGGTCTGAAGGGGACAAGTGCGTGCTATTGGATCCGTCATTATCATCACACGCCGGCCGATGGATACGGAGGGACTCCCAGCGCTATTGCCCATTTTGCAGCGGCTCCATCCGGACAACCAGTTGCCACGACGCAGTGACAGCACAAAAAGGGTTGGACAAATTGGGAATCGAGTGTTCTATCCGAAAACGCCAGTACGCCGTTGTTGTAAGTACTGTTCCACACTTACTAGTGTGGCGGCGAAACCTCCCCCACCCCATCCCCGTTCCTCTCCACCCCACTCCCGGCCTAAATCTAGTGAACCTGTACCGTGAAAAGGAATTGCGATCCATGGACTGGCATCCTACAGTCAGGCAGCTAAGGATCGATCCCATTTGACATACACCGCCACAACAAACTGCAAGAGGGCAAGCCCTGGTACCTGAACGCACAGGCCACACAGCCTGGGCGGCGCCAGCGGAAGATGTGCTCTATGCAGGGCGATAGTAAAGACATGGCAGACAGTCTTTTGAAACGGTGGTACGACCCAAAATAGAACCGACTCATCGTTTCGAGCAGGCGTTGCACCATCAAAAAACCGAAACCACCGGAGGAGTGTTAGGGAATTTCAGAGACTGAGCACATTCTCGAGATAGGTTTGTCATGTCTGTGATTGGGCAATCTAATCGCTTCGAGTGCAGCACAGCCGGTGAAAAAAGAGTCGGCGCTGGAGTTTTCATTTATCTTTTTACAGATAATAAAATGAAAACCTACGCATAGTACCCGCACAGCCTTTATCGTAAGCGTGTACGATATCGGGCCAGCCGCGAGTTTGGGGTGGACATAATATAGCATTCGTGTGCTGATCCACGCACTTTACGCCTGGGGCATTAAATACAGGCGTAAGCGACGGTCGGCTCCTCACCACTACCACGTTTCACGGAAAAAACCTTATCGATCAGCGATCTCATTTCCAGGGCGAGGCAAATTCTTATGACACGCGTGTTAGTCCCTGCGACGAATAGTCCTGTAGTCCTGGCAACACAAACACCCTGCACGTGACTACAATCTAGGTCGGTTGTACTTGTGCGTTTAATCCATCCTCAATCGTCACCAGTGTCCTCCGGTTTAGGGCCACCAAACTGTAACCAAATCAATTTCCTCTTTCTCCTCCGCTCCTCCTGTGCCTTCAATTGATTACGCGTCAACTTTTTCTTTTTCACACCAGGTCCGGCGGGTGCCCCTTTGTCCTCAGCACCGCTGGCTGCAGGTGTCGCAGCTGCAGACGCTGCAGGGCTTTGCACTCTTGAGCGCACTGGTGTGTTGTAACCACTGCCCTTCGGCGATTTGGCGCCGATGAAGGCATCCTCAATCACTGCTGCCTTGCCCTTATGTGTCACTCCACCCTCGGAAATGTTCCAGATCTCTGGGCCTAAGATGATAATTAGCGCATGCATTATTTGTAGGGAGATATATTTGGCACTGACAAAGAGCAGTCACGAATTGTTCATTATGGGATATTATGACCTGGTTTCAATCACGTCAGATGAACAGTTGAAGCGAGTTATTGACAGGGAAATGAAGATGTACCACTGCCGCGGCTCCCGTCCAGTCACGTATAGCAACAGCCAGTCCGCCGAGTGCTTCTCTGTCGAGGAAGTTACTCGGCTCGTCGAGTACACATATCTTTTGCAGCCTTTGAGCCGACTGAGGCGCTGCGGTATTTGAAAAGGGACATACCTGAGGGTTATTCCAAAGACAAGCAGCGATGACGAGCTCGATCTTATGACCGTTAGAACGAATAAAGCGAAGGTTGAGTGGCTATACATAAAGGTTGAGACCGTCACTTACCAATGGAAAGACCTGTGATCTGGGCGATGTCGCCATCCAGACCTATGTCCTCGAGATTTTTTCGAACGATTTGAGCGGAGGTGTGCTGCTGCCCTGCGCCTTCTCTCGACGCATCCAAGTCGTCGAATTGTGACACAATCTTCTGGAATCCCTTCTCGGGGAGCTCTTCGCGTGGGACCCATGTGTTAAACTTGTGGTCTAAATCTCTTCTCTTGATCCCATATTGGAAGGATTTCGTTTTTGACGACCCATGATAAGCTATTTGCAAAAGAGACTTGATGCAGATGGGGACCGAAGATGTATCGGACATGCACTTGACGAGCATTGGGATATGCGGTGCCAAATCCGCATTAGAAAGAGTAGTGCACAGTGCAGCCGCACACTTGGCAGCTGTAGAGGTGACTTTTTCACATTCTCAGCGGACATTCAATTGCACGATCAGCATACGGCACACCTCATTTTTTGTGCCATGCATGGCTGCGGTAACATTTGGCAAGGCCATTCCAAGTTCAGTGACAACCACCTCTTCGGCGCCAATTACAAACGTCCTTATCGCATCGAGCACACCTGTCGTTGGTCGCCACTTGCCATTCTCTAAAATACCCTCAAGGGCCTTGTAGGCCAACCGGAAGGACTCCGGAGGGAATAGTTTCAGGATCGCTTTCGTTGCTGGGGCAGCGAGCTTGCGGACAGCCTCGCCTTTATTCATGTATAGATCGAAGAGTGTCGGAAGAGAGGGCAAGAGGATTGGTGCATCAGGAGGGCCAAGGAGGGCAGCAAAGGATTGGAAAGCCATGGCCGCGGATTCACGCTCGTAACCGGACACTTTGTTGGTAACGACGTGTTGTGCAGTCTCTATGACTTTACCCTCACTGAGAGGAATATTTCCCTGGCTAGTGTATCGGCGGCTGATTTGGCATCTATGTGATGGGGTAGAATCCCTGTGTCAAGAACGCAACTAAGCTAAGTGCGTACCGGGTGCGGCGGGTACAGATCGGAGGGCAACAAAAATTGGAGGAAATGGATGAAGAGGCGTCCGTTCCTTCGTACAAATCGGTCTACATGCGGAGAGTAAAGGACCATCGGGCGAAGAATGCAAGGTCCTATATCCAATAGCTTCGTTTCGGGGGTTGAAGATGTTAGACGAACTGACGAAGAATCTGGTAAGTTAGAGAAAGAAAGAGAATACCCTTGACCCAGACTTTGACGCTCGGCTCTAGTTGGCGGTCGGCGTCTCTATGGTATTAGATGGTGTGTCTCTCGGACTGCGCTGCAGCAACATGGCGGGGTGGGTCTAATGCCTTAGTTTGATCCAACGAAAGAGTAAAAAAAATTGGGCCAAATCACGTGCACCTAAATACAAGGCCCACGTGGGGCTGGCTGGAGCCACGTGACTTACAGTAAAACCGGGTAACAGCAGATCCATGCTTCTTGCTACAAACCCGTCGCAACAACAGAGGAGTCATCTTCGACCCACCCTACTCGTTCTCGCAAATATCGGGTTATTGCAGTCGTATTTCTCGTCAGCGTCTTGCGTCATACAAATCGGGAATCTGGATTCTGCCGAGTGCTCGAGTTGGATCACGGCCAGACCTGTCCGCTGTATCGACAACACCCTCCGAGAGTGACATCGAAGAACAGAATAACAAGACGGAAACGGAGATGCAAGACGGAAAAGGAGACACAAGACAGAAAAGGCGACGCAAGGTGGAAACGGAGATGCAAGCAGCCATGCCCCATGGGGAGTACAACTGGAGTACAGCGTCGGATAGTGCGTTCGCATCTTCATCTTCTAGTTCATGAATTCATTATGATATACTTTGTGAATTGTGCGATCAGTCGTGTTTAATCCCCGCTTCAGCTAACAGGGGCATTTATGGGCGCAAATTTGTAAGGGGATCCGGGATTCGGCTCTCCTAAAACTCTTAACAAATCATCATCACACTGCAGGTATGCACAGTGCGTTTGTTCCCCGCCGACCGAACTCAATGTGCCAGCTCTGTGGGTCAAAACCAATTCGGCCAAACAGTACTCTCAATTAATGATGATCTGGCATCTGAAATCTGTCCCTGCCCCATGCTCTGCTATGTAGGTACATATCACTACAAATAAATTTGTCTGAGTCTGATACATGCAGCGATCTCATCTCTTGGTGCCAGTCTGTTGCAAACTCGGAGTCTCGGACTTCCCTAATCGGATGATTGCCGCGTGGTGGTCGAGCTCATAAAATCATATTTTCAGCGGGGATTCCCGAGACCGAGAACAGATCTGAGTGACGTCGCGCGTGTATGCTTCAGGCAGAGAAAACTTTCGTGTGCGAGACGGGTTCCCGGCAATTGTAAATTAGCCGGCAACCGCATGTACTATGCATGGGCCCGTGCTTAGTATGCAGAAGGTTAAAATCGGGTGTAAGTCGTCAATCGATCTTCAAATCGGGCAAGCACGCTGAGGACTGGACCACAGACCCTCGTTCTCATTGCTTATCTGCATGTCACTCAGAAGGAATCCTTATTTCAGCCAAGAAAAACAATATACTAATACACGTATATGATCACATGGTAAACGCCCCAAGAGTATCCTACAGGCTCTACGCGGACGCTGCACAGGCTGTAAAAATTGCAAGTAGGAAAACCATCCGTTTTAGTAACAATATACAGCGGCCATGTAGAAATGCACAGACCAGTGATAAGTGGGCAGTCGTTAGAACAGGTCGTTAGTTTCGTTTTGTAGCGGTCATAACGTGTCCTTATAATCACATTACACTGAAACCCCATGCCCTTTCCCGATATCTTGGTCCGAACGCAGAATTGAACGGCCTCGCATGGGCTCTTCTTGACCTAAGAGAATCAGGCTCCAGGTTAAACGCCTTGTCTGCGCGGGCGCTCTTATGTGTGAACCCTGCGAACGCGAGTACCTTGCGTAGGTCCAGAATATCCTGTCCCTTCCGCGCCTCTGGGTGAGCCATAAGGAATACAGATTCCACAACATCACGCTCGGCGCGGCCGTGGCATTCTTGAGCCTTGTTCAACATACATATCCGTCTTGCGTAACTGGACGGGCATGTGCGAACGTAATGTATTGCTCAGGGGCGAAGGACGCACCTGCTTCATAGCGAACAACTTACCAGTGAACCGCTCCCTCACAAGAGAAACGACCCAAATGCACCTGGTATGCGGTAACTTGTGTGTCTGCGACGATCCAGTAACATGATCAATGGTCTTAATTTAACAAATGCACTGACACCGACTTTACGACGTTGTTTACGAAGGTAATCTGTCTCCTTCTGACGCCAGCGAGAACGAAGACCCTCCTTTCGGACCTCAGGCGAACCCATACTCAGCATATAGATTTCCATCGCCAATCATCGATACTCCCGAGAGGGTGGTTGGCGAAGCAGAGAGAAGTAGAGGTTTTCGAAATATATTCTAGCCGATACGGCTCTCTCCAACGTTGCAAGGGACGGCGCGATAACATCCTTAGGCTCGGGTAACGGTGGATGATTCTCGGGAGGCCGAAGGGCGGGTTCCTCTTCAAGCTCTTGCTCAGGATGAGACGAGACCGCCACCCCATCTAATGGTGGAGTTTCCGGGACGACCAAAAAAGTCTTCAGTGGTAGGGGGGTGTGCATTCTCCCTCACGGCTACAGCGATCAAAGAGGGGGTTTGAGTGCTGATACTGCTGATACCGTGGACCACACGTAAGGGAGCATCCTCTCCATTCGTCATTTATTGTTGCTCCGGCTTGCGCGTTAACGACCTCATTAATTGGCGCGAGCCTAGTTCATCTACTCGTGCCTTGATGGGTATAGCCTAGCGTGGGTCTAACAGGAGTAATGATGGTGAAAGAAAGGGGAAATGCGATCCGGGAAGAGGGACGGCTCACCCCCCAATTTGCCAAGACCACCAGGACCCCAACGAGTCAAAATGGCCTCCACCTGATCGGCGTCAGATGCATACACTAAATGGCTGGCCCAAGTTGAGGCTCAGAGCTGGAGAGGTGTAGTGATCGCAGACGTACTCAAAACCCATATCTTTGCTAATTCGCCTTCCCTTCTTTGGCGACACGGGGCCGGTGGATGACAAGTCGGGGTCAATTTGATGGGAGGGACTTGATTGGAATCAGGTAAACGTTTGTATCTTGGTCCAGCTACCACATCCGGAGGAGGATCAGCAGTCGCCCCCCAGAGGACTCGAGAGGGTGATGGCGTCGGGATCGGCGCCAGTAAGTCGTAAAAGCCCCTGTGTAATACGGTCCCTCCACGTAATGTAGCAGCTGGGCGTTCGTCTTCGATAGGAAGGCCCGTATATGGTGCGCGGGGAAGGGGATTGTGATAAGGGTTGGAGAGGGAATAGATGTCATGATATGGCCCACCAAGGGGATGTATGGGACCTGGGGGAACGGGCAGGACGAGGGAAGGAGAAGGGACTGATCGCAGGCGGCTCCGCCCGAAGGAGCACTCACTGCCGTCTGAGCTGAGATTGACAAAGCCGTGATAGCGCGGCGACCACGCGTAACGCCACGGACACGTGCTCCAAATGCCTCCGTCGCGGCGACCGGGTCCAGTTTACCTTTACAGTGGCCATCCAACGATTCAATTCATGCAGCCGTAATCTCTTCTCTTTTTGTAAACATCTTTTCTTTTAAATTTGTGCCTGACCTATCATTATTGGTTGTACTTCCTAGTTGCGACGTGTCCCAGCCGGCCTAAATCTGGTTCTGGTTCAAGTCAAGGTGTTCTTTTTTTTTTTG
>Ga0307509_10008969_pt1 | contig 12607 bp, 10 predicted proteins | sample 10_EM_MG_FD_202245 | JGI IMG/M metagenome (GOLD analysis project Ga0307509, IMG submission 202245) | Populus trichocarpa ectomycorrhiza microbial communities from riparian zone in the Pacific Northwest, United States - 10_EM | ecosystem: Host-associated > Plants > Roots > Unclassified | place...
TGTATCCGTAGCAGAGATCGGTGTAGCGGGCGCCGAACTTGCGGTTGACGATCGTGCACAGCGCCCAGTTGCCGAGCTTGCGGATGAACGTCATGTCGTCCGTGCCGCCGCCGTTGGCGAAGCGGGAGCCCTTGGCGAAGTCCGCGCCCGAGACGAGGGCGGAGACATAGCTGACGATCTCGTGGCCGTCCGCCGAGCCGTCCGCGTCGACCATCACGATGATGTCGCCGCTGCAGGCCTCGAACCCGGTGATCAGGGCATCCCCTTTGCCCTTTCCCTGCTGTTCGACGACCTTGACCCCGGGCCACAGCTCTCGGGCCACTTCCACGGTGTTGTCGGTGGAATTGCCGTCCACAAGAACCACTTCGTGTATCCACGCGGGCAGTGTCTTGAAGACGTAGGGGAGATTCTCCGCCTCATTCATGGCGGGAATCACCACGCTCACCGGCGGTGTAATCGCCAGGTGAGAGGAGATCGGCCGGTATGTGGCCGACATTAATGGATCTTGGCCCGATGTGGCTGGGCGCAGAACAGAACTCACGAGTCTGGTCCCTCTCGTCCGGCGGACCGCCCGCCCCTGGGCGGCCCGGCTCTGTGCTCCGGTTCGAAAGGGGGGTTCTCACAGGCGCCACGGACAAATGGATCTCCGTGCACGCGTGGTGAGCTGGCAAAGCTGGTCGACCCCCGAAAGGCGTGAAAGCCGGCCGCGCGGCACGACTCGGTCACAAGTACGGTCACCGAGCACGGCACCCCCCTACCGCGCCCCGCGCCGGTTCATCGCGGTCCTTGAGCCCTCCCCTAGAGCCGCTCGATGATGGACCAGTGCGGGTGAGATTACGACGGTATTGATGATTGAACCCGTATGGCAAGGCCTGAAACGGGGCCTCACGTTTTTGTTGGTTTGACCGTTACACTCCTTTGTCAGCCGTTCTACGGCGACGCATATGCCGCACGAATACCGATAGTGCTGTCAGGCCGCTGATCACCGCCACCGCGACGATTCCCCCGTCGACCGTCCACCGGTGCACGGCCAGCATTCCCTGGGCGACCAGCATGTCGACGACCACCGCGCCCGCGACCGACGCGAGAACACGGCCGTAGGGATCAAGTCCGCGCAGCGCCGCCGCAATTGCCGAGGCCGGCGCGGAGAAAAGGAAGAACAGCGCGAACGGTCCGCGCAGCGGTGATCCGGAGCCGGTGAGCGCGAGCACCGCGCCGACCGCCCCGATGGTCACGGCCGCACCGGCGAAAAGCGCCGACAGGTCCCTCCCCGGTCCTGGTCGCGCCCGCTCGGTGTCGGCGGTGGATGTTCTCTTGATACCTAAGGTCTGCATTGGCGACTTTGCCCCCCAGCGCGCCGGATGCCGGGTTTCAATGTGGCGCAGCCCGACCGGGCACGTCAAGGTGCGGAAGGCGCTTGCACCGGTTCTCGTGCATCTCCGAATAGATGTTCCCCGGAGGCGCTTGCTGCCTCCGGGGAACATTAATTCGGCTGGGGCGGACGGGCCTTACGGGACGATCTTCAGCAGCTTGTTCGGCGAACCGGTGCCCGCGCTCGTCACGACATTCGAGGTGGCGCCGTTCACCAGGGCCGTGGCGACCTGGGCCGGAGCGGACGAGGTGTGGCCCGCGAGATAGACGGCCGCGGCGCCCGCTACGTGCGGGGTCGCCATCGAGGTGCCCGACAGGGTGGCGGTGGCGGTGTCGCTGGTGTTGTAGCCCGCCGGGATCGAGGAGCCGGGCGCGAAGATGTCCAGCACCGAACCGTAGTTGGAGTAACTGGCCTTGGCGTCCGTGCTGGTGGTGGCGCCGACCGTGATCGCGGTGGCGACCCGGGCGGGGGAGTACGAGGAGGCGTTGGCGGCGCTGTTGCCCGCCGCGATGGCGTAAGTCACCCCGCTGGAGATGGAGTTGGCGACCGCGGTGTCGAGCGAGGTGGAGGCGCCGCCGCCGAGCGACATGTTGGCGACCGCCGGGGTGGTGTGGTTCGAGGTCACCCAGTCGATGCCCGCGATCACACCGGCCGTCGTACCCGAGCCGCTGTTGTCGAGCACCCGGACCGCCACGATGTTCGCCTTCTTGGCGACGCCGTACGTCGAGCCCGCGATCGTCGTGGCCACATGGGTGCCGTGGCCGTTGCCGTCGGAGGCGGTGGTGTCGCCGTCGACCGCGTCGTAGCCGTACGAGGCACGGCCGCTGATCTGGGTGTGGGTGATCCGGACGCCGGTGTCGATGACGTACACGGTCACGCCGGTGCCCGCGCTGTCCGGGTAGGTGTACGTCCCCGAGAGCGGCAGCGCGGCCTGGTCGATGCGGTCCAGGCCCCAGGGCGCGCTGGACTGCGTGGTGTCGGTCAGGTGGACGCGCTGGTTCTGCTCCACCGCGGCGACGGCCGGATCGGCGGCGAGTCTCGCGGCCTCGGTCGCGGAGAGGCTCGCCGTGCAGCCGTTCAGCGCCGCGTTGAACGTCTTCGTGACCGTGCCGCCGTACTCCTTGACCAGCCCCTTGCCCGCGGCCGAGGACGCCTTGCTGGGCAGGAGTGCCATTGCGAGGGAGTCCTCCTCCAGGCGGCGCGCCCGGGTCTGCGCGCGTATGTGGGGGTGCGCGCGTCGTCGTGCGCACAGCCGTGGAGCGTTGCGTTCCGCACCAAGGCCGAGTAAAGCGTGGGTCATGTACCGGTGCGGTTCAAGGGAGTTGACGGTCTGTCATGCGGCTGTCATGAACACGCAATCAATGACTCCGACGGCCTCTCTGTTGGCATGGACACTTCCCGTCAATGCGCGTAGTTGGTACGACGGTTGTGGCAGAGATCCTGCTAAGGGAGGTTCCATGAGACGTTCCCGATTTACGGCATACGTGACCTCGCTCCTCCTCGCCGCCGGACTCGCCCTCACCGGGGCGATGACGGCGCAGGCGTCCCAACTCGCCGCCACCGGCGGCTATGTGGCCCTCGGCGACTCCTACTCCTCGGGCGTCGGCGCGGGCAGCTACATCGGCTCCAGCGGCTCCTGCGACCGCAGCACCAAGGCCTACCCCTACCTCTGGGCAGCCGCCCACTCACCCTCGACGTTCGACTTCACCGCTTGCTCCGGCGCCCGAACGGGTGATGTTCTGGCGAGTCAACTCGGCCCGCTCGGCTCGGCCACGTCCCTCGTCTCGATCTCCATCGGCGGCAACGACGCCGGCTTCGCCGACGTCATGACCACCTGCGTCCTGCAGTCCGACAGCTCCTGCCTGACCCGGATCGCCACCGCGAAGGCGTACGTCGACTCGACGCTCCCCGCCCAACTCGACAAGGTCTACTCGGCGATCAGCGCCAAGGCCCCCACCGCGCACGTGGTCGTGCTCGGCTACCCGCGCTTCTACAAACTCGGCACCACCTGCCTCGGCCTCTCCGCGACCAAGCGCACCGCCATCAACGGCGCGGCCGACTACCTCGACGCCGCCCTCGCCAAGCGCGCCGCCGACCACGGCTTCACCTTCGGCGACGTACGCACCACGTTCACCGGCCACGAGATCTGCTCCGGCAGTTCCTGGCTGCACAGCCTCAACCTGCTGAACATCACCGAGTCGTACCACCCGACCGCGGCCGGCCAGTCCGGCGGCTACCTGCCCGTGTTCACCAGCGCCGCCTGACGGATCACCCGTCCGAAGGTGACGCCGAGTCCGACGCGGAGGCCCCGTCCGACGGGGTCTCCGTCAGGCAGGTCACCGAGAACGGAACGGAGTTGGACGTCGTCTTCACAGGCGTGCGGACCTCGACACTGATCTCGTTCCTGAACGTCCCGCTGTTCGAGTACGTCGTCAGGAACACCCGGTCCTGCTTGGTCTTCCCGCCGCCCGCCGGGAACGAGAGCGTCTTCCAGCCGGGGTCGGAGACCGAACCGCTCTTCAGCACCCACCGGTAGGACACCTCCGCGGGCAGCTTCCCCACCGTGAAACTCGCCGTGAAGGTAGGCGCGTTCGTGTTCGACGGCGGACAGCTCCCGGAATAGTCGGTGTTGGCGCCCGCCACGGACACCTGCACCGACTGCGGCGCCGACGAGGACTTGCTGGCGCTCGGACTCGGCGTCTCACTGGCGGCCGTGGTCTCGCTGCTGGCGCTGGGCGAAGTCCCGTCCGAGGGCTGGCTCTTGGGGGTGCTGGTGCTCTTGCCCGCGTCGTTGTTCCCGTTGTCCCGGTTCAGCAGTGCGTACGTCAGTCCACCGATCGCCAGGGCCAGCGCGATCACACCCGCGACGATCACGACAGCCGCCCGCCGGTTGCGGTGCGGTTCGTCCGCGGCCGTCGGCGTCGAGTAGGAGGTGGGCGGCGGTCCGAAGCCCTGCACCGGCTGCGGCGGCGTCCGCGACTCCTGGTGGGAGAAGGAGTCCTGCGGGTACCCCGCCATCGTCGGCGTGTACGGCGTCGTGGGCGCGGTGGCCGCGCGAGGTGTACCGCCCGCCGCGACCAGACGCAGGTCCTGCTCCGCCTGCTCGGCCGACAGCCGCTCGGCCGGGTCCTTGCGCAGCAGCCCCTCGATGACCGGGGTGAGCGGCCCCGCCAACTGCGGTGTCGGCAACTCCTCGTCGACGATCGCGCGCAGCGTGCTCAGCGGGGTGTTCTGGCGGAACGGCGAGTGGCCCTCGACCGCCGCGTACAGCAGCACACCCAGCGCCCACAGATCGGACTCGGGCCCGGGCGTACGGCCCAACGCCCGCTCCGGAGCGAGGAATTCGGGCGAACCGATGACCTCGCCGGTCATGGTGAGCGCCGAACTGCCCTCGACCATCGCGATACCGAAGTCCGTCAGCACCACTCGGCCGTCGTTCGACATCAGCACATTGGCCGGTTTCACATCGCGGTGCAGCACCCCGGCGTCGTGCGCGGCCCGCAGCGCGGCCAGTACCTCGGCACCGATGTGCGCGGCCCGCTGCGGTGTCAACGGGCCCTCGGCGTCCAGGAGATCGGCCAGGGACACGCCCCGCACCAGCTCCATGACGATCCAGGGGCGGCCGTCCTCCATCGCCACGTCGTACACCGTCACCACATTGCGGTTGGCGACCCGCGCTGCCGCCCATGCCTCGCGCTCCAGCCGGGCGTACATCCGCTCCACGTCACCGGAGGCCAGTCCGGCCGGCGCGCGCACCTCCTTGACGGCGACCTCGCGTTGCAACACCTCGTCGCGGGCCCGCCACACCGTTCCCATACCGCCCTCGCCGAGGGGGGACAGGAGCCGGTAGCGGCCCGCGATCACACGTTCAGTGCCCGGTTCTTCGGGCATGGGCGCTCCCCATTCGCATCCGGGCCAATTCTCCACAAACGTAGCTCAGCCGAGTGCGGATGCCGCCCCCTTGAGTACCAAACCGACCCCGAGGGCCACAACGATGAACGCTGATGCCAACGGCAGGGTCCGGCGGACCAGGACTGCCATGGGGCTGGTGGTCCAGCGGGGGCGCCGGTCCAGCACTCGGTTCATCCCTGTACCCAGCTTGACGACGGCGAATCCGGCGGCCGTGAGGGTGAGGGCGAGCCCGACGCCGTAGGCGACGACCAGCAGCAGCCCGAACCAGGCCTGACCGAGCGCGGCGGCCCCCACGAGGACGACCACGGCGGACGGGCTCGGCACCAGACCGCCGGCGAAGCCGAGCAGGATCGTGCCGCGCAGGGTGGGAGCGGTGGAGTGGGTGTGCGTGAAGCCGCCGTGCGTGTGTTCTACGGCGTGATCGTGGTCGTGAGTGTGGCCGTGCTCGTGCTCGTGATCGTGCTCATGGGGGTGGGGGTGCTCATGGCCGTGGTCGTGACCGTGGGCATGGTCGTCGTCGTGGCTGTGGGGGTGCGGGTGGGCCTCGGTGAGCGTGTGCGTGGCACCGGCTTCGGTGTGCGCGGACGCGAGGACCAGTGAGCGCTCGGGGGACTTGGCGGTCTCGTGACTGTGGTCGTGACCGTGGGGGTGCGGATGGGGACGGGGGTGCGAAGGGGCTTGTGGGCGGGGGCGGTTGCGCCAGGCGCGGCGGAGGAGGTTGCCGCCCGCGAAGAGGACCAGGACGCCGCTCGCGATGCCCAGCCAGGCGATCACCGAGGGCGTCGCGGCGGACCCGGCCGTGACCAGGAGGCCCAGGGCGATCACGCCGAGGGTGTGGGTGACCGTGACCGAGGCGGCGAGGGGGAGCACGTCCTTGAGGCGCGCGCGACCGCCCCGGGCCGCCGCCGTGGCCGCCATCAGCGTCTTGCCGTGACCGGGGGCGAGCGCGTGCATCGCGCCCAGGGCGATCGCGATGAGCAGGGAGAGCGCCGCGAAGCCGACACTGAGGTTGTGCCGGGCGACCAGGTTGTTCAGTTCCTCCGTCCAACGGTCCGCGCCGCGCGGGAGGATGGAGGACGCGGCCGAGTCCGACCGGGACTGGTCGTCGTCGGTGAGGGCCGGACCACCGGGACGCGCGCGCAGCGACGCCTTCGTGATGTCGGCCGGCGAGGAGAGCAGGTCCTTGGGATAGCTGGTGAGTTCGTGCGACACCGACTTCTTCGGTACGTCCGTCCCGGTGAGCGTCATCCTGTCGGCGCGCGCGGTGATCTCCCGCCAGCCGGGCCCGGTGGTCAGGCCCGCGCTGTGGAAGCCCAGGGCGACCGTGCTGCCCTTGGGGAGCGCCGCAGTCGAACTGCACTCCAGCCGCAGGGTGTTGAGCCCAGCCTGTCCCGGCCGCAGCCGCGCGGTGCTGGTGCCGGGCGTGAGCGCGACGGTACGTCCGTCGACGGTGACCTTGCTGCCCTCGGCGGCCTTGTCGCACCGCTCCCGGGCCCACTCGGTCATGCCGAGCCGCTTGATGTCCGGCTTGGCCTGGGTCGCCGGGATCTCCGCGAGGTCCTCGATGTGCGTGACGCGCAGGACGCCGGGGGCGACGACGAGACCGTCGTACCGGTTGACCGTGAAGTTGCCCAGCGGGTGCGCGCTCGCTGCCGCCGTGGGGACGAGCAGGAGCGCGCCGGTGGCCGCGAGGACGGCCGCGGCGGACGCGAACAGGCGGCGGACGGGCCTCACTTGGTCGCCTCCAGTGCCTTGCGGGCCTTGCTCGCACCCAGCGGCGAGAAGCCCGGGTTCAGCTTCAGGGCCTTGGCCAGGTGGGCGCGGCCGTCCGCCTTGTGGCCGGTGGCGAGCTCGATCATGCCGAGGTGGTAGATGAACGAGGCGTTGTGATAGCCGGTGGCCGTGGCCTGGCGGGCGTAGGGGAGGGCCTCCTTGTCGAGGCCGTTGACGTGCAGGGCCCAGGCCAGGGCGTCCGCCGTGTGCACGGTGTGCCGGCGGGCCCACTCGGCGCGGGCGGCCTTCAGGGCCGACTTGATGTCTCCGTGGTCGGCTGCGGCGAGCGCGGTGTCGAGGTCGGCGTTGACGCCGTTGGCACGGGCCAGGGCGATCCAGGCGTCGACGAGTGCGTACTGGTCGCCGGCCTTCTCCTTGTCGCCCGCGGCGCCCCGGCTCTCGTACAACTCACCGAGCTCCACGAGCGGTTGGGGCAGCGGATAGCGGGAGACGACCAGCTCCAGGCCCTTGATGGCGTCGGCGCGGTCGCCCAGGGCGGCCTGGGCGCGGGCGCGGCCCTCCAGGGCGGGGAGGTAGTTCTCGTCGGCGGCGAGCGCGCGGCCGTAGTAGTCCAGGGCGGTCTTGTAGTCGCCCTGGTTCCAGGCGAGTTGGCCGAGCGTGCCGGCCACGTACGAGATGTCGCCGGGGGAGGTCGCGGCGGCGAGCGCCTGCTCCAGCACGGCGCGGGCCGTCTTGACGTCGCCGCGCAGCTCGTGGACGTAGGCGTAGCGGGTGAACACCGGGACGCCGGGCTTGCGGGCGTCGGCCAGGTCGGCGGCCTTCGACGCCTCGTCGTAGCGGCCGAGTTCGACGAGCGCGTCGATACGGGAGCACAGAGCGCGCTCGCTGTACGAGTTCTCCTTGAGGACCTTGTCCGCGTAGGTGAGGGCCTCCGCGAACTCGTGCCGGGCGGCGGCGAGCGCGGCCCGTCCCTCCAGGGCGTTCTCGTTGTCCGGCGAGATCTTCAGCGACCGCGTGAAGGCGGCCTGCGCCTGCGGGTACCGGGAGGGGTCGCCCTTGGTCCTGGCCTGCTCGACATAGGCCAGTCCGAGCGTCGCCCACCCGTCGAAGTCCTTGGGCTGGCCACGGAGATGGGCCTGCAGCGCGGCGATGCTCGCGTCCAGGCTCCCGCTGGCCAGCAGGTCCGGCGACACGGCACTGGAGACGGTGGTGACGCCGGTGGCACCGCTGTCCTTCGCCGCGCCGATCGCGATGGCCCCGGCGGTCATCGCCACGGCCAACAGGGCGGCGCACCCAGCGAGTTGGACGACCCGCCAGCGACGGCCCGCGGCGCCCAACCGGCGTACGGCGGCGACGCGTTCATCGGCGACCGCGTCATCCGGGGTGCCGGGGTGCGGGGCGTGATCATCGTGGTCGTGCGAGTAGGGGTGATCGTGGTCGTGGGAGTGAGGGTGGGGGTGGTCGTGCCCAGGCGATGGGGCTGCGGCTTCGGTCGGTCCCGCTTCGGGCTCGATCTCGGCTTCGGGTTCGATCTCGGGGTCGGCCTCGGCGTCGGAGTCGGTCGTGGCCTCGGGGTCGGCCTCGACTTTGGAGTCGGTCGTGGCCTCGGAACTGGCCTCGTCGCCTTCGGAGTCGGCCTCAACTTCGGAACTGGCCTTGACTTGCCCGGAGTTGGCCTTGGCCTCGGAACTGGCCTCGGCTTCGCCGGAGTCGGCCTCGGCTTCGGAACTGACCTCGGCTGCCTGGGAGTCGGCTTCGCGCTCAGAGCCGGTCCCGGCCTCGGCGTCGGTCTCGCCCTCCGCCCACACGCGTTCCCACTCGCGTTCCCGCTCCGCCGCCACCGGCGTCTCGCCGGGCTCGCCCTCCGTCGGCTTGTTGTCGTGCTCGCGCGGGGCCATGCCGTTCCTCCATCGCCTGGGGTGGTTCAACTGCCGTATTGCCGAGAGGTGTTGTCACGCAGGGGTGGCGCGGCCCGCACCGTGGGGGAAGAAGCTGTGCGGGCCGCGCCAGTCGGTGGGGTTTAGTACGGGCGGTGGGTCATCCGGCGGCGCCACCACGCGACGCCCGCGCCGATCAGCAGGACTCCGGCCACACCCGAGGCCGCCGACGCGGTGATCAGCATCATGTTGTTGCTGGAGGACGAGCCCGCCGGCTGCAGCGCGTCGCCCAGCTGGTTCTTGACGTCACTGCCGCTGCTCGTGCCCTTGGCGAGCGGACCGCGCGAACCCGTGGTCGGCTCGGCGACGTAGGGGAAGTACTTCTCGAAGCCCTTGTCGTTCTTGTCGACCGCGTCGCCCAAGTCGTTCTTGGAGCCGACGAGTTCACCCTCCATGACCTGGAGCGCCTCGTCGATCACGTCGTCGGTGAGCCGACGCCCGTTCGGGAAGCCCGCGTTGTCGCCGTCCAGGACACCGAGCCGCTTGGGGTGCGCGGCCGGCTTGATCGACGTGTTGAGGCGCAGCATCTCGGCCGGCTTCGTGTACGGCTGAAGGGTGTTGAGGTCCTTGACGCCCGTGAGGAACACGCTGACGAGGTCGTTGCGCGGCTCGCTCGGCGCCTTGATCTTGTAGATCGACTCGATGAGCTTCGGGATCTCGGGCTCGGTCACGTTCTTCAGGAACTGCGCGTCGTCCTTTGGCTCGGACGCGTTGAACTTGTCCTTGTCCTTCTGCGGGTTGACGACCTCGTTGACCAGCGGGTTGCCCAGGCGCGAGACCTGCGTGTAGTAACCCTTGGCGTTCTTGCGCTGGGTCGTCGAGTAGATGCCGACGGTCGGGTGGTTCTTCGACTGGCGGATCAGGTCGTTCGGCACCTGGAGGGCGATCGTGTTGACGTTGTAGCCCTTGAGCGTGTCGTTGCCGACCTCGCTGAGGTTGCCGCCGTACAGCAGGTCGAAGACGCGCAGGTCGGCGAAGAACGGGTCGTCGGCCTGGCCCGCGAAGGTCGCGCCGCCGTTCGCCGTCTTGTAGATCGCCTGCGAACGCAGCTTGGCGTAGTCGGGCATCGACGCGTCGCCGACGTCCGAGGGCGCCGCCGGGATGTCGTCGGCGATCTTGGTCTTGTAGACCTGCTTGCCCTTCTTGAGCTTGATCAGCTCGACGTCGTACGACTGCGTGATGTTGAGGTCGGGGTCGGTCAGGCTGGTGACCGGACCCGTGTTGTACAGGAACGTCTTCTTGTTCTTGATCTGGGTGCTGAAGGTGTAGCGGAAGATCATGTCGTCCAGCGCGTCACCGTTGTTGTCGATGTGCACGTCGTACTGGGCGTCGTCCGCGAACTGGTAGAAGTTCGGGCCGCCGGCGGGCTCCTCGAACGGGATCCAGTTCGCCACGATGGTGGTGGTGTCCGGCTTGTCCGGGCTCACGAACGCGTAGAGGTCCGTGTTGTCGTACTGGGGGGTCCCCGAGATCAGGGGCGCCTCCCGGTGGGAGGAGGCCGAGGCCACTCCCGGTTCCAGCGCGGCCGTGCCGGCGGCTGCGAGCCCTCCGGCGGCGAGCGCGCCACATATGAGGGCCGCGAGCTTCCTGCGTCCCGCACCGCTCCTGGAGATAGGTGTCATGCCGTCCGTCCTCAGTGCCAACTTGCCTGACGCTCGGGGATTCGGAGCTGGTGCCGGGCCGGATTGGTCGAACCTGAAAAGTTTTTTTTGGTGGACTCCAATCCGGCTCGTGACCCGCGTTTCAAGTCCGCTGATCCGTAACCCATCCTTAGGGGCATCCGCTGCGAATGCCTCGTGTGACGGGATGCGAAGTGACAGACCGCGTGCGGTCGAAGAGGAGGGGCCGGGTGCGGTCGACGAGAGGGGGACGGGTGGGGGCGGACGAACTCCTGGTGCAGGTGGCCGGAGGGGATCAGCAGGCCTTCGAGGAGCTCTACGGACTGGTGTCCGGGCCCGTGTTCGGACTGGTGCGCCGGGTGGTGCGCGACCCCGCGCAGTCCGAGGAGGTGTCCCAGGAGGTGCTGCTCGAACTGTGGCGGTCCGCCGCCCGCTTCGATCCCGGCCGCGGCAGCGCCCTGTCCTGGGTCCTCACCCTCGCCCACCGCCGGGCCGTCGACCGGGTGCGCAGCGCCCGCGCGGCCGTCGACCGCGAGCAGCGCGAGGCCCGCCGCTCCCACAACCCGGCCTTCGACCAGGTGACCGAGGAGGTCGAGGCAGGCCTGGAGCGCCAGTTGGTGCGCCGCTGCCTGGACCGGCTCACCGCCCTGCAACGGCAGTCCGTGACTCTCGCCTATTACGACGGCTATACGTACCGTGAAGTGGCCGAGCGGCTCTCGCTGCCGCTGGGCACCGTCAAGACCCGTATGCGTGACGGACTCACCCGGCTGCGCGACTGCCTGGGAGGTGCCGCATGAGTGTCCTCGCCCGACTGTTCGGCCGGGGCGATCTCCACTCGCTCGCCGCCCCCTACGCCCTCGACGCCCTCGAACCCGGTGAGCGCGCCCAGTTCGAGAAGCACCTCAAGAAGTGCGAGCGCTGTGCCTTCGAGGTCCGCACCCTGACCGAGGGCGCGGCCCGCCTGGCCAGGTCCATGGCCGCCCAGCCGCCGCCCGCGATGCGTGACCGGGTGCTGTCCGCGATACGCAACACCCCGCAGGAGCCCGGGCCGTTGCGGGAGCGCGCGCGGGAGACGCGGGAGTACACGCCGCGGCTGCCGGCCCATGTGTGGGGCGCGGAGCCGCAGGCGGCACGCGCCCGCGTGCCCCAACGGCGGCCGTTCTTCGTGCCGTTCGCCACCGCGACGGCCGCCGCGGCCCTCGTCGTGGCCTCGCTGTTCGCCGTGCAGGCGAACCGGACACAGGACAAGCTGGACGCGGCGCAGGCGCAGTCGCGTGAGATCGCACACGTTCTCGCAGCTCCCGACGCCCGTGCGACCACCGGCGCGGACACCGCGGGCCGGAGCATCGGCGTGATCGCCTCCGCGTCGGAGGGGCGCGCGGTCGTCACCCTGAGCGGATACGGCGCACCGCCGAGCGGGCGCGTGCGTCAACTGTGGCTGATGCGCCCCAATGTGCAACCGCGCTCCCTCGGGCTCTTCAAGGACGACACGCCCTTGGTCACCACCGGACTCGACAAATCAGCAACATCACTCGCAGTGACCGTCGAGCCCGACGGGGGCTCACCGCAGCCCACAACGCAGCCAGTTGTCCAACTCGCCCTGAAATCGGTTGGATTCGGAGAGTAATCAAGGAGGAGTCGTCAACACCCTTACGGGGAAGGTGAATCCTGAGACCTCGATACACGAGTGCCCGGTTGGGGCGATAGGGTTACCCTGCCCGGGCCGGGTGGACTCGTACGGGTGGGGAGTGACATGGAACAGATAGTGCGCAGCAGGGCAAGGGTGCCTGCGATCACGTGCGGGAGCAGCGCGACGAGTTCGCGCCTCGACCGCCATCTCTCGGTGCTGGGCGGCCCCGTCGTCCCGCAGCGCGAGACGGCAGAGGCGACCTCGCTGATGCGCGAGCTCACCTCGCGCGACACCACGCAGGAACGCAGCGCCAGGGGCGCGCGAGTGAGCAGGGTCTCGCTCTTCGCACCGCTGCGCAGGCTGCGCCGTTCGCTGTTCGGCGGGCGCTGAGCAAGTCCTCGGC
>Ga0307509_10008970_pt1 | contig 12607 bp, 16 predicted proteins | sample 10_EM_MG_FD_202245 | JGI IMG/M metagenome (GOLD analysis project Ga0307509, IMG submission 202245) | Populus trichocarpa ectomycorrhiza microbial communities from riparian zone in the Pacific Northwest, United States - 10_EM | ecosystem: Host-associated > Plants > Roots > Unclassified | place...
CTGAGTCGACTTGCAGTCGCGACTCGAGGCAAGTTGATGACTAAGATCGGCTCGGTCAGCTGACTTGCAAAAACGACCAGCTCCGGCTCGCGGGCCGGATTCTAGCCATGTCGCGGCAACACTAATTGTGCATCATTGCCGACTCATACCTAGACCTGCGCGTCCGTCCGCGTCATAGTCCACATCTCGATATTTCGTACAGTAGTACTTACAGTCTGTACTTTACCAAGAGGACATATAGTACAGTGCTGCAATGTAGATAACATGTATTAAAGCCCTGTAATATGTTGCAAATCATTATTCTTCCACTGTCTAGCTCCCTGTTTCGCTCGGAATCCCTGTTTCGCTCACATCGCCACCCGTACTGGCATTATCGGCCCGCTCTCCGACTAGCAACAAAGAAATGCCCCTGGACGACTACGTGCCGACTTCAAAAACTCCGTACAGCGCGCATGGACCCTTCATTTACCCGTAGACAGCTATTGAATGGATAGCTCAGCACCATACACACTAGTTTTGCATCCGCCCAGCACCCTGTTTCATGTACTCAGATTTACCGATGCAATGCAGTGCTTTATACTCAAAATTTGCCATAGTGGCTTGCACATCTTACTATGTGCCCTCGTTGAGTGTCTATTTGTATCCTCTGCTTGCGCCACATCCCCTGCCGTTGCTCCCAATTCTGTCCAGCTCTTGTATGTCCACAGATCCAATGATCGTTATGAGGTGTTTTTATTGATGAGTGACAGACGCTGCTTGATCGACACGGAGTTCCAGTTCTGGTGATGCAATGGTAGTGGGGTTTGTGAAAGGAATGATGGAATCAATTTCTGTCATTTTAATTGGATACAACAGATGTGTGGGCGGTAGTAGTAGTGCCTAGTTTGAAGAAATGGGGTGGCAGAAGCTTCAGTCCCGGTGTATAGGCGTTCAATAATACATTGTCTGATGTCAAACAGGTCGCATTGTTGTATCCTCAACTCCAGATCCCCTTCCTACACGAGTAACATGCCACAAGCCTCCAAGTCCAAGAAAGGTGATGGAAAGAAGCCACGGAGCGAACCCAGACAGCAGGGCCGACAAAATGCATTCAGTGGAGTAAAGCTGGAGCTCCTTAAATCGTATAAGGACCAGTTCCTCAATTCTACTGACCGTGGTGAAATTTACACACTGGTGGCCAAGGCATTTATCCAACGGTTTGGATACAACCTAGAAATTGAGGAGAACCCAGAGCCAGACAATGACAATGACAAGCTTACTCCCAAGGGTGTCGATCCCTTGCTACCTCTGGACCAGCAGAATATAGAGTCTGAGCGACGGAGTGAATTCTACAATGAGCTTCGCGATGTAAGCCACTTATTGCATGAATGTGATGAAGAAACTTACTACCTCATTTATTAGAAGCTTGGCTGTTGGTACCGCTACCGCTACCTGACCAGGAGTGACAACAAATCTTATGTGAATAACATCATCGAACGCATAACATCGACAGGATTGGCACGCCCCAGAAAGAAAAGTGCTATCACAATGTATAGCGAGCTCAACAAGGAAAAGACCAAGGCAACCTTTGACCTGCTTTGGGAAGCAATAAAGGTCTCCATGACGCCTTCTAAACGACTCCAACTGTGGAACGAACACATGAGGGCCTGTTGGGAGAAGGAGACCCCAGAAGTTCGGGACGAGGTCATGAAACAAAGAGATGAAGACCACAACAAAGCAATAACAGATTGGAAGAATAGTAAAGCGTCGTTCACAGGTTCACCTGAGGGTCTCAATCAGTAAGTCAGAGGTACTGTGCCATGATAGAATGTAGACTGATAGTCAGATGGCCAGGGCTTGGAAGACCGCAGAACATGTGCTTCCATCTTTTGCCGATGCGATGTCTGAATGGTTGGGAGCAAATATTGTCATACTTGCTGTGACACCACTTGGGACATCAAATGGCGAAATTGTACTGCAATTGTGAGTAATATCCATGTTTTGGTGGAGTTTGACTCTAACTTATTCCAGGATCCAGTCTGACACGTCGAAGGGGATGACCAAGAAGCTGTTGCCCAAGTTTGATCAGGAAGGGTGGAGCCGTTTACAGGATATGATGCTGGCATATGGGAGGGCATATTTCCGTGAGTGGTTCTATGTGGTCTTGTGCGATAAAGCACCCCTAACATCATTTGATTTCTGTAGCGCCAGAAGAGTGTTCTCGTCGTGTAGTCAAAGACTTGGACGACTTAAAATTGACAGGACTTGGAAACGATGTGGCCGCAAATGTACATGATGACTCTGGTGATCCACCGTCAAGGAGCGAGTGCCAGCAAGTCAGCCAACCCATTGACAAGCCAGTCGATGAGGTGCCCGGGCCAGCCAATGTCCAACACCCAGTTGGGGATCATGGCCGACAGACCAACAAGCTGTTGCAAGGTACGCATTTGATACAATTCAAAGTTACCAGTCCTGATGAACCATGCGCCCAAGTTCATGAACAAATGTCGTTAGGTGACTTGGACGCTCCAAGCAACGAACCAACCCCCCTTCTTCATGGATCTGCTAGCAGCGTTTCCGTCTCTGGACCGTCGTCCACCACACCACTATATGCATTCAACTCTGACAACTCAAATTCTTTGTTGATGGGCCCATTTGGCGATCAATACGGCGATCAAGGCTTTGGAAACTCTACTGGCATTGACTGGAGCACTCTTCAAGGACCCGACAGTTTTCAGGTACAAGGGAATGTGCCATCGGACTTGTGGTTTGACAGTATCAATAGTATACCCAGTTCTCTTTCAGCTATCCAGAGCGCACCCACAGGCAATTCTTCCTCAATTTTACCGGGTCCATTTCCAAATAGCGACACCCAGGAACTTTATTTTCCGGGTGCATATTCATCCTTGCTTTTGCCACAGCAGGTTGTCCCAATCGGCGATGTTAACCCCCCACCCTCTACCCTTCTTACAGAGGCCATTGATCCACACATTTTGCCTCTGCTTGCACCTTTTCTGGCTCAGGGATGTCCTCCTCATGCGCTAAGCCCATCCATCCAACCGCCTACCGACCTGTCACTTGGTTCGCCCGGTGGAAAGGGTAATGAAGCCGTTGCAGTTGGGAGACGAGGTCCGAATAAAAGAGGGGGCGGAAGGAAGAGAAAAGTAGATGACGCCTTGGTAGGCACGAAGGACAGTGGTGCACCGAAGCCAGGGAAGAAGCATGCAAAGTATACCTGGGAGACAGTGGAAGAGGAGGCAACAGAGGCTACGACGGAAGAAGATGTGGCTGATAGGCTGGAGAAGGAGGCCAAAGCCGCGCAGGATGTGGCGACCAAGGCCGCAAAGGCCGCAAACGATGCAAAGGTGGCAGCGAAGGCTGCAAAGGAAGCAAAGGACGCGGCAAAGCCAGAGCAGACAAGAAGGTCAGCTCGTGTGCACGCACGCCTTACCTGATCACCTCAAGGGAGCGGGATTTGCACCACCAAGGCGGAATTTGCGAGCAAATGCTAAAAGTACTTGGATTCCTGGTCTGCCAAGATTTTCCTCTTAACTCCTGTCGACGTTTGTGATACATATCATTCAATTAATCATAATACCTATACATAAGAAAGAGAGAATGACGCTGTGTGAGTTTACTTGAAGATTCGTACGGATCACTGGGATTGGGGAGCACGAAAAAAAGGAAAAAGGGACTGGGGGAGAGGAGCGGATGTGGAACCAGACCCAAGTGACTGTGGTGTGGCTCAGTTCGCTGTCAGGCGGCTGGGCGCAACAGATAGGCATCACACGCGAAGATGGGGGACAATGAGCATATGTTCCCCGTCTTTTGGATGAGGTGGCGGCGCGGATTTTATAACAAGGGAGGTACTAACTAGTAACTACTTACAATATACACTACTAGTCCTTATTAATAAGAAAGAGGGTCCAACGACAAGCGTGCTTAGTGTTGCCGCAACTGGTAGGGCTCTCCATGTCGTGCACAGATTTCTTGGCTGCGGTAAATGCCACCCAATCCCGGCAATGTGAGCGGACACGCAGCAGACACCCAAGTCACGGCACTGGAGCTTCTCGCGGCCCTGTTGAGGATGCGTCGAATTCGTGTCCACGTTGGTGGGTAGTGGGGGTGAGGGGAGAGCTGGAGGAGTGGCCAGAGGCTGTGGCATGGGAGCTTGGACATGTCCGACGGCGGCGTGAATGTGAATGTATCCAGTTTGAACTCTGCCGCCCTGGCGTTGAGGGGCTAGACAATGGTGGGCAGGAAGAGTGCCGAAAAGGGTGTGCAAAGGGACGCACCAGGTAAGAGGGAAGAGGAAAGTTCGGGATACGGTGGGGGACCTGGCTCGAGCCTCGCCGCCATTGGACGTTGGTGTGATGCGAGAGGCCGGGCGGCGTTGCTGGCATACTCGATGGGCGCGTTCTTCGTCAGATGGTGTTGAACACTCGCCAACTCTCTCCTAGATACAATATATATATATATATATATATATATATATGAAAGGGGAAGGGAGATGGTGGTGAAAGGACAAAGGGTGAGAAAGAGAGAGAACAATGCGGTAGGAAATTTTTACATACCTCGTCCTCTGTCGTCTCCGTAGCTGTGCGCCTATCCTCTGAACCTTTTCATTTCCCAACCATGTCATCCTCGAAGTCGCCCTCCCTCCTTGCTCATTGAGAAACGTGTGGTGCTTCGGCTAATACTCGGGTCGCCACGGTCACCAGAGAGGAAGGGGCTGTCGTTTGGATGCCCAGATCGCGCGATAAAGTTAGAGTCCCATATGACCATAGGGCACCCTTGAATTTGACCCAGTGTGACGTGAAGTAGCAGATCTTATGAACACATCGACGACTGCCAACATGCAGAGTGGATGCCCCGACGACCCTAACCCACAGTCACCCTTAATGTCAGAAAGCAAGCTAGTGAGCGACATCACAGCCAAAAGGGGAGAGAAAGGGGGGAGTGAAGGGAACGTACCACAGACCGCATGCAGGCGGTGGGCTGCAACTCTGCAAGGTCGATAATTGCCTTGCGATCATGGCTGCGATCACGGTTGGTGAGCACCGGTGAGCGATGGCTGCCATGGGGCGAGTGTTATAACGTAGAGAGGGGGCGGGCAACGGATTTACGGTGACTAGTCGGGACACAGAAACAGAGCCGGCGCAGGGCGCTCACGGGCCACGGCAACCATACACGATGGCAGCGGTCGAGATGAGGATCACGCTGGTCAGGCAATCGTGGTCAGTAGGATGTAAGAAAGGGGGTCAGTTAGTAAAGGAAGACGCACGCAGTGAGCACGTATGTGGGCTTGATTCCGCCAGTCTCGTGATGGACCGATGGTGAGGCCTGTGAGGAAGCGGTGCACGCACATGGCATAACCGTAGAATGCACGTCCGTTGATTGGGCAAGCAAGTGCAAAGGCCAAGATATGCTGCTGTAGGTGTGGTACTGCAGCTCGACGACGGTAGTCTCTGTGTGAGTTGAAAACTTGAAGGTAGTGGTGGAGGCGGCGAGCGTGCTACTCACTCGCTGGAAGGGACCGTGACAAATGGTTGGGACAGTCGAGGGATGTTAAGCTTTCAGTTGGACTCGATGTGAGACCGAATAGATCGGACAGCGATGGCACTCGAAATCGTGCACTTGTAGTGTATATGTGTGAGACAACGGGTGAAAGTGTCGTGGAGACACTTGTTGCACTGCAGGAATGAAGGTCGCAATCCGTTATCGGCCTTATCGCTGGCTCATCTATACGAATTCTTTGCAGCTGACTGAGCTGCAACTGGAACTTGCGCGACACACCACAGGTCTCACCCTCGCTCCCTCTTGGAACTTATTCTTCTTGGCTTTTCCTTGGACTTGCAACTCTCATCGAACCTGCAGTATGCCAAAGAAAGTGTCACGGCCACGGTTGCTAACACATCATGCACAACTGTCCCAGCAGCCCCAACACAACTTTGTCACCTTGAGTAACACTTCCAACCGTGTCCGCAAGGTCTTCACTGCATCGGCATCAAGTAGTTCCCTTGTGGAACAGGAAGACCAGCCAGAAGAAGACTTATCTGACAGTTGCCAGCCAATGATCGTGGACGATTTGGACGGCAATGCTTCTGGCATTGATTACCCTGCCAACATCTCCGTACATACAAAGGCTAAGAGATATGAAAACTCGGTATGACAATGCCATCACTGCACTGAAATTGGCATTATCTGATCTACATCTCAAGGATACACCATTACTTACCTGGAAGCTGTATCGGGATGAGTATCTTGATGCTTGCCTCACACTCAATGGCCGAGGACAATACAACAGACATTCTACATGCTCTGGATGTCAGCAGTCCAATCCAACTTACCGTTGCTGTGATTGTTTCAAGCTTTCAATGTATTGCAAGTCCTGCATCACCAATTATCATTCCAATGAACCACTACACTGTCTTGAGGTACTCCTTTAACTATACTACAGTAATATCATTGCCCACTGAACTAATGTTGACATAGGAATGGAAGGGGGGGTTCTTTCAGAAGACCACCTTCCAAAGTTTGGGGCTCCGTGTTCAACTGGGTCACAGACATGGGATCTTATGCCCCTTCCAAAAGACAGGTCACAAAGATTTTGTTGTCATCCATGTCAATGGCATCCATGTGCTTGATGTTGACTTCTGTGGTTGTGATGGTGCATTGACAGCTCGTGGTCAACTTTTAGAGGTTGGTTGGTGGCCATCAACACCTCTGGACCCCCAATCAGCAGCTTCTATGTCTGTGCTCCGGTCATTTCATATCTTGAATCTCCAAGGCCAGATTTCCCCAACTGATTTCTACCGAGGCCTGGAACAAATGACCTGTGGTGATGGATTATCATATGTACCAGTAAGCATGCCTATGTTACTGTTGGTTTTATATTAATGACCTGTTAATTCTTTCTAAGGACCGCCATGTCCAATGGATGCTTATGGTTCGTCAATAGCGCCACATCAAGATGGTGAAACGTGCTGGCCGTGGTCATGATCCAAGTGGGATAGATGGAACATCCCAGGGTGCCCTTTCAATTCCATGCCGTGCCTGCCCACATCCCAACATCAATCTTCCAGATGGGTGGGATGGTGTCCCACCTGAAGATCAGTATGTATTAAATCTTTATAACTGGTTGATATTCCCTTTGACCACCAAACCTAGATGGCTATATGCCCTTTTCTTAGCAGAGGATGCAAACTTCAAGCAAAAAGCACAATTGTGTTCAAATGTTGATAAGGATCCTCCCCTAGGACCTGGATGGGGGACATTTGTTGAGAACAAGGCCTACCTTGGATATGTTTCACAATTTGTGGATCGGGATGAGGTAGGTTTATTTGCAATGGCATTTTTCATATCATCTTGAGACTAACAATAACTCTTGAGATTTCACACTGTGCAGGCTTTCAGGCATTGTCATCAGCTAACAATAAACAATCAAAAGGTTTGCGGTCCACTGGTATAGGCTCAGTCAGTTGTGGTCGTCATGAGATGTACCAACCAAATGGCATGGGGGACCTTCAGAAAGGGGAACGGTTTGCCATTCCACTGTTCTGTATGTGTTCTCTTCTCTAATTTTCTATAATTCTTTAGATATGCAAATATGGACTATATCTTCTTTGCTAGCATGATGGGGGTGGTGTTCCCAATGGTCTTTGCTTCTTATGACATAGCCTGCCAGTGGGCAACTCATCTCTTCACTCGGATGAATGCTCCTACTATGCCAGAGGGGCTCCGCTTAGCTCCATCAACCTTAGTGAAATTCTTTGTGCCAAAATTCCACCTCCCAGGCCATATTTCCAAATGCCAGGCTCCATTCTCATTCAACTTTGCTCCAGGGGTAGGGCGAACAGATGGTGAAGGAGTTGAACGGAACTGGGCTGTGCTCAATGGAATTGCCAGGTCTGTTTCTATGATGGGGCCTGGTGGACGATGGGACACTCTTGATGATTTTTGTAACTATGCCAACTGGCGGAAGACAATTGCACTGTGTGAGTAATCTTCTAGTCTTGTAGATCAACTTGACTGATAAAAGAAGCTTCTACACTTCTCCGAAAGATGTCCCTTGCTCTTCCCCAAGCTGTCATTCATCATCGGGCACTTTCAGCTTTCACAGAAAGTCTCCAAGCAGAGCATGCAGGACAGGTGGCTGAATGGGAAACCCAAGTACAGAAATGGGAGCTCAACCATGCCTTGCCATGTCCCTATGACCTTCCAGAACAAAGTAAGGCATCTTGTCATTGGGATATCATATATATCATACTAAAAGTCACATTTTGAAATAGAAATTACCTTTGCTGAGGTGAAGCACCAGCTATCACAGGAAGAACATGAGCAGGTAGAGAAGGGCAAGACAATCATGAATATAGATGATGGAAGCCCTAGTGCATTTGTTATTGAGGGATTGGAACTTGAAGAAATCCAGTGTGTTTTACTATGACCATTTTTTTCATTTCATATGAACTGATTTTTCTGAACTACAGACAGATGCTTCTTGTTGACCTTAAGACATCAGATAACACTACTGTGGGCCAACAAACATCAATCCAACAACGCCGGACAAATTTGCTCAAGAAGATCACAAAATTCAGTACCATTCAGAAGAAATACATGCCAGGACTTGACAGATACATTGCAGAGCTTTTACCTGCACCTCAAGAGATGTCAACATCAATGCCTGAGCTTATTCCACTCTATCTCCCATCATCCCTTCTTGAAAACAAGTGTTCTTGGGTTTGCATTGCTGGTGTCCAGGAAATCGAGAACCGCCTTCGCTTTGCTCAAGCCTCTGAGGCTTTGAACAAGCTCCGATGCCAGCTTGTAAAACGGACTTGTGCTAGTCGGTACAAGGTCCAGAATGTCTCCAGTCAACGCCACTATACCCGGTTTCGGACTCTTCAAGAACACACAGAGTCAAAAATCAAGTCTGCATGTCGACAGTACACCACAGCTAGAATTGCATTACTTGCACTACAAGGGCCTGGGACATGGGAGCAAACCCTCCAAGAACTTCATCCCCATGATGTCCGGGGATTGAGTGAGAAAGCCCTCACTGAGGAGGAAAGACAGGAGAACTTGAGAACACGTTCTATGGCTGGATTGGGTCCAGACCTCCCTGTTGGACAAAATGATGACTCTGAAGCCCTACCAGAAATGTCATTTGACCCAAAATTGGCAGTAGGTGAAGGCCATAGGACTCTGTCATGGATTTGGTACACCACAACAAGTGGGGAGGTAAATGATAACCATTCTACTAAAGCATGTGAGTGAATGCTGCAATGAAATCCAAACAATCTAACATCTTGACCCAGATCTCCGTGTAGAGTGGCTGAAATGCCATGCTAGGGCTGCCAGATGGAAGGAAGAAATCATGCTTCTGGAAGAAGAAATGCGCCGGGCCATCCAGTTCTGTGCTTGGAAGGTTAATTGGTGGGATAAGCAGGCTCATCTCCGGGATTCAGTGCCACCCCATCTTGCTGAGGGTATTGCTGCATATGCCACTGAACAGGCTGGTACTGAATGTCGCCGGATCGCTTCCTGGTCACATTCTTGGTTTGCCATTCGACAGCAAGCAAAATTGGTTTTGGAGATGCATCTGAAGGACCAGGAGGACATGGTGGATGTCGCTGTACTTGAGGTTGAGATTGAGGGAGATGACGACAACGACGAACCCCTGTTCAACCCCGATGATGAGTAGTTCTTGTGTACAACTCATAGATGTTAGAAGCGAGGCCAGGTGAAGCGAGGACACAGTGACACACAAGAACATGGTGAAGAGCTTGTTGCATTGTGTACGAAAAAGTACAATTTATATGTACTGCTCATGGATACCAGACGAAGTCCTAGCCTGTGTACTATGAGTGCGCGGTCTGAGTTACCTGCTGATGAGTCGTCCCTGATCGCACATATTATCCGCGTGCTGCCTCCTCCAAGCCCAACACGCCTCAGACCAAGTACTTTGTTCCTATCTTCACAGCGTCTTCCCATGTGGCTACGTGGTCGTCGCAGATGGTTGTGCGAGTGTTTTGTGACTTGTGTTTCGGGCGCATCGTGGTGCTGGTAGGTACTTGCGTCGTCGTTGTATCCCAATTGCTGTGTACTCCCCCCCCTCCCTCAGATACGACGTCACGTGAGTCTATGGACCGGTGCGATGGGTGGTGTGGTAGCGAGTGTGTGAGCGAGTGGGGTGGTTGTCGAACATCGCCGGTGATGTGTTCATCCCCTTCATAGGCACGGGAGTTGATGCAGAATATGTCCAAGGCATCGGCGTCCTCCGTACGAGCCCACGCAATGTGGGCGTGGTTGATTTCAGCAGGGGGATGTGGTTGTCGGTGGCAGCGGAAGGGGTGCTGTCGGCACCGTTTTTGCGAAAATCTTGCTGAATCCAAGCATCACGGTATTCAAGAACGGCAAGAGCAAGTTGATGGACAACAAAGAGACCGAGGACCAGAAGTGCTGTCAAACACGGTGAGGGTCGTCGAAGCCGCAGCTATCGCACGACTGGCAGCGTGAGTTGTATCCCTTGTCGTTGTTCTCGTCGCGGGGGCGCATGAGAGAGATGCTGCCCGGGCGACTGGGTGTGCAAGGGCTCGGGGAACGAAATGGATGGGAAGGTTGCTGGTAACGTCGTCTTGGGCCTGCGGCGTGAGGGAATTGTCGATCCTGGTGGAGGCAGTGTTGGTGCTGAATAATAAGCACTGAATGACACGTGGACGTAGCACTCTTCATCAGCAAGAATTTGTGCGGTGATGGCTCCGGGCATGATTGTGGTGCTGTTTTCATCAAGGAAAGTTGCTCGTAGGGTCAAAAAAGCTTCTGAGAGTCCCGTGATGATGAGATGCATGAGGCCTTGTCATTGGGCTCGCGGCGGGTGGTATTGGGGCTTCAGTTTGCCTCGGCGAGTTCGTTGACCCGGGGCCCCATCGGTCCTGTGCCAGTTAGGGGCATCCGGAGAAGACTTTCCATAACTCAGAGGTGGGTAATGCAGCGCCCCCTTTCCCTGGTGTCGGGCCCTGGCTCACCACGAATGCAGCGGCCTCTTTGGCTGCATCGCCAAGTGGATTCATGTTTGATGCGTCTAGCTCCACAGTGGATTGGAGGGGGACGACAACGGGCCAGCGTAGGCTCTCGACAAGCGAGGTGACTATGGGGAGGGGAGGAGAGGAGAATGTTTGTGTCCAATATGAGAATGGTGTAACCTGGCACGAGCTGCAACTGCGGATGAGTGGGAGCATTGTGTGCCTCACGTTGAGGCCTTTGAGGTTGTGACGACCAGCGGCGGTGGCCCGCGAAGATTGTTGACTGCAAGGGTTTCTGGGGATAACACCGACGAGCCCATGTCACGAAAAAAAGGCAGAAGAGATGTCGCAGTACATAGTGGACATAATGTCACACCTTCAATGCTTTAATTTCGTCCGTATCATCCTTGTCATCTTCACTCCCAGACTCTGGGAAGGCGTCAGTGATCCCATCCTCAACGTCCGTAAGCTAGTCACAAACCATGTCGACCCAGTGCCGGCCCATCTTCCTACGCTCCTCCTCACAAGCTTGACGATCTCCTTCCTCCCATTGGCACGCCTTCTCTGCAAGTATTCCGTCGATCCACCACGTACTCTTTCCATCCCAATGGGACCTGGGGACGACCTTGGCAATCTTCGTGCAAGCCCAGATGGTGCATCGCCATGCCAGTGTCGCGCGGCGGGGCTTCTCCCAGCTGGGATTGTATTTTTCGTGAAGGTCGTCCTCCCACATGCCGTCTTCGTCCAACAATTCGGGAAGGGGATCGCACACATCCAACATTTCCACCTCCATAAGCTGGCCCTCACTGCCATCCCAGAATCTATGCTCAAAACGTCGTCCAGGCCACACCATCTCATGCATGGCCCAGTCTTCTGGCAAAATGCTGCTCTTGCTGAGCTTCTCGGACTGGATGTAGTTCGACGATACTCGCGGTCCTTGGCCAAGAATGCGGCAAGGTCTGCCCAGGACATAGGATACACAAACGTGGCAATTCGAGATATGTCCCTTGTGGCTTGCCCAGTACAGTATGTTTCGTGGTCGATCGCCGTCTGCTCGGTTGGCGCGCGCCACCGAACATGTTCAGCTTCCCTAGTCAAGGTATGAATCAAAGTGGATGACGGATGACAGAGATTAGGCCATACACGCAGTAGATCCCCTTCAAGCCCAATCATGCATTGGTGGTGCTTTCCATCCTTTGCAAGGGGCGTAAGCAGTGCACCCATTAGCAAGTCGTTTGGCAGCGCCGAGAACAGCGAGTGGTGCAGCCACTCCCAGTGTCCCTCCTCGATCTGCTGGATCGCCTGCGCGTTGGTGTATGGCGTCACAGCTATATATCTCCGCGATTGATGATCGACGATCTTCAGCCCGGGGGGAAAAGGGGTTGACCTCTAATAACAAGTTTTATCTGCCGTGCAACATTAGGCCTCAGGCAGTGCGATCCTGCGCAGATCCCGACAAGTCCGAAGGATGATCCAGGTTTGTTCAATGCCGGTGTCCTTCCAGTGCCAGTCTGATAACAAACAGCACCCTCAGTACATGTGGGGAAAGTGGTAATCTATGGGCTTACGAATGGAGCGCCAAGGAATGTGATGTCAATCGGGAC
>Ga0307509_10008971_pt1 | contig 12606 bp, 11 predicted proteins | sample 10_EM_MG_FD_202245 | JGI IMG/M metagenome (GOLD analysis project Ga0307509, IMG submission 202245) | Populus trichocarpa ectomycorrhiza microbial communities from riparian zone in the Pacific Northwest, United States - 10_EM | ecosystem: Host-associated > Plants > Roots > Unclassified | place...
TCGAGGCTTGCTTGGCACCCATAGACCTGCATGTGGAGCAGATGAAAACAATGACGGCGATCCGAATAGTTACGGCAGCGCCTGAGAACAACGTGGCTACTGCGATGCTTCCGATTACCTTCCCGACGAAAGAGGATTTCAGGGTGGTGACGAATCGAAGATTGGCCTTTGATGCAAATAAGGGTGGCATGCGACCAAAGACCTGGTCTTCCGTTGCTACCACCACCCAACAGACTAGACTGCCTATGGACGAGGTGGCTGCCACTGCGGTGGCTGTGTTCCCCGACCTTAAGATACCAGTAAAACCGTCCAAACTCACTCAGGTCACACCGGAGGATGCGGAGTCTTATGTGAAGGCCAAGGAGGGGGTGAGGAAGAAGATTTGGAAAAAGTGGGTGGATTGGGATTATCCGCCCTATTACGAATATAGGCCCATATTTCGGGACTGCTGGAGTTTTATGACTCTGCCGAAATTCCAAGCTGGGAGAATTCACCAGATGAGGGCGCACAAGAGTTACCTTAATGCACACACGGATTGGTCGAACCAAGACAGGGATGTCACATGTGGTAGATGTGGGACAGAGCCTGAGACATTGGAACACGTTGTGAAGTGCCCCGCGCTGTCTAGTGCTAGATGGGGGTACCCGCCGGATTATTTTGACGTGGCTCCGGCTTCGGAGACATGGAAGAGAGGGAAGAAGGGGCTGGCTCGTGTTAAGGGTTTGGTTTCTTATGTGATTGGCAACAGGATTAACTTTCCGGTGAGGGGGGGTTTTTTTCCTTTTACGCGCAATGCCGATTTGGCTTCATGATGTACTAAATTGTTTTCTACGATTAGTGTGAGGAGTGCTGTGATGTTTTATCATCTTATATTGTTATAGGGGGTGTTAAGTTTCTTTTGTTATTAGGGTTTTCAGGTCATACCTCAGGGTCGATACCATGGATTTTCCCGTTAGTTAGCTACAAATAAACCGAGGATTTAACAAAAAAAAACTAAAAAACTGACAGGGTATGAGTTGTTGAGAGAGCAAACACCAATAACAGTGAAGTCTCATCATTACCCATATCCCCGAGCAGACCATTATTCTTGCAGAATATTATACTGTAACCTACTGCACACTACACTCGCCCACTCCTCCCTAATCTACTTTACGATAGCACAACCACTCACCCATCTTCAACGACAGACAAAGCCGGGGTTGTCTCATCTGCAACTAAGTTATGCAGCAAGGAAAAACGCACGTTGAGCTGTTCGAACTTGAATCGGCATTTCGCACACAGATCCCACGGTAGTATCCGCCTCCTCTAAGGGGCCCCTGTAGCCGGAGCGGGGCGGACATCCATTCTTACTCAGTAATACCACACTAATTTTATAGGTTAATAATACCTCGACAAGTATCTATCATATCGAGAACCCTTTCCTCAGTAATCTGTTGAAAATTTTGGATTCTTTCCGTACGGTAACTTATGTCCTTGTACTTGCTGTCTGCTAGAGGGTAACTTGGTGTTTTTTCCCTCTAAAAGACGGTGTACGGTGTACACCGTCTTTCCATGTGCCCCCCCCGGTTTCCGTAGAGTCTGTTACAACTTGGATAATAATATTTTCGTCTGGTTCACATTTTGGCTTTTATCTGTATCATACATTGTGGGCATCACTACAGCTAGGAGCATACGGTACTGCTATATTTCATTAATATTTTTCATGCAAGTAATTAGAGATCGGAATGCGCTTCCTGTATATAGGGGCTATATTGCCTATCTTGCTTAGGAGAGAATTAAGCACAATAATATCTACAGTACAAGTATCATACCAATCTGCCTTCTCACGACCTACTCCTCCTCCTCCTCCTCCTCCTCCTCGCTTAGCATGCAACGCAACTTCACCCCCTACTCGCGTAGCACTTCTGATATAGAATAAATATTGTGCCTATAGCTTTCCGCTTCCGAAAATAATCAACATATCCCCCACGTTCCCCCACTCCTACCCAAATTCCCACATATGACACCATGCTTCTGGTAACCCCCAATATCCCCATAAAAACTTGAGAACATTCCTATCTTCTTTCACAGAGGATCATTCACTCACTCACTCACTCACTCACTCACTCCATCACCCAACAGAACCACAATCCACAAGAAACACTATTTGAAAATCCTCCCACCGTTCAAGACGGTCAACATTTCCTTCCCAAAGTATCATACCATACCATACCAGTGCCAGCATCCATGCCACAAACCTCCCCCATCAACAATCCGGAACCTAAGACTCTCTCTTTCTCTCTACAAGTATTTTACCATAATATTGGCTGGCCAGTTTCCCATTCGCGCAATACCAACGGCAATTGGTACTCTACTTCTATACTAATGCCCAATCCCACTCATGAATCGAAAACCCCTCGGTCTAGCTCAGGCTTCGGAAGGAGTGCAATGTGATTGCTTAGCAGTGACTTGACCAATTGATCGCTAGAATATGGTGTTTTATCGTATTATATTGCTTGGTATGGCGAGTCCCGCGTGCGAGCTATCTAAAAATACAGTTCTCCCTAGAAGTGGGGGAACTCCGTGCCTGAGCTCTGTCCTATACATCCAGCGCCTGGTGGCGTCGGGGTGATGTTGCCAAGTTAAAAACATAAATATGCAAAAACTGTAGGGAAGATAGGAACATGATGTCTATGATTATGAGAATATGAGATACAGATAAAGCATAAACGCTGCTTGGTACGCCTTTAAAACCCAACCGACACCACAAAAAACCCCCAGAGGAACCAATGCTTCAAGAGCTATAAGAAGTGAGAACAGAAGCTATAAAATTTATGAATAAGGTCTTGTTTATTTCCACTCCCTTCATCTTGTTGTTTGATCTGATCCCTGTTTGTCGTCTCTGTTGCACAAGAGTTAGTAAATATATAATGCCAGTAGATTGACATTTGAGATTTTCTACCCCTTCGGACGTGAGGGCTGACCGCCATTTCTACCGCCTCCGCCTCGTCCACCTTTACCATTACTCCCACGCTTAGGATTAATAAACACGGCGGGTGGTTCGGACTTCCGCTGGGCCTTCTTTTTATGCTGTGGGCGTATCACCTATATTATTAAGCATTAGAGACCAAAGGGCAGTATGACTGAATAGGCTAGTTATGGGAGGACTAACTGGTACTACCGAGGGCCCAGGGGTAGCCTGATTCGCCGTGCTTGGCTGGTTTTCAAGATGTTGACGTTTCGAAGGAACCTCACTCTCTTTATCAATTGGCCGTTTTAATGGTCTAGCGGGCTGATTAGGCAACTGGTTATGTTCCTGAGGGGGACGCTGCTGGTCTTGTATAGGATTGTTGCCCCTGACGGGGGGAGGTGTGGGTCTTGGCCTAGGGCTTTTTGAGTTGCGAGAGGGATTGCTTGGGCCCTGGCGGTTAGGACAGAAGTTAGCAAGGTGTCCAGGCTGATTACACTTAAAGCATAGCCGGCGAGAAGGGTTTGGCCGGTCTTGCGCTTGAGGCTCCGGTTCGTCAATATCCATGGCATCTGGATCTACCTTCGGTGCTGCAATAGTAGGAGTATTGCGGTTAGGATTTCTAGCGTGACCCCCCCTGCCTCTAATCGATCCGCGGAAAGCGCCTGTACCCCCTGCGCCCTTGCCCTTAGGATTCAGATTAAACTGTGCGAAGGTCTCTTCGTCGAATACACCTCTATCCTTTGCATCCTGTACCAACGATGCCCATAATCTGTTCCTCATCAACGATGTGGAGTGACCGAGCACGAATAGGGAAAACTTTGCTCTGGTCAAACCGACGTTCATTCGGCGGACGTCGCTCAAAAACCCAATTCCGTTCTCCTGAGAAGCCCGTACACAGGAAAAGATGATGATATCACGTTCTCTCCCTTGAAAGGCGTCTGTGGTGTTAAAATCGACAGTGTCGCAGATCTTATCCCCATATTTGTCACGGAAGGTCTTTTTCAATAGGTTAATCTGTTGCTTGTACGGCGTGATTATGCCTATTTTACCGTCAAAGTTAGTCTGCGGGAAATCAGTCGTCAATCGTTGGTATAGTAAAAGGGCGCTCTTGGCCTCTTGATGGTTGACTAGCGAATGGAGCCCTCCTGCAGATTCCTGTCCAGCAATGTTGAAAAAGCGGTAGGGTGCATAGATTGGATTCTTATGCCACACTTCGGTTCGAAGCTCCCTCATGTTTTCCCCGTCCTCCAATTCAGAATCATAAAACTGCTTGCTAGGGAAGGAGCTAATCATAGGATGCATGCGATACTGGATACTGAGCAGATGAACATCCTTAGGGTGGTTCTCCTGCATGCGCACAAACAAACTCTTTTCATAACTGAATTTAGCTGCTTCGCGGGATAGGACTGTTGGAGGCTGCATATTTGTTAGCACGTGCGAGGCAATAGGGCGCATTGAAGGAGGACGCAGAAGGAATGGCGTCACTATTTTTAGTAGTCAGCAACCCCGATCGGGGTTGCAATACAAACTAGGGCTAAACAAATAGAGGGGAATGAAAACTAACCAGTTGCTTAGGATCCCCAACTAGGATACATTTCTCACATCCAAATTTTAGCGGGATAAGCGCGCTGAGCTCGACTGATTGGGCTGCTTCATCAATTATCACAGTCTCAAAATCAACGTTAATATTTCGCAACAAGTCATGCCCAGTTCCGCTGAGCGTGGCGCAAATGATATGGGCCTCGTCCATGATCTCCTGCTGAATACGGCGTTTAAGGACTTCGGCATTCCGGCTACTCTCCTTCTTCTGGTCTCGCTTAATGTCCATATTGCGTCTAGTATCACGAATCGTCGCGCTCAGGCTATCAATCTCAGATTGCAAGGTCCCTGGATCTATCGACTTGGCCCTTGCATCTTCTAATTGTTTGAGCTTTGCATCACGCTCATCATGAATGGCGCGGTATTTTTGTCTCAATTCATCCATATCGGCGCTCTTACTGTTGGCTGACTCTTTCGTTGGGGCCATTTTACGCTCAACTAATTCATCCAGAGTAACATCCCGGACAGTGAAATTTACGGCATCGGATTTCCCGATTCGTACAACTTTTGGTGCCATCTCCTCACCCTTTGCTGTGAGGATGCCTTTTTTAAACCGGATGACTAATTCGTCAACCGCAGCATTACTTGGCGCACAAACCAAGAGTTTCTTGGCCGTAGGTTTTGGGGGTTTATTTGCTGAGCCAGGTATTTGAATGACCGTACTTCCGACTTTTGGTGTTAAGAGGGCTCCGACTATCCCGACCACTGTCTTAGTTTTTCCAGTACCAGGTGGGCTGCACAAGAGTTAGCAAATGACCTTGGACTGCGGGGGGGCCCCAATTACCCTTGTATCAATGTGAATCCCGTATTTTTCACTGCGGATATAATTGCTCGTGCTTGGGGCTCGTTCACCCCGTAAATGTCCCTTGTTCGAACTATCTGTTTCTCCGTTGGTTCTTCAAGTGAGGAAGGTTTGGCGGCTAAAATTTCCTGCTCAAGATCATAATACTTCAAACACATTAAGGCGCTATATTCCCTCTCTGTGGGTATAAGGCTTCATGATTGAGATTAGTAAAAGTAGTGACAAAATTTTTGCCCAGGATTAGATATACCTACCCCATAATCTTAGCAGCGTAAAGCGTACTTCCATTCCTCATATTTTCTTGCGTCATCTGGGGGGAAGGATCGCAGCGCAGCTGCACCTCGGTGGTGTTCGCTCCCGTAAACTTTTTCTTGAGGCTGTGGACTCTTGCAAGACAGTGAGGGGAATCCTTGGAAGTAAGAGGCTGTTTACTGACAGAAACTAGAACAAGATCCGACTCAAGCCATTTATTGCGGTCAATCATTCCATCAATCGTAATTTCAAGTTCGACAAAATTATCTGCACTCATTCTAGTCACAAGATTGAGTTTTATCGTAGGTTGAGGGACCTCCTCCTTGGCCTGCTTGAGCGCCTGCCAAGCCTCGAGCAATAACAAAGGCTCAAATGTCTTCTTATAAGCTGCATACGAGCTAAATGTGCTTTCCACTTTACTATAGTTCGCAGCACTGAGGCCGGGAGGGAAGACGTCATCATGGAAAAATTCCCATTTAAGAATCTGTTTGTAGAGAGGTGAAAGGTCAGGCGCAACTCGGGCACGGTTATCTTTAACCCGTCGTATGGGCACTGAAGGTTGACGGAGTAAGTTCTTCGGCCTAGAATCGATCAGCTTCGGCTCAGCCACAGACTTTGTCGACCGCTGCACAGAGTTTCCAAGCCTAAACAAGCCATTGCCACCATCGTCGTCGCTACTATCATCATCCTCATCAGAGCTAGGGATGACAGACGCCCGCTCTTTCTTCTTCGACTCCAAGCGCGCAGCTTTCGCAGCTTCGGCGGCCGCTAGGTCTGCCTTCCGCTTGAGAAGGAATTCATTCCTAGGCGGAAGGGGAATGGATTGAGTTTTGGGAACCCCAACTCTCAGTTCGTCAATGAGCGATGATTTCGACACCCCAACTCTATGAAGTTTCTGCCCGTGGGTGGGAGGAGCTGAGGCAACAGGGAAGCCGAGCTTAGTCTGTTTTCGGGGGGCAATCCGAAGAGACTGTTCACTTGCTTGTATGAGATCATCATCTAGGATGTCGTCATATTCATCGTCAGATATCTCAACAACCTTAGATTTAGCTGTTAAATGATTCGCGTCAGTGAAAACAATGAACCTGGGTAGCATTTAGGTACCCGTAACACTTACCTTCGGGTGGAACAAAGTCGGGTCTGACTGCGCTCAAAGCATGTATGAGTTGTGCCTTTTGTGCTTCAACCAGATTTGTGACCGGGGTCGATCGTGCATTGCTATATAACTCTGGGAAAAAAATATGCCTCATATTATCCACAAACTCATCTTCAACATCAACATCCTCTTTGGCAAGCAGTTCCAATATGTTGCACATTAATTCCTGGCCAGAGCTCAATAGATGCATGTCTTGAATGGTGAGAAGAGCGGCTATGGAATCTAAGGCCTTTGATGGATCCTGGAGAAGCCTTGCCCTCCAACTCGTTTCTCGCTGGGGGCGGGTAGGCTCATCGCTTGGGCCTTTGGCACGAAACGCCTGCTCAAACGTCCAAAACCGACGAAAAAGCTCCGTTGCGTAGTCTATAGAATCTCGGGTAAACTCTATCATCGTCCCCTTTTCCACTGTGTGTGACCATCGGCGACACCTCTTGAAAATGTTGCCAACCACTCTCCATTGGATATCCCAATAAACCCTAAAAGCAGTCTTCATCCAGCTTTCCAAATCGGTATTGGAGAAAACACCCGTGTCGGGAGCACACAGAATGTTGAGGACTTCCAGATTGAACGTAATCATTGTCGGCATGAGATCGAATACATTAGACTTAGCCTGCGTACGACCGATAGTTGTCAGAGCAGCTAGTGCCATAGCCAGATCTTCATCGAACATGGCATGTGTTGCGCTTTCACGACTATCAACACCATAACAACTAAGCAGAATATCCTCAGCGCCAAAAGCCACATCCTTTGGAGGAGGAAACATAACTCCGATAAAAAGAGCGACCCGCGAATGCTCCCCCTGCATTACCATTTTTAGCTTGTTGGGCGCAAATCGACTTATTCGTTGTAATATGCGAGCGAAGTGTCTCGAGAGGGTATCCAATGCTTGATTGAAAGCGTGTCTACGCCTATCCACCTCACTATCGGTGTCAATACCCTTCGGATGAACGGATTTCCCTATGCCAAGGAACTCGAAAATCATTGATAAAAGATCGATAGCGAGCTCAACGTTGTCAATAGGAATACTTCTGCGCACTGTATCCCATAGCAATGTCCGTATGCTAGTCTCAGTGTGTGGAATCTCAGGTTTCTTCTTCGACAGTAGACCAAAATCTGTCTTCATGACTTTGATATCCAGTTGCAAAGCTAAAAGCATAGCATTGTAGGCATTTTTCTGTGCAATTGCCATATGATCTGCCATAATCCGATCATTGAATACGGTGGAGGAGACTGCCATTTCAACAGCCAAGAGAGCATACTCGTCGAAGAGCTCATTGGTTTGTCGCAGGATCATTCGGCCACCCTCGCCCTCGATTGGATGGGAAAAAACACCACTCAGGGTCATGCTCAGTATTTTCATTCCCTCCTTGAGACAAATTCCTTTGGACAAAGCTGGCAAGCGTCGGTCTCCCAAGAGCAGTCGTAAGAGGGGTGCAGCGGGTGTGGCTCGTGACAATGGCCTCACACTTGCTACCAAGGAAGACATCCATTTCGTCATATCAACCAAAAGCTTTTCCCCGGAGGCTTCTTGGGGTGCATTCCTCAGGAGGTTCGCAATACTGCCGTTCGCGAACAGCGTATCTATCAAGGCCGAAGATGTCAAAGGCTGAACAACGTCCCAAAACTCAAAGCCAAGTTGTACCATTAAAGCATCAAATAGCCTAAGCAGGGCGGGAAGATAAGGGGCAGTGCTCGAGATTCGGTTGACAGCCAGTTTGATCGGATCGTTCTGAGCACCACAAATACACTTCATTATAAGCTCCTTTGAAACCGATTGAACAATAATTGCCACGCCAGAAAAGAATAACCGGAGGCTCCCTGGATCAACCTGGGCCTCCGTTTTCTGAACGCAATTTTCGAGCGTATCTAGCAGGTGAGTCTCGAATACCTCGGGGGTGATATGCGGCCCTAGCTCCCTCCAGGAATGCTCCACTGGAAACCGAAGCCTCGCATCGTTGTTAAAAAGAAGGCTAATCAGTCCCGCCCCAGGTCCCTCCGGAAATACCCTTCGAGTCGCACAGATATCGGTAAAATCCGCTCTAATTTCCGGGTCCTGAAGGAGATCTGGGCAACAAAAAACCTGGTAAACGCTGTTCCTATATTGTGCACGATTCTGGAATGTCTGATACCAAGACTCCACAGTAGGCGAATTCCTGAGCTCGCCAGCGATTTCTTTTAATACTGGTTTCACACGGTTGATGTCGCAAGTTTGAAGAAATCCAAAGAACATGTCAACATTCTCTTTGTTGTCGGCCCTAACGTGATGTTAATAGACCCGAGCGAAAACACAAAAAAATATAGACAGGAGCCCCAAAAGGAAAGGGAGAAAAGAAGGATCTGGGACTCACTCCAATAGTTCCCTATACAACCCCTTCTTTAAAACATAGAACTGTTCAACGCAGCGTGGACACCTTGATAGCTGAACATTCAGGGCGGCCGTAAACCAGGCTTGGGTTTCTTCCTGGTCGGCAAAAGATAGCAGCACCATAGCATGTGTTACCGATCGATTTCGGCGCGACGTATCTCCTTCGTATCTTACTTCCACGCCATCATCTCGTTTCTCGATCTTATCACATAGCCAGTGGACTTGTTCGGGGAGGCTGTGTACAAGCCTAGAATGAGGAAGATCAATACCCCGGACGGCCGGACGGGAGAGCAGGGGAACAAAAACTGGGAAGCTCACCTTAAGCCAGACTCGATGTCCTCGATGTCTAAGCTAGTGGCGGACATTGTTGACTTCGGGTTGCGAGGGTGCGAGGGTGCGAACAAACACCCCCGAGAATATGTTGACTGAACTCAAGGCAGTGCTCGGTTGGTAGAGCTTGAAGCCAAAAAAATGACGACTAACAAATTGAGAAGCTGAATCTGTTGAAGAATGAAAGACAAAAGAGAGAACAGACCACAGGTCTACCAGTGGCGGTCCGGTGGTTCGTGGAGGATGGGGAGCTGGGGGGACGTGGAAGTAGAATTGAATTTGTGCAGGACGCGAATTCTTGGCACTTTATCGAATCATAGTCATATCTTGGCATCACGCGAATGGAGGGCAAATTTAGAGGCGAACGGCAGCCCTCCCAGAAAGGTGCCCAAGAAGACAAGCAGCTTACGTTATCTGTCCGCAAGGCCCATGTTACCGGGATGATATCATTTGATGCACACATCCGCATCCAAAGAACAAATTCAAGATTTTTATGGCTGCATCCGTGATCTGCCATGCAGTTCAGCATAAACACAGTGCCCGAGTACAACACCCGAGTACTCGTACAAGTATCTGTGATGAGCATGCTACAACTTCGTTATTGTACAAGTACAGTAGGGCCGCTTGACCTCATATGTACTGTATGATACTTGTACGATATCATACCTTTTAAAGCCGTAACGCCACAGTGAAACCCGAAACCCTGAAAAAAGACCTCAATTCCTGATCCGGCCCCACACTGGTCGAGAGTGGTTGGTGCATATCCTTGCCCTTCATCAACCCCCGGGAGAGCTCGAGAATCACCACTCTACTAGTAGAGCATTAATACAATGCTATGATACCACCAACACCGACACGAGCGAGTTAGCTGAGAGGGCAAGCAGAGATCAAAGGGAGCGAATCCCTTCATTGCTCGAATACCATAGTAACTAGGCAAATGTACCTCACACCCGGGAGCCCACAATTCCCCCGGCCCTAGCCCAAGATATCTTGGTAAGGACTTTGAAAAGTCTAACTACCGGTACTGGTATCATTGTATCATATATCATACCGAATCGTACAAATGCCGCATCCAAACAGAACCCCAGATCGTGTGTGAAAGTACTCGAGTATAAAGTAATATTATGACTTCATAGTTTGTGCATAGTGCGGCACCGGACCGGCAGCGCCCCGCAGAACCGCAGCCGACGCCGTTCTTCTTGGGACCCTGTAGTGCGGTTGAGCCTCAAAGCTTAGCCCCTCTGGTCTCAGTTTTACCAGCAGCCCGTTGGGGGTCAGAGCGCGGGGCTGGTAATGTGGCCACAGTTTCAAACTTTGGTCTTTGCAAATCCAATTGCACAGTTTTCCGCCAGCATGATTGACTTCAGTGCCCCTCATTTAAGATATTTACCCTCACAAAAATAACTGTCCTATTTTCCCGCTGCGGTATCGCAGCTTCCGAGACACTTGAGAGTCTGAATCAACCTGGGAAAAGAAGGCTCGGGCGTCTTTGATGGCTCCAGGGACACTTTCCAACAGCTTTATGATGGAATTTGGTTCATTTTACCAGCAAAATGAGGCCTAAAAGGGTCCTAATTGCCCTTTTTTCTCTTTGGGTCATCTGGGCATTCGAGTTTTTATCACATGAGTCCGCGGGGTTTCTCAACTGTTTTGGAAATCGGAGCACTATTAAGGCCCTGTCTGACATGCAATTGGAAAAAGAAACTCAGTTTTTTCTAAAAACAAAGGATTTTTTAGAATTAAAATACTGAGTATTTGTTGAAATACTAGTGTTTGGCATGACTAAAATCCTTTGTTTTTTTGAGTAAAGGGACTGCACTTGTATTGTTTAAGGGTAAAAGAGACTAAGCCACAATAAAAAGTTTGTGGATTTACAACAGTTGTTATTGGAAAAGAAAATTGCATAGTGTAACAATCCTACCTGGTGGTGGTTATTTATATAACAGGTAATGAATCGCTTATGTGAGGATGTTGAACTATCTGATAGTTCTCATTCGTGCTTAAACTATCGTATAGTCTTTGTTCGTACTTAGACTATCTTATAGTCTTTCGTACCTCACACAAATACCTTATTGGTGAGAGGTGGGGAGGATCCTTATCTTACAAGGTCGTAATTGCTCTGACGCTAAGAGCTAGGTTGCTTGCATACAAGTGAGAGGTAAAGGTAGAGAGTTTGTATTGAAAGCATGGTGTAGGAGGGTACTTAGATGGTTGGGTGAAGAGCTCTAACTACTGTGGTTGTTGTTGTTGTTATTCATGTATTCGTTGTTAAAGTATGAGAACTCACATGCAGCGCTAGCTGTAGCATAAACAAAACTGTACTACAGGCGTCAGGGAAGAGGCCATCATCCTGAGTCCCTCTGGTATAGAACCAACTGCATATTTCACCTGAAAGAATCCTGCCTCCTCCTTCACGTAGACACAAAGAGGATCAGAAACCAACAGGAAAGCAGAGAACAACAGGAAAACCATTGCCATACACTCCCGAGCTGTAACAAAATAAAACTCGCCACAAGCGAGAAGGAAAGAAATATCACGAGAATGGAAACCAAACAGAGGAAGAAAAACAATACTCTGAAGGGACTGGCCTGAAGTAGCACAGATGAGCCTTGGTGACCAGATCAATTACTCTGATTCTAAGGCATTGACATGGACGAAGGAAGTAGTGCAATACCATGGAGGAGCGTAATTGAGGATGCGACCATGGCAGCGGTGGGGCGAGTGAAGCTACCTGGTAGTGAGGTACCAGCTGAGGGAGTGGAAAGAAGCTGTAACCGGGTGTAACAAACCAGCCTTCCGTGAAGGTGTTCGTAACGGGAAACGACTATCTTACTATCATCGGCTATCGGCATAGCCTACATAGTTTGCTTCGTCTATCGTTATAGACTAACATCTTGCGTTCGTGGTAGGTATAGTGATCATAGGAAGTCCTATCGTGTAGGAATAGAGTACTCGCATACAAGCGAGGTATCATAGAGATAAGGGCATTAGGTATTTCGAACATATTGCACCTATGGAAAGTCACTGTCACAAATCGTGACTAAGCAAAGGCAGATTTCACATGACTAGTAGTTACTAGTCATAAGGTATGTTTATGTTTCACGCTATGCAGTCAGTTGACTCATAGTTCTCACATGACTCGCACTTGCGTG
>Ga0307509_10008973_pt1 | contig 12606 bp, 7 predicted proteins | sample 10_EM_MG_FD_202245 | JGI IMG/M metagenome (GOLD analysis project Ga0307509, IMG submission 202245) | Populus trichocarpa ectomycorrhiza microbial communities from riparian zone in the Pacific Northwest, United States - 10_EM | ecosystem: Host-associated > Plants > Roots > Unclassified | place...
AAAAATGGAAATTGCGCTAGTGATGGCCAGATCGATTGAATCCACCCACGCGTCTGATTAGAAGGCGATTTCGACAGTTCGAAAGCCAGAGTCAACAAAACTGGAAGGATGACACTTGGTCGATATCCCACCTGCTCTGTGTAAGTCAGTCATAGCAAGGATGTGGGTTCAGTCAGCGGTGAGGCCAGGATAACCTGGGAGGAAGGAAGAAAGGGACAACACACCACGTGACTCGTGGCGCGGGAAAGAAAAAAGATGAAGATCACTCCCTCTTCCCATCCTCGACGACGAATTCAACTGCACACTCTCAATGATCAAGGTTCCTGCCGTCCAGACTCAAGTCTTTGAAAACAATGAATTATGCATGAATACTCACTGAACCTCCACAACCACGGCGATCGGCGGCCTCCTTTTTCCTCCTGGGGACAAACAAGTTTTCACAGGTACGATTTCACATCCAGGGCGCTCCTTCTTTTTTTTCTTGTCGCTGCATTCCACGTCTCTTCTTCCATTTTTCTATTCTTCATCGGTACTCGGTTCTTTCTCCATGCTGTGCCATCTTTCCTCCCAACCGCTCCACTCGGCCAGGTCTCCGCTGCACCTGGTATTGATTTCGGGAATATGTCTATGGACACGTGGAGGAGAACTGTATACCGCGAGGTGAAACTGGTAGGCGGGCGAGGTAATATTCCTTAATGGTGTCCGGCACTCAGGACTGCAGCAGCAAGAGACAACTTCTTAGTCTTGGCATCTCATTATCGGTGTTCTGAAGCAGACTATACCCCCCAGAGGGGTTGAAGCTGCCACTCATGGGCTGGAACACTCTCTGAATCTCTGGTCGTGCTGCATCTTTCAACGGAGCATGCCGTCATACACTATATGATGCGAATTGCGCAGCGTACGACCCTTCGAGTAATTTTGGTAAGGTGTTTCAGCCCGAGGATGCAATGACTCCAGGGAAGGGGAAGCCAGGACAAACTGGAATGCATCCCGTCTGCGGACGGTGGGAGAGACATCCTCTTCTCTTCAATGTTGATGTTTATGGGCATATGATGATTTGATCATTGAGGCAGCCCCAACGGGGTAGCCCTCATCTTATTCATTCCCCAGTTGGTATTGATTATTTAATTGTTTCATGCTCGGTTTTAATTCCGTTACCATCCACATTCATATCCTGATGTTAGGGCGAGTGGACCAGGACACTTCTACTCCGATGAAGCAAGTCAGGATGCAATGTGGTACACTGTCCCTATTGCGACTGTTTGCTTTTAAATACCAATAGAACCATTCTGATCCTCAATGTTCAGCGCCTACTGCCTAAATGTTCTTCGTATTCCCGTCACTCGCTTCTCTCACTTTTTTTCATGTTCTCAAAATCGGGAATTTATGGTGTCTTGTCCCTCCAGTGAGTTCGGTTGTCCTATGATGTGTTCAAGAATCCCTCACGCATGCTGTTGATCTAGTCCTTTTATTCCTTGTTATCGAATTACCATGACGGGTGTACTGACGATACATGCGAATCCTCAGATCCTTATCGATTCTATCCAACCATACAATGCTAGGTCATTTTCAGCCTGTGGCTCTCGATTGATGGTTCCAGGCAAGTCGATATCCCTATCATCGCCTTTTAACCCATGAGCAGTTGATGGAGTTTTAGCCACTCGCAAACCGAGCGAATTATCTGGCCTAAAGCGGATAAGTGTATGGATTCTTGATAGGTGTTTTTTTTTTTGATGTGCAAGTCGGTACTGACTGGTCTGGTTTTTATTCCTATATACCTACACATTCGAATGTTGGGATAAGAGGCCAGTCTCCGAAATTCTATGTCGAAGAAAGTACGAATTCAATGGGATACGCTGCTCCCCATTGCTGCTGTTGAAATAGCGGTCAGGTGATTAATTGCCAGTAACCGGTAACCCTCAACCCCCTTTCAAAAATTCAAACGTCATACCCGACGCCCAAACCTATCAATTCTCTGATCGATATATCAATGGCGCTCACCCAAGGGCTTTTGTAATCTGGATGTCATTTCCCACTTGATGGCAGTGGGTTTCCTTCTAGAATAACGTTGCGGCTACGATTTTTGACAGATCTCTCCCAGAGTCCCTCTGGAAATCCTTCCTTTTGTTGGCATTGGCATTCGCTGCGCCTCGGGCCTCCTAGAATGTACGTTTTTTTTCTTTTTTTATGACTTTCGTTCGGTATCCCTTCCTTTTCTTTTCAAATTCCCCTTGCATCATCGTTGGGTATACCCTTCAACCCTCGGAAAAGTCACAAAGTCATAAGGATAATAGAAATCCCAACCGACATCCGACCCTGCTTCCTTTCACGAAGTTTTCAGGTTGTCTTTTGGGATGGACCAAACAAAATATTTTGTGGCTTTTCATGAGGTTGATGTGACTTATCCATCTGCATGGACAGATTGTGCAGTACAGAGGGTGAGGGGGCGTTCCAAATGAGGCCCGGGTTCATTTTATCTCTTCTCTTTGCCTGTTTAGGGCAATTCCAGAACTGTCCTTGGTCCATCTTCATCTATACCAAGTGAACGACAAGTATCGAATACAAGGCCCATCTAGTCTCCGCTTTTGCCTTCAACTTGGCCCCCGACAATTTGACAGCCACGGGGATCGACTCCGTCCAAGAGATCTGGACAATTGCTTTTCACGTTTGAAACCAGCTCAACGGGCCTGCTGAGAGGAGTCGATTTCGGAGTCGCTGGGCGCTTAAAGCATAATCCTTAATCATAAAAACAACGGGCAGCTGAAGGTGGTTGGACAGAGTCCGTAGCCTCCGCCTCGAGCTCAGTTCCCGAAAAAGGCACTGTCAAGCTTGTTTTCCAGTCGATGTCAACGTTCTTTGAGTTCAGTGCGTTCGCACCGGCTACTCTCTGACGAGCTTGGTACGAGGCTGTGTTTTGACTGCAACGCGTGAAGGGAATAATCTTTCCCAAACACGATGAAGCGATGTAGCCGCAACCCATATGTCCCTTTACCACCAAGTCCAGCGGCAAGTTCATGAAGGTTATACTTGACGCATGACCCAAGGACAGGGGACCGCAAGTAATCGAAAGTGACCCGCATATTTCTGTATTTCCCGAACAATCCCCTTGCGGGGAGGCACACCATCACAATGTTGATATAAGGTTCTGAATATGCATTCGGCACAATGAAGCCGCGACCATGTGTCCCTTTATCACCAAATCCAGCAGCAAGTTATACTTGACGCTTGACGCGCGACCCAGGGACAGGCGACTGCAAGTGATGATCGCAATTGACTCGTAGATTTCTGTATTCCCCGAACAATCCCCTCGCGGGGAGGCACATCCTCGCAGTGTTGACATAAAGTTCTCTTGAATGCGCATTCGGTGTATCCAGCGACTAATCTCCCTCACCGGGCCATAGCTTCATTGCCATACCATTGCCACTACCTCATTCAACCCATCACCGATGATATTTGGCGGTCTTGAACTCGTGGCACTCCACCATCTCGGTGCTTGGCTAGGCACACACCTTGCAACTGGTGCAGCACATGGCGTACTCAATGCTGTTGGCACAGTTGTTACACAGACTACTCACAACGTTGGAGAAGTCGTTTTTCAACACGTCGCCACAGAGGCAGCCAAAAATGTGGGGACCGCAGCTAGTTCTAATTTTTGGGATTGGGTTGGCGATTTTTTTTAGGTTCATAAACCTACAAGGGAGGACAGAAGGGGAGACGGAACTTACAGGATACCAGTAACTGAGGGTTGGGGAAAGAAACTCTGATGTATTTGGTGTTTTCATTGTGACGCCTTTTCCTCAACTTCGTCCTGTCTTCTACAATAACCAATTGCATACATATTTTTACGGGTAGCGTCTGACACGGTTGACTACTACAATGTTGTCTTGTCTTGTCTTCCTTCTCTTTTCAGATTTCTTAGTATGACCTTTTATCATGCCTCGTTCTGACGTGGCTTCATCTAAGTTTAGTCATTTTCGTATTATGACCCCTTGTTATTTCTGTCTCGTATAAATAGCGACGAGATTATGCACTGTACTTAATAGTGAACATCAGAGCTTTATACTGTTCTTTTGATTCGCTAAGGCTATGATTTCTCGCATTTTCAAATTGCCTTTCATTCCACCGCGACGTCATCGGGCATGACAAACAAAATTTCTCATTTGAATATATACACATCCCTTTTGTCCCTTGTATATTGACATCTTAACCGAGAATTTCGCCCGTCCCGTGCCGTGAGAGTCCACCAAACCGAACTGAAATATAATTGAATAGTGAAAGTTGAACGGTCAAACTGCCCAGGCCTAAAATGAGGAAACCACAACGACATATAGAATTCAATACCTATAACGATGGGATTTGAATCATTCAAAAGTTAGATAGGTATAATGCACAGTCGCGTGTGGCTTCCTCGATCTTGGCTTGGCTGGGTTAAGGTTCCAGGACATGGATGTCAATAGAACAAGGGTGGATGCGTACGCGGATTGAATTTACTCACTTGCGCGGCTAATCGGAAAATGATGTTAGGGGATTTCAACTAATCCAAGTTGGAGAAGACAGGGACACTGAATGCGGATAAAGAAGTGACAAGGAAAGCCGCGACACTCCGGAATACCCAAAGCGAACGCATTGGAAGGATATCTGGCTCGCAAACACCATTTAAAATAAAACAAGGCAATGTATTAGCCTCATCAAAAACCACTTCCCAGCGTCAAATGGAAACCCCGAATGACAACTCCTGAATGCTCCACAACAGTGCAAGCAGGGTCAAGTGGGGGTGTATAACATCCTGATGAATTCCGTGGCTTTTTCCGAGGCGGTTACAAGATGTCGATGGGGACATCTCTAGTGAAGGAAACAAGAATAGGGAAGAAGATAGAAAGGAAGGAGAGGAACGAAAAGTAAACGTAGAATTTCTCAAGTCCTGGAGTAGGGTCACCAACAGCACCAAAATGGAAGAATGTGGTTGAGGGTATTCGGGAAGTGACCCAAAAACTGACAAAACGAGCATTTTAAGAACAACTTCTGGGAAGGTCATCTACTCGCACTGAGCGTTGACTTTGAGAGGGGTTTCTGCAAGCTATAGCGATCAGTAGGTTTTATAATAAATCGGGGGGTAGGTAAAGATAGGAAGGTTACAATGGGAGTATATCCCTCTAGAAATGACCATGCATTTTGCGGAAAGAATGTTGCCGCTTCTCTTCCACATCATCGCGAGAACGCGAGGCAAAATTGGAGGGATGCACGGCATGTAGCCACATCGCCAGAGTGTGTAGTAACACTAGAAAGTATCCATCATGAATCCTACGTGCTGAATAGACGAAATAAAGAAATACCTGGAAAGCCTTTGAATAAGTGGAGTCCTGATCACCAGGAGATCCGCCAGCGATCGGAGATGATCGAAGAAAGGAGGGGAAAAGCATAGTGGAGAAAATGGTACAGATGTTCCTACAGATGTTCCATTTGGAAACTCACCAGTACCTTTCGACCATAAACGCGCCCGAGTTCTGGACAGTGGATGGAACCGAGGTATGTTGTTTGATGACAGATCGTGGAGAAATCGCGAGTGGGAACTCTTCGGTATTTCCCGGCCATTTATTTGGATTGTTCTTTCCCACGACTCGTTTCTTCCACTGACAACTACACTGATGCCACGATGCTACTGCGTCTGTCCCTGCTACTAGTCAACGAAAAGCCAGGACATTGCAAAACTATCAGTCTTTCTCCCGACATGTGCTGTTCTACTCAGTGTGTGTTTGATTAAGAATGTGGAGTGTGCCTTGCGTCCGGCTTTTCAATGAGTGTGGTGAGTCTGGACACACGCTTGCTCCTCGTTCAAGCTTCCTCTCCTTCCTCGTCTCACCCTGATCGACTTTACAACACACATTGCGCAGCCCTTTTCGTCCATTCATACAATATTAAATCACATCACATTATATCTCCTCACAGACCAGTACGTTTTTCATCCTTACGACCCTCATGGTTCGTCTTGCGTCTCTGAGATATATTTTTACGCTGTTCAGGTCATAATCCTTTCTTCCTCCCCGTTTTTCTTGTTTACGTGGAATGCGGATACCTTCCTTTGCATGCCCATGCCTGGGAGTTATGCTCCTGCAGAATTTGGCCCCTGGTCATTACCCAGGGAGCCGAATGTGTCACAGTCCTCCAGAGTTTGAGTCTACGTACTGTAGGGAAGGTGACGAAGACAAGTTTAGATTGCGCACGGGCATTGTTTCGGGTTCATTACCCCTGCACGTGGTCCGTCTTCTATTCTGAGGCGTGGCTGATTTTCTGTCTTGTTCCTTATCACCCTTCCCACCCCCAAACATTCGGATATGGAAGCAAGGGCCAGGTCACTGTTGCCTTTGATCTTGAAGCAACAAGCACCATGTGGGCAGTTTGTATCTAAGCTGATGGGCTTTGAGCTTCTAGCTGGAAATGCGACATTCCTGGTCCTTGCCATCACCCCTCTAATTCCGGATCTCCTCCTTCCCGCTTTTCAAAGTCTCTATCTTTTTTACTTTCTTTTGTTTTTCGGGCGGTTCCTGTTGTGCTTGGCTATCCTATTTGGCCAAGCCAGAAAAGAGCGCTCTCCGGCCGGGTTTATCGGCTAAAGACGTCGAGTGTTATGAGGGTACACAGATCCACTTCTTCGCTTATTGTCTGGGGTTCCATTCTCGACGGCACCCACGCACCCCCTGTCATCATCTTTTCCACCAATAACGTACTGTTTTACTCATTACATTTGGTTAAGGATGTAGCCATTTTCCTCAAGTGGGCGCGGCTTTTCGACAAGCGCACCGCATTGAATTCTGGTTCAATGGTGCTCGACTGTATAGTCTCTCTTTCACTTTTCTTAGAATTGCCTCCTCAATCTGACTGCATCGAACTCTTTCTGCTCTGCCTTACCCGGTTCTTTTCCTTCTCGTCTCGCTCTCCTCCATCCTCATCTCATCTAATCAGCTTTCAAAAGTTGATGACCATCTCCTGGTGGATTTTGTCACAATTTTGTGAACCGATCCAGTTTCCTCGGGATTATTGACTTCTATTCAGTGTCTTGGGTCGATGCTCGTTGTTGTGAAGACACTATCGGTGATATTTATTGCTTCATCAGGTTTTCGGGTGGTGTTGAAATGACCGTCACGCGTGCCGCTTTCTTTGTTCATCTCTCTCATCTACGGTATGGCCGACATTGGAGCGGAAGAACCTTTTATTGAGGACGCTGAAAGTAGGACGTTGATCATTGTCGATTCAATGACAAGCCCACTGATTGTTGAACACAGGACTAATGGAGCGGCTTCTAGCTGTCATGATTGCTCGGAGCCAGATGGACGCCGGTGACGCTCAAGACCCGCCTGACGCAGCTCGATGGCGATCCAATAAGCATATATGGGATTTGAAAATCCAAGTAACAGGCCTAGCAGTAAGTGGGACACTCTGTATAATCGAACTGTCCCTTGCCGACATGGACCCAAGTTAGCAGCATTCCCTGTAATCATAGCTCAATTCCTTGTTTCTTTGGAGAGTGCACCAGAATCCCGACAGATTTGGATGCTCCTCTTCGGCTGGGTCTCGATTGCATTGTGTCTAAGCGCCGTGACTACTGGTTTAGTTCTTACCCAAATAATGGAGTCGGAATGGCGCGTCTCGAACAACCGGCCTAGTACTTTATGGAGAGTTTTAACCATTCACTGTGAGTTCTCAGTCCCATACCGTCAATTTCCCAATGTTGAATTTTACAAGGGAATATATGCACTTACGGAGGTCCATATATTTTGGCCTTCGCACAAGTGATTGGTTCAGCAAGAGAGGACAAGATCTTCATGTGGACTAGCTTTTTATTGAGCACGATTTGACTTTTAAGTTGGGTATATACCATCATCGTTTGGGATAATGGCGAGAATGAGGTGGTGTCAAGACGCACTGATTAGCCTCGAGGAAGTCCGCACTGCCAACGTCCAACATGTACAACGCTTTTTCCTCGCGTCCTACAATTCTCAGCTAACGCAGTGCAGGTTTTACAGTTTAATTTGCCTCCAACATTGCACGTCACAAACCACCCTTCGCCAGACTCGGCAACGCATACAGACCCTCGAAGCAATCACGGTGGCCTTCAGCCGACATTCCGTGGACTATGACCCGATCGCGTTCATCGTAAACACTTCGCGACCTTGTTAGATTTTTTTTGGAGTTCAGAACACAATTTATATGAGCCCGATTGAGACAAATTACGAAGCTCTTGAAGAAGAGCTCTTGGGAAGGACGTCTAGTGGCACTGCGCGTCGAGTTCCTGTGAGGCAGAGTGATTAGTAGTTTTGATCGTAATGTGAGAGTGAGGAGCACATATCAATAGTAAGTGTACACTTAGAGTACATCCCTCTATAAATGACTATCCTTGGTCATAGAACGATGTAATAGCGGAAAGAATGTTGCCTTTTCTCTTCCACATCTTGTCGAGAACACGAGGCGAAAATTGGAGGGATGGATGGTATACCTAGGCACATCGCCAGTGTGTGTAGCAACACAATGATCCTAAAAATATTGCGCACAAAATGGACGAAATACAGAAATACCTGGAATACTTGTGAATAAGTCTGAGCGAGGCCGAGTTCATGATCACCAGGAGATCTGCCAGCAATCGGAGACGATCAAAGAAAGAGGGAAGGAAGGAGGGTGGAGAAACTAGTAAAGATGCTACATTTGGAAACTCACAAGCACCGTTCGACTGTCACAAGATTCCCCACTGGTATTTATAGGCCCTTCGTGGGTAGGCCTGGCATTGTAGCACGTGGATTACCGATGAAGGGTACCTGAAAACCACAGCGAGCAGTGTGTGTGTATATCTCGAGGTAAGGAAGAAGGCCTAAAAAACGATATCAGTATTTTATGGCATCAACCCACGTTTGAGTTTCTGCTGTTCGCGTCACCTAACACCTGTAAAGTTCCTCGCCCAAAAGCCAAACCATGGTGAACATGAGCTGTCGGTGGATGTCCACAAGAGTCACATCCAGAAATCGGCATCGTTTCTGTCAAAAGTAGCCATCTGGCTATCACATTTATCGCCGAATGTTGGATATTCACGACCGACTCGACCTTATCATTTGCTCAGGCCACAGCAACACACCAGTCGTGGTTGAGGGGAGGCAGTGATGTGGTATTGAGTCAAGGAGTTGATGAAATGCATCGTGCCAATACAAACCCAAACAGCGCCAAATTACGCGTACCTTTTTTTCCCATCCTTCGCGTCCTCGTCGGTTCAGTCTATCACCTTTTTCCAAATCTTACCGTCGTTCGAATGCCTCCCAGATTTCTTTCCGGTGCCACTCCGACTTATCAACCTTTCCCGCTTCCCCCTGAACTGGATGCGGTTCCAACGCCTGTACGTCTACCCCAGATCCTTTTTTTTGCAAATGATCCTGTTACTAACATTATCGTTTAAAGCTTAAAATGGACATCTATACATATTCCTCTACGGGATTTAGCGTCATGAATTATCGGCCAAAACGGCCTAGCGAACTTGTCACTGCTATGACTGAACAGCACGAGGAACGCGAGTTGGACCGGTTCGGACGCGAGATTCGAGGGGCCGGGGAAAAAAGAAAGGAAAGGCATTCTTCCGCGTGAGTTCCTGGATATCCATTGGTCAAAAAAAGACTAGCTCATTTGGTATTTCAAGGCACATCTGACGTGGTACGGGTTTGAGTATAACGAAGATGACACCAGGGAAGAACTTGAGGAAAAATTATGGGCAGCGATGACCGCACGCCCTCCACCCTCCCTTCCACAGGAAATATTCGAAATTGAGGCACGTATGCGCCAAATGTGGCTCAATGCTGCTGCGGAGCATCAAGAGCTGTGGGTGTTTTTAAGTTAGCACAGCGATTCAACATATCTAACCTTATACAATTCATTAGTATTAGGAATATACGAGCCCAGCGGGCCGAACTCACTGGTGCCAAGGCCTATGGGATTCAACGCGAGAACGGACTAGGAGGTGCACGCTTCAGACCGTATTAGATAAGATTACAATTGTTGGGATAGGCATAATATATCCAAAAGGCCACCAAGTTAGGAATGGTTAGTATTAATTGTAAAAATTCTTGGAACCTCCCAGTGGGGACGGCAGATCTGCAGAGCAAGACAGGAAGGACAGACAAGGAGCCAACAAGCAGCGATTGACAACCTCTCGTGAAGTGAGATAAGCAACGATGGACGAGAATATTTGGCCCACGCCACAAAAGGGGCAGAAAGGGTAACACTTCTGATATATACTCCAGAACTGGATTGGCTCACAAGAATGGGACAAATGATTCACCTAGATCTAGAAGCCAAAGGTTGACTACGCCACCACTGATCAGAAAGTGTACATAAAGCCCCGCGAGAGAAATCCCATAAAATGGAACACCTGCAACCGGGGGTTATATCACAACAAGCAGATGGCGAAGTCGACATTGCGGCTGATCCATAAGTGGGAAATGAATCACATCAAAAAAAAAAAAAAAAAAAAAAAAAGTAGACAGAGAATTAAATATCCCGATCTCCAGAAAGGGATCAACCCATTGAACGCTCAATTGTCCACGGACACTCGAACTCGAAATATCCATTCAAGTTGTCCCGGGTCTAAAACCGAGGAAAGCGCATCACAAAACAAATGGAGAATCACACTACAGCTCCAAAGACCGATAAAAACATAGGAATTGGGGCCCTTCGAAGTTCGAAAGCAGATAGGTGAAACGACTGATTTCGCAGTGAGTGCCTTCCTCGATTTTTGGCTACTGGCCAACGACAACTATGAATAGCAATGCGCGTATTGGCCAAAATACGGATAGTGATGGCAAAAGAAATGGGAAGCGTCGTAAGCTGAACCTCATCCACCCGCATACCCGATTGAAAGGTAATGAATAGGGATATTGACCCACCTGCTTGTATTAATGGAAGAGCGATGTGATTTTAGGTGCATCTGGAGGAGTATAAATTAGGTTGAGCGATGTTAGCAAGGAGGGGGAGAAAGAAAAGGTCAACGAACTTGCAACGAGCTGTAACGGACATGCTCAATAATGATATATATACCTACCGATTCACGGGAACCTTCCCCAGCTGGATCGCCCAGGTAAGTGATCTGGTATGTATACAATCTTATCTTCAGAGGTCGTTACCACATCCATCGGAGGTGCAAAATCGAATATTTTGATGGAAACGTCGCGCAGAAGGGGACAGATGAGGGGACGGTATTGACAAGAGGTGTGCGATGTCCCGTCGTTACCAGTCCAATGACAGTGATTATGGAGCGACGATAACGCAGAAAGAGCCTACGACGTATAGATTGAGTTCCAGAATGATAGAGTTGACGAATTAACGCATTCGCGAAAAGACAACTGGCCGATCCGCGTATGATCTGGAATCGACAGATTCAAACATACGAGCGCGCGATGACAGGAACGCCCGAAATAATCGACGAAACCAAAAGTGCTTCGGCTTTCGTCATGGATTGCCCTAGGGTGCCAAGATATAAGTATTGACCCAAAGCTGAAGTGGCTTTGGACGATGTTGATGTTAGTCCACGAGCCAGTTTTCCACCCAGTTGGAGGATGTCCTGGAGATTGTTGTTAGTCTACCTTTGCGAAGAAAACAAGGGACAAGAGATCGTAACGAACCGAACCAGATGACACAGGTAAGATATACATAGAACATATCGCAGGACCAAAGAAAGAGAGTAGATCGCTGGGGGAAAGGGTCGTTGGACGGGAATCACGGGATGAACAACCAAAGAACTATCCAACTCAACAATTCGGGAAATACTGCTCTCAAATTGAACATGAAGGATACCATCTATACTGACACAATTAGATGGAGAGTAAATTGCTTTGAGCAGCATCAGACATACCTGGCCGCAACCCATTTTGGGCAGAATACCGCCACTTCCCCATTACTCTCGCGTCCCAAATCCAAGGCAGCCGGCCACGAACCCGAGGATCCCTGCGACGTTGGACAACATTATGGTTATGGTTGGTAACATCTTGTCGCTGTCTATTGTGCTGTCCGGGAATGGGTTTCTGAGCGCCATGGTCCTCGATAAACGATGTTCATACACTCTTGCACAGCTCCCTGGCAGGTATATTCACCGCACCCAAGAACCTTAAGGTAATTCGCATCTAGCTAGGGTGAATCTCAGATATAAAGGGGAAAATTAATGAATATCGCACCACTTGGCGGTCAGTGCTAGCGATGGCGTAGATGGTACCGCTGAGTCCGCCATCTCGATGCCAGATGGATATCATGGGGATGAAGGCTATTACCAAGCAATAATTAAACGAGATTGTAGGAGGCGTCTCAGAATATAGAACGCGTTACCGTCGTCGAAGGCGATGCCTGGCGACCTCTGGCGACGTGGACGTTGGTGGAAAGAAAGGGAATCGTGGGAAATCTGATTTCTCATGTGGCAGATCTTTGAAAACAAAGGACCTAATTATAACTCAAAAGCTAATTCTGCCGATCGATGTGCTTCTGCCTGGACCGAATGGCAGATAACACGAGGTATTGCGAGCCTCGTCCTAAATTATTCTGGGCAACGAAAATAGGATCTCACACGGATTTTCATAATATATGTTG
>Ga0307509_10008974_pt1 | contig 12606 bp, 15 predicted proteins | sample 10_EM_MG_FD_202245 | JGI IMG/M metagenome (GOLD analysis project Ga0307509, IMG submission 202245) | Populus trichocarpa ectomycorrhiza microbial communities from riparian zone in the Pacific Northwest, United States - 10_EM | ecosystem: Host-associated > Plants > Roots > Unclassified | place...
TAAGGAGAAGGAATACAGTCGGCTGGGGCGGTATGCTCGTCGGGATAGTGCAGCTGCTGTGCGCTTGGCTGGGCGGTGGGTCAGAAGACGCCAGTTTGATTCTGAACTGTGCCATCGTAGGAGGTGCGAGAGATCAGCTCATTCGGACAGCAGCTGTATTGGATATATGACGAGTTCAGTACGTAACTTTCAATGTTCAACGTTCATTGGTGATTTTCTTATACAATTCCAACTATATAGCCAACAATCATCCTTTGATAATCCCATCTTGCGAATACCGCTTCTTATACTCTGCGGCCATTTTGTCGATATTGGCCTCAGAAATAGTCGCCCTATATTCCGCCGCCCATGCCTTCACTTCAGACTCCTTCACCGGGTCTTTCTTCTTCTTCCCCTGGATCAACTGGTGCAAGTACCCTGCCGCATCCTCAATATCATAGTGTTTCGCAGTTGCCTTGCCCACTTTCTCGAGCTTGGCAACGAGCGAGTATCTCCAGGGCGCTGCGAGCACAGTTAACCCGGCCCTCTTGAACAAGACGATGTTGGCTGTAACGGCCTCGTTGTAGAGCGACTCGATATTGTTCGCGTTAATGAACAGCGCGGTATGGTTGTTGAGCCAGCCATTGGCAAGTCCGAGTTTCTTGGTGACGACCTCGGTTGCAACCTTTAGCTCTGCGGAGACACCCTTTCCATTCCCAAAGAAGTCGACATCCGCAGTTGACGCCCGGGTTCCTATAGGAGGAGAGTCGGATTTCATTCAACAGGGACGATGTCATTAATATACGGAATGCCTTTACCGAGCAAGACGGTGTTGATCGCGCCTCCGACGGCGACAATCACGGCGTTGTGCTTTTTCTTTTCGAGTTCTTTTGCGACCTCGCCAAGCGCTTCCTTGATTTGGGCGCTGTTGAGCGGTGGGTCAACGACGCCTGTTGCGTTATCAGGAATGGGAAGGGGAACTTCTATAGTCGGGACATACCAGGACGATTGAACAACTCGCGGAGAGTGGCAGTGTCAGATCTGGAACCACTCAAACAGTTTCCCATGTTTCTTGACGATTTGAACCAGTGTGAATCTGGGGGGGATTGGCGGGCGACGTGGCCTTGCATTATATATATCACAGGTTTCCACTGCCATATTTTCGTCCTTCGAAAGCATCTTTGAGGGGATTCTTTTGTGGTGCGATCATGGGGCCGTGTTGGAAGGCCATAAGACGGTTTTGCCTTTATGTCACTGAATTCATGGGATTACTGCGGTATTTTTATATGTACCCTCTTGCCTTGAACCTTTAGCCACATTCATCCATGGTATCCACGAGAAACCCCTAGTATTTCATCCCCTCCTTCTCTTCCTTGCTAACAATCAACGATGAACGATGTTCAGATCAACCTTGAGCCTCTCCCACCCTTCGTATCCCAGCTACTTGCCGAACGCGCAAAAATAGTCCGTCTCTTCCCTATCCGCCGCCAGATGGACTGGCGACACTCCCAGCTCCGCCCACCGCTCCTCCAACGCGTCCTCTCGTTCGGCACATCGTCCACACGTTCAAGTAACACTTCATATCTCCCCGATAACCCTGCAGCCTCGTTCTACCGCCTCTACCAATTCCTCGTCATCGATTGGACGATCCAGTTCCGTAATGAGCTCGAGTACTTTTGGGGGCAAGCGTCATGGGCGCTTGTTGACTTACCTGACCCATCAAGGGATGAAGATTCGGATTCGGACTTGAACTCGGCGGCTAGGGTACGCAAAGCCGTTATGGCGGGACTCACGCGTATCATGGCAAGAGCTTATAATCGGCTGATCAGCGAGGGTCTACCGAGGGATGCGCCTCCGATGGTGGATGATTGGGATGAGCTGAGGGCCCGCCCACGCGTGTTGGAGGAGATCCCAAAGTGGGCTGAAGAGATGGGGCAAGTTGAGCCGGTGGTGGAGATTCCGAATGTGGAGGGCAAAATATTGGGAGAGGAAGAGGAGGCATCGGAGGATTTTGCGAGGTATGGAATTAGGATTGCGGAACCTCATTGGGTGTTTGTGTAGGGCGAGCTTTGTTTTTGCCGCTTTTGGCACTTGGAGTTGTGGCGCATGTCGATTAGGCGCTGGAACTAACTCGGGCTAACACTTACTTACTTCTTATCATTTTGCTTGTCTTGCTATATATTTATACTAGGTCAGTTCTCATTCTAACTTCTGTTGTTTTGAGTCTTGGAGGGCACATGTAATTCGCTATTCGATTTACCGGCCGAATTGAATGTTTACAGAGAGAAAATCGGACGAGCATAAAAAAATATTTCCCCTCAAATCCCAGAACTTCATCGCATTCGAGATCGCAGAGCCATTCTCATCACTAGAGGAGGCCCTTGACATGCCAGCCAATTTTTCTCTCATAAGTAGTTATTTGAGACGGCTCATTGTAATGCACTCGCCCGAAAAGCAAATCTCGAACCTTCAAAGCCTTCCCGAGGAAATTTCTGGATCCAATTCTCGTTTCCCTGGATGTTCAATTCAGAAAGTGTCTCGCACTCGTAATGAATTTTATGTCTGGATCCGGATTGTGGTAGTTGAATTACACGCAAGTCACTGCGGGAGTGGCTAGTAACCAACTTAATATTAGAAATATAACTGTTATGTATTCCGGGCAGAGAAATAATTTCCATATTAAAACATTTTATTTGGATATACCGTAAAAATTACATCGTTCAGGGGTTATAGCATAGTCTACGTAGTATAGGATACAATATCTAGAGTTACATCCATCCGTCCAGGGAAAAAGGCTCGACAAGCGAGGAAAATTCAGCTTGAATTGAATGAAGCAGTTTGGTCGACATCGATAACCACACTGTCTTCACCTATCCCAAAAGTTTCCTCAAACTCCTCCAACAGGTCATTTGTCTCCTTCGAAATTGCAGCGAGAGCCTGAACCTTCGTCCAAGTCTCCAACGTCGCCTCGTCGTCCTTTTCTCCCCCCTTGCCACTAATGCCACCCATTCCAGGAATAGGAAGCAGCAAGTCGTAACCCATAAACATCTGCACAGCACGAACGCGCTTGTACGTCTGTTGTATCAGCTTGAGCGATTTGATCTGCGTAGTTTTCGCCCTCGACCCAGTGGAGTCGGCAAAAGAATCGTCCCCGACTCTGCTACCCCGCAGCCCACCTGCTCCGATAATAGGGGAGGAAATAGGGGGGAAAGCAGATGAGGATGCCGGGCCAAGATGCACAATCTTCGGCAGACCCGGAGGCCGATCGTGTGGGGTGACGGGGGAAATCTGATATCCTGGTCGTCGGCTTGGGATTTCCAGCAGAGATGGCGAAGGTATTGTCAGATTCAGAGGAGCCGACGCCGAAGGCATGAGGCGCGGCGATGACTCGGGAGATGGCGCCAACGCTGATACCCGTTGACGAGACTTGGAAAATATGGATGTGGACACACGGCGGCTGCTTGGGGAAACGGGTATGGGGCTGAGGCCACCACTAACCCCTTGGTTTCGAAGTTCATGGTCAAGGGTGAGGACTTTTTCCATCATGAGGAATTTGAGTTGTGTGCGGAGAGGGTTGCTGTAGGCGCAGATGAATTCAAGCATAGACCAGAGCGAATAATCAACGATGCGTGGGCGATAAAATGTTGGTATGCGTTCTCCGCGTGAAAGAGCAGATCCAGGACGACCGCTAATGTCGAACGACGATGTAGAAAGAAATAGGTTGGAACTAGAACTTGATAGATTGAATTGTCCGCTATTTCGTGGAGATCCTGTCGGTGTCGTGACAGTTGAACTAACCTCAGGACTTAACGCAAATTCTGCATTCCCGTCGGCCAGCATTGTTTTGAAGAAAGACGCAAGGCGCTCCCAAATTCCGACCTGCGGTAGTGATGAAATGTCCGCTGCACCACGAACGATAACGGCTTTGATGACTTGGAGGGCCGTCATGAAAGTGGGTAGATGAGAACGCCAAAATGCGCCTTCTTGTCGACCCTTTTCACTTGGTTTGAAACGGAAGGAACCGCTGATACCACGAAAGGCATGGCGAATATCGTTTTCATCTTTACGACTCTTCTCGCATGCCGACATGGCATAGATTAAAATGCGGATCCATGCAACGGAAATCACCTTTCGGTGTTCTGGCTTTCGCAGTCCATCTGCAATGATTTGACTCTCCGTTTTCATGGCCATTGTAAGAGGGAGAATGACACCAGCAAGGAAAAGATGAGTCGGAGGTCGTTTCTCGAGTTCAGTAATAATGTCAACCTCTCGAAGGAAGATGGCTTCAGCGAATAGTGAAACCAGAATTGGACGATATTGGAGGGTCATGAGCTGATTTTCCGAGGCCGCAAGTTCACACGCCGCCAATCCAGCCGTGCAGATTTCTCCGACTACCACCTGGCAAAACGCAGGGTCCGCTGCATATGTAGGGATTTCCGAAAGCTTGAGGATCGTTTCAAAAACGGACGTAAAATCCACGGTGATCATGTGCGCATGAAGGATTGGAGATAATTCGTGGAGGAAGGCAACAACTGCCTTTGGGAGTGCTTGTTCTTCGCGATGGAGAAGCATTTTAACAAAGTCGCCAAGGAATGATGATATAACATCCAAGTTGCTATTGCCCCAGTCTTTCAAAAGACTCTTGATAATATCAATGGCTTGACGGGCGACGGCAAGGGAAACTTGACCTCCTGAAGCACCAAAACCGAGAACAAGCTGGAGGAAGTCGAGCCGTATAGCTTTCGCGTCACTAGGATTCCTGGACTGTTCTTTCGTGTCGCCTTCTGCGAGAGGGTCTGACGACAAAAACGCGACATCTTCTTCACGAGTCTGAGCTTTCGGGAATTCACCTCCTTTGGGTTTGGAGAAAGTCTTCGTTAATATCTGACCAAGAGCCGCTATTCCGTCTGAGAGGATTGCCCGAGCCGACGCAGATGCATTATAGAGATGAGGGGCTAAGAAGCGCAGAAGTCGGAGGAAGTGCTGTGCTCGTGAGATCGAAAGGTCGTGGGCGATGACCGTGAGGAATAATCTAACGAAATCGTCCATGCTCAAGCGAGTGCTCTCGTATTCATCGGGAAGCTGGAATGACATCTGAATTCCAGTTTGCGATTCGACGCGCCGCATCGCCGCCAGGAAGGTTTGTGGTTTCTCGTCTGCGGTATGAATGATCAAGGCTTCACGTTCTTCGGCCTTGTTCACGTTATGGATCCCAGCAACGTCAACCGCCGAAGCAGATACCCCTTTCCTAAGCGAAGAAAATAGATCGAAAACGCCCTTCGAGAACCACGCGCCGTCAATGTCAGGGAGGCTACAAATTTGGCCAATGGCATTGATGCTTTGGTATAAAAAAGATTCCTTATGCAGGGCGTAGAATCGGCTGACGGCGTACTCGATCCTTCCACGAATACCTGGATGCGAGGGCCGTTCGGTATAGACCTTCACTAAGGCTGGCATGAAAAGTGTGTAGCCTCCACCTGCTGTAAATAGTCGCCGGAATCGGGTGCTAGCAACCATGAGGGCTGTATATCTCTTAGCTCGAACTTTTTCAAAAAAAAAACGAATGGCAAACTAACCAATGAGGACCTGGCTGACAACATTAATATCGTCTCCATGTACCACAAGTGTTCGATTCAGTCCATCGATAAGGATGGCCAACTCGTGACGGTCGCTCAAATGTCTAGGCATCGAGCGAAATATTTGCGCCACGAGCAGAATATAACTCCGGGAGATCATCAACGATAAGACCTCGATGGTTGTATTCGGTAGCGATGGTCGAATACGTGAGACGGGTTTTCGGGGCATGAAGTCGTACATTTCCAGATTCTTGGTTAAACCATCGTCGTGCAAAGATGGTAAAACGAGGCGCGACATGTTCTTTCGGACGACCTGGACATCTTGGTAATTGCGTTTCAGCATCGAAAGGAACATCATGTTCTGTGATACTCGTATCATGGTGATCGATATCAGGCTCGGTGGAACGGGCTCAAAAGGATTATTCGAGTTTCCAAGATATTGCGGAAACATAGGGCCTTTGGGGGCTGATGAGGAAAACCAGAGAGAGCCAGATGGGATGACAAAATGTTCAATTTTCGAGCGTCGAATTTCCCGAATCGTCAGGCCACTGACTTGCGTTGCAACTCTCGCCATGATTGGTATGGCAAGCCCAAAATCTTGGAGAGCATCCGCAGTATTAACATTTCTAGAGATGTGTTTGAGGAAACCGGCTAGGTTGTTGAAGATATTATGGGTTAAGGGAGGCGGAAGCACGCGTTTTATGTGTAATAGGGCACCAAATGTAGAAATCGCCAATTGAATATCTTTGTTCTCGCCGGAGAGGTAATCAAGGATAGGTCGCGTCAGAAGCGCCGGATCGTTCCGCATCATGTCGAGGATTGTTGTTCGCGCCGCGGATGCCACCATGATGTTGGAATCATAAACTAACTTGGCGAGTCGAGGGAAAATGAGTGTCAATGGCGGAACAAAAACAGCCTTTCGCTTGACTCCGCTGATGGGCCCTCCTGAACTTGAATTTCGACGCAGAAGAGTAACAGCATCCTCAGATGGCTGCAAAGCCTGAGGCTGGTCCCGTTGTAAGCGTGGTTTTCGGGGCGATGGCTGCGGACTAGAGAGAGGAGAAACGGGTGGTACCGACGTCAGGTCGCCGCTTCCTACCTCAAGGCGGTCCATTTGGTTTGCAGGAAGGATAGAAAGGGGAGTCTTGATCAATTCTGCCTTTGGATCAACAGCACCAAAATCTTCTTCTGCCCATCCAAGCTCTGCCAAACGCTTTCGCAGTTCCGACGGCACTTCATCTCTATCTTTGGCTTCGCTTGAGTCTTCAACATGAACGTAATGACTAGTTCCCATATCGGTTGCAACGAAGGGCAGTGGTGGGCGAGCTAACTTAAATGGCCGATGTGTTCGATCCGTGATGAAATTTTGAGAGATAATTTGGAATCGCCAGTTAATCAAGATGCTAATCTTCCGTACCGCCTCCAAGCGAGTCGTATCATCCGATCTATGAATTAATCAGTAAACGAATAAAGGTAGAAGAAGGTAGCTAACGTTTGCATATCCACCTCAATAACGGCAAGCAAATCCATCGGGTTCCTTTCAGCACATTGCATGAGCAGGAAGCAGGCCGATGCTGTCAGCGACGAATCCACGTTGTCCAACATGCAATGCTGCCAAAGAATAGGCCCAAGAATTTGATAATCCTCGTTCGCGATCAGGGTTGACACCGCGACGAAGAGCTTCATGGATTTTGGAGGATAGCCTTTCGAGAGTGAATCGATGAGCCTCCGATGTTCGACAAAGGTGGCCGCGATGTCGAGTGGCTTCCCTGCGCCAGCTTGTTCCGCCAGAATGGTTTTGGAAACACCAGCAGCTAACATCGATGTGTGTCGCTGCAAGCAGGTAGAAGTAAGGAGAAGAAGAATTGACCACATGTTGAGAAAAGTATTACCTTATGACTTTGTTGTATACCTTCTTGTGCTGCGAGGTACAGTCCTTGAACGCGTTCCACAGAATCGGTTACTTCTTGTTCCAGGTCGCCGACATATTCATCTGCGAAAAATTCCTCAAACCATCGTAACATCTTGGACAACCAAGGAGCAGGCTTCGTGGATCGAGTTAACAGCCGGAACTCGCGGAATAGAACGCAAAGAAGCATGCGTTGAGATGGCGGTAGCAGTGTCGTTCGTTCCTTTTTGTAATCAAAAAAATATTTAACGAATCTTGAAAAAAATCTTTAAGACTTGCAGTACCTTCGACTCGATCACCAGCCAAAGCCGATTTTCCAGCGTTGCCACGTATCTCACTGCGCTCGTAAATCGGGCATCGGAAGGCTTGTAAGGAATATGTTAATTTGAACGCAACAAGGAACAAAAGGAGCTCACGTTCACAGCAGCTTCCTTGTCATGTCTAACACCTTGGATTTTTCCAATAAACTCTACCAACAATACCAGTTGACCCAGGCGCGCAACACCCCATTGACCCGACATGCCAGAATTATCACTCGACACGCTTGCGTCACCCATAAGGGCAACACACATCATCTCCACGTCACGCAACCAGTAGTCAGTGACATACTTTGAGTGAACTTGGAGTGTGCAAAGGTGGTTGACAACGATGACCTCCTTGTCCGATGCTGCGCAAGCAAATAACGGTTTGAAGAATACAGGCGGCAACGAGTTTGAGAGTGCTGTCAGAAATGCAGATAACTTGGGTGAAGGGTAAGGCGGAGGGTCTTCGACCAGTTGCTATGAGTAAGTTAATTTACCGACTCGATGACGAAAATGACTGGACCGACATCGTTCAAAATGGGAATAAGGGAGGAGAAAACAGGTCGCTTAATATCGTCGGGTATGTACCTCAGTAAAGAGGACAGGACTGATGTTGAGATAGTCCAATCTCCCAATATCTAGCGAGAACAGGTGAGAAATTGCAAAGGACATATGAAGTTGGCCTTACGATCTGGTTCAAGGCCCTTTCAAGAACAGATTTCCAAGGAGAACCACTTCCAACCCTGTACCACTGACTCAGTGTACCCATAGCCCACTTGACCAGCTCTCTCGTATTATCCCAAGCTTCTGCAATCCTGGGGCTCGTGCTACCAAATACATCTGGTTTGGGACTTGGAACGATAGATTCCTGATCGAGGCAAAGGAGATGCAGAAGGAGTTGGACAACGGACTTGCGGCATTCAAGGACAATTTTGTCGTCTATCTCAGTGTCTGTATCCAGTGCTTCCGCTTCTGGAATAACCCTGCTTTGAAGTATCGCAGTGATGTGCTCGGGAGTTGCTGAACTACTGTCCTGGAAATATGCAAGAGTGGGGAAAGAGGATGATGAAGATGAAGGATTACGAGAAGTAGCCGGAGTTGAGATTGGAGAAGGAACCATAAATGACCTAAGAAGTGACAATGACAGGCTGCAAAAAGTGTTCAGTTTCCTTGCGCAAATAATTGCCTGCAAACTTGTCCAACAGTCAAATGATGGAATGGGCCAATATTGCTGGAAACCATAAGCATCAGGGCCACCGAGATCCCAGGAACAAGGGGACAGACCTCAACAGCGTTGCACAGCAGCCACTCTCCGCTTCCAGGAGCGCGTTCTATGCAGTGTACCAACGAGTCCACAAAAAGTGCTCTTCTTATGTGTCCCAAATGCCTCTGATCTGCCGCTTGATATTCGACACCATAAAACTCTTCAACTTTGTCATCTTCTAGCTCGCCTAGTGATCCGGATAGGAATTGCGGGATCAATTCCTGCAGGAGGTGAATGTCTGGGTGCGGAGCTTGTTGAAAATTGGCAGGAGCGAACGCAAAGGAGCCATAGTCATTGTCTTGATTTGCATAAACTGGATCAAAAGTTGGTCTAGTTGACGAGGTTGACGAGCGGTAGAGTGAGACCAGAAGTAACAATAAATTGTTTGAAATCGTTTGGAAACCTTGAGGAGTAAGGAGTATTCTGTTCTTATCTCCTGGTACCAAAAGGCGCCAGAGGAGGCCTAGAACCCGGGTTCGCGTTCCGCTGGGTGGAAGGGTGCTCGCAGCTTTGGTGCACCATAAGCATCGTTCAACTGTGGCTGCCTGGGCGTTCACTAGGTGAATAGGGATACAAGGCGAAGTAATTTTGAATCACCTCGTCGGCAGGAGTCCAACTCTTTGATATTAGCTCAAATGCCTCCATTGCAGTTGCTTGCTCCTCTTCAATCTTCGGGGCAGGATATTTCGTAGGTGTAAGGAAAGGGCATAGAAGCGTCGACAATACATGATTTTCATGGGGTAGGTTAACAGATAAGTGCTGCTTTGAATCCCGGAGTGGTGCAGAGTGATAGACCAGAATCTGGTACAAAAACCGAAGGGAAGGTGCTGCGGGCCCCAAGGAACTGGTCGAAGACGATGCCAATGATGCGACGGATTGTGGGCGACGCAGATAATCCAGCTTCTTCCCTGTTAAGTTCGACGAGGTATTCGTTCCTGTACCTGTCAACGTTGTTGATGACGAGGAAGCCTCCCTTTCTTTTGCGTTTTTATGTTGTTCCGGATACCTTGCAGTCGCACACGCCCGCAAAATTTCCCCCCCAAATTTGCGAGTATCGTCAATGACTTCTCTCGCCTGTTCAACGACATGCTTGAACCCCAATCTTGCGAGGCGCGATGGTTTGGGAGTGGTGGACCGAGACGGAAGGTGACTGTGAATTGAGGATTGAGCAGATCCTGGCCTTTGCGGAGGTGTCAATGGTCGGACAGGGACAGGCAGAACATGTTGTCTCAAATTTTCCCAGCGGGAAGCGGTGGTTGAAGGTAGTGGTGATGCTATATCAGAAGTAAACGAACGTGATGGAGCGCGAACAGGTTCAAGTTTAGGGCTTTGTTCACGAGGAACCTGGTTGTCCCAAGGTCGTGGTATTGAAGCAAACACAGAGCCAAAATCATCCGCCGGCGCTGCTTCTGAAGTGGGTTCCGGTGACAATCTCGTGGGTCTTGGAGAATGTATTATTGGATCTTGCTCGTCTGCCTGTTCCTGGACATTGGAAAGGTCGAACGGATTTGATTGCTGCCTTGGACCCCTCGGTGGTTGATGATCGGAGGACGAGCGACGCGACGAGGCTGCTGATTTCACGGAATCAAAGGAGAAGATACGACGAGGTTTTTGCCTTGTTGAATCAATATCTTTGTGGTCATTGTTGTCGCCCTTTGTCAACATGAGTGTAAGGACGCCTTCATATGTTCTTCCCACGCTGCCACAACTCATTCTCTTCACCGCCATCACTCTCCCCATTCTCTCCCCACATTTTATCAGCCAACACCTGACCGCTGATAACACTGCAGATACTCCAGGCCCCTTCTTCATGTCTACAAAGAAGCTGACCTTTGAAGCCTACAAGCTCATCACTGACGAATTGTGGCGTAGCGGGGGCGGTTCTACTGCTCTCAAAAATCTGGCGCTTGTATCTCGGCCCTTCCTGGATCTTTGCAGAGCATATCTCTTTCGTCAGGTTACCATTGTAATCAGGTCTGAAGGATGGTCAACGTACACCAAGGACAAAACCCAATACTTGACACCATACTGCGAAAAACACGCCATCTCCTTCTATATGTTTCTAGTGACCCGGCCCCATATCTTGAGGTACGTTCGTTCGCTCGAACTTATTTCCGAGAACGAGAATCGGGGATTTCATCCACGCGATGGTTGGAATGCCGTCGTACCATGTCTTGTTACGTTGTTGAACTCCATTAAGCGTCTACATTTTCTTGACATAATTGCCACTGCCGGGACGTCATCTAATTGGCACACCCTAGATCCAGAAATCCAGAGGGCTCTTATTTTTCTAGTTCAGCGACAGGAAGGCCAGCCGATATCGCTTGGTTTATTTGCGGTAATGGGGGTTGGAGAACGAGATTTCCTCACCTTTTTGACAGCGTGCACAGATGTTCGACTGTACTTTGTTGAACTGTGGCCGTTACCAAGCTGCCCATTTCCTTGGATTTTTCCTTCTGGCTCTCTTCTTTCATTGAAAGTTGGTCCATGTACAGAACTCGGGACATTTTCTTCGTCAGCGCTCCTCTCCGATAGAAATTGGCTGAATGGTCTTCAGCGGCTCACCCTTGAGACCATTCCCCACAATCTGGAGGCCTATTGGGCCATTGCTCTTGCTTGTCGAGGCACATTATGCCACCTTTTATGGCGACTTGTCGTTAGCCCAACCAGTGGGTCTTATCAACCTGTCCTTCGTCTTTCCGCTCACTTCAAATATTTAGATCCGCGTGAACTTTGGGATTACAAAGTTGAGCTTGCGCATTTTCCTAAGCTCCGCACTATTACTCTCCAAACTTCAATCCACGCCGGACTGGACAATATATTCCAAATATTATCTTCCGTCGGACCTGAGAATCGCATTCATATTCTCAGGATTACTCTCGATGGACCAGGCCTATGTCCATCCCAGTGTCCTTGTGTTTTTGACGTCCCTCGCGCTCTATCATGGACAAATTTGCAAGGTTTGTTGGCAGACGAGAAATTCAAAAATCTCCGAAAGATATTTCTGGTGTTCAATTGGAGCCCACAGTTTATCGCCTCGAATGCATGTAACCCCAACGCCACTCAATTGGATGATGTATTGTCCAAACTTACCGATCCACGTCTTGTAGTCGTCCATCAGACGTTTGCGCCGGTAGGAGTTCGACCCAGACGGCCTTACAATTAAACACCGTCTATTTTGCGCTTGCCTCGTCTTGACTGGTTTTGATCTGGAGTGCCCTATCTTGTACTTCTGCAGCGCGATTGTATATATATCCCCACAAACTCGTAACTTTATTTTTCTAAAAAACTAATTATCACTTAGGCACTGGTGTAACGCTATTGCATTAGCCGAAATTTAAGCGCCATGACTGCTCATGTCACTTCCACCGGTACCGGCCCGCCTACTACCTTTCTCCATGTGTCGGACGAACGTCGGGCACAAAAGCGATTGTGCGGAAAAAGCGGATCTTTTTCGCAACTGGTCTTAAGAATGATTCGAACACTTCCCCCCTTCTTGCTTCATCGCTTCCCCCACTATGCCATTTGCCTTCCGCAACCAACCCCTCAAGGGTCTGTATCTGACTTACCAGCTTA
>Ga0307509_10008975_pt1 | contig 12604 bp, 9 predicted proteins | sample 10_EM_MG_FD_202245 | JGI IMG/M metagenome (GOLD analysis project Ga0307509, IMG submission 202245) | Populus trichocarpa ectomycorrhiza microbial communities from riparian zone in the Pacific Northwest, United States - 10_EM | ecosystem: Host-associated > Plants > Roots > Unclassified | place...
CTAAATTTCAGGTCTCTTCTATGACTCTTTTGCAAAGTTTGTCAGAGGATTTCTTATATCCAGCCCGCTCTCAGAATACGAGGACTACTCAGGTTTGATACTGTCTGTGCGGCTTTTTTAATTTTAGCGTCATCACCCGTCACTCGATCTCTTGGCTTAATTTCGCTTATCCAATTGCGCAAGCGCTGAGCCCGATCTCCGATGGTGGATTTAAAGGATTTTTACGGTAGTATCATTACTCATGTCCTAAAATATACTACTACGATTCCCCAACAGAAAATTCATGACTCCAAAAAGAAATGAGATCCAGTATAGGCTAAGTTATTTGAGTATTTGGGGTAAAAATAAACAAAGAATACAACTCAAATCTAGGAACTCCCAAATTATTGTTCACAAAGGCAACGTCTTCCAAAACAGCATATTGCAGAGTGAATGGATGCGTTTCTTGAGTGTGCTCAGAACTTGGAATTGAAGATCAGCATACTATGGGAGTCATGGATCCCAGTGGCTGAGTTGTGGCCATATTGGTGCCAGATGGTGGTGGTTGAGTGGGAGCCGACTCAATAATCGTTCTCTCAGAAGTCAAGAGATCGAGGTTGGTGACCAGAGTAGCAAGCGGGGTGACTGACTGTTTGTCGCCAATGATAGGTCCCAAATGGGGTGTATCCTGGGCGCTATCACCGCCTTGAGGTCTCACAAGTACTCAACTGAGATTCACAATAAATTGGGTTACCCAGGAATTCCCTGGTGCAAATTGCAGGTGCCTTTGGAACATCATACACTCAAAAGGCCTAGCGATACCACAGGCAGATACCCTAGATGCGGGTGTAAATTAATTAGATCTGGCTGGCTACTCCATTGATGATAAAATATTTCTCAGGTGTCTTAAAGGGCCAGGAACTCATAGCTACTGGGGCTCTTTCGGCAATTGGGTATTCTCTCTTGATATATGTGGCAGTTCTGTTTTGATTTCTGTATCACAGTCTTCCATGATAAGAACGCCAGCTGCAGAAGGCGCCCGGTTACTCCTTTCAGCTCAGTGTGTAGCCATCTATCCTTGTCCATCCACCTCTCCTTCTCCTGCATCTCCCGCCTAGCATATTCTGCATCTGAAGTCCCATCACAAACTTTGCCGTGAAAAGAAAGGTGCCTCCTATTAGGAGGGTCAGGGCTCTTTCTGGGTTCTGTCCATCATCTGCAAAAAAATCATTTCCTCCTAATGGATACAGATACCTTCCGGACGCAGGGAATCCATCCAGATCGTCGAGACCACCCAGTCCGCCCTGTCAGGGCCTCAGCAGTACTGTTGCATCTCAGCCAGGTGGATGCAACTCAATCTACCTCCTGTCCAGCTGGTGTACCTGGATGGTCAATATCTTACACTCATGGCCTGAAGCATATGCAGTGAAGCCTCCCATCGCCTGCTGCATCCGGGGCCTATCCTGGCCCCTAATGGCATCTACTTACGACATAGTACTTCACAATCACGTAAAGGGTTATCAGACAAAAGAGGATCTTAAGATATGATAACTAACCAGCTATTGTCCTGGTAACTACCGACAACATACCCCTTATATCATTTGAGGTAACAACTCTCGTAAAGCCTTGCTAAGTTCTTTTAGATCTACTCTTCCTCAACTCCGTAGCACAATCTAGTATTACTTAGGCACAGCGATCTACCGGCATGCCTTTCCATTCAGCTGGACCCTATTCAAGCTGCCTTGGTGAGCAGATTCCCACAAGGCATATCTGGACGCTGCAGGCTATACACTAACATAATTTACGGCCATATGGCTCTTCGCCGGGATGTGGCTCACCATGGCAACCACAGGAACATCAAATGTATATTTGATTATCTGCATACATTGTACTGGTAACATATTGAAAATTAGTTATATAGGACTTTTGAATATGCAGATTCAGAATCTGGTATTTTCATTTGATGATAAAGGACTCTTCTTCTTGTATATTAACTTTATTATGAACTGGTTCAAATAGCATTCTTTCTACAATAGTAGTAAAGAAAATTGAAACCAACAAGCAACCAGGATAGTTTAAGCATGTAACAAGATCTTATAGGGCTAGAATTTGATGTTAAGAGTGTTTTATTATTGGTATGTAGCTATGTTGGAAGATGTTGTGACGGTAAAAACAAGAATCGTAAAATATATAGTCTATAAACTGGATCAGATGATATCGGCCAATGGGGTTTACCTAAGATTCCAATACTTTCTGATATACTTCGATTAAGGAATTAAAGATATGATATAAACTTTCAAGGCCGTTGGTAAAGCCATGCAAATTGTATTCCAAGTTTATTGGAAAGTAATTTATTGGGAAATAATACACTTTGACTAGAACTATGAAGGCTACATATGCCGGATCAGGCCAAAAGCTGAGTTTTAAGATCTACTAATATATTTAAAGCTATGTAAGAAGTTTTAGTGAGATTGGGTATTGGGATTGGGAGATATTGTATCTGAACTCCAAAAACACTGAATTTTGATCTTGCTATTAGGTGTTTTTAGAGTTGAGATGCGAAATCTCCAAATTCCAATACCCAATCTCACTAAATTTCTTAGACAGTTTGAAATATATTAGTAGATACTATAGCTCAGCTTTGAGCCTTCTCCTTCATATATAGCCTTTATGGTTGTAGCTAAATAGTATTATTTCCCAATAAATTACTTACCAATAATTATAGAATAAAATTTGCCAGACTTAACCAACTGCCTTGAAGGTTTATATCATATCTTGAATTACTTAATGGAAGTATATCAGAAAGTATTGGAATCTTAGGTAAACCCCATTGGCCGATATCATCTTATCCAGTTTATAGACTATATATTTTACGATTCTTGTTTTTACCATCACAACATCTTCCAACATAGCTACATACCAATTCTAAAACACTTTTCACATCATATACTAGCCCTATAAGATCTTATTATGTGCTTAAACTCTCCTATTTGCTGTTGGTTTCAATTTTCTTTACTACTATTGTAGAAAGAATGCTATTTGAACCAGTTCATAATAAAGTTAATATACAAGAAGAAGAGTCCTTTATCATCAAATGAAAATACCAGATTCTGAATCTGCATATTCAAAAGTACTATTTAACTAATTTTCCATATGTTACCAGTACAAGGTATGCAGATAATCAAATATACATTTGATGTTCCTGTGGTTGTCATGGTGAGCCACATCCCGGCGAAGAGCCGCATGGCCGTAAATTCCGTTATTCAATCCACCTCGGCTAGAGGATTTCAATGAGACCCTTTCCCCCCCTAGTGGACATCTGCCTGATGACCTCTATAGCCATACTGACACTTTGAGACCTATACTATTTGATTCCCCTCGCCGAGCGGACCTCTATCAACCCTGTCCTGATACTATCCAATCTCTAGTTGAAGTGTTATCCAAACCTTTCTACACTACCTCCCAGCTCAAGTACTTTCAAACTTTTGGCTACTGATTGCTACAGGCATGCGGACACTGCGAAACATATACCCGCCAATTCCCCTCATCGAGCGGATTCCAATACAACCCCTCCTGACTCTAGCGGACATCTCCTCATGAGGTATCTGCCTTTTTATCCCGGCTGACCTCTACAGCCATTTGGACACTTGGAGACCTACACCATCTAATTCCCCTCAATGGGCGGATTCCAACTTACCCGGTCGTGATGCTGTCCGACAGCTAGTCAACAGGTTATCTATACTTTTGTACTTTAGTTGCTCAGGCAAGTACTTTCAGATTGTTAGCTACTGAGTACGACAGCCATGTGGATACTTTGATACCTATAGCATTCAATTCCTCTTACCCAGCACCTTCGAACACACTCTGTCCTGACCTTGTCCGAGGACTGATGCTGAAGCAATCCCCTCTTTTCTTCTTTTGTTTGCCAGATTTGTACCTTTAGTCAGATAGCCGCTAAGAACTAGATACGCCCTCATGTTTGCCAGACTAGCTTTAATAAATATATTCCTATTCTGGAATCTATCTAAATAATTCAAATTAGTAAACATGAGTAATACCGGGTAGACCTTTCTCAACAATCTCCGCCAGTATTTGTCTATTCTCTACAGTTTTCTCTAACTTGTTGAAAAGTGCGCAAAGCTAGAGTTGTTTACTTAGGAGGTATCAGATGATAGCTAGGTACACCTGAGTCCTTCCACTATTCTACTATGGGATTGGGTTGCGTCGGGAGAACTTGTCTGCATCTGGTATATTCTGAGAGCTTGGTTGCCTCTGGCCCATCCAGTTGTCATAGACTCCTATCTACCAGCACCCGGTAAAAGCCTGCACACCTAGGACGGGAGTTTCAATTCTATGCACCTCGACTGCCGGACGTTCAGGGAGTACTTGACAAAGTCAAAAGTCTCCGGAAATCTTGGCGCCAAGATATTAGGAATAGCAGGGAAATAAATGGCGAAGCAATAAGCGAAGAGAAAAGAAGAAGACGATATAAGGTGTAGAATTAAAAGAAGATAGAAATGAAAGATAAGGAACTATCTAAAGTACAAATAATTCATGCATGAAACTTGTTTCCCCTGTTGGCGGCCATACACTGTACTATAAAGATAATATCCAGTGATTTCACAATTTGATCTCTCACATTTTGCCTGGACACTTGGCGCCAAGATTTCCGCAGATTTTTCATCAGCAAAAAGGTGGCCTGAGTCAGATACCGTAGTGTTGCATCCTGACTCTCCCAGGCTGGACCCAGCGTCCTGTGCGTCCTGTACGTCCTGTACCTATAGGCCATATCTTATTGCGTCAGGTGCGTCCAGAGACCCTTGCGTACACTGGGTTCCGTCCGGTTCCATCCAAACAAGCAACCCTGCCTCCCATGCATCCTCACTTAAACCTCAACACTATCGCACATCAGGATTCACCACTACCCCTCATTCTCCTTTCAGCCTTCTTTGTCTTCTACTAGCCCTGATGTGAACAAGGAGTATTTCTTGGCAAAGAAAATATAGCTAGTGCTGGCATCTGGTGAAAGAGCCATCATACCCTTAATCTTATATTTGCGCTTAAGACTCCAAGTCCAAGTCACACTCGCACTCACAGATCTATTTTCAGAAAATCATCTTTGAATGAGCGAAAATGCCAGCTCACTCCAGTCTCAAAGCGAGTGATAGCCATAATACTCTCAAGTCTAGCATAGTGCCTGGTGGTTTCTCGGTACTTAGCCTCAAACTGGACGCGACGCGACACCCCTTTCATCACAACACTCAACATCCACACTCCCGGGCCACAGCTGCAACACTCCACCACAGCCAGACAATCAATCTTGAATCCGACACTTGGAGGTTCCTGGGCTCGATGCCAGCTATCCACCTGTATAACATTCATCCCCAGAGGGATATTATTCATGAAGTTACAGGGCTGAATGGGGTGGGGTGTTGGCGATCCCAGAACTCGATGGCAGATCCCTCCACAACCACTCCTCCGATCCTGAATCTGATTGCGGGAGATTATTGGGCTGGACGCCAGCTACGCAATGGTATAAGGTACGTCCCTGTCACATCAAAACTCATGAAATCGCTGTCCTCTGTGCAGGGTGTATCAGGTATCAAGCTGGCGATACTTTACTCGATGGCAGGTATCTCCACAACCATTGGACGGATTTTGACTCAGTTTGCGGGAGGTTGTTGGGCTTGACGCCAGATTTCCAACAGTATACGGTACGTCTCTGTCACATCAAGACCCAGGAAATCGCTGTCTTCTGTAGAGAGGATCTTTATAGTAGCCCTGGCGATATTTTCCTCGATGGCAGATTACTCCACAACCGCAGGACGGATTTGGCTGCTCTTTGCGGGAGGTTGTTGAACTCGACGCCAGCTACGCAGCGGTATAAGGTACCTCTCTGTCAGATCAAAACTCAGGAAATCGCTGACTCTTGTGGGGGTTGTCTTTATAGGTACTCTGGCGATCCCAGAACTCGATGGCTGATTCCTCCACAACCACTGCCCCGATCCTGAATCTGATTGCGGGAGACCGTTGGGCTCGACGCCAGCTACGCAGCGGTATAAAGGACGTCTCTGTCGGATCAGAACTCAGGAGATCGCTGACCCTTGTGAGAGTTTTCTTTATACATACCCTGGCACTCGCAGTGCTTGATGTCAGATCCCTCCATGACCACTGGGCCGATTCTGAATCTGATTGCCGGAGGTTGTTGGGCTCGACGGCAGCTTCCTAATGGTGTACAGTCCATCCCTCCGCAATCTTTATTCATGAAGTTACAGGGCTGAATGGAGTCCTGGCGATCCCAGAACTCGATAACAGATTCCTCCACAACCATTGCCCCGATCCTGAATCTGATTGCGGGAGATTGTTGGGCTCGACGCCAGCTACTCAGAGGTATAAAGGACGTCTCTGTCGCATCTGAACCCATGAAATCGCTGACCATTATGGTGGGGGTTGTCTTAGAGGTCCTGTGGCGCTCCCAGAGCTCAATGTCAGATTCCTCCACAACAAGGGGGCCGATTCTGGATCTGATTGCGGGAGATTGTTGGGCTCGACGGCAGCTGCACAATGGTGTAAGGTCCATCCCTCCACGACCTTAATTCATGAGGTTACAGGACTGAATGGTGTCCTAGCGATCCCAGAACTCCATGACTGATTCCTCCACAACCACGGCTCCGATCCTCGATCTGATTGCGTGAGGTTGTTGGCCTCGATGCCAGCTTGACAACCTGAATGATATAAGGTCTTCTCCCCCGCGACTTTTATTCATGAAGTTACGGTGTCCCGGGTACGTGTTCAGTACGGGGTAAAGCTCGCGTCCCGGGTAGGCCAGCCTGAGGGGTTGCATATGCGTATCATGATCAGTCCTGTATATTAGAACTATAGAACACTAGTAGTAGTATATTTAATACACTGAGAGCATGAAATCTATTGTGACCCTTGTCAGGAAAAGTAAAGGGGGTACCCTTCAAGTTCGCTTATTTCACGAAGATGAGTACTGAATGCACTGGATCTGGAAGAGGTGGTCTGACATCGGGTTGCATCCTGAAGATTAGGTGCTGCATCTAATGCATTCTGAGGATGAGGTGCTGCGTCTGGTGCATTCTGATGATTAGGTGCTGTGTCTGGTTGCGTCAGGCGCTTTGTGTGCTAAGAGGGTTGCATCCTGGTTGGCGATTTGCATTCCAGCGTCAGGTGTGTCAGACGCACAGAACGCACAGAACCCAAGGTATTATTTTTGCTGAGGTTGACTTTGTCAAGTACAGGACGCATCCGGGTATAACTTCTCTTTTTTTGCTGATCATCTTCCAGACATGACTCAAGAACCATATAATCAACGGAATCATACCTATTCTTTGCAAGGAACCACGTCCAGATGTCGTCATCTCGATTGGGACATATGAGCTGGCGTGGTGGGAGAGGTCCTTTGGGGTCCTGAAGTAGTCTGGTAGCCATACCATACAACACCCCAATATGTTATTGGATGCATTTGATTTCCCCGTCGGTGTCCTGCAATCTTACCAAACAGAGCAGATATGTGATACTCAGTACAGCCAGGACAGCCCAGTGGATTCCCCAATCCGAATCTCTTGCATACTAGGGATAGCCAAGGACTGGATGCTAGGTGCCCGGCACTCCTGTTTAATGAATGGTATAAGTTCTAACATCCTGCACGGAATCCAGGGAATCCCAATCTGCATGAGCCACTGGCAACAAATATCAGTGGGATACTACAGCAATAATAATTCATAACACATACTCAGAGGTTTAGCAACGTCACCACTACCATCCTGCTCAGCCCTTTGATGCTTAGTGGACATCTGCAGTTTCTTGGCCAAATCAATAACCAGGATCTTCAGATGCTGCTTGAGTTCCCTAACATTGTCTCCATAGTAATGGTGTTCGATGAACTTAATACCCTTCTTGAGTAGCGAAAGGCTACAGGCAAACCATCAAATTGAATCCAATTGGGACTCTGTTAGACGACGAGTCTCCCTGGTGTGAGCTACAATATAGGCCTTTATTTGCTCATCCTATAACTGGTACCAGGACTATGGTTACTGATGGATTCCCTTTAGAATTAGTTTAGTTTTAGTATACGAGCGTTCGGGCTATATCATTGTCATGCACGAGCTCTTATTTTGTTAGCTAGTTTGTTTTATGTTTTGTTTCGAGATACGAGGTGATGTGTCTTGCTGATTATGTTTCACAGATATCAATTTGGTAGTAAAGTTATTTGAAGTTTTGTTTCAAGCCATCGCCTTGATACCTTGAATTTCTCCTCTATTGTTTTATCTTATAGAGTTGATATCATAGTTGTTTTAAGATACAAGCGCTACTCGTACAAGTAAGGCTTTGGAATGTCCCCCCATGTTTTACAAGGTTGAAACTTTAAGAGTTAGAACGAGCAGACTTCAACTGACACTGTTTTCGATATACTTGATTGGATAGTTACCGCTTCAGTTCGCCACGATAGTAAGAAGGCATCAAACACTTCAAACCCTTAGCGATACAGTAACTTGTTTCATCTAACTGCCTTCAAGAGCCTTGGCTTGAGCAATCCACAAGGGCTACTTTTTTGCTAGAATTTCCAGTGCACAACTCGCGATGGTTTCTTAGAGCTTTCAGTGTACGACAATGTTACACTTTTTTCAACTTCCACAACTGTGTTGAAAGTTATATCTGTTAAGACCTGATTGACCTTAAGGAATACCGACGACAGCTATGAGCAGGCTATATAAAATAGCCAGCAAGAGAGTGCTCCAGAAGTACTACGATTATCATCAGAAACCCAATGGCAATGGTTGCCCAGCATAGGTGACATACTATATATGCTAGCAGGCTGAACGCTTGATAGAACCGAACTTGGGAAACTGTGCACAAGCGCCAATTCCGCGAAGGCTGAAGTCAAGAAGACTCCAACTTTTACCAATGGGGAGGCTAGCCGACAATCAGCAAGGGCTGAGGCTTCTCACACACTCAAGCAATCTGAACGTAGAATACCGTGAGAATGGTCGGCCACACCAGGCACGTTTCCTAAACAACCAGAAAAAGCCAAGAAACCTTTACAGTCAACCTGATCCGAGAATGATCCCAGGGTCTATAGTAGTAGCGATTCAAGTGAGGACGAGGACAAGACGATGTCTGCATCAGGAACTACTGTATTACCTGATCAGTTCAATGCGCCAAGGCTGACCTTGCAAATCTCAGAACCCCTGTGGTTCCTAGGATCAGGAAAGGACATGGACCCTGGCAGATTCAATTGATAGTATGAACCTATTGGAAAATACCTACTATTGCATATTATTACCTCAACCACAGAAGGAAATACTTGATACTATAGCTTCTATACAGCAGGTAGAGCTCAAGACAGATACGCATCAACTCTGGAACAATTGAGAGAAAATCACATTACAAGGGATCAGCTTCTTGATTACCTACGAAACTGATTCCAATTCTCAAGATATACTCAAGAGCTCACACCAGAACTCCCTGGGTGTCAGACTAGTCCAAGATAGAGGTGTATCGAACATCTCAGATGTTGCAACCCACTTGCTTATCTATCGGTTCAAGTGACTAAATAACATAATCTCAGATTATGTATTTATGCAAAGATTCTTCACAAGTATCCACATCAAGCTACCTCAAACAATAAGACCATAGTTTGATCATGTAGAAACGATCAACTCAGCAATACAATATGTGGAAAAGCAAGGTGCCATGCTACGAGAAACTGGCATATACAAGGAGGAATCAAAGAAGATGTCACACAACAAGGATCAGACTCAGAAGAGTTCAAAACCGACCTTTCAGAAGAAGGTTCACAACATAGTTTCCAAGGAAGGAAAGGCAACTGGTTTCTGTTTCATCTGTGCAAAGAATAGATACCTCCCGCAAAACTGTCCTGATAAGCAGGATGAAGGCAACTGGAAAGTGGTCAACAATAAATCAACCGCAAACAGAGATGCAGCTGCATCAAGTGCAGATGAGGGCAACATCAACTCAATGGAGATTGAGACCTAGGCCTCATCAGGCAAAACAGCCCCCAATAGGGCCAAGACTAAGAAAGCTTTGGAAGGAAGGATGCGGATCACGGCCTACGATGTCAGAGCACTGATCAATACAGGAACAATTGCTGAAGACATCCTTAGCGCAGCATTTGTGACCACCCATGGAGTGGAAAGCAAGTGGCTAGAAGGAGAACTCTGAATTCTGATGGCCATAAAATGATCACAATCTATGAGCAGCAAGCAATGCGTAGTGGATATAGAAATAGGTAACATGCATACCACACACAACAGGATAATTATTGGGAACATCGCAAAGTATTACTCCTTAATGTAAATGGAATTCCTGTGAAGAAATCAGACAACGACTAAGTGTGAGAACTCAGTGATACATTTTGCTAAATACAAGGTTAAGGTAAACTGCATGCCAACTAGTGGACTAGAGAGGGCAGTAGTGGCAGCAATGACAGAGAAAGTCATGGAGATGTTTCCTGAGGTCCTTTCTCATATGATTCTACAAAAACCACTATGATTCCGACAATACAACAATCCAATCCAATTGAATGATGTGAAGAATCTAAAAACTCAACCAACATATGGAGTTCCAGAGAAGTATGAGAGCAAGCTCCATGAGTGGCTTGCCCAAAATTACAGTGAAGGAGTCATATATTGGAATGAAGTTCATGGCGCAGCAACCCTGCTTGAGCAAGGAAAAGCGGATCGCAGAATTAGACCTCTGGTAGATCTCACTGCGCGAAATGACAACACCAGAAAGGATGACACACAAATCCCAACCGCAAGGAGAATCCTGAATCTACAAGGGCAATTGAGATATTGCATCAAGATCGATGTAATTGATGCGTAAATCCAGACAGCAGTGGAACCAGAATATGAATACCTGTAGTGTTTTAAGACCCCCTTTGGACATTTGGTCTGCAAGGTCATGCTCCAAGGTGATATGAATGCACTTGGAACATTCATGCAGATCATATGACACCTAATGTGTGATTACCTTGGAGAATTAATGTGGGTCTATCTTAATGACATATTCATATTCTCAGACAAGGAAGCTGAACATATGAAGGACATCAAAACTGTCTGCAGGAGGCTGAAGGAACTATACTTGTTCGCTAGCAGAAAGAAGCCAGAGTTTATAACTGGGGCACTCGGTAGGAAGACGGATTCTCAGATTGCGACCACACTGAAGACCGAAAGTAGAGGTAAGGATCAAAATAAAGATAATTCAAAGTAGAATCAAGCGGTAAAACTTAATATTGTTATGCCTGAAAGCTTCACACAATAAGGGCTCTCAAGGATCATTGGTTATCAGAATAGAGTATCTCTCGCTTTAGTTAAGTAGAACAATATAATGCCAGAGGACCCCCATCCACCATTCTGACCTTTCGCAAGCACCCTGCTCAGCTCAGGGCTATCCAACTCACCTGCCTAAAGTCAGCTAACGCTCGGAGGCAGTTGGACCCCCCGGATATTAACTATCTTCACAAATAGAAAAGTCTTTCGGTTATGTCTCTCCAGCTACATCTGCATCAGGGACAGCTCTTTCCTATCACTAGCATTTCAGTGGCCGACCGACATGCCCTCCATTGAGATAATTTCCATTGGGACTCACTGGCCCAGTGGTGGTTTCGCCTATACAAGCTACTGAGTCCATCGGCAAATGGACTTGGCTATACTAAGCTTTTAAACCTGACAGCATGATTCTCCAATAAGAAATCTCCAGCTGCTTGACTTCATTGGCCCTACCCACAGTGAACCATGCGGGGCCCTCCTGAATCCTGACAAGACTCATACCTCTAGAGTCCACTAATAACCCATGGTTGTGTGCCAGTTCACAGGGTAGCCTGGGACCGGCATTGGGGTTCTTGTCCTGGATGCCTAGCAGCTTGCACCCTCAGCCCCAAGCCCTCTACAGTTAACCATACCACTACCCAGAGGTCAAAGTATGCCTATAGGTGGTTCCCACAGTTTATCCATGTGGCAGCCCAGGAGGCGGTTACCCTGACACTACTTATATATGCTCCAAACAGCTTCTAGTCAGTTGGACGCCCACCCCTCAGATGGTGTTGTGAGACCATTCCTATTGACCTCATATTACCAGGAAGCACACAACTTCCCAGCCGTATCGTGCTGTCGAACCGTACCAACTCCGGTGCCGGAGTGGGGTGTTAGGAATATCCCTTCAAAGTTACAGGAGGTTTGGACCACTCCTGCTGGGTGAGTAGCCTGTTCCATTCCATACGAAGCGGCCCTGTAAACATCTAAGACCCGGACTATAGTCGGATAACTTTCCCCTATGTCCGTACATTAGCAAAAAAAATCAGTTTGCATTATTTGCATTTCAGTGCACCCTGCATCTTCTGGCTGCGTTCTGTGGGACAATTTTTTTGAAGTTATGTAATCAAAAAACCTGTTTCATTTTAAGATTAATCTAACAATTACGTAGACAAAGATGAATTTTCCGCCCTAACGGACTACATTTACATGTCCATTTTGGCTTCTGAAGTTTAAAACTGGATTCATGGGATGCACAGGATGCTGACCAGATGCAAACTCCACTACAGGGTGCGTTCAGATGCGTGTGGATGCAAAATCGAGTTTTT
>Ga0307509_10008976_pt1 | contig 12603 bp, 13 predicted proteins | sample 10_EM_MG_FD_202245 | JGI IMG/M metagenome (GOLD analysis project Ga0307509, IMG submission 202245) | Populus trichocarpa ectomycorrhiza microbial communities from riparian zone in the Pacific Northwest, United States - 10_EM | ecosystem: Host-associated > Plants > Roots > Unclassified | place...
ATATTGGACGAGCCCACTACCGGCCTGCACTTCCACGACGTGGCGCAGCTCCTCGACGTGCTGCATCGCCTGCGCGACGAGGGCAACACCGTGGTCGTGATCGAGCACAACCTCGACGTGATCAAGACCGCAGACTGGATCATCGATCTCGGGCCGGAAGGCGGCGCCGGCGGAGGGACCATCCTCGCGGCGGGCACGCCGGAGGAAGTCGCGAAGAACACGAAGTCGTATACGGCGCGCTATCTGCAGCCGCTGCTCGACGCATGAAGACCGGCCAGTGAGCGACCGGCTCACTACTGCCGAATCACCTCGGCTCGTGCTCCTCCCGGGCATGGATGGCACGGGAGAGTTGTTCGCGCCGTTGCTCGCCGAGTTGCCGCTGGAGTTGTCGGTCACGGTAGTTCGATACCCGGACCGGCCCGCGACCTACGCGGAGCACGTGCAGTTTGCCCGGGCGGAGCTGCCGCGGGACGCGCCCGGCTGGTCGACATCGAGGCGCCCCATTTCCTCCTGCAGGCGCGTCCTCGCGAGGCGGCACTCGAAATCCGCTCGTTCATGAAGGACGTTGCCGCCAACTGAAATAAACCGGTGCGGGCCCGGGTCTTCCTGCCAAACAACCTTGCCAGGGACTTTGGGAGAAAAGCCATGAGCATCGAAGACGCCGTTGGACCGATTCTCACGATCACGTTCCTCACCGGCATGGCGATCGAGGCCATCTGGCCGCGCGAAAGCCAGCCCCAGCGCCGCTGGTGGCGATTGCTGGGAATCGGCTTCTTCGTAATGGCCGGCGTCATCAACGTGGTCTTGCCGCTCGCCCTGCCCGCCGAGTGGATAGCCACCCACAGCCTGCTGCCGGGGCAGAAGCTCGGCATCGCCGGCGGCTTCCTTGCCGGCTTTCTCGCGTGGAGTTTCGTCTACTACTGGTACCACCGCAGCGAACATCGTTTCAACGTGATGTGGCGCGGGCTGCACCAGTTGCATCACGCCCCGACCCGCGTCGACGTCGCCGGCTTCGCCGTCGTGCATCCCTTCGATATCGCAGTCCAGACGGTGCTGCAGGTCGGGCTGCTGCTCGGCGTGCTCGGCCTGCATCCGGCGGCGGCAGCGCTCGTCGGCTTGTACGGCGCGGTCGCGGCAGTCGTCCAGCATCTGAACATGCGGACGCCGCGCTGGCTCGGGTGGTTCATGCAGCGCCCCGAGGCGCACCAGCGGCACCACGAATTCGGTCAGCATGCCGGCAACTACGCCGACTGGCCGGTGTGGGACCGACTGTTTGGCTCATACCGCGAGCCGGCATCGGGCCCGTTGCGTTACGGCTTCGATGGCGCGGCGACGAATCGCGTCGGCGCCATGCTCGCGTTCCTGGACGTGAATCGCGACAACGCGCCGATCCTGCGGCACGAATGATCTAACAAGGACGGAGCCCGCAACCTGTAGGATTCACCCTACCGCAGGCCGACGCCACCACCGTCGCCGGTCCAAAAGGGGTTTCACCGTAAACTCCGGCGACTGTTGCACGCAGCGAGGCCGCATGATCGAGAAGGTCGAAGAGAACACGGGCGAGCTCGAAGCCGCCCTGCAAAAAGTCACGCACGACCTGCGAACCCCTCTCGCGGTGCTCAAGACCACCACATCGATGCTGCTGAATCCCAAGTATCAGCTCACGCCCGAACAGGTACGCGAGCAGCACGAACGCATGCGCCGCAATATCGATCTCCTGGCGCAGCAGCTCGACGAGCTCTCGGACGTCGTAAACCTCCTCACCGGCAAACGAACGCCAGCCGCGGGCTGACCTGCGCGCACGGAGTCGTGCCAAGCGTGCAACTCGTGCGACAATCGCGGCGCACGAACATGATCGCCCGGATCTTCAGCCGCCGCTTCGCCGCCAACTATCTATCGACGCTCGGCTGCATCGGCCTGGCGTACTGGATCATTGCCGACCTCAGCGGATTCCACCGCGGTCTGCTCAACGCGTATTTCTTTTTCGGCATCCATTCGCTGATGCATGCGTTGCTCGCTCTCTACGTCGTGGTGCTGATTCCGTACTACGTGCGCTATCCCTGGCTGCGCTCCAAGGCGTCGATATTCCTGCAGGGTGCGTGGTTCGCCTGGCGGCGACTGCGGCGGCCGCCGTCACGCGCCCGACTCGCGCGGTTCGCCGGCGACAACATGCGATTGCCGCTGCGCGCCAGCCTCTCGCCGGCCGCGAAGCAGGCCGGCCTGGCGTTGCTGCTCAAATTCTTCTTCGCACCGTTGATGATCAACTGGTGCCTCGCGCACGTGGGCGACATGTCGAACTCGATCTCCCAGGCGATCGATGGCTGGAACGACGGTCAGCGCGGCCGCATCCTGTTCGACAATTCGCTGTTCTGGGCCTGCTTCCAGGCCATCCTGTTCATCGACACGCTCCTGTTCACCGTGGGCTACATCGTCGAGATCCCGGCGTTGCGCAACCGCATTCGCAGCGTCGATCCCACGTTCTTCGGCTGGTTCGTCTGCCTGGCCTGTTACCCGCCCTTCAACGGCTTCACAGGCGAAATCTTCAAATGGCAGAGCACCGATTTCCCGCGGTTCGAACCGGACGCCATTCACTTCGCGGCGAACATCGCGCTGCTCGTGCTGATGGCCATCTACTCGTGGGCCTCCGTCGCGCTCGGCTTCAAGGCCAGCAACCTCACCAACCGCGGCATCGTGGATCGCTTTCCGTATTCGGTAGTCAGGCATCCCGCCTATGCCGCCAAGAACCTCGCCTGGTGGATCGGCGCGCTGCCGACGCTGTTCGTGCTCTGGTCGCCGGACAACATGCGCGGCCTGCTCTACGCGCTGCTGTCGCTGGCCGGCTGGTCGCTCATCTACGCGCTGCGGGCCATCACCGAGGAGCGCCACCTGCTGTTCATCGACAATGGCTACGCCGAGTACATGGCGCGAGTACGCTGGCGATTCATACCGGGAGTTTTCTGAGCGTGAAGATCTACGCGAGGTTCGCCACCCTGGCGCTGGCCGGTGTCTTGTTCGCACCCGGAGCGCAGGCGGCGCCGGTGAAGGCTGAATTCGCGCGCGACGTGTCGATCGTCGAATGGCCGCTCGCGGAGATCGACTCCACGCTGCCTCAGGACTGGTCGGATGCGCAATTCCTGGTGATCGAGCTGCGCAGCTCCACGAGCCAGCGCTTCGAGCTCGGGCTGGTGAGCGACCAGGGCACGGTGTCGAAGCGCATCCACGCGTATCCCGATGTCTGGGTGCGCGCGGCGATTCCGCTGCGCTTCTACCGCGAGGGCCTCGGCGACGCCGATGAACTCGCGTCCACCGTCAATCAACCGCGCAACAGCTACTGGATCAACATCGAGGCCGGCGGCCACGGGCCGGTGCAGCACGTGCGCGCCCTGAGCGTGACGATGCGCTACCCGGCACATGCGGCGAGCATCGAGATCCGCAAGGTCAGTCTCGCGCAGACCGATCCGGGCGACGCGATCCTCGACGGCGGCGCGCCGCTGATCGACGACTTCGGCCAGTACATCCATGCCGCTTGGCCCGACAAGGCCACGTCGCGCGGGCAGCTCGAGCGCGAGTGGCGCCAGGAAGAACGCATGCTCGTACCCAAGGCCGTGGTGCGGCCGAGCCGTTACGGCGGCTTCGCGGGGCCGCGCCGCAAGGCTTCGGGCTTCTTCCGCGTGGAGAAGATAGACGGCCGCTGGTGGTTCATCGATCCCGAGGGCTGCCGGTTCTGGTCGACGGGCGTGAACGGCGCGGGCCTCGCGCCGCCGCGCACGCGCATCGTCGGCCGCGACAAGTCGTTCGCGAGCCTGCCGACCGCGGCGCAATTTCCGGCGCCTGGCGCGCAGGCGGATCCGCTCCGGGATCCGGTGTCATTCTTCGTGGCGAACGAGATCAAGCGCTTCGGCGCCGACTGGCAGACCGGCGCCGCGCTGCTCACCGCGCGCCGCATGCGCTCGTGGGGGCTCAACACCGCGTACGGACCCGAGCTCAATGCCTCGCTCAATGGCGCGCCGACCAGGCAACCTTACGTCTATCCACTCGCGGGCTGGCAGCGCGCGCCCGGCGCCATCATGGGCATGCCCGACGTGTACTCGCCCGAGTTCGCGCGCCGCGTCGACGCCGAGGCCGCACAGCAGCTCGCTCCGTATCGCGACGACCCGTGGATGATCGGCTACTTCATCGGCAACGAGCCGCCCTGGCCGGCGCGCGAGAGCGAGCTCGTCGACCGCGTCCTCGCCGGACCCGAGAGCCTGCTCAAGCAGCGCTTCAAGGCGGGGCTTGCAACGGGAGATACGCCCGCGGCGCGCAAGCAGCTGGTGCACGCCGCGTTCACCGAATACCTGCGCATCGTGAACGCGGCCGTGCGGCGCGCGGATCCGAATCATCTCGATCTCGGCATCCGCTTCGGTGGCACGCCACCCGATGACGTGATCGCGCTGGCGCGCGGCTTCGACGTCTACAGCATGAACAAGTACCGCTGGGCGCCGCCGAAGGATTTCATCGACCGCGTCTACGCCATCCAGAACCTGCCGATCCTGATCGGCGAGTTCCACATCGGTGTGCCCGAACGCGGGCTGGCGCCAGGCCTGGTGCAGGCGATGAACCAGACGGAACGCGGCGTCGCTTATTCGTACTACGTCGAAAACGCCGCGGCCCACCCGGCGATCATCGGCACGCACTGGTACCAGTGGATAGACCAGCCGGCGACCGGCCGCTTCGACGGCGAGAACTACGGAATCGGCTGGATCGACGTGACCGACCGGCCCTACCCCGAGCTGGTCGCGGCCGCGAAGGCCACGCACGAGAAGATCGAGGACATCCACTCAGGGAAGATCGCCGCGACCACGCGCAGGCCGCGCGCCTCCGAGTTCGGCACGCCGGAGGACTCTATCTACCTGGGGATCCCTGCGATCCAGTGAATGCTGTTTGTCATCAATGGCGGCGCGGCGATTTACAGCAGATACTCACACGATGACTGAAAGCGAACTGCGTTCATTTGTCACCTTTGACGCCGCGATCGACGATGAAACTGTTTTCGATAGCAGAGGGGACATCAGCACGCCGGCGGGAAGGCTCGTCGCGACGGCGATTGCGGCGGAACTGTGTCGAGCCGGCGTCGATGCAGGTCAACCAGAGCAGCACAGTTTTTACGGCTGGCAACTCATTGCTCGCACGTCGGATGGGAAGTTCGCTCTTACATTGCAGCTTGCTGAACATTGGTTGCTGATCATTGACAGAGAATCTTCAATCGCCTCGATGTTTTCAAGGAAAACTCGAGAGCGAGGACTGCGGTTCATGATCGAATTGATTGAGCGGCTGCCTTCGAGCGACTCGCGTTTCAGCAACTTCGCGTGGTTTACGAGGGCAGAGTACGAACGGAATGAGAGCGCGGGACAAGGGGCACCTTGAGGCGCAACCACGCCGTGATCCAGTAACTCATGTCGGCCACGGCAGGTTCGGCATCTCGTAGTGGCGCCGGACCCAGACTTCCCGCGACAGCGCCGACTCTTCCGCGCCGATCAACCGATCGAACGCGCGCTCGAGCGCGTACCGCACGTCGTTGGGTAGCAGCGACGCCACCCCCACGGTAGGCAGCTCCGCTGCGAGCCGCCGCTGTCCTGGCTCGAGGTCCATCCACCAGTGCGGCAGGACCGAGCCCACGAGTCGGCCACTTTCCTGCGACAGCGCGATGTTGAACTGCAGCGAGGCCGCACCCCCTTTCGGGTGCTGAAACAGGAAGGTCCACATGGAAAATCCGCGTTGGTAGCGCTCGATCAGCAGCGAATGGCTTTCCGCAAATGCTTCGAGCTCGGCGCTCAACGTGCCGAAAGCTGCCCGGAGAACCGGATGCGTGAGGTCATTGGGAGGTGTCTCGGGCGGCATGTCGCTCCTCCGGGCAAGAGTGGACGAAAGTGTCTGCGCCGGTGGCTCCGGAACCCCCCTAGTCAGTCGCTCGGGCGCTCGCAATCGGTAAAAACAAGGCCCGTGCGGTCCGAAACCACCGACGCCGACTGGAGTGAGTAACCCGGGCCGCGAACGCGGTTCCCGGGTGCGAAGATCGGGCTAGTAACCCTGCGCCGCGCCGTCCTTGCGCGATTCGGAGGCGCCGAAGTACACGCCCTCGGCATTCCGCAGGATGGCCTGGTAACCGCCGAAGTCGCCATCGTTGGCGATGGTCACCTTGTGACCGCGGGCCTCGAGCGCCTTCACGACCTCCGGCGAATAGCCCTGCTCGAGGACGACCTCACCGCCGTCGCTCATGTGCTCGTCGGTGGGCTCGGAGGAGCCGTCGTGCCTCACGCGTGGCACGTCGCCCGCCTGCTGCAGGTTCATGCCGAAGTCGATCAGGTTCACGAGGATCTGCACGTGGCCCTGCGGCTGCATCGCGCCGCCCATCACGCCGAAAGACAGCCACGGCTTGCCGTCCTTCGTGACGAACGCGGGAATGATCGTCTGGAATGGGCGCTTGCCGGGCGCGTACACGTTCGCGTGGCCCGGCGTCATCGAGAACAGCTCGCCGCGATCCTGCAGGATGAATCCGCAGCCGTCGGGCGTCATGCCCGAACCCATGCCGCGGTAGTTGCTCTGGATCAGCGAGATCATGTTGCCCGCGGCATCCGCCACCGTCATGTAGATGGTGTCGCCCTGCTGGAGCGCCGCCGGATCGGTCGGATATTCGAGCGCGGCTTTTTGCCCGATCAACGCGCGGCGCCGCGCCGCGTACGACTTCGACAGCAATCCCTGGAGCGGGATCTTCGCGAAGTCGGGGTCAGCGTAGTAACGCGCGCGATCCTCGAACGCGAGCTTCTTCGCCTCGACGAACAGGTGCAGGTATTCGGCACTGCCGAAGCCCATGCTCTTCAGGTCGTAGGCTTCGAGGATGTTCAGCATCTGCAGCGCCGCCACGCCCTGCGTGTTGGGCGGCAATTCCCACACGTCGTAGCCGCGGTAGTTGGTAGAGACCGGCTCGACCCACTGCGAGTGATGCGCGGCAAGATCGGCGGCAGTGAGATAGCCGCCGTTCGCGCGCATGTACTTCTCGATACGCTGCGCGATATCGCCCTTGTAGAACGCGTCGCGGCCGCCGGCGGCGATCTTCGACAGCGTGTCGGCCAGCAGCGGATTGCGGAACACTTCGCCCTTGGCCGGCGCGCGGCCGTTGGGCATGAAGGTTTCCTTGTAGTTAGGGTACTCGGCGAGCAGTTTCGCGTTCGCCGCCCAGCCCTCGGCGATCACCTCGGTGAGCGGAAAGCCTTCGCGCGCGTACGAGATCGCCGGCTGCAGCAGTTCCTTCATGGGAAGCTTGCCGAATTTCGCGTGCAGCTCGAACCAGCCGTCGACCGCGCCGGGCACAGAGACCGGCAACGGCCCGCGCCGCGGGATGGTCTTCGAGCCGGCCTTCTTCAGCTCGGCCTGCATCTTTTCGAACGTGAGCGATTTCGGCGAATGGCCGCTGCCGTTCAGGCCATAGAGCTTTTGGGTCTTCGCGTCCCACACGATCGCGAAGATGTCGCCGCCGACGCCGTTGCCGGTGGGCTCCATCAGGCCCATCGTGGCATTCGCGGCGATCGCCGCGTCGACGGCAGTACCGCCGCGCTTGAGCACGTCGAGCGCCACCTGGCTCACCAGCGGATGGCTCGTCGCCGCCATGCCGTGCGTGGCGATGACCTCCGAGCGCGTGGGCACCAGCGATCCGCTCGGACGCGGACCGGCGACGGATCCTTCCATCGTCATGAACGCGGCCGCACTGAAAAACGTGATGAGTCGGACACGCGCCGGCGCCATCACTTCTTCGCGCCCGCGGCGCGCTGGGCGCCGGACTCGAACAGCTGGCGCACTTCGCCGTTGGTGACGCGCTCCTGGTAGCGGCCCTGCGTGTACGCGGCCACCACGCGGCGCCAGAAGGACACGGCGACCGGGTTGCGCAGGTATTCGGTGATCTCCCAGCGCCCGGCAAATCGATTGAGGATCAGCTCCACGGCGGAGCGGCCGACACCGCGGCGACGGTAGGTCCGGGTGACGAAGAATTCGGCCATGCGGTAGTCGACGGGCGGTCGACCAGGCGACGCGGCACCCAGCGCGACCATGGCGAAACCGACGGCCTCCGCGCCGCGCATGATGACGAGGGGATTCACGGCGGAGTCGCCGAACCAGCGTGACAGCTGGTCCTGCGGGCTGTAGCCGATCTCGCCGAGCGACGTCGTGCTGAACACACCGGTGTTGAGCGGCGAGAGGTCGTCGAGATAGTCGCGGTAGACGCTTTCAATCCACTCGCGGTCGCGGGCATTGCCGCGCGCATCACGAACACTGACGGTCACGCTTCCCTCCCGGCCACGGGCGTCCACAAAAGACAAAGCCCGGGCAGACGTATTCGCGTTCTGCCCGGGCCGTCATTGAGCCATTAGGCTCGAAGCGATAATCGATTGATTACTGCTTCGGGGCCTCAGCCGGCGGGGCGGCAGCGGCATCGGCCGGCGGCGCAGCGGCAGCGTCAGCCGGAGCAGCGGCGGTCGCGGCGGCATCAGCCGACGTGGCAGCGGCATCGGCCGAAGCGGCGGCGGCATCAGCCGACGAAGCAGCGGCGTCAGCGGCCGGAGCGGCGGCCGCATCCGGAGCAGCGGCTTCCTGCTTGCTGCAGGCGGTCATCAGCGCGAGGGCCGCGATCGAGGCGGCGAGAGCGACGTTCAATTTCATGTAGGGGTACCCCAAAAAATATCTAGTGGTAAGTGAGACCAAACAAACGTTTGTTCGCGATTCTCATCGCGGCGCGCGATTTTATCGATTCCCCAATCCATTTGAAACACGTGCAAATTTTGTCCGTACCTGGCGACAACCATCGCGCGCACGACGCGCGGCTCACGTGCGCGTCCACTGGATTCAACGCCTGCGGGCGTTGGAAATGTCTGAATGTTGCATTGCGTCAATGAGTTACGACCCGTCTTGGCCGCATAGAATCCGCGTATGAATTCGCCCGCCATTAAACAAAACACGAACTCCTGGTCCTCCCTCTTCGCCGCGCACCTCGCCACGGTCGCGAAACGGGGCGCCGACGCGCTCGCGAAGACCGGCTACGACGCCCTGCTGGTGCATGCCGGCACGCCGCCGCTGATCTTCCTGGACGACCATCACCTGCCTTTCAGGGCGCATGCGCCGTTCAAGGTGTGGGCGCCGCTCCTCGACGCGCCGGATTCGTTCGTCTACTACGCACCCGGGCAAAAGCCGCTGCTGCTGGTCCATCAGCCGGTGGATTACTGGCACAAATCGCCGGAGCTGCCGAACACGTACTGGTCCGGCGGTTTCGAAATCGTGAGCTGCCCCGATCGCGCGGCCGCGCGCGCAGCGCTGCCACGCGACCTCTCGAAGACCGCGTTCATCGGCCAGCCCTACCCCGAACTCATGTCATGGGGCGTCGGCACGATCAATCCCGAGCACCTGATGGCGCAGCTCGACTTCGAGCGCGCCAGCAAGACACCGTACGAGATCGCCTGCCTTCTCGAAGCCAATCGACTCGGCGCGCTCGGCCACGTCGCCGCGGAGAAGGCTTTCCGCGCTGGCGCCAGCGAGTTCGAGATCGCGCTGGCGTTCATGGCTGCCACGGGCCACCGCGAGCGCGAGCTGCCTTACAACCCGATCATCGCGCTCAATGAAGGCGGCGCAGTACTGCACTACCAGATCCAGCAGCACACGCGCCCCGCACGCCTGCACTCGCTGCTGATCGACGCGGGCGCGGAGTTCGGCGGCTATGCCTCCGACATCACGCGCACGCATTCGCATCACGACGCGGAATTCGCGGCGATGATCAGGCGTTTCGACGAGCTGCAGCTCGCGCTGTGCGCGCAGATCAAGGTCGGCGTCGATTGGCGCGACATTCACCAGGCGTCGTATCGCGCGATCAGCGAATTCCTGCGTGAAGTCGGATTGATCACCGTTTCCGCGGACGAGGCGATCGACAGCGCGCTGACGTCGGTCTTCTATCCGCATGGCATCGGGCACCTGCTGGGAATCCAGGTTCACGACGTGGGCGGCACCCAGAAGGAAGCCGCGGGTGGAACCATCGAGCGGCCTTACAACCATCCGTTCCTGCGACTGACGCGCAAGCTCGAGGATGGATGCGTCGTCACGGTCGAGCCCGGGTTCTATCTCATCGACCAGCTGCTCAATGAAGCCAAGCTCAAGCCCATCGGCCGAATGATCGAGTGGAAGCGTGTCGAGCAGCTGAAGCCGTTCGGCGGAATACGGATCGAGGACAACGTGGTGGCGCGGAATGGCGCGTCGGAAAACCTTACGCGCGCCGGGTTCAATGCGTAACGCACTCGCCGCCTGCCTCGTCCTCTTGCTCTGCGCGACGTCTGTGGGCGCTGCGGAGAAAGAGCACGAGCAACCGACGCTCGCTGTCGGCGTTGTGCCCTTCGATGATCTCGGCAAGGATGTCGACGGCAACAAGGTGACGATCAGCGAGCACCACGGCAAGGTAGTGATCGTGTCGTTCTGGGCGTCCTGGTGCGGGCCGTGCCGGAAAGAGCTGCCGATCCTCGCAAACATCGTGAAAAAGGTCGGGCCCGATCACCTCAAGGTGATCTCGATCAATTTCCATGACGAGCCGAAGAATTTCCGCATCATCGCCGATGCGCTGAAGACACTGCCGATCACGATCCTGCGCGACGCGAACGGCAAGGCCGCGCGCAAGTTCGACGTCCAGGGAATCCCGCGCATGATCATCATCGATCGCGACGGCAAGGTCGCCGCGGACCACACCGGCTACGGCGAAGGCTCCGTGAACGAAATCGTCGAAGAGCTTAATCGCGTGTTACTGGCCGGTCAGGCGACCTGAGATCAGCCGCCCGGCGCCGCTTCGCGACGCTCTGACAACACGCGTAACGCCAAAGCCGCGTACACACCGGTGACGATGGCAAGAGCCGCGAGGAACAGGATTCCCGGGCCGTGCGCCTGCGGCGCGAACACCGCGGCCGAGAGGCACACGATGCCTGCGGCGAGCGCGGACAGCGCGATGGCAATGCGCGCGCGCCGGAACAGGAAGATGCCCGTCACGAGCGCCAGTGCTCCGAGACCGAGTCCCATGAGCCGCTGCTCCGGGTGATAGTCGGTGAATCCGAAACGCCAGATCCACAGCACTCCGAAGAGTCCGAAGAGGACGGCCGCCGTCCGGAACATTCCGGTGTAACGAACGGCGGCCGGCATTTACTGCCTCTTGGCGAGCAGGTCGCGGATCTCGCGCAGCAGCACTTCCTGCGCCGGCGGCGGCCCCGGCGGCGCGGCCGGATCTGGCTTCTTCAGCTTGTTGATCGTGCGGATCAGCATGAACAGAACGAAGGCAACGATCAGGAACTGGAAGGAGATCTGCAGGAAATTGCCATACTTCCACAGCACGTCCTTACCGGCAGGATCCTGGCCGAGATGCACCGCGAGATCGGTGAAGTTCACACCGCCAATCAACAGCCCGATCGGCGGCATGATGATGTCTTCGACGAGTGAGGTCACGATCTTGCCGAACGCGGCACCGATGATCACGCCGATCGCGAGGTCGACGACGCTTCCCTTCATTGCGAATTCTTTGAATTCTTTGCCGAGACTCATGGCATCACCCCTGATTGTTATTGGAGGGTGCGGCGAGCTTACGCGCCTGCCGATCGACAAGCCAAAGCGAAACGGGCGCCACTCTCGCGAGGGCGCCCGTCCTGTTTCAACTTGAAGCGTCGACTTACTTCGACTTTTTCTTCTTCTTGGCAGCAGTCTTCTTCTTCGGAGCCGCGGCCTTCTTCTCGGCCTTGACGGCCTTCGCCTTCGCGTGTTTCTCGGCCTTGGCAGCCTTCGCAGCCTTCTCGCGGCCCTTCTTGGCTTCCGACTTGGCCTTCTTCTCTTCCTTCGACGGCGCGGCGACGGCGGGCTTCTCGGCCTTCTTCGCCTTCTTGTCTTCCGGCGCGGCTTCGACGGCGACCGGCTCCGAGCGCTCCACGAGCTGCATCAGCGCCATCGGGGCGTTGTCACCCGCGCGCGGCGCCATGTGCAGGATGCGCGTGTAGCCACCCGGGCGCGCCTTGAAGCGCGGACCGATGGTGTCGAACAGCTTCGCGACGATTTCTGAATCGCGCAGACGCGCGAACGCGAGACGACGGTTGGCGTCGCTGTCTTCCTTGCCGAGCGTGATCAACGGCTCGACGACGCGGCGCAGTTCCTTGGCCTTCGGGATCGTGGTGCGAATCGTCTCGTGACGCAGCAGCGACACCGACAGACTGCGCAGCAGCGCGTGTCTGTGCGGCGCATTGCGCGACAGCTGACGACCGGAAAGATGATGACGCATAAGACTTCTTCCTGACTCTTAGATCATGCCGCGGTCGGCATCGTGCTTGAGACCGGCTGGCGGCCAGCCATCCAGGCGCATGCCGAGCATGAGGCCGTGGCTCTGCAGAACTTCCTTGATCTCGGTGAGCGACTTCTTGCCGAGGTTCGGCGTGCGCAGCAGCTCGACTTCCGTGCGCTGCACGAGGTCGCCGATGTAGTGGATGTTCTCGGCCTTGAGGCAGTTCGCCGAACGGACCGTGAGCTCGAGCTCGTCGACCGGGCGCAGCAGCAGCGGATCGAACTGCA
>Ga0307509_10008977_pt1 | contig 12602 bp, 9 predicted proteins | sample 10_EM_MG_FD_202245 | JGI IMG/M metagenome (GOLD analysis project Ga0307509, IMG submission 202245) | Populus trichocarpa ectomycorrhiza microbial communities from riparian zone in the Pacific Northwest, United States - 10_EM | ecosystem: Host-associated > Plants > Roots > Unclassified | place...
GCCGCCCCCGCTCGGCTCCACCTGCCTCGTCCCACCGGGCCCTACCCGGTCGGGACCGTTCCGCTGCTCCTCGTCGACCGGTCCCGCGCCGAGCCGCGCGAGCTGATGGCGAGCGTCTGGTATCCGGCGCGGGACGTCCGGCGCTATCCGCTCGCGCCCTGGATGCTGCCGGCCCCGCTGCGGGACCTGCTCGCCTCGGCGGGCTTCGCGGCGGACGCGGCGCTCTCCCCGATCACGGCCGGCCACACCGGCGCGCCGGTGCTGCGCGGGCGCTTTCCGGTCATCCTCTTCTCGCACGGCGCGCACGACCAGCGGGCCGACACCACGATCACCGTGCAGGAGCTCGCCAGCCACGGCTACGTCGTGGTCACGGTGGATCACACCGACGACGCCTACGTCGAGTTCCCCGACGGGCGGGTGCTGGTCCCGTCGGAGGTCATCCCGATGGGGCCGGCCGACTTCGCGGCGGACATCCGGTTCGTGCTCGACCGCCTCGAGGATCTCGGCGCCGCGGGGGCGCTCCCGGCCGGCCTCGGCGACGCGCTCGACCTGCGCCGGGTTGGCATGTTCGGCTGGTCGAAGGGCGGGTCCGCGACCGCTCGCGTGCTGTTCGCGGACCCCCGCGTCCGGGCCGGGCTGAGCCTGGACGGCCCGATGGAGCCGGTCGTCGAGGGCGGCGTGCTGGACCGGCCGTTCATGATGATGACCGCGGAGTTCACCCGGGCGGCCGAGCCGGCCGTCGCCGAGTTCTGGTCGCAGCTGCGCGGCTGGCGGCTGAACGTGCAGGCCGAGGGCGGGTTGCATCGCTCGTACACGGACTATCAGCTGCTCGTCGCGGAGCTGGCGCAAGTGATCGGGATGAGCGAGGCGGACCTGGAGGGCTGGAACGGCACGCTCGACGCGGGGCGGGCCGTCAAGATCCAGCAGGCGTACCCGCTGGCCTTCTTCGACCGGCACCTGCGCGGCCGCCGGAGTCGCCTGCTGGACGGTCCCAGCCCGGCCTTCCCCGAGGTGCGCTACCTGCCCTGAGCCGTGGTCACTCGCCCTCGTCCGGCACGTGCACCGGGAACAACAGGTCGTCGAGGGCGGACCGGGTGAGCGGCTCGGCGAAGTAGTAGCCCTGCCCGAGCTCGCAGTTGCCGCCGGCCAGCGAGGTCAGCTGGCCGGCGTGCTCGATCCCCTCGGCGACCGTGGACAGCTGGAGGGCCCGGCCCAGCTGGATGATGCCGTGGGTGAGGGCGGCCGCGGTCGGCTCGTCCACGACGTCGTCCACGAACGACTTGTCGATCTTGATGATGTCGACCGGGAACCGCCGCAGGTACGCCAGCGACGAGTAGCCGGTGCCGAAGTCGTCGATGGCCAGGCGTACGCCCAAGGCTTTGATGGCGTGCAGCCGATGCAGCGTGGCCGGGCGGTGATCGACCAGCAGCGACTCGGTCAGCTCGAGGATCAGGCGGTCGGCCGGCAGGCCGCTGTCGTCCAGCGCCGACTGCACCACCTGCGGCAGCACGGCCTGCTCCAGCTGTACGGCCGAGATGTTGACGCTGACCGTCAGCGGCCGGCCGGGGCGGCGCTGGTTCCACTCGGCGACCCGCCGGGTGGCCTCGCGCAGCACCCACTCGCCGATCGGCACGATCAGGCCGGTCTCCTCGGCGAGCGGGATGAAGTCGAGCGGCGGCACGAGGCCCCGGCTCGGGTGCATCCAGCGGATCAGCGCCTCGACCCCGGTGATCTCGCCGCTGGCCAGGTGCACGATCGGCTGGTAGCGCAGCTCGAACTCGTGCCGCACGACCGCGCGCCGCAGGTCGGCCTCGAGGTCGATGGTGGCCTGGAAATCGGCCCGCATCTCCGGCTCGAACCGCTCGAACTTGTCCTTGCCGTGCTTCTTCGCCTGGTACATCGCGAGGTCGGCGTCGACCAGCAGCTCCTGGGCGCCGTGCTCGCCGGGCCGGCTGAACGCGATGCCGATGCTGGCGCTGACGTACGCCTCGGCGCCGTTGAGGTCGAACGGCGCCCGCAGCTCAGCCAGCAGCCGGGCGGCCACCGGCTCGGCCGCGGCCGGGTCGGACAACCGCGGCAGCAGCACCGCGAACTCGTCGCCGCCGAGCCGGGCCGCCGTGTCGCCGTCCCGCAGGCAGGAGCGGATCCGGTCGGCGACGCCGATCAGCAGCTGGTCGCCGGCCGCGTGGCCGAGCGAGTCGTTGACCACCTTGAACCGGTCGAGGTCGATGAAGAGGACGGCCACGCCCTCCCGCTCGCCGACCAGCGCCTCCTCCATCCGGGTCTGGAACAGCGCGCGGCTGGGCAGGCCGGTCAGCGAGTCGAGGAATGCCAGGTTCATCGCCTCGAGCGTGCGCGCGTCGGTGAGCGCGAGGCTCAGGTGCTCGGCGAACGCCTTGATCATTTCCTGGGCCGGCTTGTCCCACGCCCGGGCGCCGCTGTACATGCCGACGGTGAGGCAGCCGACCGCCTTGCCGTTCTCGTGCACCGGGGTGGCCATCACCGATCGCAGCTGCGCCTGCGCCATCGCCGGGATGAAGATCGGGGAGACCGTGTAGTCGTCGATCATGACCAGCTCGTCGCCGAGCACGGACAGGCCGGAGGCGCCGGCGGCGGCCAGCGGCACGCGCTGCACCTTGGCCTGCACCTCGGCCGGCACCCCGGTCGCGGCGGTCATGCTGCCGGTGGTCGGGTCGTCCCGGTCGACCAGGTTGAGCGTGGCCATCTCGACGTCGAGCAGCTCGCAGGCCGCGTCGGTGACCGCGTGGAAGATCTTCTCGATCGGGTTGCGGCGGGCGATCGCGCGCTGGATCTCGGTGAGCTTCTCGAAGAGGCGCTGGCGCCGCTGGAGCGAGTCGTGCAGGCGGTCGTTCTCCTCGGCGTACCGGCGCTCCGACTCGACCATCCGCAGCGAGCGGAGGCTGAGCTCGAGCACCCGGGCCATGCCGCGCAGCACCGTGACCTCCTGGGCGGTGAACGGCGAGTCCCCGAGCCGGCCGAGCACCAGCAAACCCGGCGAATCGCCGCCGATGGTGGCGAAGGTGACGGCGTGCCGGACGCCGGCGAGATCGAGCGTGGCGCGGCGACCGGCGGCGACCTCGTTCAGGGCGTACGCCGGGACCTCGTCCGCGGCGAGTCCGACCGCGGCGACCACCCCGTCGTCGATCATCAGCACCGCGAGGTCGGCGCGCAGGGCCCGGGCGGCGCAGTCGACGGCGGCGTGGTGTGCGGCCGGACCACTGGGCCGGTCGGCGACGACGGAGAGGAACTCCGTCAGTTGCTGAGTCGCGAGCACGTCATGCCAGTCGGCCGGACCGCGGGTCACTTGAGGAGAACCCGGGCATCGTCGGGCACGAAGTGGGCGCGGTTCCCTCGGAAACGGGCGCGCGTTTTGTCCGACTTATTGTGGTACGGAGTCAAATACGCTGTGGGAGACGACCGGGCAACGGGCACCGATGCAACGAACTTGCCTGGACGGTGATGCGGGCCACACGATTTCCCCGGTGTTACAAATAGTCCACAGTCAGGAGGGAGGTGCGAGTTGAATACGGACGAGCGGCACCACCAGATAGTCACGCTGGCCCGCCGGCACGGCGAGGTCAATGTCGCCAAGCTCGCCGCCGAACTCAACGTCTCGGCCGAAACAATTCGCCGCGACCTGCGGCTGCTCGAAAAGCACGGCCTCATCCGGCGCACGCACGGGGGCGCGTACCCGGTCGAGACCGCGAAATTCGAGACCGATCTGGCGATCCGGACCACGCGCGGGGTGCCGGAGAAGCGCCGGATCGCGGCCGCGGCGGCCGGCCTGATCGGCGACGCGGAAACGATCTTCATCGATGAGGGGTTCACCCCCCAACTCATCGCCGAGGCGTTGCCCACCGACCGGCCGCTGACCGTGGTGACCGCCTCGCTGCACACCGCGGCCTGGCTGGCCGCCTCGACCCCGGCCACGGTGCTCCTGCTCGGCGGCAGGGTACGCGGCCGGACGCTGGCCACCGTCGACCACTGGGCGGCCGGGATGCTGGCCGGCTTCGTGATCGACCTGGCCTTCATCGGCGCGAACGGGATCTCCCGCGAATCCGGGCTGACCACCCCGGACCCGGCGGTCGCCGACATCAAGGCGCACGCCGTCCGCTCCTCCCGCCGGCGGGTCTTCGTCGGCGTACACACCAAATTCGGCGTCCGCACGTTTTGCAAATTCGCCGAGATAGCTGAATTCGAAACGCTTATCACGGACACCGCGCTTCCGGTTTCCGAGGCGCACCGCTACGCGAGGCTCGGACCGCAGGTCATCCGGGTCTAGCAAGGAAATCGCTTTCCGCCAGCCGTTTTCGAATAAAACGGAGGATCCACCATGCCCAAAAAGATCGCCTTAGCGGCGGCCGCCCTACTATTCCTGACCTCTGCCTGCTCGGGCGCCGGCTCGACCGGCGGCAGCAGCGGTGGCGGTGACAGCAACACCATCACGGCGCTGATGGTCGACAACCCGCAGATGGAGGACATCCAGAAGCTGACCGCCGACAACTTCACCAAGCAGACCGGGATCACGGTGAAGTTCACGATCCTCCCGGAGAACGAACTGCGCGACAAGGTCACCCAGGACGTCGCGAACCAGGGTGGCCAGTACGACGTCGCCACGGTCGGCGCCTACGAGGTGCCGATCTGGGCGAAGAACGGCTGGCTGCACGAACTCTCCACGCAGGCCCAGGCGGACGCGAGCTACGACGTGAACGACCTGCTCAAGCCGATGGTCCAGTCGGTCAGCGGCGAGGACGGGAAGATGTACGCGGCGCCGTTCTACGGCGAATCCTCATTCCTCATGTACAACAAGGACCTCTTCGCGGCCAAGGGCCTGACCATGCCCGAGCACCCGACCTGGGCGCAGGTCGCCGACTTCGCGGCCAAGCTGAACGACAAGAGCAAGGGCGTGGCCGGGATCTGCCTGCGCGGCCTGCCGGGTTGGGGCCAGTTGTTCGCGCCGCTGACCACCGTGGTCAACACGTACGGCGGCACCTGGTTCGAGAAGGACTGGACGCCGAAGGTCAACGCGCCCGAGTTCACCGCGGCCACCCAGTTCTACGTCGACCTGCTGAAGAAGTACGGCGAGGTCGGCGCCCCGCAGGCCGGCTTCACCGAGTGCCTCAACACGTTCGGCCAGGGCAAGGCGGCCATGTGGTACGACGCGACGTCGGCGGCCGGCACGCTCGAGGATCCGAGCGCCAGCAAGGTGTCCGGCAAGGTCGGCTACGTGTACGCGCCGGTCAACAAGACCGAGTACTCCGGCTGGCTGTGGACCTGGGCGTGGGCGATGCCGAAGACCACCAAGAAGGCCGACGCGGCCTGGAAGTTCATCTCGTGGGCGACCAGCAAGGACTACGAGAACCTGGTCGGCCAGAAGCTCGGCTGGTCCCGGGTGCCGTCCGGCAAGCGCACCTCGACGTACAGCAACCCCGACTACAAGAATTCGGCGAAGGCGTTCGCCGACGTCACGCTCGGCTCGATCGAGCACGCCAACCCGCAGAACCCGGGCGTGCAGCCGCGGCCGGCGCTGGGTGTGCAGTACGTCGGCATCCCCGAGTTCGCCGACCTGGGCACCAAGGTGTCGCAGGAGGTGAGCGCCGCCATCGCCGGCAGCACAACGGTCGACAAGGCCTTGGCCGACGGCCAGAAACAGGCCGAAACCGTGGCGAAGAACTACAAGTAATGACCACCATGGTGGCCCGGCCGGACGAGCGGATCCAGCCGCCCGTCCGGCCCGCCAAGGGCAGTTCGCAAAAAGAACGCTGGATACGCCGGGCGCCGCTGCTGCCCGCACTGGTCTTCGCGATCGTCATCACGCAGATCCCGTTCCTCTACACCCTCTACCTGTCGACGCTGCACTGGAACGCGCTCAAGCCGGGCAAGCACGAGTTCATCGGCTTCGACAACTACGTCACCGTGCTGACCGACGAGCGGCTGCGCTCGGCGCTGGTCAACACGGTGGTCCTGACGGCCGGCGCGGTGATCTTCTCGATGATCCTCGGTCTCGGGCTGGCGCTGCTGCTGGACCGCAGCTTCGTGGGGCGGCCGATCGTCCGGACTCTGCTGATCACACCGTTCCTGGTGATGCCGATCGCGGCCGCCCTGCTGTGGAAGCACGCGATCTTCAACCCGGCGTACGGCCTGATCAACGGCATCTTCGGCGGCTCGACGGACTGGATCTCGACCTACCCCAAGGGCGCCGTGATCACCACGCTGGTCTGGCAGTGGACGCCGTTCATGATGCTGATCCTGCTGGCCGGCCTGCAGTCGCAGTCGAACGAGGTGATCGAGGCGGCCCGCGTCGACGGCGCGAACGCCTGGCAGATCTTCCGCCGGATGACCCTGCCGCACCTGCGCCAGTACCTCGAACTGGGCGGCCTGCTCGGCTCGATCTACCTGGTCAACACGTTCGACGCGGTCTTCAGCATCACCCAGGGCGGCCCGGGCACGGCGACGACCAACCTGCCGTACGAGATCTACCTGACCACCTTCCGCAAGTTCGAGTACGGCGAGGCGTCGGCGGCCGGCGTGATCGTGGTGATCCTGACGATCATCGTGGCCACGTTCGCGCTGCGGGTCATCTCGAGCCTCTTCCGGATCGAGGAGCACCGATGAAATCCCGGCTGAGCAACACCCTGTGGGGAACCGTCGCCTGGATCGCCGGCATCGTCTTCGTCTTCCCGGTGATCTGGATGGTGCTGACCAGCTTCAAGCAGGAGGAAGCGGCCGCCAGCAACCCGCCGACCTGGATCTTCTCCCCCACCCTGCATCAGTACGCCCAGGTCTTCGACCGCAACATCATGCCGTTCCTCCTGAACTCGCTGATGGCCAGCATCTTCTCCACGCTGCTGGTGGTGGCGCTGGCGACGCCCGCGGCCTACGCGCTCTCGCTGCGTCCCGTGGCGAAGTGGACCGACGCGCTGTTCTTCTTCATCAGCACCAAGATGATGCCGGCCGTCGCGGCATTGCTGCCGATCTATCTCCTGGCGAAGCATCTGGGGATGCTGGACAACATCTGGACCATGGTCATCCTCTACACGGCGATGAACCTGCCGCTCGCGGTCTGGATGATGCGCAGCTTCCTGCTGGAGGTGCCGCGCGAGGTGCTCGAGGCCGGCGAGGTGGACGGCGCGTCGCTGCCCACGGCGATTCGGAAGATCATCATGCCGATCGTCTCGCCCGGCCTCGCGGCCACCGGGCTGATCTGCTTCATCTTCGCCTGGAACGAGTTCTTCCTGGCGGTGAACCTGACCGCGACCAACGCGGGCACCGCGCCGATCTTCCTGGTCGGGTTCATCTCGTCCGAGGGGCTGTTCCTGGCCCGGCTGTGCGCGGCGGCGACCCTGGTCTCGCTGCCGGTGCTGATCGCCGGCTGGGTGGCGCAGAACAAGCTGGTCCGCGGCCTGTCGATGGGAGCCGTCAAGTGAAAGCAGCCGTCGTCGTCACGCCCGGGACCATCGAGATCCAGGACGTGCCCGACCCGACCCCCGGCCGCACCGAGGTGGTGGTGCGGCCGGCCGCGGTCGGCATCTGCGGCACCGATCTGCACATCATGGACGGTGAGTTCGCCCCGGCGTTCCCGATCGTGCCGGGGCACGAACTGGCCGGCGAGATCGTCGCGGTCGGGTCGGCGGTCACCGACTACGCGGTCGGCGACCAGGTGGCCGTCGACCCGTCGCTGTACTGCGGATACTGCTACTACTGCAAGCGGGCCCGGGGCAACCAGTGCGAGAACTGGGGCGCGATCGGGGTGACCGTGCCGGGCGGCGCGGCCGAGTTGGTGGCCGCGCCGATGGCCAACCTGTTCAAGCTCCCGGCGTCGCTGCCGGCCCGGGACGCGGCGCTGATCGAGCCGCTGTCCTGCGCCGTGCGCGGGTTCGACGTGCTGCCGCGGCAGCTGGCCTCGTCGTACCTGATCTACGGCTCGGGCACGATGGGCCTGATGATGCTGGAGCTGGCCAAACGCTCCGGCGCCGAGTCGGTGTCCATCGTGGATCTGAACCCCGTCCGGCTGGAGACGGCGAAACTGCTCGGCTGCTCGGCAGCCGTCACCTTCGCCGACGATCTGATCGCGCCGCGCGGTTTCGACGTGGTGATCGACTGTACGGGTGCGCCGGCCGCCATCCGGGACGGACTGACGCGAGTCGGTCGTGGCGGGACGTTCCTGCAGTTCGGAGTGGCGAATTACGACGCACGGGTGGAAATCGAGCCGTACGAGATCTATCGCCGCGAGATCACCATCACCGGGTCAATGGCGGTGCTGCACAGCTTCGACCGGGCCGGGCAGCTGCTCGCCGCGGGCGTCCTCGACCCATCGATATTCGTCTCGCACCGGTTCCCGCTGACCTCGTACGCGGCCGCGCTCGATCAGTTCCGCCGGGGCGAGGGTCGGAAAATCCTCATCGAACCCTGAGGTCGGCGGCCCTTTGTGCCATTCCTTTGACCGAAAGTGAGTGAACCGACACGGGTAGTTGTCAGATGCCTACCCCGTCAGGCTCAATAGATCCGTGGGCACCGCCGAGGATCCTCCCCAGACCCTCGCACCGGCACGCGTCGGCGTCGCCGCGGTCACCTTCTTCGCGCTCGCCGCGACCGCTCCCCTCCTCGTCCTGATCACCGTCGTGCCCGCCGCCCTCGCCCGCGGCGGCGGGCCGCTGGTGCCGCTCACCTTCGTCGCCGTCGCGATCGTCCTGATCTTCTTCGCCACCGGCTACGCGGCCATGGCGCACCGCGCGCCCTACGCCGGCGCCATCTACTCGTACGTCTCCCGCGGCCTCGGCCGGCCCGCCGGGGTGGCCGCCGCCTGGTTGGCGCTCGGCTCCTATCTGGCCCTTCAGCTGGGCATCTACGGCATCGCCGGGGTCGCCACGGCGCCGCTGCTGCACACCTGGTTCCACGTCGAGGCGCAGTGGTGGATGGTCGCGGCCGGCTGCTGGCTGCTGGTCGCGCTCGGCGGCACGATCCGGATAGAGATCCTCAGCGGCCTGCTCGCCCTGCTCGTACTGGCCCAGGTCGCCGTCGCGGCCGGCTTCGCGGCGGCCAACGTGATCGCGCCGGCCGGCGACCGCTTCGCCCGGGAGTCGTTCCTGCCCGCGCACTCGGCCGGGATCGACCGGCCGGCGCTCGGCCTGCTGCTCGCCGTCGGGGCGCTCGCCTTCGTCGGCTTCGAGACCACCGGCACGTACGCCGAGGAGACCATGCGCCCGCGACGAGAGGCCGGCCAGGCCACGTACGCGTCGGTGGTGGTCTTCGGTCTGCTCCTGGCCTTCACCTCCTGGTCGGTGCTCGCCGGCGCCGGGCCGGGCCAGGTCACCGCGCTCGCCCGCGCCCGCGGCCCGGAGCTGCTGTTCGACCTGGCCGGCGCCCGCCTCCCGCCGTGGGCGGTGCTCACCGGCCGGGCGGTGCTGCTGGCCACCCTGGTCGCGGCGGCGTTGTCGCTGCACAACGCGATGGCCCGCTACCTCTACACGCTGGCCCGGGAAAAGGTGCTGCCCGCCGGGCTGGGCCGCACCGCCGCCCGTACGGCCGCCCCCCGGGCCGCCTCGCTCACCCAGTCGGCGGCCGCCGCGGTCGCGCTCGCCGTCATCTACCTGGCCGGCGTCCGCTCCCCCGCGGTGCTGGCGCACCGGCTCAGCGTCGCCGGCGGCCTCGGCGTGCTGGTGCTGCTGCTGGCCACCTCGCTCGCCGCGCTGCTGCACCTCAACCGGGTGCCCAACGGCGAGGGCGCCTGGGGCCGCTTCCTCGCCCCGATCCTGTCCACAGTGGCCCTCGGCACGCTGGGCTACCTGGCGTTCTGGAACATCCCCTCGCTGCTGGGCGTGCCACCCGACTCGGCGCTGGTGTGGCTGGTGCCGGCCGCGCTGACCGCGGTCGCCGGCGCCGGGCTGGTGCACGGGGTGGCCCTGCGCGGCGCCCGGCCCGCGCTCTATGCGGGCATCGGCCAGGGCGGGACAGCCATCGTCGTGACTCCGAAAGTGCCGCACCCCCGGGAGCCGGGGGCGCATCGACCGGAACGGGTGAATCGCTGACTGACGGGAGGTGACCGGACTTGTCGACCCTTACTCTGGCTCTGCCGCTGGCGTACTACGGGCGGGTCTTTCCGGCGGCTTCGGCCGCGCGGGCAGTTTCCACCGGCACGGCGGCCTCGGCCCCGGCCCTGGCTTCGCTTGCCGAACGCGAGCGGATCTGGGCGCTCGGACTGGACGCGGCAACCGGGCGGTTCCGCCCCAACGAGGCGGAGACGGCGGTGCTGATCGAGATGGCCCTGGGCGTACGCCTGATCCGAGCCCCGAAGTGGTCCCGCGCCGACTGGTTCGACGAGCACGGCGTCTCCTACGATGCGGTCGGCCCGTTCGCGGCCGGCCGGTTCGAGCAGCAGTGGCGGCGCTTCTCCGAGCAGATCCTGCTGCACCTGCGCAAGGCCGACCTAGTCCCGGTCGACGTCTCGCTGTTCACCTACGCGCAGGCGCGCACCGTCGAGCGCTTCATCGCCGACCGCCGCCTGACCCCCCGAGTCTTCACCCTGGGGCACACATGGCCGCGCTGATCATGGTCCGCCCCGACCGCGACTGGCAGTCCTCCGGCGGCCTCTTCGACTGGACCCTGGAATACCTGATCCCCCGCGTCTCCGACGAGAAGACAGCCGAGTGGCTACGCACGATCGTCGACGAGAACCTGGGCAGCCTATGGATCCCCGACCTCCCCGACGAGGCCCAGGCGGAAATCTACGACATCCTCCGCGCCGGCGTGGTGGCCGCCGCGGCCCACGAGCTCCCGCCGGCCGCGGTCGACCAACTCCGCGAACTCGTCGCCCTGACCTACTGACCGGGTTCTGCGGGCCGCCGCGCGAGACCTGGGCTTTTCCCTCCAGCTGCCGTTGCCGTACGAGCGTCCGACGAGCCCCCGGCGTGCCAAGGGCCGCTGGTCGCAACACCGGCCCCGACCCCGGCCGCCGGGCGGGCCCGGCCCAAGACCAGCTCAACGGCGACGAGGCCGACATTGGCCACCGGCATCCGGGTGAGCCCGGCGGTCGATAGGACCGTGCCGGCGTCGGGCGGCGTGGTGAAGCTGCCGTCACGCACCACGAACGTCGCGGGATAACGCGCGGGTTCGAGGCCGCCGGTGGGGCGGATCGAGCGGACGTTTGTGCGGCGGCCTATCTGTACGTTGCGGTGCCGGTCTGTCGGTAGGTGGTTGGGCGCCCTTTGCCGCCGTCCTGATGAACGAGGCCTCGATTGCGTAGGCCGCGGAGCGCTTTGCGAATGTTGGGTCCGGCCAGGTTGAGGGCGGTTTCGAGTTCGGCGACGGTTTGCGGGCCGGATGCGAGCTCGTCGTAGACGCGCTGCTCTGTAGTGCCGAGGGTTGGTCGCGCGTTCGATATGACGGCGGCGGTGCGCAGCAGCACGGTGAACCTGATGTTGGCGTCGATGAATTGCGCCGGAGGCAGTGCTTGGCTCGAAAGCTCGTGGTTGATCGTCGGAATGCCGCTGGCGAGTGCCTCGATGACTCGGCCGCCGGTGCTGGCCGAGCGGACGTGTTGGCAGATCGCCACGAGGAGCCCGTTGCGGGCGGACGTGACGGCGTCGTGGCCGAGTCGGTCGACAGTGATGCCGTACAGACCACCGGGGTTGGTTACCACAAGCCGGTTGCGGCGTAGCCGTACCTCTATGGCGAAGGCTTGCGCCCAGTCGTCGAGGTCGCGATGGATGAGGGCGTTGGCGATGATCTCCCGGAAGGCGACCAATGGGTACGCCGGCTGGTCGGCGACGGTGCCGTCGGGGTTTTCGACGATGGTCGTGTCGAACGTACGGCGGGCCCAGCCCAGGGCGGTGTCGAGCATATGGGGGATGGGCCCGGTGATGGTGATCTGGTTGCGGGCACGTACCGCGGGCGAGTCCTGAGGCAGCGGCTCGGCGGCGGCCTGGATGACGTATCGGGGGAAGAACTGCTGTGGGTGTACGCCGAGTGCAAGGAGGCCGGCGACGGTGGGCCGGCCGCCATCAACGGTGACGCCGGCTCGGCGTAGCAACTCCGCGTCGTCGGCGAAGCGGCCAAGTCCGGTGGCGTCCCGCTCGCGCACGGTTGCCAGGTAGGAGGCGACCAATTCGGCATCGAGGTCGCCCGGACCAGCGCCGTCGACGGGCCTGCGGTCGAACAGAGGTGGTCGACGGGCGGCGAGGAATCCTTGGACTTCCAGGTCGGAGAGGGGGAAGTCGCCGTCGTAGCCGCGCAGGTACGCGGTGCCGGTGGCAGTGACACGGCAGGGCTTGGCAGACGGATCGTATTCGTGGACACGGGCCACGATCACTGGTTGCCCCTCGACCAAGCCGTCGTCGATCGACAGACGTACCGGCGGTGTAAAAGCGCGGGCCTTCGCGGCGAGGCCCTGCTTCAGCGCCGGCGGGTCGGCCAGTCGCACAGGACGGAAGCCCGCACGTTCGTCCAGACCGAGGATGATCATCTCGCCGCCCGGAAGGTTGGCGAGAGCGCTCAATGACGAGGTCAACGAGACCGGCAGACCACCTGCCGCGGCCTTGACCTCGACCGCGGTAGTGTCTCCGCCGGACGCTCGCAGGGCAGCT
>Ga0307509_10008978_pt1 | contig 12601 bp, 12 predicted proteins | sample 10_EM_MG_FD_202245 | JGI IMG/M metagenome (GOLD analysis project Ga0307509, IMG submission 202245) | Populus trichocarpa ectomycorrhiza microbial communities from riparian zone in the Pacific Northwest, United States - 10_EM | ecosystem: Host-associated > Plants > Roots > Unclassified | place...
CCGGGGAGGGGGTATGATATGTGTGTGGTCCCCGAGAACTTTACATATTGTTAGTATTAGCGAGAGATGTGCCTCTTGGGATGGGATGGGATGGGGATGGCCTCGTTTTTTTTTTTTTTGCCAGTGCTAGTATACGATAATACCTGAACAGGGTGCGGTACCAGTATAGCTAATGCTCCGTGCACCCGATTGATGTTCCCTCGCTTTACTGTGGTCTGTTAGACTACTGTACCGCCGACTTTACTGACATGGGATTCACTTGATCCAAGGTTCGGTTCCAATTGTCAAGCTCTTGATTTTAGAGACTCTACTCGAGTGCTATTTGAAGGTTAACTGCCAGATGGAGACTGGTGAACCGGCCCACATAACGTTACATGCCCACGGGGGGTCAGGAAAAAAAGAAAAGAAAAAAAAAGAGAGGGGAGATAGAGTACAATGCCTTATAGAGAGTAAGAAAACGACCAATTTCCCATAAATGAGTTGAAATGATTGCAAATAGAGAATAAATTTAAAAAAATGCAAACCAAACGCGCTAGATATGTTGCCAACCAGATGGATCCATGAGTTTTAAAACAATTCAAAATAGGTGTGGAAAGAAACAGAGGTGGGAAAAAGAGGGGCAACCGTGATAAACATCGCTCATGAACATCAATATATACTTTTCTCCTCCTTCCTCCATACACTTTTAAACTCCTCCATATCCAGTCAAGCTTCCCCCAGGCATAATCTCCTCTCTAGCCTCTTCAGCCTCGAGCCCAAGCCTAAACCTCTTGATACTCCTGCCACTTTTCCAAACGTACCCAACAAGTACGCACCCCACAACTGCGCTCGCCGTCAAAAGCCCCAAATTCACCGGCCGGGGATCCTTCCGGAAAGCCTTCAACGTGAGCGCATCCAGGCCAGTCTGAGACAAGTTGAAAAAGCCAGAAAAGCAAATGATGAGTCCATATACTTTTCCGAAAGTCTCAAAGCCAAAGACTTTAGCTGCATAGTCTGACACGGCAGTATAGTAGAATGGGCGGTAAACCACAAAGCCAATTATCCCGGCTATGGCGGCGGGATAGCAGTTTTTGACGATTCCGAGGCTGCCGATTATGGCGGCGAGAGCGACGAGGATTTGAAGGACTACGAGGGTGGAGTAGCGGTCTAACAAGTAGCCGATTAAAGGTACGGCAAGGATGCCACCGACTGGCAAGGCCAGATCAAAGAATTGATTGACTTCTACCGCACTGTGGTAGCTTCCGAGGAGGAATTCGTATTGTGGACGGATGGTCGCGACAAAGTAGTTGATTCTGATCATTTGAATCACGGTGAAGAGCGTTATGAGTACAAACCACCAGCTACAGATTTGCCGATTTATGGACATTCCGTGCATAGCGCCCCAGACGCCGCTGCTCTCGTGGGATTCTTCGAGTTTCTTGTCGTGTATTGCCTTCGCATCTTTGCCCCCAAGGAGCGAGTCGATCTCGTGGATTAGGCTCGAGCGACGCTCGCGGCAGAGGCGGACGCCGTCGTCGCCGACCTCCATGTAGTCTTCGTTATCATGATCTTCGTGGAGGAGCTCTTCTTCAACTTCGGCTTGGCAGGCGAGTTCGCCGACGGTCTTGTAGCTCCTTGAGGGCATAAGAGTTAGTTGCAAGATCAGGATTGTCGCGGGCACGATCAAGTAAGCCGTGAACCAGGTGCATAGGGTGAGTTTCCCATCGGTGTGGTCGTAGAGGAGCCGGTAGAGGAGGAAGACGGCGCTGGAAGAGTCGAAAGCTCCTGTGAGCATCGAGAGAATCAGGCCCGAGTGCGACGGAAAAGCATTCGAGAGATGGAAGGAGGGGATGAAGATGAAGGGACCACCGAGAGCAAGAAGAAGATAGGATATCGGGTACGCTTGGCACCAGTGTTAGGAAGAAAAGTATAGAAGGCGAGGAACAAGGAAAGCTCACGATCAAAATTATGTATCTGCTTTGAGAAGGAAAAACCCAAGCATCCGAGAGCAAACAGTGCCGATCCGATAATCCCGGAAACCCTAGGTCCATACTGGTCCAATATTGTCCCCACCAGCAGTGCACAAACATTGGTGGCAACCGCTGCAAGAGTAAACATGAAGTTTAGTCTGTTGGGAGAGGTTATTAGCATTCGTCTCTCCTTCATACAAACAGGGGGGGCACGAACCGTATCTCTTGCTCGTAACAAACCCTCAAACCCTTCTCGATCTCCTCCTCAGTGCATTTGTCCCTATAGATTCCCTCCTTGATCATGACGGGTTTCAACGCGGCGTACCCGAAGACTATACCAGCTGCGAAAAGGCAGTACACAACCGCCAGTCCAACCTGTAACAGCCTCTTGCCCTTGGATACCTCGAATGCGCCGATGGGCTCTATCCCACCAGGGCCAGAACCCAATACCTCGGGTTTTCGCTTCCCACAAGCAGCATCGTCAGAGTAGTCCCCGGTCGATATAGCTACGGTAGTGACTGTTTGGTGGATTTGAGCCGAGGGGTGAAGCCGGTTCTCGGCCAGTGAAGACGAGAGAGCCGTCATCCGTGGGGTGTTCTGTCAGTGTTGAAGGGTTGGTGGTATTCTGAGTGGAAAGCTGTGATTGTTTTGAATGGGCCCTCAAGGATTCACTTTATGGTTCGAGTAACTCGCTTTGTTGATTATTCGGGAGTGACGTAATGTATCGCGTCTGTTTTCAGCCCCCTCTCTCCTAAACGCCTCGTGTCAAGTATCTTTTTTTTTTCCTCCCTCACTGTGAAGAATGATGGGGGAGGGAAGAGTAGAGAGCAATGAATGCGAGGGAAGCAGAAATAATCAAGAAAAACCCCAAGTTACCGGGGGCGAGGGCGGAGATTCATAACGGTACGCCATTTCAAAAGGATGGAACTGAGAAGAGAAGCGAGATGTAATAAAAGTAAAAATAAAGGGTCCACCTGACGAACTCTCTCGTTCGCTCCACTCCTGCCTTCTCCTCCTCCTGCTCCTCCTCCTGCTCCTTGCCTGCAGCCCGGAGGGGAGGGACGATGCTGTATTGTTATTTCCCGGCATGTTGGAAGGGCATGGAGCTTCCTTCTGCGGTTGGGTAAACTGCCATCAATTGGCCAATGGGAGGAAAGCGAGTGGAACTGCCAAATGAAACCGATGAACCGGCATATTCCCCCACGTGAGGATGCGTCGGGATCAGGCGAAGGAAAGAAGCTTTTTTATGTTTTCTCCCTTTTGCTTTTTTGCCCTCTCTCTCCCAGCTTTTGTGGAGGCGATGGCTGAAGGCTCGAACGGAGTTGAAGGAAGGGAGTGTGACAGGACAAGGTCGCCGACGGGATAGAGTCGCGTCTCTACGAGTAGAAAAATTAAGCGCATTAGTAAGTAAACAGGATTTGCTCCTAGCGGTGGCAACCAAACTTGCTACAGTATGCGCGACATTATCCTATCATACTGGAGTACCGGTACAGCACAATGATCCACGGCGAAGCGAGTCCACAATGGGGCGAGAACGCCCATAGAACTTTTATAGGACGGGGATTATTTGTATGGGCATTCTCGCTATGCCGTGGAATATAACTTGGTATGATATTTATCGGCGAGAAACACCAGCAGTTCTTCAGAAATAAGCACCAGGGGAAAGGGGAAATCGATCTCTGCAACGCTCTTCACACCATCATTCAACCCCCCCTGCCACTCGATCGCTGAGTTGGGTCGTCGTGGCGCGAGCTTCACATGGCGAAAGCCATTAGCTGTCCTATTTGAGTACTGTACTCGAGCACTGCAGACCCTGTAGGCTTCTCCCGCTCCCCAAAAGTTGGAGGATGCGGTGAAGTGCTCGAGTGCCGTATTGTGCTTATGATACAGTATTTCTCAATGCCCTGGACGACTTTGTAAGCCACTCGGACACACCTCCTCCCACTCGGACAGATGCTGGTTGGTTGATTTTTTGTGACGAAACAAGCAGCTGATCTCTTTCGGTTTATCACAGGAAACTTTCCTGTTTGAGTTTAGTTGGCATCCGGGTGAGGGGGTGTCGGAGTAGCTTGTACTCGAGCACTCGAGTACAGTCAAGTCGTTCTACTAGTAAGGTACGGTACTTGCACGAGTACCTCTTCGGTAATCTCCCGTTCATGCGTTACTGCAACTGGCAGCCGCAAATACTCGAGCAGGTAGGATTCTCGAGAGGGGAAACATCCTCAACTCACCCACATGACGAACGAGGGGGGGACAAGGCCTAGCTGCGGTTGGCTGGTGGCACAACCCGCGGGCGGAACAGTCGCATTACTCGAGTACAGCAGTTTGGCGAATTGCGGGGTGAGGAGGAGTGCCGCTTTTGGTCAGGGGTAGACTACTCGAGTATCGGACTCTGGCTCTACTCTACTCTACTCGAGTATGGAGTACAAGTGCCGGTAATTTTATGATACCGGGTTTGGGAGGTAAAGTTAGGTCTACCGCCATTCTACGAGTATGATACTTGTAGTGGCTGTCCCACAAGAAATGAAATCCAAACCTTTCCCTTATGGTGGCTGGTGTGGCTCTTCTACCTGGTCCCAAAGAGCACAGGCCTCTCACTCTCAATTCCTCAATTCCTGCCGGCTCGCGGATTGGTTCATGGTCCGGAATTCTTGAATCCAGATTGGCCGGAACCAACCGTTCCGATCATCTTCCCTCATTGCCCTGGATAATACAATCGCCCGAACTCCATCTTCCTTCCGCCGATAGGGATTTCAAGCATTCTCCTCCGCTCCCCTCTTGGCATTGTTTAAACGCACCCGTAGCCTTGGTACCGCTACATGCACACATCTCCGCGAAACTTGATTGGAGGGGAAAGATCGACGCAGCCTTCGTGAATCGTGATGAGAACTTCTCACAAATACTTTCCGTCACTAAGAAAGGGAGGGTGCACGGACTATGCTACGTACTGGTTTTGACCGCGTCTCTCGCCCGAGGAATCGCACGAGTACCGCTACTCTATGGCTGGTTGTGGAGGAATATAACTACAGTAGACTGTACGGGGGAGAACCAGAGGTAGAGAGAACCAGAGGTAGCCGCCAAAACATTCCCTTGAATTGCGAATCCGTGAATCATTCATGCATGGGCCTCCCTTCTCCTGGTGGTTCTCCGTCCGTCAGAGTCTGGTCTTTTACCGTTTCTCCCAAGCACCGTAGTGTCCGTCAGTTCCGCCACCCAAGGTACTGTACCAGTATTGTGCTAGTGCTTACGGTGCTGTAGCGATATACCGGTACTGGTGTTCAACTTCGAACTCGCATTCTCCCAACCCTTAGAGCACGCGATCCATTAATTGTCACCTCTGAGCCCTTCCATCTGGTCCCTGTACGCTAGAGAAAGCTTCGACCGGAGATACGGTAATCACGGTATCCCGCTCACTTTGCCTTGGAACCTGCGGCATCCCGGGGGTCTTCGTGCTTCGGGGCGTGTTTCTTCGTAGATCCGACGGGAACGGGTCTTCGCTTATCCTGCTCTCCTTGGGAACAATTTTCAGGTCGTTTTTTGCTTTCACCCACTCCCCGACATACTCCCGAGTTCTGTTCTGCTGGCTCCCGCCACCCCGGCATTTCCCCGCTGCGACCCAATATACCTGGCTTAAGCCTTGCCGATTCCTTAGATGGAGATCGACTCGAATCCGACGGATAGCTCGAGGCATTCGGATGCGGGCCACGGAGAGCGCTTCGGATCTTCTCACTCTCTACCGCCACTGGTCACCGTCTCTCATGATCCAGCGCGCCCCCCACATTCACAAGCCCCAGGCGCTCACCTCCAAAACTATTCGCAAGCTACCCACTTGACACCAGTACAGAGCGCTGGCTCTTTCTCCGCGTCGCCGACTGTAGGCAATCTACAACAGTTACAGGATCAGAAGCGGCCACGGGCATGCAAATCCTGCCGCGGGTTGAAAGTGCGGTGTGAACCAAACACGGATGACCCTTCCAAACAGTGCAAGAGATGCGCCAAAGCTAACCGGGATTGCATTTTTACGGCTCCATCGAGAAGGCGGCAGAAAAAGGCGGATACGAAGGTTGCAGAGTTGGAAAGGAAGATTGATGCGCTGACGGCTAGTCTGAACGCGACCAGGCAGATGGCCGCTAGAGAATCACAAGGAGAGGATGACGATGAGGAGGACTACGAAGACGAGACAGCTACGGAGGCTGTTGCGGAAGCAGCCCTTCCGAGCCAGGTTTCCGCACGCCCATCAAAGCGAAAGAGGGAGAGCGATGACAACCAGGCTCACCAACAACTCCAGTGTGATGCAGGAGAGTACTCGCCATACTTCACATCATTCCTTGCTCCCAAAGGAAGCAAAATCCCCGTGGACACGCATATAAAACCTGCGGAAGGGAATGAGCATCGACACGAGTACGTGGACGTGATAGGCAGACAATTGTTGGGCATAGAAATGGCCAGGGAAATCTTTGACCACTATATCGAGAATCTAGTGCCGCATTTTCCAGCAGTTGTGTTTCCACCCGGTACTACAGCCGACGAAGTACGGAAGGAGAAGCCAACCTTATTTCTCGCAATTCTTGCGTCAGCATCCAGGATGAGTCACCCGGATCTACACCATGCGCTGCACAAGGAGATTTCACGGACGCTGGCAGAGAAGATTATGATAAATGGGGAGAAGGGTCTCGAACTTGTTCAGGCGTTACTGGTTACATCGGTATGGTATTACCCACCAGAGCACGTTTACGAGCTTAAATTCTACATGCTCACCCACCAAGCTGCTTCCATGGCGCTGGAAATTGGGCTTGGTCGTAGGGCTGTTTTGCCGAAATCGCGGGGGTTGCCAATACTCTCGACGATACCTCGTGTGATGCGTCCGGGAGAACCTGCTGGGCCTCGCACACCCGGGTGTCTTTTTGTGGATTCGTCAACGCTCGAGTCACGAAGAACGTTGCTGGCTTGTTACTGGACTTGTTGCAATGTTGCCATGGCCTTACGGAGACCTAATGTCTTGCGTTTCACACCCTTCATGGCTGAATGTGTCCAAGAGCTGGAAACCAATCCCAAGGCAGCAAAGACAGACATCATCCTCGCTAATTTGGTAAAAGTGCAAAGGATTGCGGAGGATGTGGGGAACGAGTTCGCCTTTGATCGGGTGGACGCAGTGGTCGATCTTCAGGAAGAGAGGGTCCAGCTTAAACTTCAGGAGTTCAGCAGAAGGTTAAAGACCTGGAAGCACGAGCTTCCAGAAAAGGCTCAGCACCGTAATACCACACCCTGTCATGTAGTTTATTCTTATGCTGACCCTATGTAGCACAACTGGAGATGTCCTTCCACATGGTCTCAATTTACACTAATGAGATTGCTCTTCACAATAACCACAACGTTGAAGACTTCCGTTCTCCTTTTTCCCAATCGTTACTCCGCCCACCAGCTTCGTCTCAACCACTTACCTCTCTGCACCTTAACGCGATTAAAACGTGTATGTTCTCTGCCAATACGATAGTATCGACGTTCCTCTCTCTCCCACTAATTTCCGCACGGTCCCTTCCAATGTTCAACTTCATCCGTTGCAGCTATGTCCACATGATCCTATTAACCATCTACTTCGCCGCCTGGTCCCCGAAATCCGAATTAGGAAAACACATAGACAGGAAGGACCTTAAAATAGCACAATCCCTAGAACAGTTGATCTTGAAGCTAGAAGGGGCAGCCGCAGAGGACAAGTGTCGGGGCGCTGGAACGTTTGCTATGATAATGAAGATTATTCAAAAGTGCTACCTTCGACGAAGCACAGAGATAGAGCAGGCGCTGGGCGTGCCAGTTGAGCCAGTATCCCGACTTGGTCTGGGCAATGGCGAAAGTGGAACCGGAGTTGGTGGGACGCCGGGGAGCCTGAGTATGAGCGGGGACTCGGCCTCCACACCTTTGCCGAATAGCAACTACCCGCACAGCCCCTGTGCAGGATCTCCCGGGGCCATGACTTTGCACTTCCCTCCTGGCACAGCGCTCAAGAATTCAAATTTCGGCTCCCCCAAGGGAAACAAATACTTCATGCGACAGCGACTGCAACAGGGGGATCCAACGCAGAATCCTTTCCTACCGCTTCCGCCTCCACAGCATCCCCAGCCGCAACCTCTCGCCCCAACACCCGCCGCTTCCGGTTACGCTTTGACGGGTGAATGGACCGGTATGACGGCACCCCCGGAGCAATTGGTGTTCACGGGGGACGGGGAAATGTTCCCGGATGATAGCTTTTGGGCGTCGGTGGACGAGAATATTGCGATGGGGACGCTGGGCTGGGACTCTTGGATTTGATTAGGAGGGCTTGTATGAATATGATGTTCTTGTGATCTTTGGATTTTGTTAAAGCAGTGTGGGTAGCTATGGCGTTTTTTGTCGGACTTTTTGTTTTTGTGGACGGTTTGGTTGTGTATAGGATCTTGGGGGGTAATTGAGGGATGTACCTCACTGTTTCTCTCCGGAGAAGATGGGATGGGGGAGGATTGGGTGTATCATAGCCTTGTTACGTAGAACGGAGAGCAAAATAAGAGGCCGATGTATTACATGGAGGTATGTTCGTGATACCATAATGGAATCTCCGAGTCTCTACTCTTGATGAACGCAATTTCAGGACTAATAACACCTTTTTTTTACAGGTCGTTAGATCCTTCCTCCTCTGAGAGGGTTATGGAAACCAGATACCCCACTCTCGGCATTCTGTGCTGCGTCCGAGGGGACGCTGCCCCATGGGGCCCAAAATCAAGCTTCTAAGCCTCACCTGTCTAGGGTTCCTATGGAGCAATTATTACCCCAGGTTTTTGTCCCTAGATCCCTCTTTCCTCCCCCACTGCCAGCGGCCACACCCCACCTTTTATTCCCTTCTCCTCCCCTTCGTTCCACACGCACTCCCACACTCTCCTCCCAAAGTCAAACGCATATTATTATTATTATTTTGTGTTCGATACCAACGTTTCACAGCTGGCCAAAATGGCGCTCGAGTCACCCTTGTGTGAAGGCAACATACTATGCGCCCGCGCAGACTATCCACCACGAGTACACTCTATTGAGTTCCTTGGACAAGTCCGTGACGGTATAATCCCCCCCCCTTCCCACTATCATCCCAAGCTAAAACTTATGGCTCAGCCGACTCCCGCAATTATGCGCGCACCCATGGCTGCTCTACGCTCTTAAACTACGAACCTTTTTTCCTTTTCAATGATACTTTTGAGATCACCCCCGCCCCGCGCTTTCCAAGGATGGAATACACGCCGATTGCCAGCGTTACCGCCGCCTTTGGCAGCCTGTCCAACCCGACTGTTACTACCTATCCCACTTACACCGACCGCCGCTACATCCCGCAATTCATACCCTTCTCTCACGCGGAGAGGGCAGCGGGTACAGCCAGGGGCTACTATCTGACGGTGTTTAATTCTATCGTGCAGGTGCCCGGGAAGGAGTTTGGTGTTGTGTGGTTTATGAAGATGAGGGGTGGTAAGGGTGGTGCGGATGTGTTTTGTGGAGTTGGAGTGGCAGAGGTGAAGATTGACGCGGAGGGCGCGCCGAGGTGTGACAGGAAGGGAGAGTTAGTTTTTGATGTAAGTTTTCCTGTTTTGTTTCCGCTTGGTTGGGTACAGTAAGTGGCTGACAAAAGTAGGGATTCGGTCCAAGATGGGGCGATATCTCAACTGTTCTTCACGGGGATTACATTTACCTTTATGGCTCTGGCGCTCCTACTTCTTTCGCTAACGACGGAAGCTGCAGCGGCCCAATCTATCAAACCACACCCCCTACCACTACCGGCGCATCAAAACTCGATGTCCCAATTCACCTCTGCCGCGTCCCCTACCGCAATCGCGCATACTGGCATGCAGAAAACTACAAATACTGGAATGGCCAGGACTTTGTCAACTTCCCCCAAGCCTCCCAATCGCCTGCGGCCTCGTTCTACTACCCGCAAGGAAAGTTTATACCCCCACCAGAGTTTGGATGCGTCATGAAAAACGTCCAGAGCGGGACAGTAATGCACGCGCAACTCTTCACTGAACCGGGACACTTTATCTTCATTGGGTGCGAACTAGGTGGTAGTGGTGATGATAAGGGAGCAATGGTCAAGATGAGACTTGCAGATGCGCCAATGGGACCTTGGTTCGGCGAGGCTTCGCTTTTTGATCTCACCACAGCGAATAAAGGAAATAAAGGGATCAGGTTTGGAGTCCATGCTCATACCTGGGCGAGCGATTTGAAAAATGGTGAAATTATGGTTTCTTGGACCGAGCCGTGGCCAGGCAGTGTTGAGATGGCGAGGGTCAAGTTGGCGATGCAACCGAGTACTCCTGGAGTTATGGAGTCCACTGCTACCACCACCACCGCCACCGCCGCCACTACTACCATCGTCCAATCCTCAAGACACCATAGGAAGAACGCTAGAGTGGCTATCAGCGATTGCTTTGATGAAGAGCCTATCCCAGAAGATCCAGAACCTGAGCCCGAGCCCGAGGAAGTTGATGTCGGCCCTGAAGTCGAGGCCGAAGCTGAAATTGAGGTCGGCGTTGAGGTTGAGGCCGACCCCGGAGTTGAGGTGGACCCTGGAGTTGAGGTCGGCGCTGAAATTGAGGTCGACGCTGAAATTGAGGTCGACGCTGAGGTCGAGGCCGACCCCGAAGTTGAGGTGGACCCTGAGTTGGAGCTCTACAAAAGAGACAAAGCCCGTAAAAAGGCATTGGCAAAGCTCGCGGGAGTATATAAAAGAGAAGAAGACAGTGACTCTGACACACAGAGTGTCTTTGACTTTAAAGCGGCCTTTCAAAACATCATAGCTCTTCCTGGCCGCACTTCACCCTCGTCTTTTTCCTCCGAGCTATCGTCGTCTTCAATCATACGCCCCTACTCAGGCTATGACCTGCGAACCCCCATCCCGGATGGTCTTACCGGTAGCTGGATTCTCGAGGAAGACGACTGCCACTACTCCGACGACGCCTTTGACAACCCCGACAGCCTAGAACAACAAATCCCAACCCTCGAAGGGGAACTCGAAGGGGAACTCGAAGAAGAAGTCGCAGCAAAAGGTGACAACCACAACAGCGGTAGCACTACTATCTCTTCCCCGCAGTCCAACAACCACTCCTCCTTCTGGCTCCAAGACTCAGATACAAACACCGAGTACTCTGCCTCCGTCTCTCACGTCTCCTCCCCGATCACTGCCACCACCACCACCACCAATTTCACTCACCGTTACCACCCATCCGATCTGAGTATGCACGGCTCCTCGCCACCCCTCCCGGGCATCGACGAGATCATGGGAGGTGTCACACTTTCGGTCTTTGACACCCACTCCAGCTCGCAGACCGCTACCACTGCCATTCGTAGGGGAAAGAGGTCTGCCGTCGTCAAGAAGCTTTTGTGGGGGGGAGGGAAGAAGCCTCATCAGGCGGAGGAGGAGGTGCAGCAGGCGGAAGCGGGGGAGGAAGGGATTGGTGGAGACGCAAACGAGAAGAAGGGATGGAAGAATAGCATTAAGAAAAGTGCTATTGCGAAGTTCTTGATGGGCGGCGGCGGCGGCGGGGGGGAATAATGAGTTTGTGTTGTGCCTCTCCTTTTTAACTTTTTTTTTTATAAAAAGGTTATAATATTATGTATGTAGATGATTAAATAGGTAGATTATTATTTATTTACTTATTCATGTATGTATGTAGGTTGGTGTAAAGCGGAGGCGCATGACTACTATTATCGGTATGGGATTTGGGCGGTGGATTAAGTGAATGAAGGTACGGATTCTCGTATCATTGGGTTTAAGGTGTTTTTTTCAACATTTTTTTCGATTTTCTTTTCGATTTTTATTTATTTTTTATTGTCGGCGTCCACTTGGGAAAACGGGACTCGTGTAACAAAAGTCCTGGCACACCCCGACTGAGAGTGAGTTGATGGGACAAGAATGCCTCTAAACTTTACCTACCAGCTTTGTATGTCCTTCCTTCCTTCCTTTCCTCCCTCAGCTTTGAATTAATGATGATGAACAAGAAATAGAAATTACAAGGCTCTGTTTTCTCGCGATTGCATTTTTTTCTTCTATCATATCATACTTTGTGAGCATGGGTAATTATTTATGTGGAGTACAGTACGGCCTCGTTCCAAAAGTTCTCGCACCCAGGCTTGCTTGTATCATATCATACTATGAGAAGAAGAAGAAGAAGGGGGCTATATATATAATACGTCTGGTATATAGAAATTTGTCACGGTATGATGCCAGCCAGGGTGCGAGAACTTTTGGAATGAGGCTGGTACGGTATGTACAAGTATGTATGATAGTTGAGGTGAAGCAAGTTGAATAATAATAAAATTTTACTAGGATGCTAAGTCTTTTGTTAGAGGAGTGTACGAGTAACTGTACAAGTACTATAATAATACTTATAGTTTTTTCACATTTCTATAATAGCATATATGGCAGCCTCTCGAATTCGTCGTTCCCCCCCCCTCATTGCCAGGGCATGCAGGGCCAAATACCCAAGTAAGATAATCCAAACAAACAACAACATACTAGAGAGAGAGAGGAAGGAAGGAAGGAAGGAAGATCAGACGAGGGGGGGCGGGGGGGGGGGGGGGGGGGGGGGAAAATGGGTTAAAAAAATAAAAAAAAAAAAAAAACCCCAAATTTTATAAAGGGT
>Ga0307509_10008979_pt1 | contig 12600 bp, 11 predicted proteins | sample 10_EM_MG_FD_202245 | JGI IMG/M metagenome (GOLD analysis project Ga0307509, IMG submission 202245) | Populus trichocarpa ectomycorrhiza microbial communities from riparian zone in the Pacific Northwest, United States - 10_EM | ecosystem: Host-associated > Plants > Roots > Unclassified | place...
CCCCGCCCCCCCCCCCCCCCCCCCCCCCCCCCCCCCCCCCCCCCCCCCCCCCCCCCCCCCCCCCCCCCCCCCCCCCCCCGCGACCAATAGCAATAGTATCATAATAGAAAATACCTACTCGAGTAGATTTACTCAAGTCGGTCGTAAGGAGTAAAACCGGTCTATTGTTAATCCTTCAGGGTTTAGTAGGAAAATTGAACAATGTGTACTCATTCTAGTACATTGTGCGGTACAGTACAATCGCCAACAGTACCAGGCTAGGCTAGACTTAACCACGGCATTACCCCGGCGCTATAACAAACCTGGCCGAATATCAAAAGCCCACTTAATATTATACCACACTAAGTATTGGTCATCCAACTACATTTACAAAACCCGATGGTGCGGTGGGTTTTTTTTGAATAAATCTGGCTGCGCTGTCCATGTATTGATAGATTGAGAGCGTACGAGTACAGTGCGTACGCCTAGATGTAGTGGCTGCGGTAGCTGTGATGGTAAGAATGAACGTGGTATATAAGGAGGTATTCCTGGCGTTGAGGATAATATTGTTAGTGCCAGCATTCCCGAAACGAGAGTGAGAATTGGTAATGAGGTTGGGTCGTTTAGGCTACGGACTCTCAGGGGCCGTGGTTGTCAATGATCTCACTTCTCAAATATCCCACTCGAACAGGACAACGGTACAATATATTAGCTACATCAACTACCCTAACCAAATAGGTTTCCCAAAACACAGTATCACATCTCATTGATATATACTACCATCCCAGCGGCCCCAAATTACCATACTCTAAGAAACTAACGTCCTACAATTTTGTCTCCTCCTCTTTTGTCCACGGACAAAAGAGAAGGAGATAAACTTGCTGGAGGTTCACTCTCCCCACCAAATAAAACTAAATATTACCCCCCCGCGCCCCCTCCATCTACCACTGACACTCCTACCTAACAACCGTAGGCGGGGCATTTAGTGGATACTCGGCTTTGAGCCTCCTTTGGCTACTTGCGTCCCCGTTAACCCCTCTATTGCCCAGCCCAGTACCGCTCCCACCCATACGCTCATAAGAGCTTTGCTCATCTCCATACCCGCGGCCGACTCCATTGGCGTACTCCTTCTCTGAGTATCCCTTGTCAACGGGTGAGTGTCGGGAGCCTCGCATTCGGGATGTTAATCCTGAATAACGGGTTCTGGAGGGGCGTGTCCTATCAGTGTTCCGACGTTTTTTCAGCAGGCCGAGGGCTAGCATTAGTGCTGAGAGGAAGAAGAGGGCGACGCAAGTCCATGTAAAGGCGAATGCCTTGATATATAAATATATTTGGTTGTTACTATCCCGTTGATGATGGAGTATTGAGGGAGTAGGAGTACCTTAACACCAACCCGCGCAAACCTCCCGTCGTCTCGGAAAGCTTTCTGCCCGAGGACGTAACATCCCCTACCTCTCCGTAATTAGTCACTAGCGGGGCAAACCCAGGGAGGGGGTGGGGGAAAAACAAACGTCATTATCGCTGCCGAAAAGCTCATACAAAGCAGTCCAAAAGCAGATGCCGTAGCAGCCAAGTACCCAGCCAGCCGAAAACAGGTAGCTAGCAACGCCGCAAAGAGCGCTAGCAGCGCAAAGAACAAGTCAATAATATAAAAGGCGTACAAAAACCTACTTAGGTAGAAGTACCGTCTGGGCCTACGAATAAAGTCTGTGGGGACGTTCGTCTCCGTGCGGAAGTTCCTCTGGGGCAATAATGGGTATGCAGCATTATTAGGGCGACAATTGTAGTTTTTCCCGTTGCGGGAGTCGCAGTACTATTTATTAGCTTAGCTTAGGCATTTACTTCCCAAAAAAAAATTCGTTTTACTTGGAAAGTGTCTAACGGGTGGGAGGGGATGGGACGAGGAAGCAAGGGGAGGGAAGGTACATTGTAGAGCGTCCAATGACAGATGCCGCTTGGGGCGTTGGGTATGTTGTTGGTGTCCGCTTGTAGAAAGAATATCTCATTCAGTGGTGTTCTGTCATACGCTCCTCCTAGTAGTAGTAGAAACAGTAGGACTATGGCGCCCGAAAGGAGGAACAACGAAGGGATGGTGAATCCTATGCCTGAAATACCAACACAACAGCCAATGACCGGAATCAGCCTCAGCATTCGACAATCGCTGAGTAACAATTATATATATGGAAAGAAAGAAAATGAAAAGAAAGAAAAAAAAAAGAGAGAGTAGGGAGCACTCACGTCGTGCTGCAGACATTGTTAATGATGATAGCAGCGGTTAGATAGCCTGTAGGGTCAGTAAGTACAGTAGATATATATAAGTTAGCACAATGACGAAACAGGCCCATCACTCGCATGTCGAAGTGCTCGAACGGCCTAGCTGCACACTGAAGTCCTCGCGGAGAGATGAGCTATCCTTGCCGTAGATCCTACGTCATTCTTGGCAAATGAGATGGGGGGAAAATGCTTATTTAACTATCGCAGACATAGAATACGGTACCTGGAGCGGGTCCTCGTTACACTAAGGATCGCAAAAGAAAAAAAACGATTACGCCTGCCCGCTGGTTGAATCAGAATAAAAGCAAAAGGAAAAAAGAGTAATATCAGACAAGGGGCAAAGAGCGCGGAAAATGAAGAAAACATGAAAAAAAAGGAGGATAAAGGCAAAATTTAATGAGAAAAAAAAAGAAACCAGGTCTCCCGTCATCTATTTACTGTTGCGGGGGGATCCCCCAATGCAACCATCACTATGGGTACAATCAAGAATATGGTGGGTGCTCGTGATCTGGTCCTGAATATCCATCCTTCGGATAATGCCCGTTACCCCATTCATTCGAACCCCCTCCGGAGGACTTCTCAACAGAAGAACTACGTTTGGATCCACCGAGTGAGGTAGGTGTAGGGGGTTGATAAATTTCCGGTTGGAAATGCTCGCTCTGGAAGTGGGATGGGTTAAAGGGTGAATTGCGGAACGTGGTAGTCTGGAAAGGCAGAGACTGGAGGGGAGAAGGCTGAAAAGCTGGTAAGTTGAACATGGAAGGACGGAAGTTCGATGGGCCAGGCTCCATGGAGAAGGGGTCCATGTTGGAGGAAGGTATATGGTGAAGCAAGCTGCCTAAGGGTGTAGGAGCAAATGTTTGCTCGGGCAAACTTGATAGAAACGAAACTTGAATCGACGGGGGCGATACCTCTGGGATATCCCCTTTCTTGTAGATTATGTCGTAATGGCCACTTTTTTCGTCAGATGGCTTAACATCCTAACATGATAAGAATGTACTTACGGTCTATAAAGAAGCCTCAGAACTGGTGCGTCAGGAGGTGTTGGAATGCCGCCATCAGCTCCGAGGTCTGCAAAGCGGTGCACATTAACCTCGTCACCAGGGCTGCGGTCAAGGTAAAACACCTCGACCGCAAACGCAGCGGGAAGGACCAAACAATCAATCAGAGCCATAAGCCCGACATGCTCGATCTCAATACCATAGGGTTCGATCTGAGCTTCACAAAAGTCCTTTACAGGCCGATCCAGAAAAGGCTGATAATACTCTGGGCGAGTCTTCATCCAAGAGCTTGTAAGGAACTAAATATATCTATTAGCCTATGCCCAACTAGTGTCGTGAGATCGATGTGCAAACCTTAAAATGAGTGATTATTGCATTGGATATTTCTGGGTTATTGAACCGTTCTGCAATGATGGAAACATCCCACGGGGTATCAATCGCTGGTGGAGAGTTGATAGCTCCAAGCAGCTCAAAGGTGACTTCGGCAAAATCCTCGTAGATGAATGGTTGGAGACCAGCAAGTATCATGAGGCCGTTCAAGGATGCAATACGAGCATACTGCATTCCAATGTGATTTGTATCACCAGTTTTTAACAGAAGCTCAAAAAATCCAAAGGCAACAGCTTCAAATAGGTTAGCAGGTAACGTGAGCAGTTGGAGCAGCTACGTAAAATCCAGGCACTTACCTCTCCATCCACAGTTACCGTCCCCAAGTATAGTGCGATAAAATGGGTATTTAGGGGAAAGTGCCTATCGGATTAGCAAAATCAATAAACCAGTAAGAACAAACATACCACGGTCTTTCTCACGAAGGCTGGATCAGCGCTGGCATATTCCACCTCCAAAGCCTTGCTAGACTTTACAGCTCCAACAAGCGGACCCTAAAACAATCAACCCAAGCCCACCCAAACTAAAACAAGACGGCAAACCTGAAGATCCGGTTGGTAGTCCCTGGATAGTTTTTCCATCTCTGAGAAATCCTGCGCTGGGGCTGTTTCCAGCGCAGCCAAACTTGCTTTCACATCTTCGACTGCAGGAGGGGTACGTGTTGGTGAGCCTGTTGGTGAGCCGTAATGCTGTTTCGTCAATTGCTGTTGGGCCTTGATATCCTGGTACTCGACCTGTTGCGTCCATGTGTCTAGGTCGTCAAAGTCACTGACTCCATTTATGTTGGAAGAGCCTTCCATAGTGAATTGATTTGGCAGAAGTATGATGATGGGACGAAAATGGGGTGGGGGGGGGGGGGTTCGGTGAGATGAGCTCTGTGTGCCGATGAGATGAAGGAGATGTAGTGCAGTTGGAAGAGAGGCGGTTGTGTGCGTGATGGATATACCCCGTATTTTTAATTATAAAAAAAGAGTGAAGAGGACGATCAGGAGCTGGGAGAGGGCTCTCCTTTCAGCGAGCTATGGCGGGGGAGGGATGGATAAAAAAGGGTTTCTAGTCGTGAGGGTGAAATGTTGAGCCTCAAATATTATGCGTCGGGGCGCTGCCAAGATGCACCCTATTACGACCCTCGGGCTTGTTTGTCATTATCCTCCGGCCTCCCTCTTGTTCTGCCTCATCCAACACCCTAGTGAAAAGACGAGCGTTTGTTTGCGAGCGGGTAGTTGAATTTGCGGTGGCTTCCTCTTTTCCCTGACAGAATAAATGGTGGTGGTGGTGGAAGGGAAAAGGGAGCAGTGGTTTCCTCTCTTTTTTTTTTTTAGAAAAAGTTCTCAGAGGGAAGGAAGGTGGAAAGGAAAAGGAAGAGTTAAGGGAAAGGGAGAACCAAGAACACGGGAGGATGTCAGCGGCAGATTTACATCCTGGGTACCCACAGTGAGTACGGTAGGACCATCAAAGAGGTGAATATTTTGGAGTGAGAAAAAGGACTACCGGTACTGTACAAGGATCTCCGCGAAGCAAAGTGTGTCCTCTCCACCAACCCACACTCATTCTCACTCGCTCAACGAAATACTGCCACAAACCCCCCCCCCCCCACCTTACTATCTCCCACCTCCCTCCCTCCCACGGGAATTCACAGGGCAGGGGGTCAGTCACGAGATGTATGTAAGCAGCTACCCTTTTACTCCAAAATACGAATGTATTTTTTTGTTTGTTTTCGTCCCATCCCATCCCATTTATTTTATTTCATTCCCTCTTTCTCTCGGGTCCATACCTCCTTCGTTCATCATTTTATTTTATGTGGCTTGAGCGGGTTGGAATGGGTGTCATGGGGATCGTAGGCAAAAAAGAACTTTCCCGACCCAAGATGATAATGTGATATCACATGTATGTGCTCTTAAGCGAGAAATTGTTCACAAAATGATATTTAATTCATAAGGAATTTTGTGTTTTGATAGGAAAAGTGAGAGTTCATGATTGGAGGATCGGGGATCGATGGAAGTCCCTCAGGGCCCGATGATAGAAGTTGGCGAAACAGATCCACTCCTCTGATCCATCGGTAACTGTATGTACGAGATATAATATCATCGGATTTGGCGGCCGCTGCGAGTTCTGGGGTCGGTTCCCCAATAGATGCTGCCTATGAATTCGAGTTTTAGGGGGGAAAAGTGGAGGGAGGAAAAAGAATAGCAAATGACCGATTTAATCCTGCCTCCGCACAGAAAATCTCGAGGAGATCCTTCTATAATATTTAAGATAACCCCACCATAATAGTGTCGCTGGCTGCGTAAAGCTACAACATTCCAATTTTGATTAGTAGCTCCATTATTAGCTATCCAGGCACAACCTTTGTACGTCTTGAGTTTTATTAGCTGTAGATAATGTCTAGCTCGTTCACATAGCCCCTTCCCATCCCCTTGTCGAGGTCTTCATTTTCACCCCCCCCTCCCTCTTCGGAAGCCAGATAGGCTCAGGTTGGCCTTCTACTAGCAATCAAGCACTCTCCGTAACTAATTGGATTGTTCTGCCCACCGCAAGCCTAGTCGTCGTCGAATAGATGGCATAGAGTGCGAGCTCTGACGTTCTTCAACTCACCCCTCCTAGAGTTCTTTTCGCCGGTTGCATTAGCTAGAGCGCAGCACCACACGAGCTCTTGCGCCCATATGATGTTGAATATTGGTAGTCTCTTCTCTTCTCTTTCCCTTCCGTTTTTTCATCTCTCAATTTATATAAATAAGTTAGTTCCACGATAGTACGATATCGAGGGTTCCAATCCTTTTTAAATCTCTGTTAAGTCCAGAGCATCTCCGGGTGGTTATGATACTGTAAATTGTAACGGTACTTCTACTACCGTAGGGTATACAAGTCCCCAGTGCCATCCCCGGCGTCTGAGCTGCCTGCTGCACTGAGCACCCCCCACCAATCACCCTCCCCTCCCCTCCCCCAAGCAACAGGGGGGGGAAAGATTTTTGGTTTTATCCAGTTTTGCGTGTCTTCCCGCTCAGCTAAACCTAATCGGGTTCGGTTTTCAAGCATGGGCCAAGCCCGATAAATGGAAAGGCCTCCCGTCTCATGCATGCCAAGCAATCGTAGAAATCTACCGGAACAACAAGTCAAACGCATGAGACGCGAATTCTCATGATTATTTTTGGCTTTTTTTTGGGGGGCGGTTTTATGGAAAGTAGGCCTTTTGGTTAAAGACCGCTTGCACGCCAGTATTTGCAAAGTATGGGGGGGGGTTGAAGTAAGGTTTGTATAGGACTTCGTGTATGGTAATGGCTCAACCGGTGAAAAAAGGCAAGGGGAGGGGAAAGTCCAACTCGCGTTCAAGTTAACGAGATATCATGAGAAATAATAAAAAAAGGTATTATGTCCCCCTTCCACCAACATCAACCCCCCGGCATTGATTGGTATGAATTACCGCAGTGCATCTGCCACGCACGATACGAGTACGTTTTTCAAGGTATTACCTAGTAAAAAATAAAAAAAGGAGAGAAGATGCCTTTTTGCGACTATATATACTCATGCATTACAGATATCAGGGTCATCGGCAATGACTCGGGCAACTGGGAAAGGAGAAAATGCGAGTAGAGTGTCCACAAACTGAAAATAGATCCATCTCGTGGGTTACAATTCCGGACCCCGCAGATTTAAGCATGCCGGCCGCAGAAACCTTTATCCAGAAGGGACAACGATAATCCGTGCACGGTATTTGACTACCTCCTGCTCATAGGATTGATCAAGCAGGCACCGGCAGAATTGCAATGGCGCCCCCGAGGCAAGAAAAAAAATATGCAGAGTGGGAAAGGGGAAAAAAAAGGAGAGTGCGAAAAAGAAAAGAATGGGAAGAAAGGGAGAAAGGAAAATACTACTCGTACTAAGCGCATCTAAAGAAATGGCCGACGGAAGCTGTAGGCGAAATGTATCTTCCTTTCCATGCCGAGGGGGCATCCGATGGGTGAAGGGAGAAGGGGGGGTACACACATTCTTCCGGATCATCGCTGTGAGGGGCATATGGGGGATGGGATGGGGTGGTGGCCTTTTCTTTGATAAGGCGAGATACTGGAGTAGAGAGGAGAGGGCAGACACATTTCTTGAGGGAAGGGCATGATGGATTGCTAAATCGACTGGAGGTCGAGTCATGAAAGAAAATTAAATTATCACGAGCAATTGGCATAGGCTCGCAATGGAGTTTCGTTCCGGTGAGATGGTGCAGATTGAGTGTCGGTGTCCATCCGATTCCGTGGAATACCGCTCAAGTTTGCCTATTGAATCTCGACACGCTATTTCCTCCCGGTTCCCCTACTCATATATCAGAAATTACACTCAGCTCATCAGGTGGCCCCTTTCCCTTTGATGCTTTGGACTCCGCCACAGCTGCAATCCATCATATCTCATATTACCGTCTAGCTTACACAGAGTGCTAGACTAAGGATTAATTGATCCCTATAAAGAATCGAGAAACCCTAGTAAGACCCAGGTGTCAGATCGGATTTCTCCATAATAGCTGTTCCGGAGGACCTAAATCCAAAAAGTGGAATATCAACACCTCGATCATTCGTTCATCGCTTTCTCGCAGATATCAAACTTACGTTCCAATCCTATCGGCACCAGCTTTGATAACTTCAAGGCACTTCTCATAGGTCCGGACACCAGCAGATGCTTTAACTCGCACGGCCCCATCTTTGTACGTGACAGTCTTCTTCATGAGAGCAACATCTCCCGGAGAGGCCGCACCGCCGGCAAACCCGGTGCACGTCTTGACAAACGCAGCGCCGGCCTCAGCGGCAACGAACGAAGCGGCGATCTTCTCTTCATCAGTGAGAAATACCGTCTCGAGGATAACCTTGACGGGGATCGGTGAGCACGCTCTAACGACGGCTTCTATATCTGTGTGCAGACAGACATAGTCTTGGGATTTTAGGTGACCGATGTGCAGCACCATGTCCACTTCCTTCGCACCGTCTCTCACGGCTTCTTGCGCTTCGCTGGAGAGTGGGGGAGAGGAGAACTTATTACCGTTCATGTACATTTTCAGGGAGGGCTGTTTGCTTGTTTGTTTGCTTGATATGGCTTTGGAGAAAAAACTCACAATGCTTTGGCACTTGGCTTCATCGCACCCAGTGGGAAGCCTACTACTGCGCACGGAATCACCTCGACCCCTTGTAGCCTTTTGGCAACCTGAGGGATATAGGATCCATTCACACAACACGACTGCAGTATTATCGTCAGCCATAGCTTATATATAAAAAAGCAACATCCAAAACATTCAACCCCCCCTCTTTTCCAAGAAAGAAAAAAAAGAAAGGACGGTGTTTTATATACTTTGAACCCATATTTGATAGCCTCATCGCACAACGTATCGATTTGAGCTGGGGTCGCATCGGGCTTTAATAGTGTGTGATCAATAGTAGCTGGAAGCGACGCTGGCGGAGGGTATTCTGTGGGGTTTGCGTTGGCCAAGACTTCATCTATCTTTGCTTTGACGGCGATTTTCCAGTCTTCGTTTGACCGCATCCTACAGTATGATCAAGTGTCGTAGATGGGAAAGAATTGGGATAAAGGCAGAGTCGCTTTTTCTCTGGACTCTCGATGTGGTGAGTAGAGTAGGAAAGGTTGGGGTGGAGGGGTCATCTGTACCGGAGACTCCTACCATATAATGCCCCGCAGTGCAAGAAAAGAAACCTAGTTTACTGAACTCGGCTTTCGCCGATTTGAAGACATGTTTTTACATCTTTCTTTCTTTCTTTCTTTCGAGCCTATTCTCCGGACCCGCACTCCCAGCGGTCTTCTGACTGGATTTTCTAGACGGCACTTTGCAGGTGATGGGCGAAGGCATGATAAAAGAAATAAAAGGGAGCATGGAAGGGCAAATTTTGAGATAAATATTTATTTTAATTTTGGCGAATAAAAAAATGCAAAAAGATAACCCCAAACAATGCCGAATAGAGATCGTAAGTATGAATACTCGCTGGATGTCATTTCGTAGAATATCATTAAATAAGAGGGAGGACGCTGAGCTTCCGAATCCTGCAAAAAGCCAATACAGTGCGGTGATAAATAAAATGGAAAGAAGGGAAAAAAAATAAAAAATAGGTAACTGGATCCTTCTTGCTCATTCCCAAATTCAAATCATCTTTTCACTTTTCTCTAACTATCAAAAACAACCAATACTTCCGATCACTAATTCAAGGTTTCCTCGCGATAACGAATACCCTGGAAGGGGTCGTCAATACGGTTTTCATGGGGCGCAAAAGACATGAAGGGGTGTATCAAACTTACGTTGGCCCGCGAGAGATTGAGTATGTCTCCCCTGGATTTACCATATCGCCAACCTTACTACTACTACTACTACTACTACTACTACTCCAGCTCAAGCTGAGGAGAGAGTAGATTAACCTCCCGATTCCAACAATCTTCTGCCAGGGGCCAGTTGGTACCCTCCATACTTTCTCTTCTACTTCAACAAATCCAGCGTCTATCAGTTGCTGTTTGATCCAGAATGCCATCTTAGATGTTGCAAAATCTTTGACCGCCTGGTTAGTTGGGGTCGCCCCTCCTTTCCCTTGTGTGCCACCGCCGGTGGGTGAACAAGTCGTGCAAGGTGAGGGGGGGTTCTCAACGACTTCAATCCAGCCTCCAGGTTTGGTCTGTCTAGAGGTGCCGGGACAAACTGTGAGTGAAAACCGATGAAAATTTTGAAGGACAATATTTCGGAAAGTTGACACATACTCATAAGCTAAACGGAATATTCGTGGGCTATCCGTCACCCCAGTGCTCTTGTATCGTATATGAATGAAGTCAAACTGCTCCTGCGGGATATCATTCGGTTGTGCATCGTTGCCAGGATCAGCCCTATCTCCGCCCACATAGCATTAGCGAGAGGTCGAACACGGATGTGCTCGAAGATATATCAACTCGATTCAACACATACCTGTCGAGATCTCCAGGGTTGTATGGATTCCCAACAACTTCAGCTGAGATCGACTTCCTTCCGGCGGCGGGTCAGCCTATGTTCTGTGGATATTCTGGAAGCCCGTTCGACGGAGACCGGTGGGGAAAAGAAAGCGGCTTACTCTGTGATGCCAAGTGCCCAAATATCGGTCTCAACATCTCTACTCGTATCCAGCAACAGGGACTGTTCCGGAAACCAGACCACCATCAGATAAATCCTCTGTACGGTCACATGACTAGCAAAAAAAGACTGGATGGCGGAGGCTCAAGGAACAACTCACAGGCGATTCGATATCCATTTTCTCAGACATTGTACGAAGCCAAACAAGTGGAATGGAGCAGAGAGTACTTGTCTGCAACAGCGAAAGGGAAAGCGATGGGATTGAACTCAAGCAGGAACACAGGATTCATGCCAGCGCATAAGTAGTCCTCGCTGGCAGCACTGGAGTAAGATCAGAGCCCTATTCCTCACCCTGTCTGTCCTGTCCCCACCCTTCCGTTAATAATTCCAAGCTTTTGGTCCATGATTGAAACAACGGAAAGCATGCAGCATCGGTTTTTTTTTTTTTAGTTTTGATTTTTTCAATCTGATTTATTTCTTGAATCGATGCTTGCAGCAGCCATGACACCTCAATGTCCTCGCCTTGTGAGAGCCTAGCATGTATGATCCTCACCTTTCTTCATATTGGGGACATGCACCGCGGTATCTCACGTTACGTTGGCCAAAATATGCCTTGGTGTGGTGTTAGGGCTCTAGAAGTGAGGGAGCGAATGACAGACAACTGCTACCCGCCCCTATCAATGGAGGCACCCGAGAGCGAGCATGGGCGGCACGCTTGGCTCTTTAACCATCACTCGCCTCCAGGGGACTAACTGTACCGCTCGAGAGGGCATGAAGTCGCCCCGTTGGCATATCCAACAATGTTCCCAACCTCCTTCCGTGCCAGGCGATGGATATATATTGGCGCTATCCCATTCCTTGACTGCACAATAAGCCGAAAAACCCCGTTCGAATGGAATGGCCCGCTAAATCCGTTATACGCTTTCAAGGGGTTTACCGTTGCTTCCACCAAGGATACTCCCCTCTCCGTTAGCTAGGACGGCCAACTCACGAGGAGAGAGTCTGTCATAATCCAGGAACAGCCTGCACGGGGCCAAGTACAGCAGGTGACATGTGTTAAATCATTGGACCGAAAGACAGCAGAAGGTGAGAAGTATGCATGGACGCCCACAATGTCTGCTCGCAGAGGGGGCAATTTAGCGCAGAAGTTGTTGCTATATCTTGCAGGAATAGGTGAAGGGCGATCGCAGCATGGCGGGTCACAAGTTCGCCGGGCCTCGGAGTGCTTGAGAAACTCAAGGAGGGAGAAAGAAGGCAATTGAGAGAATAGTGAGAAGCATGAGAGAAAGACTCGGAAGAGGCCCGTGTAGCGCTACGACGACGGCGGAGAAAACGCTCCTAATTTTTTATCGGCGGAGGTCTTGGGTGAGGGCTGCAGATAGACATGTAAGTGTGTGCATTTCTCGTGCTTAATACCGGTAGCCATATCGAATTTACTATTGCGCACAGTAGCGTATGCGTTCCGAACTATAAATTTAGTGAGCGGTCGACGTCCGTGAGAATCGCACTGCGCTGCGTCTTGGGCCTAATGTTGCCTCAGTCCCTATGCCAGAGCAGAGGGCGGGCACCTCAAGTCCTTCCTCCCCAATTGATGGGCTCGAGAGCACAGTTGCTAACGTGGAAAGGGAGAAACTGTTTTTTAGACTCTAGCTCCTCATTCGCTGGGAGGGAAGCTCTGGCTGCCTCTCGGTCGTACCGTGAAAAAAATGTTCGTTCGCTCCCTTCTCATGCTGCACTCACATCGCTGACGTGGCAATGCGTCGCGCCTTTCACCCCCCCCCCCCCCCCCTCTGTCCCCCCACTGGGACCCCTCTTCTCTTCTCTTCCTCTTCTCTGGTCATCAGCATCATCACTCCCATCGTCCATCATGTTCAACCTGGCTAA
>Ga0307509_10008980_pt1 | contig 12600 bp, 12 predicted proteins | sample 10_EM_MG_FD_202245 | JGI IMG/M metagenome (GOLD analysis project Ga0307509, IMG submission 202245) | Populus trichocarpa ectomycorrhiza microbial communities from riparian zone in the Pacific Northwest, United States - 10_EM | ecosystem: Host-associated > Plants > Roots > Unclassified | place...
CAGCATCCAGCCGATGATCACCAGCAGCGCGAACGCGACCAGCCACACGTAGTAGCCGATCCACAGATCGCGCGCCGATCCGTCGCGCAGCATCTGCACGAGCCAGTAGAGATCAAGCACGAAGCAGGCGATGGTGACGCGGAAGTAGAGACCGGGGCGCGTGACCTTGCCGGTGAAGAGTTGCACGACCATCACCACGAACGCGACGTTGGTGAGTGCGCTGAGTACCTGTGGCACGGCGTCCGCGGCCTGCGAGTCCGACGACTGGTACGGCCACACCGGTGAGAACGCATAGCGAAAAGCCATCCATCCCGGCACTTCGGATGCCACGGGCAGAAACCAGCTGGCGAGGAAACAGACCGCGGCAATCCAGCCGAGGATGCGGATCGGACCTTTGGCAGGCATCAGGCAGCCGAGACGATGAGGCCCACGACCGCCGCGTCCTGACCGCTGAGCTGGAGCGTGAGCGTGCGATGCGCCGGTAGATCGAACTCGACCACCTTGTGCAGCAGCGCGCATCCGCCGCGGCCCTCATGCCCGGTGGACTCGATGACGGTGGCGCCATCGAGGATATCGACCCAGTGACTGGTGGTGAGGGCGATACGGTAGCGCCCCGCCGCCGCCGTGGTGAACGCGAAGACGCCGGCCATGGGCTGCGCGGCCCGCGCCGGTCGTCCCGGCGCGTGAATGAATGCGACCGACTCCTGCGGCAGCAGGGTGGCCGAATAGTGTGTGCCGACCACGATTCGCGCGGCGTGCGACGGATCGCTCGGTGTCGCGATGTCGGTGGCCGGCGCCCGCATCGCGGCAAACTCGCGCGACAGGTCCCAGGTGAACGCGTCGCAATCTTCATCCGTATGCGCGAAGGCGAGAGGAGCCAGGCACGCCAAGGCGAGCAGGGCGACCTGGCTTCGTTGCAAGGACTTCATGCTATACAGCCTAGCAAATCAGCCGGAGAAGTTTGAATGCAACTGGTCCGTTTTCGCGTCGATCTCGCGCCGGGTTGTTCGCTGGGTCCCGGAAAGATAGACCTGCTCGAAGCGATCGCCCGGCAAGGATCGCTCACGAAGGCGGCGGCGGAGCTCGGCATGAGCTATCGATATGCCTGGCTGCTGATCGACGATCTCAAGTCGTCGTTCACGGAGCCCGTCACTGCGGCGACGGTCGGCGGGAAGCGCGGCGGCGGGGTCGAGCTCACGCCGTTCGGTCGGGATCTGGTGACGCGTTATCGCCGCGCGTATGCGCGCATCGAGTCGGTGGCTCGCGGACAGTTCGCGCCGCTGATGACGAGCGTCCGACCGCGCGGCGTGAAGCCGCGCCCCGCGGGCAAGGGCAAGCACCGCGCCCGATCGATCAAGCGCGGTGCCTGAGGATCATCTCTGAAGGTCAGCTCTGGCGCGGGAATTCCGCGTTGATCTCGCGGTGCGAGTCGGACATTTCGCAGCGGCCTTCGCCGCCGCCCGCCATGCCGCGCGCGGGACTGATCAGCGTGAAGCGGCAACGCATGTGATCGCCGCTCTCATCGTGCAGATTGGCGAGCACCTTGCCGCCGTACGTCTTCACGAATTGCCTCTCGCTTTCACGATCCCAGTAGCGCCACGTGTTGCGACTATAGGGGCGGCCCCAGCCTTCCCACAGTGGATCGAGTCGCTCGACGCGGGTGTCATGCGTGATCTGGTAGTAGTTGCCACGGAACACGCGGCCACTGCCGAAGGTGGCCGTGATGTCGCCGGAATCACTGTCATTGCTTTCCCAGGTGAAGGCGACCGGCTTGCTGGTGCCGCGAACGTTGCCTGAGCCGGTACCGCCGCCGCCGGTCGTTTCGCAGGCCGCGAGGGACAGGGCTGCCGCGCACGCCAGTGCGCCGATGAGTGTTTTGTTCATGGCGCCATCGTCGCGCGTCGCGGCCGGGTGAACTGCCGGACAAACAAGAAGGTTCTTGTCGGTCTATTACCCGGTTGCGCGTCCGATGCGGGTAAATCGCGTGCGGCTGTAGAGATCGAGCGCTCTGCCGGGCTCCGCTACTTCGTACGTTTCTATGAATTCGTCGCTCGAATAGATCTCGAAGGTCGCGCGCGCCTTGTACCCGTTGTCGAGGTTTTCGAAACTCTCGCTGTCGAACACCAGCAGGTTGCCCCGGCTCTCGGCCGCGTTGAGCACGTACGTGTTCACGAAACCTTCCTGGTGGAACTGGCGCAGCACCAGCGTCTGGCGCTTGCGGTCGTAGCTCAGGAAGCTGCGATGCTCGTGCACCTCGCCTTTCCGGTTCTTCAGCTGGGCCGGGTAGCTAGAGGTGTTGCGCTCTTCGATGAACTGCCCGCCCAGCGTGAACTCGTAGCTGCGCGCCACGGTGCCATTTCCGGCCTCGCCCTGGACAGCACCGGCCCAGCGGCCCACGAGAAAACGCACCGGCTGCCAGGGATCGGATTTCAACCCGTCGGCCGCGGAAGCGGCCACCGCCAGTGCGGCGCACATGGCAATAAACCGGCGACGCACGAGTTCAGTCCCCGGTCGGCGAAATGCGGAACTCGGCCACGGTCTGGTTCTCTTCGAGCCAGCGGGCGAGGCGCGCGGCCGCACCGCGGTCCGTGGTCTGCAGCGTCATCTTGTGTCGCAGCAGCCGCGCGTGGCCAATGCCGTCCAGGCGATAGCTGAAGTTCGCGACGCTGAAGCCGAGCCGTTTGAGCAGCTCGCGCATGGCTTCTTCGGAGAGGTTGCCTTCGCGCGCGTATTGCACGTCGAAGTAGTAGTAAGCCTGCGTGGGCACGCGCAACTCGATCCAGCGGAACAGCGAGAGCACCGAGAGCGTGAGCAGCACCGAGACGACCAGCGGCAGATACAGCCCGACGCCGGCCAGCACGCCGATGCCGGCAGTGATCCAGATCGACGCCGCGGTGGTGAGGCCGCGCACGTTGAGCCCTTCCTTGACGATCACGCCCGCGCCCAGAAAGCCAATACCGGTCATGATTCCCTGCGCCATACGCGTCGGATCGAGTCGTGCTTCGCCCGGTGTGCGTACCCAGTGGTCTTCGTACACGGTGACCAGCATGAGCAGCGCCGACGCGAGACAGACCAGCACGTGCGTGCGCAGGCCGGCGGGCCGGCCGTGGAACGAACGCTCATAGCCGATGAAGGCGCCGGCCGCGAGCGCGGCCAGCAGCCTCAGGATCATTTCGTAGTCATCGGCGCGCAGCTCGAAGGGCATGCCGCGGCCCGGGCTAGTGCGGCGGGAACGTCGTCGACCCCGGCAGGCCGCCGCCGACACTCTGATAGAACTGCGTCACGTCGAAGTAGACACGCTTGGAGGTGTTCGACGGGCCGATGATCGTCACCATGTTGTACATCTTGCGCAGCATGGTGTCGGGAATCAGTTCCTGCTCGGTGATCGTGTATCCCGGGTGATTCGCGCGGATCCAGTCCTTCATGAGGAGGCCGCCCTCGGTGGGACTGCGAGTTCGGACTTCCACGGCGCTGGCCTGGGTCATCCCATCCGTGTTGCTGTACTTGAAACTCTTGGTGCGAGTCGGGTTCACGGGTCCGGCGCCCGAATCGGTCTGGCAGCCGGCCACCAGTGCGCAGGCGACGAGCACTCCAATCATCATCTTCATCGTTCTCTCCCGTATCCCCGGGCAGAAGATTCGCGCGAGTCGGTTCCCGCGTCAATGCGCCTGGGCGCGTCCGCGCCGCGCCAGGGCGTGGCGGGCCACGCTGAGCCAGTTCCCGAGCGTCAGGGGGCACAGGCAGACCAGCATGTCGCCTTCCGCATGCCCCGGATTGGCGGCGGCAAAGAAGCGGATGTCCGGGCTGGTGTCCGGTGCCATGACCAGTGGCGCCGCGGCGGCGCGCAGCCGTTTCTGGCCCGAGCGTACGGCGATCCCGCGGGCGGGACGCCAGGCGGGACCATATAAATGAGTGGCGAGCTGGTCCATCAGCGCGGCGCGCGGTTCAGGCGTCGGTTCGTCGTGGCGCGGCCAGAAGCGCCGGAAGTTGCGCGGCAGGAGCAGGTAGCTCTTGTAGCTGAAGGTGTCGAAGAACCAGTAGATAGGCCAGAGCGGGTAGCGCAGGCGCGTCGCGAGGAAGGTGCGGAAGCCGAGCTTCTGGATCAGGTTGCGGCCACGCCAGTTCTCGCGGATCAGGACGTGCGACGTGTTGATCACCGCGATCCGTCGGCCGCGGAACTTCTCGGTGTAGATCGTGATCGACGCCATGCCGAGCAACGAGCCGTTCATGCGAAACAGCGCGATGCGCTCGCGCCGACGCAGCTCCGCCTCGGCGTAGTCACGCTCGACATCGTAGAACTCGTGGGTCAGCGCCCAGATGTCGTCCCAGTCGCCGGGCGAGAGGTCGCGGGTGCGTTGGACATGCGTGACGACGTGGTCGCCCGCCATGGGTGCCTCCGGATGAGCGGAGCGGGAGTGTGCCACGCGCGCGGCCGGACCCGGCGCGGGGGTGGGGCGGTAGGATCGCGCAACCGTGATCGATTACCACCGGCCGGCGGAAATCAGCGGGTTAGATATCCAGTTATCCGCGTCAGCCACTGCTGGATGGACGAGCCTCGGACCCCTATATAAGGTGCCGCCATGCCGCTCCCGCAGTTCCATCCCGCTGTCCAGGCGTGGTTCGCCAAGACGTTTCCCGCCGGCGCAACGCAGGCGCAGCTCGACGCCTGGCCCGCGATCGCGGGCGGCGGTCACGCGCTGATCGCGGCGCCGACCGGATCGGGCAAGACACTCGCGGCGTTTCTCGCGGCCATCGATTCGCTGATGCGCGAGGGCGCGTCGGGCCAGCTCCAGGACGTTACGCGTGTCGTGTATGTATCGCCGCTGAAGGCGCTGTCGAACGACATCCAGCGCAATCTCGACGCGCCGCTCGCCGGTATCTCATCCGAGCTCATCGGCCTCGGGCTTCAGGCGCCGGCCATCCGTGCGATGGTGCGCACCGGCGACACGTCGCAGACCGAGCGCGCGATGATGCGGCGGGTACCGCCGCACATCCTGGTGACCACGCCGGAGTCGCTCTATCTACTGCTGACCAGCGCGTCGGGCCGCGAGATGCTGTCGACGGTGCGCACGGTGATCGTGGACGAAATCCACGCCGTCGCGCAGACCAAGCGCGGCGCGCATCTCGCGCTGACGCTCGAGCGGCTGGCCGCGAACGCGGCGGGTCCGGTGCAGCGCATCGGGTTGTCGGCGACGCAGAAGCCGATCGAGGAAGTCGCGCAGTTCCTGGTGGGTGTGCCTGGAGAAAAGGGGTCAGACCCCTTTTCCAAACCGATGGCCGGGGATCTGGTCGATCGCATGGAAAAGGGGTCTGACCCCTTTTCTCCAGGCACCCTCCAGATCGTCAACACCGGCCACGTGCGCGAGCGCGACATCGCGCTGGTCATCCCGCCAGCGCCGCTCGAATCCGTCATGTCCGGTGAAGTGTGGGCGACGGTCTACGACCAACTCGCGCAGCTCATCAGCGAACACCACACCACGCTGATCTTCTCGAACACGCGCCGCATGGTCGAGCGCGTGTCGCGCCACCTCGCGGAGCGCCTCGGTGAAACGGCCGTCGCCGCTCACCATGGATCCCTGAGCAAGGAAACCCGTTTCGACGCCGAGCAGCGGCTGAAAGCGGGGTCACTCAAGGTCATGGTGGCCACCGCGTCTCTCGAGCTCGGCATCGACATCGGCGACGTCGAGCTGGTGTGCCAGCTCGGCACGCCGCGCAGCATCTCGGTATTCCTGCAGCGCGTGGGCCGCGCCAACCACTCGGTGAGCGGCATCCCGAAAGGACGCATTTTTCCGTCGAGCCGCGACGAGCTCATCGATTGCACCGCGCTGCTCGACTCCGTGCGGCGCGGCGAGCTCGACCGACTGCGCATCCCGGACCATCCGCTCGACGTGCTGTCCCAGCAGATCGTCGCGGAAGTGGCCGCGCGCGACTACGGCGAGGACGAGCTGTTTGCGCTCTTCACGCGAGCCTATCCCTACCGCAATCTGCCGCGCGCCGACTTCGATGCCGTGGTGCGCATGCTGTCCGACGGCATCAGCACCAAGCGCGGCCGGCGCAGCACCTATCTGCATCGCGACGCGGTCAACAAGATCCTGCGCGCGCGCAAGGGCGCGCGGCTCACCGCCATCACCTGCGGAGGCGCCATCCCCGACAACGCGGACTACCAGGTGATCCTCGAGCCCGCCGGCATCTTCGTCGGCACGCTCAACGAGGACTTCGCCATCGAAAGCCTCGCGGGCGACGTCTTCCAGCTCGGCAACACGTCGTACAAGGTGTTGCGCGTCGAAGCGGGTCGCGTGCGCGTCGAAGACGCGAAGGGCCAGCCGCCGTCGATCCCGTTCTGGCTCGGTGAAGCACCGGCGCGCACCGACGAACTGTCCGCGTCGGTCTCGCGGCTGCGTGCGGACATCGAAGCGCTGCTGCCCGAAGTCACCAATGAGTCTGTCTCGCGCGCAATCGACATCGTCGAAGAGCGCTACCACCTGCCGCGGCCGGCGGCTCACCAGCTGGTCGAGTACCTGGCCGCTGCCAAAGCCGTGCTCACCAAACTACCCACGCTCGACACGCTGGTGTTCGAGCGTTTCTTCGACGAATCCGGCGGCATGCAGCTCGTCATCCACGCGCCGTTCGGTGCGCGCATCAACCGCGCCTTCGGCCTGAGCCTGCGCAAGAAATTCTGCCGCACGTTCAACTTCGAATTGCAGGCAGCGGCCACCGAGGATGCGATCGTGCTGTCGCTGGGCGAGACGCACAGCTTCGAGCTGGCGAGTGTCGCGCGCTTTCTCAACAGCAAGACGGTCGAGGACACGCTGATCCAGGCGATGCTCGATTCGCCCATGTTCACGGCACGCTGGCGCTGGAATGCCAGCATCTCGCTCGCCATCCGCCGCTCCTCTGGGGGCAAGCGCACGCCGCCTCAGATCCAGCGCATGGCGTCGGAAGACCTGATCGCCGTCGTGTTCCCCGACCAGATCGCCTGCGCGGAAAACCTGTCCGGGCCGCGCGAGATCCCGGACCACCCGCTGGTCAAACAAACCTTGTGGGATTGCCTGCACGAGGCGATGGACCTCACCGGACTGCAGAAACTCCTGCGCGGCCTGGAAAGCGGCGAGATCAAGGTTGTTGCGCGCGATCTGCCGCAGCCGTCGCCGCTGGCCGCGGAAATCCTCAACGCGCGCCCCTATGCGTTCCTCGACGACGCGCCGCTCGAAGAGCGCCGCACGAACGCGGTGGCGCAGCGCCGCTGGCTGGATCCGGAGAGCGCCGCCGACATGGGCAAACTCGATCCCGCGGCTATTTCCCAGGTGCGCGCGGAAGCCTGGCCCGACGCGGGCACGCCGGATGAGCTGCACGACGCGCTGAATTCGCTGGGCCTGCTGACGGCCGGTGAAGGCACCAGTGCCGGCTGGACGCGCCTGCTCGACGAGCTCATCGCGCAGCGCCGTGCCGCGCGTCTCTCCACCGCCACGCACGAGTTCTGGGTGTGCGCGGAGTGCCTGCCGCTGGTCCTGCCTATCTACCCCGGCGCCGCGCTGTCGCCGCCGATCGAGGCACCGACTGAAATCGCCGCGGCGCGCACCTGGACGCGCGAGGCCGCCATCACCGAGCTGGTGCGCAATCGACTGCAAGGCCTCGGCCCGGTCACGGCGCGCGATCTCGCGGAAACGCTCGGCCTCGAGACCTCCGATATCGGCATCGCACTGGTCGAGCTGGAAGGCGAGGGCTTCGTGCTGCGCGGGCGATTCACCGAAGAGGCGAGCGCACCGGACGCGGTGAACGCGGGCGACGCCACGCTCGAGTGGTGCGAACGACGCCTGCTCGCGCGCATCAGCCGCTACACCATCAAGACGCTGCGCGCGGAGATCGAGCCGGTGTCGGCTGCGGACTTCATGCGTTTCCTGTTCGAGTGGCAGGGCGTTACCCGGCAGCCGAAACCGGAAGGCACCGAGAGTCTCGCGGCCGTCATCGCGCTACTCGAGGGCTACGAAATCCCGGCGGCCGCGTGGGAGGGCGACGTGCTCGCCGCGCGTGTCAACGAATACGATCCGCACTGGCTCGACAGCCTGTGCCTCTCGGGCCGCGCATTGTGGGTGCGGCTCACGCCGGCGAAGAGCATGACTGCGGCGCCCGTGCGCACCACGCCGATCGCGCTGCTCACGCGTCGCAACTGGAGCCTGTGGAATTCGCTGGCCGCGGCACCGCGAGAAGAAGTGCAGCTCTCGCACGGCGCGCGCGCCTTGTTCGACTACTTCGTCGAGCATGGCGCCTCGTTCTTCGACGACCTGGTGAGCGGCACGCGCCTGCTGCGCTCCCAGGCCGAGACCGCGCTCGGCGAGCTCGTGTCCGCCGGCCTCGTGAACGCCGACAGTTACAGTGGCCTGCGCGCACTGCTGATCCCGAGCGACAAGAAGCGCCAGCTCGTGGCGCGCCGCCGCCGCGTCGCCTTGTTCGGACTGGAAGATGCCGGCCGCTGGAGCCTGGTGCGCAAAGGGCCCCCCGCGAAAGAAGGTGGACTCAAGGACGCCGAGGCGCTCGAGCAGGTGGCCGACATCCTGCTGCGCCGTTACGGCGTCGTATTCCGTCGCGTGCTCGAGCGCGAGGCGGACTGGCTGCCGCCCTGGCACGCGCTGCTGCGCGTGTTCCGCCGGCTCGAGGCGCAGGGCAAGATCCGCGGCGGGCGTTTCGTGGCGGGCATGGCGGGCGAGCAGTACGCGCTGGCCGATGCCGTCGCGGCGATGCGCGCGGTGCGCCGGCAGGAAGCGAAGGGTGATCTCGTATCCCTGTCCGCGGCCGATCCACTCAATCTCACCGGGATCGTCACGCCGGGCGCGCGCGTGCCGGCGCTCGCCAAGAACCGCGTGCTGTATCGCGACGGCGTTCCCGTCGCCACCTACGCCGCGGGCCAATCCGAGTTCCTCGTGACGATGGAGCCGGGCAAGGAATGGGAGGCGCGGCAGGCATTGCTGCGCAAGCAGATCATCGCGGTGCCGGCGCGGCCCGCTTCATCGCCTAACTAACTGCCCGCAGGGTTATTGCGGCGGCACGTAGTCGGCCCACTGCACGGCTTCCGGGATTTCGTTCGACGCGACGAACTCGTTGAGCGCTGCCAGTGCGTCGGCCCGCGATATCAATGCCCAGCGCGGGCAATCGATGCTGTCCTTGAAGTCGCGGGTCAGCGCCACGGAGCCCTGCGCGTCGGGATCGCCGAGACTCAGGAAGCGCGGTTCCGCATCGCCGGCATAACGCCAGCTCAGCATCATCTCGGCGCCGCCAACGAGCATCGACAACTGGCTGCCGTTCGCCGCCTCGAAGTCGACCAGGGCGGTCTTGCCGACGCGGTCGGCCTCCTGCTCTGCGGCGCTCAGGGCTGCGTGAACTTCCGTTTCCGATTCCGCGACCAGACGCCGGCGAGCGGCTCGAAGTCTGATGGCCAAAGGTTGCATTTGGGTCCAATTCTGCGCGTGCCCAAACACCCCCGCCAAGGCTTTGTTCGACAGAACCTTGCTCCTGACGAATTGTCAGGGTAATTAGAGCTCGCCCTTAACGGAAGGAGGTGGCGCCATGCGTCATGGGTTGTTTGTATTGCTCATGGTGGCAACGTTCCCGGCCGCCAGTGCGGACCTGGTCATCCACGAGTGGGGCACCATAACGTCGATCTACGAGGCGTCCGGCAAGCCGCTGTCTGGCCTCAACAGGATCGACGCCGCCGACGTGCTTCCCGATTTCGTGCACCGTTTCGAGCCAGAGCAAACGCGTCTCGACCCGAGCAAACAATTCGCGAAGTCGCCACTGGTTCCCGGCCGCCCCGATGTCACGATGCGCCTCGAAACGCCGGTCATCTATTTCCATCCGCCCGCGGGTACGAAGTACGAGACGCCGATCGACGTCGAGGTGAAATTCCGCGGGGGCATCCTCAACGAGTTCTACCCGGCTGCGGAGGCCGCAGTGAGTGTCGATCTCCCGCGCGTCCAGGACAAGATGGCCTCCGGCGCCCTGCCGCATGGCTGGAGTTTCGACCTCAACAACTACGTGGTGAGCTCGCTGAAGTGGTCGGGCGTGCGCATCCACGACACCGTGGTCGCGCCGCTCACGGACAACCCGATATGGCTTGCGCCACGCGACGTGCAGGCGGGCAGCGTGTTCGAGCCGGAAGCCGGCGAGGGCGAGCGCTATATCTTCTATCGCGGCGTCGCGCATCTCGATGCGCTGCTGCAGACGCGCGTGTCGGCTGGAGCGGTGCGCATCGCCGCGCCGAGGGAATTTACCTGGCTCGACGCACCGACGGTGACGTTGCCGGACGTCTGGCTGGCCGACATTCGCGTGGATGGTGTGGTCGCATTCCGCGAGCACGGGCCCGTGGTGATCCTGAAGGACAAGCCCGGCCAGGAGCTCGGCCACATCAAGCGCTTTTCCGAAGCCGACTACAAAGCCGAGGGCGTGAAGCTGCTGCGCGCCTCGCTCAAACGCGCGCTGCTCAAGCAAGGTCTGTTCTCGGACGAGGCCGAGGCGATGCTCAACACCTGGAAGGCGAGCTACTTCGAGAAGCCGGGCCTGCGGGTGTTCTACATCGTGCCGCGCGACTGGACGGACTACTTCCTGCCGCTGACATTCTCGGTGCCCGCGCGCGTGAATCGCGCCATCGTCGGCCGCATCGACTTCGCGCCCTGAAGTGGGAGGGGGACAGTTCTGTCCCCCTCCACGGATCAGCTCATCTTCGCTTCGAGCTTCTGCGCGAGCTCGTCGGCCTGCGCCTTGAGGGCGCGCGCCTTGCGCACCGCTTCCGCCATCTTGCCGGATGCGAATTCCGACGATGCCTCGGTCCACTGGGTCTTCAGGTTCTCGAAGTCGGTCTTGGCGGCATCGAACCCGGCCTTGTCGAGGCCCTTGGGGAATTTGTGGTTCTTCCCGAGCTGGTCGACGCGCGCCTGGAGCGTTTCCACCGTCTTCGGCAGGTTCGCGCTCAGGTCGTTCCACTCGGTCTGCGCCGCGGCCATCATCTGTTCGGCATCCGCCTTGCGCTGCGCGACGGTCTCCTTGAGCGTGGCGACGGAAGAGGACACCGACGGCGCGGACATGACGACGGCGCCGTAGTCCTGCTTCGCGAGATTGCTCTTGAGATTGTTGACGGAGGCGTCGACGTCCTTGAGCTCGTCGGCCGCATATTTTTCGGCGTCCGCATGGAATTCCGCCAGGGCACTCTCGACCTTGGCGACCGCCTGTTCGGCGGGTCCCTTCTGGTTCGCGCACGCCGCGAGAGCCAGCGAGACGACCGCGATGACTACAAACGGCTTGGCGAACAGCATTGCGCTACGCATCCGATTTCTCCTTGTTAGCTGGAGGCGCGAGATTGCGCCTCTCCGGCGACTGCTTCTATCGGCGAAAGCCTACGCGCGCGAACTGCGTTGCGCTATCGATCGCGGGCCACCCGGAAGCCGATCGAGTCGTCCCGATGCGTTGCAACGTAGGGAAACCGTTCGGCGGTACGCAGGTTGTGCGCCAACGTGCCCCAGGAGCCGCCCTTCGCCACGCGCTTCGGGCAGGGTCCCTCCGGCGCCTCCGCCATCCGGTTTGCCGTCAGCCGCTCGTGCGAGGGACCATAGCAGTCCGCCACCCATTCGCTGACGTTGCCGATCATGTCGTAGAGGCCGAACTTGTTAGGGGCGAGCGCGCCGGCCGGGTTCGTGTTGAGCCAGCCGTCGCGGCACGGCAGGGGATCGAACAGCGGGTAGCCCGAGGTGTCCATGCGCGCGTACTTCACCCAGGCCGCCTCGTCGAAGCCATTGGCGTACCGGCAGCCGTCGATCTTGTCGTCGCCCCAGGGAAAGAGCGTGGTGGCGCCGGCGGCAGCGACGTACTCCCATTCGAGTTCGGTGAGCAGGCGGTAGCCGCCATGTGTCGTCGAATTCAGCCAGGCGATATAGGCCAGCGCATCGTCGTAGCTGACGCAAGCCACCGGGTGATCGTCCGCCTGCGTGAAGCCTGGGTCGTGCCAGTCGGTCCCGGCGTCGAACTGCCAGTCGCCGAGCTTGCGGCGGTCGGTGAGGCAGTCACCCGCGGCGGTGTAGCTGGTCGCCTGCACGAATGCCGCGTACTCGCGCCGCGTGATTTCGTACTTGCCGACCGCAAAGGGCCTATCGATCCGGATCTCTCGTCGTGGCAGCTCGTCCGGACGCTGGTAGAGCGAGCCGGGGATGGACCCGAACACCGCGTTCCCGGCCGGGATCCGGACCATCGCGGGGCAGGTCGGGCAGTCCGGCGGCGCGTTCCCGCTCGTCGCGCAGGCCGTGAGCACCAACGCGATCACCGCGACGCCGTTCTTAATGCGCCGCGCCGAACCGCTCTGCCCTGGGACGGTACTTATCCGTGAACCACACATTTTCCGGGGGCTCCATGACAATTTCTTTCTTGCGCCGCGCCGTCGCGCTGCTCGCCGTCACCACTTTCCTGACCACGGGTTGCGCGTCGCTGCAGCCGGTCTCGCTGAATCATTCCGCCGCCCGCATCGAACGTCCAGCCGTGAACGTCGGCGAGTCGGTCGTCGTGAAGACCACGAGCGGGCAGACGCGCAAGTTCACCGTGACGTCCGTCGAAGACGACGCG
>Ga0307509_10008981_pt1 | contig 12598 bp, 9 predicted proteins | sample 10_EM_MG_FD_202245 | JGI IMG/M metagenome (GOLD analysis project Ga0307509, IMG submission 202245) | Populus trichocarpa ectomycorrhiza microbial communities from riparian zone in the Pacific Northwest, United States - 10_EM | ecosystem: Host-associated > Plants > Roots > Unclassified | place...
AAACCCTCTAAGCGAGTATCTAGTACTGTTGTCCTGCCATAATCATGGTTACCCGGCCCTAGACCTTGGGCACTGTTGCAACGCACAAGTTTTTTCTGCACGTTGTGTACATTTGACCCGCCGTACCGATTAGTCACAATCCTTCCACAGTGGCCTTGGCTGCATACTTAGTCTGCCGAGTTTTCGCTCTACGGTGCGGTGCAAGCATGGGGCGCAGCAGTCAGTGAGACAACCACTCAACTAAAGCCTTCGTAATTTGAAACTCGTCCACCTTAACAAGTGCGAATGTCAATAAAATAAGAAACACAACCGGGCTCCCGCCCCGGTCAATAAATCTCTGATAGATAGATGGGGCATTTCAAGGGAGATATTTTCTTCTATTCTCTCCCATGAACTCAACCTCACTGCAAATCGTGGTCTTTTATATATTTTGTGGCCAAATCTCCTTGTTTTGGAGGGGATGTGTGCTCAAGCAAAGAGGCTCATTAATCTTGTGGGCTCGGGGAGGCTCACCTTAGTTGTGTTGCGCATTCAGTAGATCGAATTCATTTCGTGCGATCTTTTCGATCATAATTGGTAACCAAAATCAGTAAGGGCCCGTTTACATAAACGGCCGTCTAGCAACCGGAGACGGTGCCGACAGTTAAGGAAGGATAGACGGTGGGAGGTGTGTAGGGTGAATGGATGGGTGTGTGTTTACCTAAATGTACCGTCTAGTATAGTTTAGTGTGAAAAATTCGATTAACTGACAGGAGGTGGGCAACCATGTAGCTTTCAACTCGCAACAGTGTTTGGCAACCGAGATATTGGACTGACCAAGAACGCCTCCTCACAAATGGAAGATAGGAGTTTTGTCTCTGGACTCACCCTGGATTATGAGAGAATGGATTGCTGATTGCGCAAAAAATTGGAGTCAATCGGTCGCCATGCTCATGATTGCATGAATGATGTATGGGTGGGGTTGATAGATGGTGGTTGCAAAAGGGCCTGTTGAGCCGTGTCGGGTTTTGACCGTCTAGCAGCTAGTATATTGAATGGTGAAAAATTAGGTCAACAGTATTTCTACATCTATTGGAATAGGATGTCGGTTGCGACGGCACCATCTGATTTCACCACCAAAATCTAGAAAGGTGATGGATAGGTAAACGGGCCCTAAATTCATCGGAGTATTCTTAATCTGGGCACACAATTCACCAGCAAAAGGGAATAACAAAAATTCACAGTTAAGGTTATGCTATGCATTCATAGCTGACGGAATAAATGGGCAGAGTCACAGAACCAGATTCTGAGTATGACAATCTAGAACACTGGTGATCACTTAGCCTGAGTGCTATGGATAGAGTTCGTTACGGGGCGGACGGGGCCCCGAAAAATGCGGCCCCCTAGCCCTTTTCCCCGCCCCGCCCCACTCAATGGCCTTGGGCAGGCTGTCTTTTTAGGCATTCCCTGCCCTAGTCCCTGCTTAGGCCCCTGCGCCACCCATACCCCAGACGGGTTCCCGTTAACAATACGTCATAACAAATGGGGCCCTGTCCTGGGAATGAATGCAGGTGGGCCCCGGACAGGGGCAGGGCGGGGTCTGGTGAGTGAAAACCACTTCCCATAACGAACACCAGCTACGGATTAGTTGCGGGGAATAGTTCTGCAACTCAGGTATTCTGAATGTTTGTAATGGGCTGTTATGCTGGACGCCACAATCCACAAAACACAAGAAAAAGTAACGAGTTAACGAAGGGGCCAATAGGAGGGATGAGAAATGAGAACACGACCAGGGGACAATATCAAACTATTACTATAACCCAAGAGAGAAAACACGCGAAGCATAGCCGAGGGAAAAAGAGGGAGGGGATAGCGTGCCGACGAATCAGAAGAAACTAGAAAATCTTCAAAATAGGCTATAATAGGTAGACAGTGTATTGGGGTTCTTCTTCGTTCCGTGCTGCCAGCAGCCTCGTATATATATACAAAAACTGTTCTACACAAAAACCTTTCTCCTTCATCCTTCACTCAAGTCCATTCTTCAATAACCCTCTCTTTCTTTGCAAACCACACCCTTAACTATTGGTTAGGGAGTAGCTAACGCAGCAGGATTCCTGGCTAACTATGTTCAAAATGTGAATGCGGTACAATCTATTCTATGTGGATAATACTTCACAAGTACGAGGGGGTTGTGAGGCATGCTTAGCGAGGAGGTGAAGAAGGGATTGGTAGGAGTTCCGGTTCTTGAGTCTTCTAAGCCAGGCAGGCGGTAGCACCTTATTTATAGAAAAGTGCGCGTCCATATGTGCAAGAAAAGTATAGGGAAAACAATGCAAGAAACATAAGTGCGAACATGTCTGACCCTGAAATCCAACCAAGTAAATCCCAAATAATGTGCGTGACAACAAAAGTGTGTGGAGTGATTATTAGAAATATCATGACCAAGAATGGTGCATAAGAGATGCATAAACAACCATAAATTCCCAAACACCTGATTGGAAAGCACATGTTAAATCCCGAGATATTATCCTGAAATAAACAATAAAACACCATAATATATATCTTAGCTGTAGTAATGTAAGCGGTGGATAGGCGGAGCCAAAACACAAACTAAGTAAAGCAATACATGGTAGTGTGTTGAATATACATAGGAAATAGACAAAAGAATTTCAACAAACTAGGCCGAGGCTATTCGAGAAACGGGATTATAGGTCAGGAAGGCTCAAGAAGAATTGTTCAATAAAGTAATAATCGAAAATCTTAATCACTTATATTATTGTTAAGGTCTCTTCTCCGTTGCTTGATATTGTTGTCAACCATTGGGGAGAGTCCTACTATTTATACTATTGTTCATGCTACCTTGACCGCTCTAGTAAGGAAGTATCTTTCTAAGAATTGATTTCGTCAGAACAAAGTGCAAACACTGTTTGACCCGGAAAACTTGCCCAGCTTGACTCAGAGAGTCTCCCCACTGATATTTCTTCTGAGGGTGTCCCCACTCCACCCGCAGTCAGTCTTCGATCTCTTCGTCCTGATAGACTATAATGGAATAAGCACTCCAAAAGCCTACAAACCAATAGTATCATGAATATGGTGTGATCGGGTCCGATATTCATCTATCAATGCATGATGCTTATGCAATAGTAAGAGTAGAGGACTAGGTCTCTAATCATCGTTCCAATCAGTTAGCCATATCTTGAAACATGAACTCTTCAGGCATCCTGACTGGTCTCCCAGATGCCTCCGGGAAGTCCCTACTCAGGGAGCTTGGGTTCGGATATATGCTCTCCCCATGGTGGCACATACCTCGCGCATAATTATGCAAGCTATTCCCGCTCGGGTAATACTATTCGACACATCTCATCTCTGGATCCCTTGACCTCATCTCAACTAGATGCAAAGTTTTCTCTTTCTTAATATTCCTGATAATGGTGCCTGTTTCGCTAATATCATAGTGTTACACTCGTTTGCTCTATCGTCTAACTAACCTTAGTTCCAAATGTTCAGCACCTCCTCGTGTGATTTCCTCCTGTTCCCAAAACATTTCCGCTGCATCTAACCTTTTCGTCCATACATGCCATCGCTTTAAATGTTGGGTTGGAACAACCTATTGCCAATTGGGCAAAGCTCGGGGGAATGGCATGAAGGTCTTCGGAGAAAGGTTAGCCCGGTTGCTCGGAGGTCATAGCTCTCTACGCACGGGCTGGAGAGCCACCTGCCCATCTAGAGCCGCCAACTCACAAGCTTGGAGACCCACGATGCTCGCTACAACTCGCATCCTCGTCTTCAAGCTCGTTACAGCTCGCGTTTTTTGTTACCCACCCACCACCCCTAACTCGCTTATTGCGCCCTCATTGTTACCTAGGGATCAATCGGTGCCAACGATCTCAAGCGACAAGGGCAACGGCACTACCCCACCGCCTCCGACAGTGGAAACATCGATGATGGTTGATTGATAGAATAGGTTGCTTGGTTTTGGTTTTCTTTCAAGTTTATCTCTGCACTCATTAGTTTTTCATTCTCTCATATTGGTTATTATCTCAATGTACTCGTTTGGCTTTGAAAAATTGGCTCCCATCCCTCCAAAACAATCTCCAAACAAAAGTTCTCCTCATCCAGACATTCGTTGTAGTAGCAGTCTCGTAGATATGGAACCTTGGTGAATATTCTAACAGAAAATACTCTCATCAAAGTCTACTTACTCCTACAAAGGCCGGAGGTGTTGCATTGGTCAGTTCCTCACGTGGCGATTACTCATTTGAAGAGAATGTGTCTCGTAGCACCGGTAGAGGGGGAAAGACAAAAGAGAGGAGAGATAAAGGACAAAAGAGAGGGGGGATGACCCAGTACTCGTAATCGCCTGACCTTTGTAAAACTAACCGCTATTATATGCAAAATCTTCAGGCTCCAGACAATTTTGTGCTGATATGCAATAGCAGCCGTTTTTACAAATGTCACGAAATTATGAGCACAGTTTGACGGCAATCGACAGGACCAATTGGAAGCTGTTAGAATGAGCATCAGTGTTCCGGGGAGGATCCAGCAACCTGGGGTGCTGCAATCGGGTGGTCGGTCGAGGGCCAGCGATAAGGACGGTGAGACTTGTTCCTGTAATCTAGGATAGCGTGGCTACGGGTGCACGCGATCGAGTTTTGCTCGACATCTGTATTGTAGATCACCTCGATCACAGGGGCCCTCAATCACAGTTAGATCGAGCACAGGATCCGTGATCTACTCGGATGCCACGGAAGGGATTCTAGTTAGGTCTTTTCCTTATTCAGAGTAAGGAGGTATGCAGGCGAATGGGATTACGCATGAAGATCGATAGGTGTGGAAAACAATAGAGTAATTGAGATGGTTTTTTATATAGACTCATGCTTGGTTAGTTAGAGGACAACGACCGAATCAAGTTTCTGATTTTCTCTAGTACGCTTTTAGTTGAGCCCTAGTCTAGTTCGACCGTTATGCGCGATTTATCCCCCGCAACATTCTCGTTAAACGCAATCATGACGGATCACTCACCCTTGGGCCCCTTATGTTGGGAAGTCTACATCGCTGTGGCGTGGCAATGCTGAATTTGCCTACACAGGTATCAAATATATTTCCCCGAATAATCCTTGCAACATCCGCCTGCAAATCATCCCCCATCGCCTCTCTCTTGTTGCATCTGTCCAACCTCATCCCTAGAAATCCGCTGCAGGGTCTGCTCGTGCTGGGTAAGGAAGCCGTAGTATAGGTATGTGACGGTAATATCCTCCTCACTTGCCTTATCGCATAAGTGGTTGATTGCCAGGGAACTGAAATTCCCCCCATTCGTGATATTTACTCTTCCCAGAGAACTGGCTCATCTAAGATATGTTTTGCCCGCTCCCAGATTCCCGAAGCAGAACACGCTAGACTTATCGGCTTTACACCCGGACTCGGTTGTCTCCAATAGCAAATATCCGACACCGTCAGCTTGGATGGTGCGCACGCCGTAATGTCTGTTATCCAGCTCGGGTAAAGAGAGCCAAGCACAATCTGTGCATCCTCGTCGGGTCCGGATTAATCTTGTTGCCATTCCCTATCATGCTCCCACAGTGCCCATTATTTTATTGCTGCTGGGTGATTGTGCATATGTAGCCAGGACTGCGATGTATCCAAAATAGTACTTGAGAGTAGAAATAGTATGAGCCAACCATACCTAGGATTACTAAAGAACTTAAGAGCTCTGCGTCAGCGAAGGTGAAGAAAAGCAAGGCATGTGGCATCTCTTGTAGCAGCCGCTATCGCAATCATCTCCATGCCAAGGAAACATAGCCTTGGTTGAGACTTTTATGAATTCCGGGGACCTGGTTCCGCATCGGAATTTCTCATAAAACACGACACTTTGCTGTGCTTACTCGATCACATAAGTTACTGCAGTATATCATATGATATACTTATGAAACCTGCAGGAATTAAGGAATCGGACAAGATTGGGTAGTCGGTTCCGCTCTTATTTGCCCGATTCCCACACCCAATTTCGAAAGCAAGAAACCATGTATTGCAGATATCTAATGAGGAAAGAAAGAAAGGTAGAAAAGGAAAAGGAAAAGAAAGCCGCTTAAGGAAATACAAGATCATATCCGCCCCTTGATTCTGGCATTGATTGTTCCACTGACGGAGGCATTGGGAAGGTTGCCGCTGCCCTTGCCAAGGGAGATCGTTACCGCCGGTGTATCCCCAGGTGGAAATTCGGGCGCAAGGAGATCCATTAGGGGTGGTGGGCGGGAAAAATAAAGGACGCGAGTTGTAGGAGAATAGAGGACGCGAGGTGTGAAGCATGATGATCTCGTGGAAAGGAGAAGTTCGGAGGTGATATATGAATCGGGGGGTTCACGGGCCCGTGGTCTATGAGCTATGACCCCGCACTGGCCCAGCAACCGGGTATACATTTTTCCACCCCTGTCCGAGACGTGGCTCCGATTCGCCAAGCGCTACTCCCTGTGCTTGCCCAATTGGCAACGGGTTGTTCCAACCCACCATATAAGACTCAGAGAGGGTGCCCCCCGAATAAAGAAACGAACATAGCAATGGATCTTTCAAAGAGAGGACAAGAAAGATATATCCTGAGAGGTAATCTCTTTCATAACGTCCCTTAGCTCCTAAAACTATAACTAGTCAATAAATCATTAATAGCTTCCAGTCTAGGGAGAGCAAATGAGATTGCTTTCCGGGTTCAGTTCCTGGATGTTGAATAGGATTCGGAGAGTGAGTGGGAGTAGTGATAGACAGGATTATGCTCAAGCAGAAGATTTGGCCCATGCTCGAGCATTGATCAAGCTCGATCACACCAAAAATTTATGATCGAGCATGATCGTGTCCATAACTAAGTGGGAGTTAGGGAAGAGCTCTATTTCAATGTGGTTAGCTCATATCCGATGCAGAATACGATAAGCTTTATGCACTTGCTTATCTGCTTGTCAAGGAAGGTGGTACGACAGGATCGCCGCCAGTATGAGTTTCCTATTTATAGAAAGATTAAGAGTTCCCATTAATAGTAAGTAAAGAGTGTGCACTCCTGGTTATTGGAGATTGACGATTTTAGGCTGTTCATCATATACGTACCCCCGGTTCTTTCATAAGGTGAAACACAACCACAATATCCCTAAGCAGAGGGTTGCTTCGACAGCGTTCCACTAGTGTTAGATTATCATCATCTAACACTACCTCCCTGCATACCTGATGTGACAATTTTAAACACCGATCCACCGATAATGAAACATGAACACAGTTGATAGTGGAACATCTGTCATACCCTTGGTGATGTATTCGACCTGGGACAGGCGGAATAACTCTACCCTCGGCCATGGAGCCTTCTACCTTGGAGGTGCCTTTGCAAAGCGAAACAGAAGGAAGACCTTAGAGATTGAAAGCGGGAGAGGGATCCTGAATGGGGCGGAAGTTTGTCTAGGGAGATTTTGTGATAATAAGGATATAAGGCGGCTGGTTCTTACTTTTGTTTCTTTAGTTATTGTCTCATCACATTTCTTTCACGGTTCTACAGTCATCTCTTGTCTTGCGAAAGTCATTCATGCTTGCGCAGGATCTCTTTATTCTTTATGGCTCTCTGATATCTTTTGTCTATCATGGTTGTTCGTATTCATAAAGGTTTTGTGTCGTTTGGTAACTTAGGATTGGATCCACGATGCCCAACTACCAAATAATTGATCAAAACTGGTCATTGCAACCAAATTTGCCAAGGGCAGCATCATTGTCCTGCCATGCCTTTTAATGCTTGAGTACTACAGGATAACATCTAGCGAGAACTTTTACATGACACTCGATTGACTCTTCCATCGCTGTGAACCTTAAATTTTCCATCAATTTTGAGCGCCACACAGGGTTCGCTTGCAGAATTCAGTGACGCAGCAAAACCGCGAGCAACAGGAACCGAGTCTATGAAGACTACACTGGCATGGTAATCAGAATCACTTTACCGGGAAATTTTTCTTTCTCTTATCATGGTATCGTAAGGTGGGGTGTAGGATACTTGACCTCTTATTTCTTGGATTGCATCGACAGCTTCAAAAAATATAAAAAAATAGGAACCAACAAATAGTGTTGTGCATGAGCCGAGCAGACTCGAGCCGTTCGAGCCTGGGGGGGCCTCGAGCGTGCTCGTGTCTCTTGGCCGCTCGAGCCGGCTCGAACAGGTGTCCACGAGCCGACTTGAGTCTCTTGCTATATATGGTGCCGGACAACCAAAACCTGCCCTCCACCCAAAGTTCTCAGAAAATCCGGACATGCTGAATTATTGTCAGTTGAGAAAAAACTTTAAAAATAATTCCTCTGGTAATTCTGCAGATAACCCCTTTTAAAAGCCTCCAATAGCTTTTATTTTTTTCTCATTTCATTGGTCAATCCAAAATTGTTGATTGGAATCCTGTTGCAGAGGGCTGTTTGATAAGGTTGGGCAACATCCCCAATTCCGGCTCTAACCACAACAATGACTTCCTGCATGACCTTATGTCAAATAAAAAACCATAGACTAGTTCTAATTTGTTGTTTAAACAATTCTACCAGAGGAATTTCTATTATACCTTCTCAAGAAGAAACTATTCCCAATTTATAAATTTTTCGTCAAGTTGGCCGCGAGGGCAGGTTTTGGTTGACCGGCACTATACAATTGTTGGTTGTTTTGAGTGATAATTGTAGTGTGTACTAGACGTTGTTTTGAGTATCCGGGATCTTGGCGCTGGTTTGTATGGGTTTTGGCGCCAAGCTGTCGAAATACTAAAAAACACGTCTTGTAGAGGTATCGTGTCTTGGCGGCTCGAGCCCTCGAGTCTATGTACTACTTGGGCTCGTGCACAACACTACCTACGAAGATGTTTGGCCTCGACATTCACAAAATCTATCTGAACTAACTCACATGGATAGTGGCCTGTTCGGTTGCCACCAGCAGACGACACACTGAGATTAAAAGGTTGCCCGCTAACTGGGTTGGAATTGAAGGAAGAAGAGCAAGTACTGGAGCAAGAGTTTATAGAGGGATCATCTGGTGATTTTTTAGCAGTATGCAGAGGAACTTCTAGGTAGACATCAATCAGGAGCACGGGAATAGCGGAGGGGGCTTCTCCAATTGATTCTAATGTGTTGTATTGTACAATAAATCACTGACCAAAAACCACAGGACAAATTACAATTTAACAAATGACGGAACTATGGAAATGATGACAAGGAACATCGCTATAGGGCCAGGTCTAACCGGAACTCCAAAAAACACGAATCGAAGGGCAGATCAATAGCAAAGAGTCAGAAGAAACTATAAAAATGTGGTTATAAAAGGAAATTTAGATATGGATAGACAGGGGTCTTTCTTGTGCCAATCGCATAAGGCTAACTTAGCAAAAGAAAAAGGGAAAAAAATGGTCGGACCCAGGGATCCGAGTAGTGGGACTGGTCGAGTCTTGGAGGCACGACCAGAGTGCCCCCTCTTGTTGATATTGAGGACTGGACCCGACTAACTTGGGTGGTCTGGTCCAGTTTGGACTAGTCCCACACCAGTCTTTACAAAAGATGGCATGAGAGTCAGAATGGCACCCAGGCCAACATTCACCAAGAATTGATGTAGCGATAGAACGATTTTAAAGCCGCTTGCCATGGTATAAATCAACAGGCCCACAATACATGTTGATAGAACATCCTGGAGAGGATAGCATGTTGTGGAAATGCAATTACCCGATGGACAAGTCGCATTGAATACCCGTATTGTAGCATGTGGTCATGTAATATCACTCACTTAATGCACCAAAAATAGTTTGATATGTGAGAAACCTTTTCTGCCACCCCTAATCAAACTGATAAACTGTCACCATGGTATAATCCATGGAAACAATAAGTTTTATTCAGAAAAGGGTTATTTGAAAGTAATATATTGTGATAAAAGTAGCAGATCCCATTGCTAGGCGGGCCTGGTTGGACTGGTCCTCGTCAAGTCGGTTTCAGTAATCCTGGCTGTCCAGTCGGTCTAATTTCGACCATGAGACTAGACATGACTTTCGACCGGACTAGCCTGTCCGGTCTAGTCTTCCGCCGACCATTCGGAAACCTAGTCGGACCTGACCTGGAAAGACAACTCCCGCGTCCGTGTGCGAGGCTCGATTATGGGAGTTCTCCTTGTATGCGAGGAAAGCTTAATGACAAATGCAGGTACTGATAACCTAGTACGTGTTGGGCACAAGTGGTGAAGTTGAGCTGGAACCTTTAGGATATGTATCGGATTTCTGTGTAGGTTGTGACGCCTTGAGGGGGGACAAGGAAAACTCTAAAGGAATCACTGAGTAGAGTTCGTTACGGGGCCTCCAGGGCTCCGAAAATGCTGCCCCACGGCCATTTTCCCTATCCCGCCCTGCTCAATGGCCTGCGGGCGGGGCGTATTATTTGGCATTCGCTGCCCCTGCACCCCCCCAGGCCCCCGCCCTGCCCACCCCGCAAACGGGTCTCCATTAAAGATTGATGGTGACAAACGGGACCCTGTCCAGGGAATGAGTGCGGGTGGGACCCGGACAGGGGTGGGGAGGGGTAATCCAAACATATCCCCGCCAGGCCTGTGTAAGGGTGGGGCCTGGCGAGTGAAAATCCGCCCGCCCTGCCCCATAACGAACACTCGCACTCAGGGTTCAGTTTATTCAACACTATAATGTCATGCGCAATGAACAGAGATTCCAGCGGCCTAGCAATACGGAACTTGTATTGGTACGAGCAATTTGGATAGAGAAAAGTTATTATAGAAGCAAGAAGAGACAATCAAATTGTATGTGGTACTGAATGACTTCAACAAAGAGTAGAAAGACCAAGTGAATAGAAAGTGAATGCGATGACATACTGATAACAAGCGAACAAAGGGAAGAACAGGCCCTCTTATATCCTCCAAGAGACAATGACTTTCCTCCAGAGCACACTCCCCACGCATGCCATATTTTAGATCAGTTTCTTCCTGAGAGTCCTCCTTTCCTACTGCTCAGCCGAATCCGATCCGAGGTGAAAACACAAGCCCCGAGGATATTGTTAACAAGCTTGCTGAACACTGAGTGCATAGCCGCGGATGCTGTTGTTCGGCTATGATGATGGTTCGTGTTTCATTGTAGATGAATAGACGTTTAATGCTGTCGCACTATATAGGCAGGGTTGATGTTGCAGACTGGTATGAGGCTGATAGTCATGAGACAACTTTCGAAGACATAGTGTGTAACAGGTCTTGGAGGTAATTTTCCCAATCCAACGCGCATGGGAATATATGTCGGGTTGGAACAACCCATTGCCAATTGGGCAAAGCTCAGGCGAACTGGATGGAGGTCATGGAGGAACACTCACCTGGATGCTCGGAGGTCATAGCTCATCACGCACGGACTCAGGTGCCTCCAGCACATATACAACCACCGACTCCCGGAATTCAGAACCTCAATGCTCGCTACCTCTCGCATTCTCGTCTTCAAGCTCGCTACAGCTCGCATTTTTTGTTACCCACCCACCACCCCTAAATCTCCCACTGCGCCCTCATTGTCACCTAGGGATATATCAGTGCCAACGATCTTGTGCGACAAGGGCAGCGAGACTCCCCCACCGCCTCCCCCAGTGGAAATTTCGAACAAGGTTGATTGATGGAATATATCATTTGAATGGTTTCAGTTTTCTTACTTCTCTGTACTCATCAGGCTTTTATTCTTTTATATTGGTTATTATCTCAATGTATCTGTTTGGCTTTGAAAAATTGGATGAAAATGGTGAGCAGTCCAGAACGATCCACATTCAACACAGTTGTGGGGAAGTCATTAACCGGGGACGTTGAAGTCGAGTCCTTGAGATACGGTGCCTGCTCCTGCTCTTCCGAGTGTGCTGCGAGTGAAAGTTGGCCATTCAAATCTATAATCTCGGAATGAGGGTCTTGGGAGGGAGGGGAGTTGTATCATCAGAGACTCCTCCATTGGTTGGACAGGTGGAGGGAGGAATGCATGGCCACCGCGACTTGCTATATCGGAATTGACGTGTCCCAGTTCCAGGGGGATGTCCATAGCTCGATCGTGTCTTTTGGGGAGTGCCGACGGCTGTGGGGCTTGGTTCTGATCACCTGGGATAGCTGTGCGGAGATCGTTCCGTTCAAGAAACATATTTACTACACTGTGGTGCTGGTTCGGAACCTCCCAGGGGGGAAAGGCGTCTGGCCATCGGTGGGTTCTACAGCTTAGGGTTGATTGTTCCTTCGTTCCAAAAGGATCTTTACTACCCCCTTGTGTCCCAACATCCAACGAGAGTGGTGTCCGGCCATTAATAGTGATTGACTCGATCATAGACTGCTCGATCAGCCTGGATCATAGGGGTCCCTCGATCAGATCATGATCGAGCAGAAAATCCATGATCCGATCGATTTGCTCGATGATGAATACTGCTCGATCATGCTCGACCATCATCTGGTATACTCGAGCATCTTGGATCATGACTGATCACTCTACTCATCTTAGTGATTGTGTGTTGTAATGGTGACCGAATGGTCTCCGGTATATGTAGGGGACAGATCTCTATTCTATTGACGCTAGGAAAACTCTGCACGCTAGGGCTTTCCTATAAAGAGGTGTTCTGGCCTCTATCTCAATAC